>Ga0163153_10000941_pt1 | contig 47869 bp, 50 predicted proteins | sample OliLakLV19MP6IB1_FD_148629 | JGI IMG/M metagenome (GOLD analysis project Ga0163153, IMG submission 148629) | Freshwater microbial mat bacterial communities from Lake Vanda, McMurdo Dry Valleys, Antarctica - Oligotrophic Lake LV.19.MP6.IB-1 | ecosystem: Environmental > Aquatic > Freshwater >... | reverse complement strand
ACAGCGCCAGCTCTTGAATTCGCCAACGCTGGCAAAACTCGGCAATGTCTTGGAAGTTGGAAATAGCAGGTTGCATAGCCAGGATGAAATCCTACTTTGGGTGTAAGCACATCATAATTATACCACAATTTGTTTGGATAAACCTAATGCACGCGCTGCCCGGGCACGGCCCCCTCGTCGGGGGACAAGACATAGACCTCGGCACCACCGGGGCCGCTGGCGACGACCATGCCTTCGCTCAGGCCGAACTTCATTTGGCGTGGGGCGAGATTGGCAACCATGACTACTAAGCGTCCCACAAGCGATTCCGGTTCATAGGCGGCCTTGATGCCGGCGAAGACTTGGCGAGTTTCGCCGCCCCCCAGGCTGAGTTTCAGCTTCAACAGTTTCCGAGCCTCGGGCACAAGTTCAGCCTCGACAACGCGAGCCACGCGCAAATCGACCTTCGCAAAGTCGTCGATAGTGCATTCCGTGGCGAGCGGCTCAGCTGTGATGGCATCGCCCGAGTCGTTCCATTGGTCCACAGCAGCGTTGCTTGTCGAGGTGGATTCATGGGTGGAGGGTTTGGATTCTTCGATCATGGCTTGTACATCCTTTTCTTCGACGCGTTTGAGCATATGTTGGAACTTGGCGACGGGCGTTCCCAAGAGTGGGGTTTTGGCTTGGTCCCAAGAAGTGATTTTGTCGTTGAGCAATTCGCCCGTTTGCTGGGCGAGTCGCGGTAAGACTGGCGCGAGATAAATCGCGATCTGTCGAAACAAATTGAGTGCGATCGTGCAAACATCCTGCAATCGGGCGACTTGCGCGGGGTCTTTGCGTAGCTCCCAAGGTTTGTTTTCTTCGACAAAAGGATTGGCCTGATCGGCAAGTTGCATAATCAACCGCATGGCATGGCTGTAGTCACAGGCTTCGTAGGCTTCGGCAATTTTGTCGCCCAGGGTCGCAGCTTGGGAAAACAATCCACCATCGTTGGGATACGCTTTCGAGAGGCCCATTTGCTCGACGAACTTTGCCGTACGACTGGCGAGGTTCACGACCTTACCAACGAGGTCAGTATTCACCTTCGCGATAAACTCATCGAGCGAGAGATCGAGATCATCCACGCGGTCGTTGAGCTTCGATGCAAAGAAATAGCGCAAGTAACTGGGATCGAGTTTGTTGAGGTATGTCCGTGCATTGACGAAGGTGCCCTTGCTCTTGGACATTTTCTCGCCGTTGACCGTGAGAAAGCCATGGACGTGGACATGCACATTCTCCGCGGGACCATAGCCGGAGACTTTTAACATTCCCGGCCAGAAGAGTGTGTGGAAGTATGTTATATCCTTGCCGATGAAATGATGGATTTCGGTATTCTTCGATTTCCACCAATCGTCGAGTTTCTGACCATGGCGGTCGCACCACTGTTGGGTCGAGGCCATGTAACCAATCGGCGCGTCGAACCAGACGTACCAATAATTGCCAGGATAGTCGGGAATCTCAAAACCAAAATACGGCGCGGGCCGCGAAATGTCCCAATCACGCAAGGGTTCACCAAGAAAGTGTCCCTTCAAGTAGTTGGCAATTTCTGGTTGCAGGTGCTTGCCGTTCTGCGACCACTCTTCGAGAAACTCATGGAGTTGTTCCAGCTCGATGAACAAATGCTTGGCCGAGCGAATTTCGGGGGTCGCGCCACTAAGGGTGCTCTTGGGGTTGATCAAGTCGGCAGGACTGTAGGTGCTTCCGCACTTAGAGCAGTTGTCTCCCGGTTGATCGGCAGTACCGCACTTGGGGCATGTGCCACGCACAAAGCGATCGGCGAGAAATGTTCCCGCTTCGGGGTCAAAGAGTTGTTCAACATCGGCTTCTTTCACAAGTCCTGCCGCGCGGATCGATTTCCAAATGACGCGGCAAAGCTGCTCGTTCTCCGGATCGTTCGTACTGCCGTAGTTGTCGTGCGCGATATCGAACTCGGTGAGATCGGCGATGTGAGCGGCTTGCATATCGGCGATCAGTTCCGCCTCGGTGCGACCTTCTTGCCGCGCGCGAATCATCGTGGCCGTGCCGTGAGTGTCGTCGGCACAGACGTAAAGACACTCGTTCCCGCGGAGCTTTTGGAAACGGACCCAGATGTCGGTCTGGACCGATTCAAGAATGTATCCCAAGTGAATATGGCCATTCACATAGGGGAGGGCAGAGGTGACAAGAAGGCGGCGTTTGGTCATGTTTACTGGAAAGGATGCTATCAGTGCAGGTATTTGATCGGGTTATTGTAGCGTGACTCGTGACAGGGCGGGAGTCCGCGCTGTGTTTGGCACGCGAGGTGCTTTGCAGGACTTCGTCGAGATTTGTGATGACGGTAGCTCTGCTGGCAAGTGACAGAGACACGAGATTTGTAAGCTTGGTTCTCTGCCATCGGCTCGCGCAGCGTGTTGGACTTGTAAGAATTACCAACATTTCACAAATTGAGATTTCGCTTGGTTAGCCAGGAGGCTAGTCCCGCGAAAATAATTGATTACGACAACTCGTCGCAACCGCCCCTCGTGAAAATGGATTTTCACCGTGGCGATCAACTTGCGAGAGAGCCCCATCGTCGAGACAACACGGAAGTTGTCGCGGACGCGAGTGAACCTTTGACTCATCAGGACGATGGGTTGTGGGTCGTTTCTTCGCCGCGAATAACTTCTCGTGCGGCATGCGGTCCTCCCTCGTGACAACGCGGCGTAATGTTTTTGTATCCGCTTGACCGGGTATCCATGGAGGGAACCGATGGTCGCTCTGAAAATGTATTTGCTACTGACGCGAGTTCTGATTGTCGCTGCTGCTCTTCTGCTGGGCAGCGTTGTACAGGCCAGCGAGATTGTGCTGCTGGAGTTTAGCTCTTCCGGGTGTGCTCCGTGTCAGGAAATGCGGCCGATTGTGCAACGCGTCGCGGCAGCCGGCTATCGCGTGCGACACGTTGACATTACGCGCGAGTCGGCGCTCACGGCGCAGTTCAAAGTGGATCAAGTACCGACGTTCATCGCGTTTGTCGATGGTCGTGAACACGCCCGCATGGTGGGGACGGGAACCTTTGAGCAATTGCAAGAAATGCTCACGCCGCAAAACGCGGCGGTGCGAGGTCAATCGCCCGATCCTACGAACCAACAACCCAGGCAGCAGCAATCGATCAGTCAACTGGCGTCGGTAAGTGGCAACGCACAGCCACTCTCGACGTACTCGGGTTTGGAAAATCCTAGCGCTGGGCGAATTATTGAAATTCAGGATCCCAGTCGTGTACCCACTAGAAATTCGCCACCCGCCGGCAATCCTTTTGGCAATTCTGTTCCCAATCAAGTTGCCATTGCAAGTCCGCCGTCGGCTGCACATGCCCAGTTGTTGCAAGCGACGGTCAAAATTTCAGTGGAAGACGCCGACGGCACGTCGGCTGGCACTGGCACGATTGTTGATGCCCGCGATGGTGCCGCCCTAGTGTTGACCTGTGGCCATTTGTTCCGCACCTCGGCTGGTAAAGGGCCGATTGAGATCACTTTTTACCAAGCGACCCCCGCCGGTGCCCAAGTGCGTGAAACGGCACCGGGGCAATTGCTGAACTACGATTTGGAACGTGACTTGGCGCTCGTGATTGTCCGCCCGCAAGCCGCCGTGAAGGCATTGCCAATCGCTCCGCTCAACACCCCATTGGTACCGGGTTCGGCCGTGACCACGGTCGGCTGCAACGGCGGAGATAATCCCACGGCCATTGACTCGCAAATCACCACGATTGACCGCTATCAAGGTCCGCCCAATGTGGAAGTCGCCGGGGCACCCGTCGAGGGGCGGAGTGGTGGGGGGTTGTTCAACGGGGCAGGGCAACTCGTCGGCGTGTGCTTTGCCGCTGATCCGCAGAGCAACGAAGGACTTTATGCTTCCTTGCCCTCAATTCAAGCCAAGCTCGACAGTTTGAATTTGGCGATGGTTTATCAAACGCCGTCAACGCAAGTCGCCGCTACCCCCACGAAACCAGCGTCCCCGGTTGCCGCCGCACCTCCCCAGAGTGTTGCCGTTCGTGGACAAGATGAACTTGTCGACCGGCTGCCGGATGAGTTTGCGAGCGTGCCAGCGCCGAGTGCTCCACGGCAATCACTCAGCACGAGTGAGCAGGCTGCTCTTGAGGAGATACAAAATCGTGGGCTGAAATCAGAGGTGATCTGCATCATTCGTCCGCATGACCCTGGCGGGAAAAGTGAAGTGATTACGCTCAATAATGTCTCGCCAGAATTTGTGAACTCGCTAGCCAATCCCCCATCATCCCTGCCGCTGCGTTCCCCTGCCACGGCCGCCGCAGGGCAATTGCTCCGCTGAATATAACGGCAAACTCCTCACAATCGAACCAACCGATCTCTTAAAGCGTTTGCGTGCGTAAATACCTCGACTTGATCGGCGGCTGCAACCCGCGCGCAGTAGGCTTTTCCTGAGGGGAAACGTCGCAACCGTTTGCGCGCCCTTGAAAACCCTTGCAGTTTCGATTCGGGCAGGAATTGATATGGTCTTGGTTATCGCGTTCTTGACAGTTACCAACATCGCGTTGGGTTATGGCTTGGCGATCTACGTCAATCGGCACTTTGGGACGTTGCTGCTGAGCCGGAGCAAGTCACCTGCCGCTGCGCAGCAAAAGACTGCCGAACCGCCGCCGGTAGAGAAGCTTGCCGAAGACTTGCCAACCCTGGCCCCAACGGCGGTGAGCGTCATCGCGGAGCAAGCGGCCACCAAACCTGCTGCGAGCGAACCAGTCGACGAAGAGAACGTGCTCGCCGGCATCGAGGAATTCCGTTCACAACTGGCGAAAATGAACACGGCGGTCGATCAGTCTCCCGTGGATGCGTCAGCTCCAGAAGTTGAATTAGCAGCCGCGAATTAGGCCGGGTGCAATTCAAAGATGGCTTCCACCTCCACGGCCATGCCACCGGGTAGCGAGACGGCCCCCACGGCACTACGAGCGGCAATACCGTTCTCTTCGCCAAAGATATCCTTCATGAGCTCGCTAAAGCCGTTGATGACGGCGGGGTGATCCACAAATTCTGGGCTGCAGCGGACTAATCCCAGCGTTTTCACGAGCCGCTTGATGCGATCAAGACTGCCAAAATGAGCTCGCAGTGTGGCGATCATAGCTAAGCCGGTTTGACGAGCCGCCTTTTGTCCGCCGGCCAGATCAAGCACAATACCAACTGTTCCGCAAATCAGCTTGCCATCGGGTTGCAGCGGACCATGGCCGGATAAGTAGGCCAAGTTGTCGACCACCACGATGGGTCGGTAGAGGCCCATGGCCTTCGGTGCGGGGGGAAGTTCCAGGTTAAGAGCGAGAAAGCGGGCTTCGGAACTCACGGCTTACGGTCCTTGCATACAAGATTGTTGTTGGTGGTTATGGAGAGGGTTGCTGGTAAACCTGGCCGGGATCGAACACCCTGTCCGCTTCAATCGTGTAATCGGTGCCGTTCCAGCGGCGAAAGAAGCAGGTTGGATAACCTTCGTGGCAGGCAGCTCCCCCCACCTGCTCTACCTGCAACAGGATTGTATCCGCGTCGCAGTCGACGTAAATCGCTTTCACACGTTGGACATGACCGCTTTCTTCCCCCTTTTTCCACAAACGGCCACGGCTGCGGCTGTAGTAAACGGCGTTACTCGTGGCGAGGGTCTGGTCCCAAGCTTCGCGATTCATGTAGCCGAGCATGAGCACGGCACCGCTGGCCGCATCTTGGGCGATTGCGGGGAGTAGTCCTTCCCCTTTCGAAAAATCAGGAATTTGGTCCACCTGTCACCTAACTTGAGGGCGAGTTTCTTGCAGGAAGGGATCCATGAGCCAACCCTGAGCTTACCCCAAGTCGGGTTCTCTGACCATGAGCCCAGCCCCAACCGCTATGATCCGCAGGGCGAGGACAAATGAATAATCCGGTGCGTTTTCTCATTTTCTCTAGCCGATGCAAGGGGCGAGTCGATGCCACAACTAAGGTTCAAAATCTGGGCCCGAACTAGAAACTGTCACATCGGTCGAACGGCGGCGGCACGTTTGTTCTTATCGACGGCTACCGGCGGAGCGACCCCAAGATGGGAGCCCTTGCATTGACACAGCAGCTAACCGTCGTGTTGCCGATGCATAATCAGGAGCGGCAAATCCGCTCGACAGTTCATGATCTTCTCGATCTTTCGGTCCTCGTCAAAGCCGAAATCGATCTCGTGATCGTGGATGATGGCTCGACCGATGACACTTTCGAGAGCGCATGCGAATTGGCCCGCATGTATCCCCGCATTCAAGTCCTGCGGCAACCGTTTCGCAGTGGCCTCTCTTCGGTTTTGGAGTTGGTGCGCAATCGGCTGACCGTGGAGATGGTGATCGTGCACGACGGTGTGTCACGCGTCGATCCTGCCGAGCTCAAGCAACTCCTGATGAGCGATCGCACTCATTCACAAGCCCCCTATGCCAGCGACACCCAAACGGTCGAGAGCATCGACTCGCACGGTTCGCGTCGCTTTGCCGCAGTCCGAGCGCTGCATGAGAATATGGAAATCGCGCACCGCAGGGCTCTTGGTTTTACCTGGCTCAGGTTGGAGAAACCTTTAGTGCCGCGTCGTCGACAAGTAGTTGAACAGAAAAAACCGGCTACACCCGTGGTTACGAGTTTGTCGATGGGAAATTATCTAGCCAATCTGCCGACGGGTTTCGGTGCCATGCCCTTGTCGTGAGCATACTAACACTGCACAAGTGCTTTACGGTCATGCTCGTTCTTGCATGACACCCTGCAGTTCTTTGCAAACTCTTTCCGTCTGGCGGAGTGTCCAGTTGTTTAGAGATTTTTACTCTTCTGTTAGGTGGCAATGGCTGCTGTGCGCTCACTGAAAGCGGTCTCCCCAAGCCTATTGTTCTGCTTCTGAACAACTGGCCGGTTGGGACTTTTTGGCTAAGTAGTAACCGCCGACGAAATTCCCTTCGCTTCTCTTGCCAAAGCACCTGAGCGGGCTTAAGATGCCTAACGACATACGAAAGATGTTATGAAAAAAAGCATCTTGAGATTTCATCCGGAGGATTGAAAAAGTAGTATCGGCGATCACCGTGGGCAAAAACCTCTCTCGGCTGGTTGGTTTGGTGGTCGACCTACACATCGCAACTTAAGAGCATTGATTGCTGTTTGTTGCGTCTATCTCATAGAAGAGACACCAGCTTTTCTCGGAACATACCTTTGCCAGTGCTTGGCCAATTGCGCGTCTGCAGAAGTGCTCCGCGCCGCCCACACACTCGGCACCCTTTTCAAATTGGGCAGTCTTTGCCCTGCGGAGGAACACGCATTATGAGTACTATCGAGTACAACTACGAAAGCAATGGCTTTAATATTCCGATCCCTCGGAACACGACGCCAGCTTCATCGACACCCCAGCCCGCGCCCAAATACCATCGCATCCAAGAAGTTTGCAACCAACAAGGGGCCACGGTCCGCTCGCTGACTCGCAAAATGGATATCAGCGCCAACGAGATTCGCGAGCAAGGCAACCCCCAAAGCGACTTGCGAATTTCCGAGTTGCTCAAGTGGCAAAAGGTACTGGAAGTGCCGTTGGCTGACTTGCTGGTGGACAATGAAGGGCCCCTTTCGGAACCGGTCAGTCGCCGCGCTGGCATGTTGCGCGTGATGAAAACCGCCAAGGCCATTCTCGAATCAGCCCATGACCGTTCGGTGAAACGATTGGCCAGCATGTTGGTGAGCCAGCTTATCGACATCATGCCCGAGTTAGCCGAAGTTTCTGCTTGGCACACGGTGGGGCAGCGTCGCACCCAAAACGAATTGGGACGGATCGTCGATCGCACGATTCCTGACAATTTCTTCAACGACCCTAATCGTAATTATTGATGCCAAAGAGTGACTCGCTGGCCTCGCGAGGAGGCCAGATTTCATAGCCAACATCCGTTCTGTCCGCGGGCAGAGGGATGTTGGCGTTTGTGCTTGGAGCTATTGCTCGCAATCAATTTGTTGGTGGTTGAATGAGAGGCAAAACTTCGTCGAAAAGTTCGCGCGTCGCGGCCACGCAATAATCTCCCTGGGCGACTTCGTAATCGCCCCCGGCAAACGAACCCACCACGCCACCCGCTTCTTGCACTAGCAAGACCCCCGCCGCGGAATCCCAACTGTGGATAAAGTGGGCCCAATGAGCGTCTAAACGCCCACTGGCCACGAAGGCCAAATTGAGAGCGGCTGATCCCGTGCGACGCACGGCTTGGCACTCGGGAGAGACTCGCAAAAAGGCTTGAACGTCGGGCGAGTCGTTTTGAGGATGCGGGGGGAAGCTCACCGCCACGAGCGCATGGTTGAGTTGGGTGGCATCGCTGACGGCAATCGGTTTGCCGTTCAAATGGCTTCCCAGGCCACGGGCTGCGGTAAAACATTCGCCGTTCAAGGGATTGATCACGGTGCCGGCTGCCAGTTGGCCCTCAAAAGCGACGGCTACCGATACTGCGAAGCAAGGAAATCCATGCACGTAGTTGGTCGTGCCGTCCAAAGGGTCAACCACCCAGCAATAGGGAAGCTCCAATTGGCTACGATCAGGACTTTCTTCGCCAAGAAAGCCATGGTCGGGAAACTCCTGGCGGATAATTTCCTGTACGGCATGTTGCGAGGCCAAGTCGGCATCGGTGACAAGATCACGAGCCGACTTTTCCCTGGAGGTAAACTTGCCTTGCCAAGCCAGGAGTTCGGCGGCACCGGCACGGGCAGCGGCTTTGCAAACGGCTAGCAATCGTGCAAAATCCAGCATGAATACCCTCGGTTGGTTGCATTAATGTTTTGGGGAGATGAACGTAAGACTTTATCGAATAAGTACTAACGACAAATTGCGCTGGATTTGTCTAGGAGTGCCCCGGAAATTCTCTCAAAAGATTTTGACAAGAAAGCTGGACACGGCTTCCGGAATGAGTATGATCGTGATTGAACGTGAAGTTGATGGTTGAGTGTTTGCAAGACAATCCGACCACGCATTGGTGGAAGGTCATTGCCTTATCTTTATTATCCCCCCCGCAAACATTCGGCCTCTTCTCTGTTCCGGCCCCGTCGCAGCACCTCGGTGTTCGGCGGGGTTTTTTATTGATTGCCTTAACTTCGCGATGCCAATCATCGCTTCTGCATTAAGGCAGTATTCTTGCTACATTGCCAAGCATGAATCAAACCATGAATCCTTGGCTACTTCGAGATTCGCGAGCCCAATTGCAAGTGGGTCCATTGCGGGGCCAAGTCGATCTCATCAATCCCGCGCTCGGCGTGAATGGACTTGCCTGGAATAACGGTTCCGTGGCGGGGAATTTGTTCGGCGTGACCGTCGCTCAGGAATCAATTGAGCCGTCGAACCTTTCCGTCGTGGGACTCGACAAATTCGTGCGTGGCGATGATCTCGTGGCCAACTATCCTCAGACAGAAAGCCAACCTTTTACACTGCACATTTACTGGCGGCTGACCAAGGCTGAACCTCAACTCGTTATCCTCGACGCTATAGTCTCACTGCAAACCTCGCTGCTGGAATGTTTCCCCAAAGTGATGCTCACCACCAATCTGCCCGCGACAGAAGCTTGGCAAGTGACTGGTGAGGGAGCGCCCCCTTCGCAAATTGACTCACACCATGAAACCAACAAATTCGCGGGGATCTTGTTGCGTGAAGCGAAACGCGGGTGGAGCTATCTGGAGGTCACGCATCCCGACGACTTGGGCAGTTGGCAGGTCGATCCCAGCAGTCCGTTCATGATCTGCAGAGAACTCGGCGGCGAATTTCAAGAAAAAGGAGTCATCCGCCGCTTGCGTGTTCGCGGGGCATTTTTTCCAAGTGAAAACGACTTGGAAATCGCCGCGCGATTGATCAACGAATTCGCAGCTTCCCCACCGCCACTGACGGCTTAAGCCAGAATTACGGGGCTTTGCGCAGTTTGGGTTTGCCAGCCGTGGGAAGCGATTCGCCGTTGCGATCTTCTTGATTCAGAATGTGAAAGATTCCCGCAGGCTTCACCAAATCAGCGGCGGAAATCAATTCGGCCAATCCCGCCCCAGCCAGTTCAGCCCCTGAAATGTATTTGCCAGGATTAATCCAACTATGCATCACATCACGGGAGACCCCGAACAAGTCGGCGAGCAACGCGTCCATATCCTTTTCCAAGGCTCCGAAGTGCCGAGCCCATTCCGCCGCTTCCGCTAGGCCGACATTCTCCTCACTTTGCCACTTCATGGGATGGAACAGCAGGACGCTGTAAGGCGAGACAAAACGCCGCTCGCAAGCAGCAAAAGGCCACAACGCCGCCGACGAACATTCGCCGGTCACGATGCCGGTTGCCCGTAGTCCGCGCAAGCGAATCAGAGTCATCAGCGACACCGCGCAGTAGGGACTTCCACCAGGCGAGTCAAAATAGAGTGTGCATTGCCCACCGGGCTCAATATCCAAGAGTCGTTCGGTCAGGTCGGCTTCATGTTCGGTTAGATCGCCTGTGATGGCAATTTCTGGGATACGGTGATCCTCTTCATGCCGGTCGTGATTCATTGAAAGATGTCCTGATTCTCGGGAAGTCGCGTGTGCGGTCGCAACTCGCTAGAGTGGGAAGCTATTCCTCGAGGAAAGAATTTGGTAGAGCTACTCGATGTGCATTTTTGACTAATTTGGCCACCTTTGGACCATGGCTCTATTTTAGGAACCAGCGGGAAGTCGCACCAGTTTTGTGCTCCGATTTGGTGCATTTTTCCTCGAAGGCCCCCGCAAAGCCCTTCCAAACCGCAGGAAGCGTACCAGGTTATTGTGGGGCCAGGGGAGCGGTTAGGTGGTATCCGTGACTGCTATCGTTAGAATCGGTCACTTCTCCCCCCTTGGCGGGGATACTCATTTCCAGTCGCCGATCACTAATAAGTCATGGGTTATCGCAGTTTTCAAGAGTGTGTTGCCGATCTTGAGCGCCATGGCCAATTGATACGGATTGCCGAGCCTATCGACGCCAATCTCGAGGCGGCGGCGATCCAGCGGCGGGTTGTGGCCGCTGGCGGGCCGGCACTCTTGTTCACCAATGTGCGTGGCTGCCGCTTCCCGATGGTCAGCAATCTGTTCGGCACGATGGAGCGGGTGCGGCTGATGTTTCGTGATGGCTTGGATGCGATCAAGCAGCTTGTCGAACTGCGTGGTGATCCCACACTACTTCTCCGACGACCTTGGCACTATTTGGGGGTGCCACGTAGCGGCCTTTCCATGTTGCCGCGATGGGTTTCGCATGGACCAATTCTGGCCCATCGCACGACGATCAGTGATCTGCCTCAACTCAAAAGTTGGCCCCATGATGGTGGTGGGTTTGTAACGTTGCCACAGGTTTACACCGAAGATGTGCGCAGCCCGGGGCTCAAACACAGCAATCTGGGCATGTATCGCGTGCAACTGACGGGGCAGCACTACCGTGCCGATGAAGAAATCGGTTTGCACTATCAGATTCATCGTTCGATTGGAGTGCATCATGCCGCGGCCCTCGCAGCAGACAAGCCATTTCGCGTGAACATTTTTGTTGGTGGTCCGCCAGCAATGGCCGTTGCCGCCGTGATGCCGTTGCCTGAGGGAATGAGCGAACTCGGTTTTGCTGGTGCGCTCGGACGCCGAAGGGTGCGGATGATTGCGCGTGACGATAGTTTGCCGATTCATGCCGATACCGATTTCTGCATTACCGGCGAGGTCATTCCCAATCGGCTCGAACCCGAAGGCCCATTTGGTGATCATTTGGGCTATTACAGTTTGGCCCATCCGTTTCCGGTGTTGCGTGTGACAAATGTGTACCATCGCGAAGGCGCGATTTGGCCGTTCACGGTGGTCGGCCGTCCGCCGCAAGAGGATAGCCTGTTTGGCGAATTGATCCACGAAATCACGGGCCCGCTGATATCCGAAGTGTTGCCGGGGATTCATGGCGTGAATGCCGTTGATGCGGCTGGAGTGCATCCGTTGCTGTTGGCGATTGGCAGCGAACGCTATATGCCGTTCCTCAGCGCCAACCGTCCGCAGGAATTGCTTACCCAGGCCAATGCCATTTTGGGGCAGGGGCAACTGTCGCTCGCCAAGTTTTTGTTGATCGTCGCCCAGCAAGATGCCCCGCAACTCGACGTGCATGAGATCGAACCGTTTCTTCGTCATCTTTTGGAGCGGGCCGATTGGTCGCGCGACTTGCATTTTCATACGCAGACCACGGTCGATACGCTCGATTACAGCGGTTCGGGATTGAATGCTGGGTCGAAGGTAGTGATGGCTGCCGTGGGACCAAAACGGTTTGAGTTGGCTGCCCGCGTGCCAGAGGTGAACTTGCCGAGCGGTTTTAGCAATCCTCGCATCGTGTTCCCAGGGGTGCTTGCCCTCACTGGGCCTAAGTGTCCGGCACCATCTTTTGATTACGATGTCTCTTTGCTTGCCCAAAGCATGTCGCGTGCAGAAGTCGCGGCACCCTTGGAACGATTCTGCACTACCTGCGGAGTCAATAAAGACTTTGAAGGTATCCGTTGGATTGTCATTGTCGACGATAGCCAGTTCGCGGCCGAATCGCTCAGGAACTTCTTGTGGGTCACATTTACACGCACGAATCCAGCCGCGGATTTGTATGGAATCGAGAGTTTCATCGCGGATAAGCATTGGGGCTGCCGCGGGCCGTTGGTTTTTGATGCTCGGATCAAACCCCACCACGCGCCTGTGCTCGAAGAACCACCGGAGATTACCCGCCGTGTTGAAGCCCTTGCTGTCGCGGGCAAACCGCTCTATGGGATTATCTGAAAACGTCGTTATCCTGGTAGGACGACCCAGGCACTTTTCAACTCGGGATGGCATTTGATGACGAAACTTACATTTTACGGTGCGGCTCAAACGGTCACCGGCTCCAAGTATCTGCTGGAAACGGACGCCGCGAACGTGCTCATTGATTGCGGATTGTTTCAGGGGGTTAAGAAACTCCGCGAACTGAACTGGGCCTCTACCCCGTTTAGCACCAAAAAACTCGATGCGGTGGTGCTGACCCATGCCCATCTCGATCACGTTGGTTTTCTGCCAAGAATCGTGAAGCAAGGTTATCGCGGCAAGATTTATTGCACGCCGGCCACGGCCGAACTTACCGAGATCACGCTGTTCGACTCGGCCAAGATTCAAGAATCGGACGCCAACTACGCGAACAAAAAAGGTTTCTCGAAGCATATTCCCGCGTTCCCGCTGTACGAGTCTCGTGATGTCGAGCAAACGATGAAACTTATTCGCACGATTGGTCGGGGTGAATGGTTCTCGCCCGTCGAGCCAGTATGGATGCGGTATCACGACGCGGGGCATTTGTTGGGATCGAACATGATCGAGGTTGAAATCCGCAATCAGAAACCTCCGCTGCGCATCTTGTTCTCCGGTGACATTGGTCGGTACGATGGGCCGCTTTATCACGACCCCGCCCCGCCGACTGCGTGTGATTATCTCATTTGCGAATCGACTTACGGCAATCGCGATCACGCCGAGGGGGATTTGACGGACAGTTTGGCCGAGGTCGTGACTCGCAGCGTGAAACGTGGCGGTGTCATGCTCGTGGCGGCATTTGCCATCGGGCGTTCGCAGCAGTTGATCTACCTGTTGCAACTTTTGAAAAAAGCGGGGCGCATTCCTGATATTCCCATCTATCTTGATAGCCCGATGGCGGTTGATGCGACGAACATTTATCGCGAATTCGATGAAGACCACGACCTGAGCGAAGGCGAACTCGACAGCGAGCATCCCCTGTTCGATGGTCCTGGCGTGTACTTGTGCCGTAAGACCGAGGAGTCCAAAGCGCTGAATCGCCACGGTGGACCTGCGCTGATCATTTCCAGTAGCGGCATGATGACCGGTGGGCGGATCGTGCATCATTTGAAGCAGCGGCTCCCCGATGCGCGGAACACGGTGATCCTCGGCGGATTTATGGCCGAGGGAACGCGCGGCCGACTCTTGCAAGATGGGGCCAAGTTCCTGAAGATGCATGGCCAAGAAATTCCCGTGCGGGCGGCTATCGAAACCGTGCCGGGTCTCAGCGGCCACGCGGATCGCAAGGGTTTGCTGCGTTGGCTTGAACCACTGGCTGCTCCGCGCCGTACGTTTCTCACTCATGGTGAAATCGAGAGTGCCGAGTCGTTTGCTGCCGAACTTACCGCTTCGCGGGGTTGGGACGTGCATCTTCCTCGTTTGGGGGAGACCCAAGAACTGGTGTAATCCGAACGATTGCCATCCTCGCTGGCTCACTTGATCACCCATACAATCATGACGAAAAGTTAAAATGCGCTCGGCGCGATCCCCAGCAATCTGATGGGCGTGTGAGAACGAGATATGGAACTTCCCCCCGACGTAGAAAAAAACCGCCAAGCGATCCTGCGTTCCCCCGGCTATCGCAAGGCCGAGATCGATATCGACTTCCTGGGTCGGGCCGCGCAGCGTCCGATCCGCATGCAGCTTGAATTGCATAAAGTCGAAACTCTGTTGCGCGAGAACAAGATCGACTCGACCGTGGTGGTTTTTGGCGGGACGCAGATTGTTGAAAAAGAAATCGCCGACGCGCGCTTGCTCGCGGCTCAGCAACACTTGGCGGAGAATCCCGACGACCCTAAAGCGAAGCGTGCCGTTGTGCGGGCGGAAAGCGTGGTGGCCAAGTCGCGGTTTTATGACGATTCTCGTGAGTTCAGCCGCATTGTGTCTTCCTCGTGTCAAACAAACGGTAAATGCAATTTTGTGATCGCCACCGGCGGTGGACCGGGGATCATGGAAGCCGCCAATCGGGGTGCGTTTGAAATCGGTGCCAAGAGCATCGGCTTCAACATCGAATTGCCGCACGAGCAGGAACCGAATCCCTACATCACGCCCGAACTCTGTTTTCAGTTCAATTATTTCGCCCTGCGAAAGTTTCACTTCGTGCTGCGGGCCGCGGCGCTGGTAGTGTTCCCGGGGGGCTTTGGCACGCTCGACGAACTGTTCAACACGCTCACCCTGCGCCAGACGGGCCGGATGCAAGAGATCCCCATCATTCTCTACGGCAAGGAATATTGGACGAACGTGATCGATTTCCAGTACCTGGCCGATCAAGGGGTCGTGGCGGACGATGACGTGGAGTTGTGCTACTTCGCCGAGACTCCTGCCGAGGCTTGGAAGATCATAGCCGACTTCCATCACGTCGACTGACCAACGACTGCGTTTGCTACGTGTCTGGGCTTGCCGCTCGACTCATCGACATTGTGACTAATTGCTCGAAATCCGGCTAATTTCTCTGATTTCAGACTTGCGGCTGGCACTGATACGACTTGCAGTTGCGGGCAGGGTTGGGATAATTGTGCTGACTTATGGCGTCGCCATTTCCCCGATCCACCCCTGAGAATTTTCTGACAATGTTTCGTTGCATCCTTTGCGGCCTGTTGTCTTCTTCCCTTGCGGCTGCTTTGTACCTGAGCATGACCTGCACGTCGGTGTTGGCCCAACAAGATACCAATTTGCAAGTGTTGGGCGGGGCCCCTCAGGGAGCCGAAGAGTCGATTCCGCTTCCTCCCGAAGCACAGAACGTCGAGCAGATTTACGAATTCCTCGATGGACTCGGCGAGATGGAGCCTGCCGGGAAAAGCGAGGAAGAAATCATTGCCCACCAGAAAAAAATCTTTCGCACGGTTAACCAAGCGATCGACAAAGCTCTCACGCTGGAGATGACTGACGCCCAGGCCCAGGAAGGTCATTTCTATCGCCTGCAAGCCTTGCAGTATTTGCAGCAACTTGGCGAGCCGGGGGCAGGTGAAAAATTTAATCAAGCGATTGCCGCAGCGATTTCCGATCCGCGCCCACAGGTGAGCGAAATTGGTATGAAGTTCCATATCGAACTCGGCCTGGGGATGTGGCCGAAGCTCAACGAGCAACAGCGTAATGGCCTGATCGACACGGTTGTTGCCTTCGTGAGTCGCGGCACGCCCGATCAGAGCAAGTTGCAGATGGTTATGGCGGTGGTCGATTATGTCGGTGACATGCGTGGCGGCGAGGTTTATGCCAAGCGGTTGCTTGACGCTACGATTCCCCTTTATCAGTCGAGCAAGGATGAAGACCTGCAAAGCATTGTTCCCATGCTCGAAGGAATCGCCCGGCGGATGGCCTTGCCGGGGAACCCGATCGAGGTGAGTGGAACGCTCTTGGATGGCAGCCAATTCGATTGGTCCGCGTATCGGGGCAAGGTCGTGCTCGTGGATTTCTGGGCGACTTGGTGCGGCCCGTGCCGCGCGGAAGTTCCTAATGTTTTGAAACTCTACGAGGCTTACCACGACAAAGGGTTTGATGTCGTGGGGATTAGCCTCGACGAAAAGCCCGAGGATGCCCAGAAATACATTACCCAGACGGGCATCCCGTGGGTGACGCTTTTCAATCAGGATGAAACCCAGCGTGGCTGGGAGCATCCGCTGGCCACTTACTACGGCATCACGGGCATCCCCCGCGCGATTCTCGTCGATCAAGCGGGAAATGTGGTGAGCATGCGCGCCCGGGGCAAGAATCTCGCCATCGAGCTCCGCAAGCTCTTGGGCGAGCCGTTGGCGGTTGCCGACGAACTCCAAGTGGACGGTGCCGTGCAACCGGCCTCCGCCGAGGTGGAAGTCAAAGAGCCGGTGGTGGCGGAGTAGCTATTGTTGCAATCTGTCGCGCTCGGCGGGTTGTCATTGAACCACACTATGTTGTGGTTGCTCCTTGGGCTTGAACCACAATTGAACTGTTCCTTGCCCGTTATTTTTTTGTGTGCGGCAGGTATAGAAATGTCTATTGGTAGTGGATAGTCTGGCCAGACCCACTAGATGATGGTAGTCTGTGATTAAGTGTTGCTGATTTCCGCTAGCAATTCTCGCACGCTCCACTTGTGGTCCGCAATCCCGTGCGCCATGGCCGGGGTTTTGCCCTTGAGAGTTTTGTGAGGACGGCAGTAATTGTAGGCGGCGAAAAACAGCCCCATCGCGGCCCGGTGGTTCTCATACTTCTTGGAGAACGCATAGGTGCAACGCTGCATCCGCTTGGTATAGTTGCGAATCGAGCCGTTCAATCGCTCGCAAAGGGAAGTGCTGACGTTCTCCATGTCGGGATTGTTCATCACTCTACGCTTTTTGATCGCTATTATTTGGCCCATCGTGGAAGCGCGAATATCTGACGACGTTGGGCCAGAGAACATTTTCTGAATCTGGCCATAGTCGCAACGGTCCCATAGGTGATAGCTCACGGCTTCCTCATAGGCAAAGAATCCATCGGTCGACAGCAGAAACTTGCCGCTAGTGGCGTTGTAGAGCTTGCGGCAGAACAGGAAAGCGTTATCCCGGTCCCGATTACCGAAGTGCCAGCAAACGAGTAGCTTGCTGGTTTTGTCCATCGCGGTCCAAGTGTAGGCGTCGCCAAGCCGATCAGTCGGACGGCCCAACCGTAAAGCTGTCTTTTGCTTCATTCCCACGTAACCCCAGATTTCGTCGGCTTGGACTTCGCCCACGGGAAGATTGCGGAGCCGGTCAGCAAGGAACTTTTCGCAGCGTTCGCCTACCAATACGAGTAGGTCGATGATCGTATGCAAGTCGGTATCGGTCAGCCGAGAAGTGGTCGAAATCGAAAGCCCCTCGGTGAGCATCTCGATAATCTTGGCGGCCTTGTCCAAGCCGATCCGCATCCCGGCGAACATGCCGGTCGATTCGGTAAAGCACCTTCCACAGTCGCAGCAGCGAAAGCGGGGTGTGCCTGCCTTGGTTTTGCCGAATTTCTTACGGTTCTGGTGTTTGCAAACAGCGACTATCATGCGAAAGCTTCCAATTTCTTGGGCTATTCGCTAGAATTCAGTTACCAAGCTAAGGCTAGCGAAAGCCAGTTTTAGTTGCCCGATGAGGCCCGCCAAGGCTTCACCGGGTTTTTTCTTCTCTATTTATTGTACAGACAAATAAATGGTCCGCAAGGGTATTGTTGAAAGTTTTTTTGTCTGTACAATGCGGCTATGGCAGAGTCACGCGGCAGACCGAAGAAAGAATCCCTAGACCGACGCGAAATCCGATTCCAGATACGCCTGTCGGCCTCTGAATTGGCTCAGATCGAACGCGCTGCGAACGGCAAGCCGTCTACATGGGCGAGAGAAACGCTAATCAAGGCCGCTAAGCGACGTACTGGTTAGCGGAGAGAGGGGGAGTCGAACCCAATCCGTGCGTACGGTTCCCTATCGCAGGTTATAAATCTGCTGCATCAGCCGAGATGCGGGCCGCTCTCCAGGTAGTGGGAGCGGCACCAAATACAAACGAGAATGTTCATGGCAAGAAAAAAAACTAACTTGGGTTCTAGGGTTAATCCTAAAAACCTTGAGGAACAACTCAAGGAACACAGGCGGAAGGTTGATTTTGACACGTTTGATATTTTGCTGCAGCAATTGCTGCAGCAGGTTGAAGATGGCACTATCGACGTTGCACCAGCATATCAGAGACAATATCGATGGGGCGACGTTCGCGCTTCTCAACTAATCGAGTCGCTGTTTTTGGGAATACCTGTGCCAAGTCTTTTTATGGCGGCAGACGATGACGGCACATGGGAATTAGTTGACGGACTGCAAAGATTGACTGCAGTCGCTAAGTTCGCTGGTTCACCAAAACTGCAGGAGAAAATGGGCCTGGAGGCTCTCAGACTATCGGGCTTGGAAAAATTGGAATCCTATAACGATTGTACTTTTGGTGAATTGCCGCCAGCACTAAGGTTGCAGTTCCTCAGACGGTCACTCAAGGTTGTAACACTTAGTGACAAAAGCGACCGAATCGTGAGATTTGATCTTTTTGAGCGACTAAACAGAGGCGGTATCGACCTATCTCCGCAGGAAATTCGGCAGTGTGTATTTAGGGGTGAATTTGCGGACCACCTTGAAAAAATGTCGGCAAACAAAAACTTTAGGAAAGTGCTTCGCTTGAATCGCGAACAAGAGCGAGATGCAACGCGAGAAGAGTGTGTCTTAAGGTTCTACGCATATTTGCATAGATACAAATCCTTCGATCATTTAGTCGGTGAGTTTTTGAATAAGTATATGGAAGCAGCGTCCAAAAATTTCAACTTTGTAGAAGGTAGGGAGATTTTCGAGGAAACGTTTGATTTGCTTGCAGATGTCTTTCCTAACGGGCTTAGGCGCGCTGGTCGACAAAGCGGCTCCACTTCATTGGTATTGTATGATGCTGTTGTCGTTGGAGCTGCGCTTGCGGTTCAGAAAACACACATGCTTAAGGGCACAAGAAACACAAAAAAATGGCTGTCTCATTCAGACTTACACCGCCATACAACGGGAGCGACAAACAACCGCCCTGCAGTCAAGTTTAGGATTGAGTTCTGCAGAGATCGATTCTTAGGTATTCCTTCGCCCCCCGTCGCAAATGATTGAGCAAACCAAAAACGACATAAATCAACGAGTTGCTCAAGGAATCGAGCATTTTTCTCTAATCTGCAGCACTGGCAAAAAAACTGCAATTGTGCGAGCTAAGGGCTTGGCTTTCGTTGAGATGTATGCAATACACGAGTACGCTACGACTACTGCGGTACGGCTCGGCCTGACTGCTATTGCTAATCTTGGAATTGAGTTACGTGAATTGCATCCAGGACTTCTCAGTTTGGCGCTCCATGACAATTTAAGAAGCATTAAGGATAGTACTGCAAACCAATGGCGTGCTCGCCGAGAACTTTTTGAATCCCTGCAGGCACGACTATCATCCGACATAAACGTAGAGTCTTTTCCCGCTGACGGAACGCATTACCGCCGTACGCAAATCGAAACTATTTGGGTTGTCTTTGGAATAAAAACCCGAATCGTACCGGATAGACGGCTGCTTCCGCTTATTGACGAGGTAGTTGAGCACCGCAATGCAGTGGCTCATGGACGGGAGAAGCCCGAAGACATTGGCGGAAGATACACAAGCCAGGAGATTAAGAAGAAATTTCGGCAAATCGGAAGGATCGATTCCCACATACTAGAGTCCATAAACCGTCAATGCTGCAGTGCTAAACTGATTTGTAGGACCAAAACCAGCAACACTTAATCACAGACTACCTAGATGATGTGGTTCGGCGAGAAAAAACTCGCGTTTTTTACGTCGTTGGGCCGAGTTCCCCCAATATCTGGTGTGCCTCGCCAACCCAAATTTCAAGGAACCGGCGCCTAAGCCTAGTTTCGCGCGTTGCTGATTCTATCACAAATGGGCTGCCCTTTTTAGCCATTACTTTTGGCCGCGCGGTTCACTATTTGAGAAGAAGAGGATTGCGGGTGGCCGGACCGCTCGGCTTCGCTGGACCAGACCGCTCGGCTTTGCTTCGCGACGCCTCGCGGCTAACGGTAGGGGGTGATGAAGGGCCAGTGTTGGCGTGGTAGCCCTTCTTTTTCGGGGTTTTGTTCGACATAGCGTATCGCACGATTGACGTCTGTGGGCGTATCGAGAAACACGACCCATTCGCCGCGGGCGAAGGCTTTGGCGTGGCCCTCGAACGGATGAATCTCGCGTTCGCAAAGCTCCTTGGTGGCCGCACCTTTGAGTTGAATCACCAATTTGCGAGGATCGAGAGAGTGACAAGCGGTGACCAAATGCACATGATCACGCAATACGGCACAGACGTAAATTACCAGATTGGATTTCCGCGCGTACGCGGCGAATCCCGCCGCCACGGCTTCGATTTGGGGCATCGTGAATTGTACGGCAGTGCGTTTCAGAGCGGTCTTGGCGGCGAGACGTTGTCGATAGTCGTGGGACCGATGCGCGACCGAGCGGGTTTCGGTGGTTTTGGTTGCCGGTCCGTAGCGAAAGAGTTCCCAGGAACCGACGAACGTGGACCACGACCCGCGGGGATCATTGGGAAGCCAAAAGCCGTAGGCACCGAAGATGATATGATTGGCGATCATGAGATTCATCTCGTTGTTAGCCGCGAGGCGTCGCGGAGCGAAGCCGAGCGGGTGTTTTATGTGACGTGCGGGGAGAGCGCTCCACTGCGCTGCGCTTCGTGTTGCGGCTAACGGAGCGCCCCGCGTTGCTTCGCAACACGTCGCGGCTAACGCAATTTAATTGAGTTGTTTTTGAAAGTCAAAATTAATGATCGTTCCGTTGGAATATCGAGGGGTGTTCGCCGAGCCGTGGTCGCTCTCCAAACTGTGGCGGGTGCTGCACATCTTTGGGCCGGCGGCGATTGTGGCTTCGGTCGCGATTGGTGCGGGGGAGACCATTGTCGTCGTCCGCGCGGGGGCATGGGCGGGATATGGGTTGCTGTGGCTGGTGCTGTTGAGCGTGTTAGTGAAGGGGATTTTTGTTACGTATTTGTTGGGCCGATATACGGCCGTGAGTGGGGAGCCGATTAGCGCGCGACTGGTGCGTGTGCCGGGGCCGCGTGGGTGGCTGCTCATTACGCTTGTGTTTCTCGAAATGGCTGCGGCGGGGCCATTGTGGGCGGCCGTGGCGCGGCCTTGTGGCGATCTTTTGTATTACTTGCTGTTTCAAGGGCAACAGTCAGCCTCACCGGAGAGCAAACTTTTTATTGCCCGCTCGATTACGATGGCATTTATCGTCGCGGCTTTGGGTTTCAGCATGGTGATTCACTACGACAAACTCGAAAAGCAGCAGGTTATTATTTGCTGTTTGTTGGTCGTGGGGACCATCATCGGCACGATTTTGGTGAGGCCCGACTTGTGGGCGGCCCTCAAGGGGAGTCTTTCCTTGGGTCGAGTGCCAGAATTTCCGCCCTGGGCGCCGGAGAGTGTGCGCACGCAGCCGGCGCTGACTTTGGCGACAACATTTGGTTACGTGGGTGGGAGCGTGCTGGGTTATATCGTGTATGCCAACTGGATTTCGCTGCATGGTTGGGGGCTGACGAGCCATCCGCAAATCGAGGAGATTCGACAGCAGGCGGCGCAAGGATCTCCCGCCGACTATTTGCCAACCGAGCCGACGCTGGCGAACCGCGTTTTGCGCTCGCTCGCCCCCTTGAAATGGGATGTCGGCTGCGGGGCGGTGGTGCTATGGGTGGTGAGCGCGTCGTTCATGATGGCCGGGGCCGCGGTGTTGTATCCGCTCTCCGCGAGCGGCGAACTCCCGGCGTCGTTTAGCGACTGGAGTTTGCTGACCGATCAAGCGTATGTGTGGAGCAACATTCACCCGGTGCTCGTATGGGTGTATTACATTTGCGTGCTGTTGGCGTTGTGGGGTACGCTCCAGGCGTTTCCTGAAATCTATTCCCGCGTGATCCACGATTTTGCTCAAGCGATTTGGCCGGAAAAGAAATGGTCGCATCGACGGATTCACCTGGGGGTGCTCGCTTATGTGCTGGTGGCTTCGTCGCTGGTGGTGTGGAGTGATTTGAAGTTCGACACGCTCACGCATATCGTGGCGTTTCTGACGACGAATCTCGGCGTGGCGCTGGCGATGTGCGCGGCCTTGTATTTGAATTTTCAATTGCCGTCGGGCTATCGCACGCGGTGGTGGATGCTGGTGGGAGGAGTGTTGTCGGCGGTGATTTTGCTCGTTGTCGCGGCGGTGAGTGGGATGGGGTTGTGGGGGGAGGTTTGGGGACTATTTGAGTGACAGCGATGCCTCGCGCCGCCCGCTGAAGCGGACTCGCCGGTCCCTGTGCGCGGGGAATTGAATTGCTAAAATGGCGCACCTCGTTGAAGCTGGTCCCCGCCGTTTGCAATTCTGGAATCATTTATGCCGCGTAAAACGCTGAATGTGGCCCTGATTGGTTACAAGTTCATGGGCAAGGCCCACAGCCAGGCCTGGAGTACCGTGGGTCGCTTTTTTGACCTCGATCTCGAGCCGGTTTTGAAAGTTGTCTGTGGCCGGGATGCTGCGGCGGTGGCGGACTTTGCCGAGCGTTGGGGTTGGGAAAATTCGGCGACCGATTGGCAGAAGGTCGTCAAACAAGGCGACGTGGATGTGGTCGACATTTCCGCGCCGGGCAACGTCCATGCCGAGATCGGCATTGCGGCGGCGGAGGCGGGAAAGCATGTGTTCTGCGAAAAGCCGCTGACGTTCACGCTCGCCGACGGCAAGCGGATGTTGGCTGCCGTGCGCAAGGCGGGGGTCAAGCACATGGTCAATTTCAATTATCGGCTCTGCCCGGCAGTGTCGCTGGCCAAGCAGATCATTGACTCGGGAGGTATCGGCGAAATTCGCCATGCGCGGTTCACCTATCTGCAAGATTGGCTGGTCGATCCTGAGTTCCCCATGAATTGGCGGATGAGAAAAGAAGCGGCTGGCTCGGGTGCCCACGGCGATTTGGGTGCCCATTCGATTGATTTGGCGAGATTTCTGGTCGGCGAAATTGGCGAGGTCGTCGGCATGAAGAAGACTTTTATCACGGAGCGCCCGGCTGAGGGGACTTCCTCGGGATTGACGGCCACGGCGGGCGAAGGTGTTGAGCGTGTGACCGTCGACGATGCTTCCGTGTTTTTGGCCAAGTTCCAGGACGGTGCGTTGGGCACATTTGAGGCCACACGCTTGGCACCGGGACGAAAGAACTACAATCGTTTTGAAATCAATGGCAGCACGGGATCAATCGCGTGGTGCTTTGAAGATTTGAATATGTTGGAATACTATTCGACGAAGGATCCCGCGGAAGCGCGCGGGTTTCGGCGGATTATCGCCACGGAGGGTGTGCATCCGTTCGTAGGTAGCTGGTGGCCGCCAGGGCACATGCTGGGTTACGAGCATGGGTTTACGCACGCGGTTTATCAACTGACGCAGGCCATCGCTCACAATAAGCCGTGCGTCCCCGATTTCCGCGACGGCACGCAATGCGTGGCGGTGTTGGATGCCGTGGACCGCTCGATTGATGCGGGGAGTTGGACTTCCGTGGAGATTATTGAGTAGACTAGAGTGGAATCAAGAGTGCGGTCCTTTCCGCACCAAACCTCGAAATTCTCTAGGAATATAAGAATGTTGCGAGTCGAAGTTGAGCGCGAAGAGGACGGACGCTGGATTGCTGAGGTCATGGATCTTCCTGGAGTGCAGGCTTATGGCCCCACTCGTGAAGAAGCTGTCGAGCGTGCCCAGGCGTTATCTCTGCGAGTTATGGCAGATCGACTGGAACACGGAGAAAGTGTGCCGGAGATGGGCGACGTGTTTGCCGTGCAGCCATGAGCCGTTGGCCAGCGACCAAAGCGAGGCGTGTCCTGGATGCATTGCTGCGGATCGGGTGGTCGATCAAGCGTCAAACCGGTTCTCATCGAGTTCTCGAACGTCCCGACGACAAGGATTATGTATTCGCTTTTCATGACCGCGAAGAAATTGGTCCTCGAATGATGGCAAGGATTGCTCGACACACAGGTCTGCAACCTGAAGACTTGTAACTCTCTTGGCTAGCAGTATCATTGGTAGCCTGGTAAGAAAACTCGACTAAACTCTTATCGCCTCTTACGAATAATGGCGGGGCAGGCAGACTCATTATGAAGCACGTCAAAGCCGGCATCATTGGCACGGGATTTATTGGCCCCGCTCACGTCGAGGCGATTCGTCGCTTGGGTTACGTCGAAGTGGCCGCTGTTGCCGAGCGCGGGCAGGACTTGGCGGAGCGTAAGGCGGCCGAGCTTTCGATTCCCAAGGCCTACGGCGATTACCATCAACTGTTGGCCGATCCGGCGATTCAAGTGGTGCATAATTGCACGCCGAACCATTTGCACTTTGAAGTGAACCGCGACATTCTCGCGGCGGGGAAGCATGTGGTTTCGGAAAAGCCGCTGGCCATGGATTCCCAGGAATCCCGTGAGTTGGTCCGACTGGCTGAAGCTTCGGGCGTGGTCCATGCCATCGACTTCAACTATCGCTACATGCCGCTCGTGCAGCAGGCACGCTTGATGTGCCAAGCAACCGACGACGTGGGCCGGGTTTTGGCGGTGCATGGTTCTTATCTGCAAGATTGGTTGCACAAAGACACCGATTGGAATTGGCGGCTTGTGCCGGAGATGAGCGGCGCATCGCGGGCCGTCGCCGACATCGGTTCGCATTGGTGCGATCTCATTCAGTTCATCACGGGTCTGAAAATCGTGTGCGTGATGGCCGACTTGGTGACGATTCATCCGGTGCGCAAGCGTCCACGGGTGGAAGTTGAAACCTATGCCGGCAAGGTGCTCAAGCCGGAAGAGATGGAAGACGTGCCGATCAAGACCGAGGATTACGCATCGATTCTGCTGGAGTTTGATTCGGGGATGCACGGGGTGTTGACGGTGAATCAATGCGCGGCGGGGCGGAAGAACCGGCTGTATTTTGAGATCGATGGCAGCAATTGTGCGCTCGCCTGGAACCAAGAAAAGCCGAATGAATTGTGGGTGGGCCGTCGTGACGGGCCGAACCAAACGATTATGAAAGACCCGAGCTTGCTGTATGCCGCGGCGCGCGAATACGCGCACTATCCGGGCGGGCATAATGAAGCTTATCCGGACGGGCCGAAGAATCTGTTCCGCAATGTGTATGGTTTTATTATCGGCGAACGGACGGGGGGCGATTTTGCCACGTTCGTTGATGGGCATAATGAGATTGCGATTTGCGATGCGGTGCTCAAGAGTAGTCACGAAAAGCAGTGGGTGACGGTGGAATATTGACGCTAAGCCGCAAGCGGCAGTTGGTGGCTTAGCGGAGGATGAGATTGGCAAGCTTGCGACCGGTTGTGCTCAGCGGTAATTGTGTTAACTCACTTGGTGGAATCCAGCGCAATTTGCTTTTCGTGGTTAGTCTGCCCGACTTGAATTTGGCGGCGTAGCAATCGAGTGTGATGCGATAGCGCGTGACGCCGTGTTTGATGGTGGTGAGCAGATTGCCGGGCTCGATGGTGATACCCGTTTGTTCGCGGACTTTGGCGATGAGTTCCTCGCGGACGAAGAGCGGGCCTTCGCTCGTGATTTCAAAGCGAGGGAAGTCCCACAGACCGGCCCAGCGTTCGTTGGGGCCGCACTGGCGAATGAGAACTTGCCGATTCTTCTTGACGATGACCGCCGCCTCACGCAGGTCGGTGAACTTCTGTTTCGTGGCTGCTTTGGGAATTTTAGTCTGCAAGCCCGCTTGAAATGCTTCGCAGTGTTGAGTGACGGGGCAATCGTCGCAGCGTGGGTTGACCGGTGTGCAGACGAGCGAACCGAGTTCCATGAGCGCTTGGTTGAATTCGGCGACGTTGGTGCGAGGCAGGATTTCCTCGGCAGTACACCATAAGAGTTTTTGTCCCGCTGACTTCGTGGGATCGCCGGGATAGGCCAACAATCGGGCGAGTAGGCGAATGGTGTTGGCTTCGAGAATCGGTGCCCGCTGGTTGTACGCGATGGAAGCAATCGCCCCGGCGGTGTAGCGGCCGATGCCGGGCAAAGTTTGTAAGGTTCTCACGTCGCGGGGAAAATTGCCGCCATGCACGGCGACGACTTGGTTGGCGGCGGCGTGCAGACCGCGTGCGCGGCGGTAGTAGCCAAGGCCTTCCCAGAGTCGCAAGACTTGTGATTCGTCGGCTGCCGCAAGTTTTTCGACGTTGGGAAATTGTTTGAGAAATCGCTCAAAAAACGGTTTGACAGCGGCGACTGTGGTTTGTTGGAGCATCACCTCGCTGACCCACACGCGATAGGGGTCTTGTGATTTACGCCAAGGGAGATCGCGTTTGTGATGGGCGTACCAGGCGAGTAAGCGACGGCGGAAGGATTGTTTCCACTTGGAATCGAGGGCGGGGGAGGTAGTGCAATCCGTTGCCATAATTCCTCGAAGATGTTTCACGCAGAGGCGCGGAGGTCGCGGAGGTACGACTAATTAGTTCTCTGCGCTCCCTGCGCCTCTGCGTGAGATATTCTTGATTGAATCTGTACCAACGGCTTTTGATTCGAGGCACAACTGCCGCAGGTGCCGCAACTGCCGGTGCGTTTTTGCATAATGCGCTGCCACGCGGCGCGCCCCAGGTAGGCGGCGGCGAGGGCGACGATGGTGAGTGCGAGAATGTCTTGCATGTTATAGCCAAAAGCGGCTCGTGACTTGGTAAGTGACGAACGCTCCCACATAGGCGAGCAATGTCATGTAGCTAAAGGCGAACACCGGCCAGCGCCAGCTATTTGTTTCGCGCTTGATGACTGCGAGGGTTGCCGCGCATTGGGCACAGAGCGCGAAGAACACCATCAGCGACAATGCCACCGGTAGATTGTACACCGGTTTGCCCGTGTCGTCCCAGCGGGCGGCTTGGAGGCGGCTTTGCAGGCGAGTTTGGTCGGATTCTTCGCCCACGTCGAGATCGCCGCCCAGGTTGTAAATTACGCCGAGGACGCCCATCACCACCTCGCGCGCCGGGAAGGAGGCGATGGCCGCACTACCGATCCGCCAATCCCAACCGAGTGGCCGCACGACGGGTTCGATGAATTTGCCCGCACGGCCCAGGAAACTGTACTGCTGGTGGAGGCTGGCGGTGAGGTGGTCGAGGTTCTCAGTTTCGTTGAACTCGGCGAGTGCCTGCTCAGCGGCGGCACGAGCATCTGTGTCGGGAACGGCGGCTTCAACATGTTTGGACAAAGCAGATTGCTCGGCGGTAATCGCGGCGGCGACTTGGGCCTCGGACCGTGGATAGTAAGCCAGTGCCCACACAATAATCGTGATTGCGAAAATCAGGGTGCCTGCGACGTAAAGAAAATCCCAGCCCCGTTCGATCATGCGGAAGAACACATTACGGAGCGAGGGCATTTTGTAACTGGGTAGCTCCAACACAAACGGCGGAGTTTCGCCGCGGAGCAGGGTGCTCTTGAGCAGCCAAGCCACGACGACGGCCGCAATGATGCCCACTCCGTACATGGCGACCATCGTGAGGCCTTGCAAGCCGACGATACCGCCCAGATAGTGCTGCGCGGGGACGAAGGCGCTAATGAGAATGATGTAGACCGGCAGGCGGGCAGAGCAACTCATCAAGGGGGCGATGAGAATCGTGGCCAAACGGTCGCGACGGTTTTCGATCACGCGGGTTGCCATAATCCCCGGCACGGCACAGGCGAAGGACGAGAGGAGCGGAATGAACGAACGGCCACTCAAGCCCACACCAGCCATCAAGCGGTCCATGAGATAAGCGGCCCGGGCCATGTAGCCGCAATCTTCGAGCACGGCGATGAAGGCGAACAGGATCAGTATTTGCGGCAGAAAAATTACGACCGCCCCCACGCCGCCGATGATGCCGTCGACCACAAGCGATTGCAAAGCTCCCTCGGGAATCAAGCCGCTCGCCAAATCCGCTAGCCAGCTTACGCCTGAATCCACCAAGGCCATGGCTGGTTCAGCAAAGCGAAAGATCGACGAAAACAGCAGCGACATCACGGCGATCAATACCAGCGTGCCCCACACCTTGTGCGTCAGCACGGCATCAATGCGGTCGCTGGCCGTAAGGTGTTTGCGATCAGGGACGTGCATGACGCCGTCCAAGATTTTGCCGACCCATTCGTAGCGGGCCATCGCCTCGACAGCAGGGACGGGGTAACCGGCTTCGGCAAGGGAACCGCGAATCGCCTGCAATTCGACATGTTCGTTGGCTTGTTCGCTGGGCAAGAGTTGCTGTTCGAGATAACCGTTGCCATCGAGAATCAGACGCTCGACCAGGTAGCGGGGTAGGGGATCGCTGCGGTTCGCGTTGAGATGCTCAGAGAGTCTGTTAATGTGTTCTTGAAAGACCGAGGGGAACGGATCAGTTGGTTTGTGTTCACTGTGTTCCGCAACAGCGATGAGTGCCAGCTTGAGTTCTTCGAGACCCTGGCCCCGGCTGGCTTGAATAGGAATCACCGGCACGCCAAGTCGTTGGCTTAAGTCAGCGACGTTAATTTCGATTCCCCGCTCAGCGGCGACGTCGACCATGTTCAGGGCAACGACGGTCGGCAATCCGCAGGATAGCACCTGGCTCACGAGATAAAGATTTCGCTGCAGGTTGGCCGCGTCGACAATCGAGAGGATGATGTCGGGGAGAGCTTCACCCTCACGTCGGCCCAAGAGCACATCGACCGCCACCATCTCATCGGGTGAACGCGGCGCGAGGCTGTAAGTTCCGGGCAGGTCGATGACTTCAAACTGCTGGGTATCGTGGCGGAAGTGGCCGACTTTTTTTTCGACGGTCACGCCGGGGTAATTACCGACCCGTTGTTGCACACCGGCGAGCGCGTTGAAGAGCGTGGACTTGCCCGTGTTGGGATTGCCGATCAGAGCGACGCGGATCGTCGAGCGCGAAGTTGTGGTCGACATTCAGGATGCTTCCACCTCGATTTGCTCGGCTTCGGTCCGCCTCATGCAGAGTCGATAACCGCGGAGCTCATATTCCAAAGGATCACCCAAGGGGGCGGAACCGATCAATCGCACGACGACTCCCGGCGTGACCCCCATTTCCATCAACCGTTGAGCGATCTCGCCGCTCTTGGAAAGTTGAACAACTTTGGCCGATTGACCGAGACTGAGCTGCGCGAGCGAGTTCATGCCGATTGCCTCACGGCTGGGGCTGAGTGCCCGGTGGCGGGGAGGGGCGAGACCAAAATTCTTAATAGCTCATCGCAACGGACGCAAAGCTTGGCCCCCTCGATCCGCAGAATGCAGGTAGTGCCTGGGCGAATCATTTCCAGGCGTGTGCCTAAACGCAGGCCGATCTCGGCAAGATGTCGGACAAGCTCCGCACTGCCCATGACGGATTGAACCTCCGCCAAATCGCCAGCTCGCAGCAGGGATAATGGATGTAGGTCGATCATAAGGGTAGACCGTCGAGCAGGAGTTGAGACTGTGTATCAGTATCTTCGCGATTTTAGCGTAGTTACTAGCTCACTTCAACCAATATCGGCAAAACAATTGAGAAAGTTACTGCTCTTTCACGGCAGCAACGAGTTGAATCAGGGCTTCCTTGCCGTCGCCGAAGAGCATTAGGCAGTTGTCCTGGGCAAAGAGCGGGTTGGGAATCCCCGCGAAGCCAGGGCTCAGGCTGCGCTTCACCACGACGACCGTACGGGCTTCGCCGACATTGAGAATCGGCATCCCGGCGATGGGGCTGGTGGGGTCGGTGTTGGCGAGCGGGTTGACCACGTCGTTGGCACCGATGACGATGGCCACGTCGCATTGGGCGAAGGTCGGGTTGATCTCGTCCATTTCCTTGAGTTGATCGTAGGGTACGTCGGCTTCGGCGAGCAGCACGTTCATGTGCCCCGGCATCCGGCCAGCCACGGGGTGAATTGCGTACTCGACAACCGTACCTTTGGCTTCAAGCAACGAGGCGAGTTCGCGCACGGTATGCTGCGCTTGGGCAACCGCCAGACCGTAGCCAGGAACCACGACGACCCGCTGCGCGCTGTCGAGAATCATGGCCACGTCTTCCGGCGTGGCGCTTTTTATCTTGCCGCCGTACACGTCATCGGCGTTGGCGACGGTGCTGGTTTCCATGCGACCGAAGAGCACGTTGGTAAACGAGCGGTTCATGGCCTTGCACATGATGATCGACAGGATCAGCCCGGACGCGCCGTCGAGTGCCCCGGCGATAATCAGGAGATAATTGTCGAGGACGAAGCCCATCATGCTGGCGGACAGACCGGCATACGAATTGAGGAGCGAAATCACGGTGGGCATGTCGGCCCCGCCGATGGGGATCACTAGCGAAAGCCCAAATGCGAGGCCCAAGATAATCAGCAACAGGAACGCAAACCAATGGGTGGGTGCCGCGATCAACCAACAACCCATCAAGAAGGCACCCGCCAAGAGCGAAAAATTGATGATGTTGTGGTGGGGTAAGCCTTTGATGGAACTGGGGATCACTTCCTGTAATTTGCCGAAGGCAATGAGACTGCCGGTGAAGGTAAGGGTGCCGAGCAAGACTTCAATTGCGAGCACGGCCATCGTGAAACTATCGATTGACCACGTTTCATAATAATGCGCGATGCCGACGAGCGCTGCGGCGAGTGCCCCAAAGGCATGTGACAAGGCCGTGCGTTGCGGAACGGCGGTCATGGGCATCCAAATGGCCATGGGAGCACCAATCGCCGTCCCCAGTACCATACCGACTATGACCCAGGTGTACGACACCACGTCGTACATCAGCAGTGTGCCGATGATGGCCAGTGCCATGCCCACTTCACCCGCCCGTACGCCCCGACGCGAGGTCTTGGGATGGCTGAGCCATTTGAGCGACAGGATGAACAGCGCGGCGGCAACTAGGTAGGAACCCCAGACCAAAATGCTGTCCTTGGCAGGGTGGTGTCCCACTTGGGCCAGCGTTTCGGCAACTTCGTTGACCACCTCGGTCGTGCCGGCGGCTTGGGCGAACAGGGTCAAGTTCTCGAGCAGATTAGTCACGCTTGCGGCCCTCCCCCCGGAACATCTTCAACATGCGGTCGGTAATCCAGAAACCACCGACGATGTTGGTTGTGGCGGCGATCACCGCGATGGTTCCCAGAAACGTGCCGAACGAAGTGCGGCCCTCGGCCGTGATTTGGATCGCCGCGATCACGCAGATCGCCGAGATGGCGTTCGTGAGCGACATCAAGGGGGTGTGTAGCAGCGGCGACACGCGGCGGATGACTTCGAGCCCCAAGAACGTGGAAAGCAGGAAGACAAACAGTTTTGGTTCGAGATTTATCATGGCTATGTTGTCATTTGTCCGTTGTCAGTAGTCACTAGCCGCGACACAACGTGTCGCAGGGGAGTTAGTTATCAGCCAAGTGATCGATAGGGGGAGAACTCGGTGGCAATAAGAGTGGGCCGAGGTTGAGCATGTCGCGCAAGCGTTGGTTTTGTACTTGGCCATCCTTGGCGGCTAGTGTGTCGTGAATAATTTCGTCTTTCAGGTCGATTTCGAGTGCGCCATTTTTCGTGAGATGCAGCAGGAATGTTACCAAGTTCTTCGCGTACATTTGGCTGGCATGTTGCGGCACTTCGGCGGGTAGATTGGTCGGGCCGAGAATCGTGACGCCGTTTACCACCACGGTTTGATCCGCTTGGGTCAACTCGCAATTTCCGCCTCGCTCCGCTGCTAGATCGACAATCACCGAGCCAGGCCGCATCCGGTGGACCGCGTCGGCGGTTAGCAGCAATGGGGAGGGCTTGCCGGGAATCGCCGCCGTGCTGATGCAGACGTCGCAGTCGGCTGCCACGATGGCGAGCCGTTCTTGTTGCAAGCGAACTTGCTCTGCGCTGAGCTCCTTGGCGTAGCCCCCCTTGTCTTCGGCGGTGGCCGTGTCGAGTTGCAGGTCGACAAACTTCGCACCCAAGGATTCGATTTGTTCCTTCACGGCGGGCCGTACGTCGTAGGCTTGCACGATCGCGCCTAAACGCCGCGAGGTGGCGATCGCTTGCAGTCCCGCCACGCCGGCCCCCAGCACCAAAACCTTGGATGCCTTGAGCGTGCCGGCGGCGGTCATGAGCATCGGAAATAATTTCGGCAAATAATCGGCGGCCCGTAGCACGGCTTTGTAACCGGCGATGGTGGCCATCGACGAGAGCACATCCATGCTTTGGGCGCGCGTGATGCGGGGGATCAATTCCATCGCAAACACAATCGCAGCGCGGTCCGCCAGCTCTTTAATCGCTTGGGGATTGCCGAGGGGATCGCACGTGCCGATTAGCACGAGTCCCTTGCGTAAGAGGTCGAGATCGGCGCGGCCCGCATCCGGATTGGTCCCCAACGTGCGGACTTGCAGGACGACGTCGGCTTGAGCGAAGGCGGCCGCGCGATCTGCGACGATCTCCGCCCCCTTCTTTTGATAATCGGCATCGGTGAAGCCCGCGGACGTGCCGGCACCGGCCTCCACCAGCACTTGCCAGCCCGCTTTGGTGAGGGAAGGGAGAATGTCGGGTACCAATGCCACACGGCGTTCACCCGGAAAGGTTTCACGAACAACGGCAACTTTCATGACAACTCAGGGAGCGGATTCAGGGAGTCAAGGTTAGGACGAAGTGTGCTTGCCGGCAGAAAAGTTGCCAGATTATTATTAAGACGGATTGGGGCCGATTGTGGCACAATTTTCCCCAGGTTCAATAGTAACACGCGGGAAGAAGGCTCGCATTGGTCGTGAAAAAGCAGAGAAATTACTGTGTCGGCTCTGAAACTTGCGTTTCCGCGGAAATGTTGTCGTCAGCCAGTGGAAACGAAAAGTGCGCGATCACAAGCGGGTAGGCTGTGACTTCAAGGGCGGGCATCTGTTCTTGAGGATTCGTCATGATGCTGCCGACGATGCCGATTCGCTCGCCTTCGCGATGTTCTGCGTTGCCAACAAGCACGGGAATTTCGGGAGCCACCGGCTCAGTGCTCAGCGACACAAAAGCAATTGTGCCAATGGCCGTTGTTTCCAATCGCTCGACGCGGCCAGTGAGCACAATGCCCGACGAAGGACGCTCGGCGTATTGCCACCAACGCAGAGCAATCTGCGGCAAGTCACGCTGCACGACTTCATCGCGGAGCGTTCTATCAAAAAGTTGTTTGGCGAGCAGAGTCTTGGTGGCTTCTTCGGGAGTATGGCCAGGCCAGTTGAGATACGAACTTCTGTCGGCCAGCCGGGCGAGGGCCATGTAGGCTTGGCCCTTCCGTGCGACGGATTCTTTGGATTTGAGATCGCCCGTGCCGAGTTGAGTGACGACGGGTTCGGCGACGGCGAGCAACTCGTTGAATTCACTGGCGTTCACGGGCGCGAAGATCGGCCCGCGATAGACGGGCTCTTCCGCCGAAGCGGGAGCAACCGCCGGATCGTCGCGTAGTAGCGGTTCGGCTGAAGCGATCTCAGTCTCTGCATCGTCGCTAAGGGGGCCGGTAACTGCCTCCCGCGAAGTTGTCGTCGAGGGTTGTTCGGCGAGCTCTTCGAAGGACGGTTTCTCGAACGCAGCGGGGAGCAGAAACGACGGCACGTACTGGGCCAAGTGCAGCACGTCTCCCGAGGGACCGCGAAGCCAGAGCAGGGCATACAATCCGAGCGGAATGCCGACGACGCCCAAGCTCGCACTGGCCAGGGTCCGCAGTGGATTGCGCTTGCGCTTGTTACGCGGAGCGGAATCGGTTTGGACATTGAACGCTATGGCGGGCTCTGGTTCCTCCGCGTCGTGGTCGGTGTAGGAATCGATCACCGGCTCATCGTCGGCAGAATATTCTTCGGGAGCATAGGCATCTTCGGGCGACCAGTCATCACGCTGTGGCGCTGACTTGGCTGTCGTTTGAGGAAAAAGATCGTCATCAGAAACCGCGTAATCCTCTGGCTCGGGAGTGGGTTCTGTTTTGGCTGCTGGTGCTTTCGTCGTCAGATTGCGAAACTCAAACTGTGGCAGCGTAGTTTCCTCTTCTTGCGGCAGGTCATCGACATCCGCCGCAATCGCCCGCTTCAGACGTGCTTCCCAATCCGACAGTGTTTTCTGAGTTGAAGGGGTCGCACTCACAGGCAAAGTCTCCGACTCAGACCCCTCGATCGACTCCTCCCCATCGCTTGCGGTTTCGCGAGCGAAAGTTGTGGGGGCGTACTGATCTTCCACGGTCGGAGCAAAAGTCTCCGTTTCCACTTCAACCGGCGGCAACAACTCCGCTTCGGGAATCGAAAACTGCACCGTCTCCATCAGCAAGAATTCTTCTTGGCAACGTGGGCAGCGCGCGCGGTCGCTGAGCGTGGCTTGCTCAGGCAACGCAAGTTGGGTGGTGCAGCTCGGGCAAGTGGCGAGTTTTGCCATAAAGGAGTTCCGACGTTTCAGCGGAGGCAGATCGTTACACTTGATTTTACTGCATCCGCGCCGTTGCATCATCATCAGCCCGCCGCTTCGTGGCCGGCAAATCGAGATCAGGCTGCCAGCGGGCCGACAACTTGGCGGATTGTAGCGATTGCGTGGCACAAACGGCTGCTAGCTCAGCAGGACTTGCAAGATGCCGCGACAGAAATCGGGCAGATCGTCCGGCTTACGGCTGGAGACAAAATGGCGGTCGATAACCACGGATTTGTCTTCCCAGATCGCGCCGGCATTAACCAAGTCGTCTTTGATGCCGGGCGAACCCGTCACGCGCACGTCGCGATACACGCCCGCCGAGATGGGAATCCAACCACCATGGCAAACCGCGGCGATCAGTTTTTCTGATTCGTGAAACGCGCGCACAAGGTCGAGCACCTGGGGGTCGCGGCGGAGCTTGTCGGGCATGAATCCGCCGGGGACAATTAGACCAGCGAAGTCGTTGGCCTTCACGTCAGCAATCGCCGCGTCGGATTTGCAGGGGTAGCCATTCTTGCCCGCGTAAGTCACATCGGCTTCCTGTCCTGCCAAAACGACTTCCGCTCCCGCTTCGATCATGCGGAGCTTGGGATACCAGACTTCGAGGTCTTCGTAGATGTCGCCGACGAACATCAGCAGGCGTTGGCCCGCGAGGGGTTGATCCATGATTTTTCTTTTCCGGTGTTATTTGCCTATGAATCTGGTCATGAGATTGGGCAAGTCCGCGTGAAACTGCATGGGCTGCTGCGTGGCCGGATGTGTGAAACCTAACGAAGTGGCATGGAGCGCCAGCCGGCTCTTGGGCCAACGCTCGTGCTTGGCGAGCTTGCGATTGTAGCGGGGATCGCCGAGTACGGGATGGCCGTGGTCCGCGAAGTGGACACGAATCTGATTGCGTCGCCCGGTTTCGAGCCGCACCTCTACGACGGTCGTGTCCGCCAATTCCTTGCGCGTTTGATAGTGAGTGATCGCGAGTTCCCCTTCTCCCGGTACGCGGGTGGAAAATTGATCCAGATTATCGCCCGTCACCAAATAAGAACGGAACGTCCCCTCGGCAGGTTGCAAATGCCCCGCCACAATGCCGACATACACCCGCTCGGGCTTGCGCTGTTTGAACTGTTCCTGCAACTCGGCAAGAATCTTGGGTGTCTTGGCGAACACCAACAGCCCGCTCACTCCGCGGTCGAGTCGGTGGACGACAAATGCCTTGCGTTTGTGCCCCGTGCGTTTCAGATAAAGCGTGAGCCGATTTTCGAGCGTGTTGCGTTCGCCATGATCGGTCGCCACGGTCAGCACGTTCGCGCTTTTGTTGACCACGAGCAAGTGTTCGTCTTCAAACACGACCTGGAAAGTGCGGTCGGTCCATTTCCTTTTCTTTTCGGGATAACCCTGCAGCGGATCGTACCGCACCTCGACTTGGTCCCCAACTCGCACGAGCTTGCCACTCTCGTCGCAAGGCCGACCATTGATCGCAACGCAGCCATGATCAAACAACCCACGCATTTTGCTGTGCGAGAGCTGGGTCAGCGCTTGCACAACCGCACCGACGCGGCCGGTTTGGTCGGTGGTGACTTGGGCGGTGAGGGTGGTGAGCCGTTTGCTATTCATCCACCAGCACCGTTTCTGGCGTCGCTATGACAATCCCTTTAGGCTCGAATCGCTTAAAGTGCTTCGCATTAAGCGTCAAGATTGATGGTATCTTCCACGTGAGCATCGACGCCACGAGTCGCGCGTCGTGAACTTGCTTGCCCACGACGGAATAAGACTCAAGCAGCTTCTTCAAGTGAGAGTAATGGTTGCTATGCTCTCGCAAGACGGTGCAAATTGGCTCGATGCCAGTTTGAATCGAGCTCGCAGCAATTTCAACTGAAAGCCCCCAACCATTCTCAGTCATTGGGCGCGTCGCGACGTTCCAAAACTCAGCGATGTTTTGATTGGTTACAAAGAGCCTCTCGCGTCTCCGCGAAAGAATCTCAACCGCCTGGTTTATATTCACATGCTGCGCATCTTCTTTATTGACCAGACGAAGAAGTACACCAGTGTCTAGTAGGTAAGACATCAATCGTGATCGGAGTAAATATCGTCGCGGTCAAAATCAAGGGGTAGCGAAGGGGCACGGATTGTACCTTCCTCCATAACCTTGCGGAACTCTTGAACCGTAAGGTTTGGTCCCTGCGGCAAAACGTCCTCATCAGTCTCGTCACCAACGACATCAGAACGAGGAACAACCGTCACGTGGACCGGAGTCGAATTAGGGAGATTCAGCGGCACGCTTGGCCTCAGAATTCCGTTCTCGTAGGTAGCTTCGATGTGAATGACCATGCCTCAATTATACCTTAACCGAAGGGTTTAAGTCGAGAGACCAACACAGCTCGACAAGTTCTGCTATTTTTGATCCTTCCCAGATTGCAAGCCCTCAAATCCAATGTCTTTCAGCACACTCGCAAACACTAAAGGATGCAGCGCCTGTCGCCTACGCTTAAACAAGTTCTCTGGGTAAGACACAATATCGTGCCTAATGTAGGAGATTCTTTCGGGATCAATAGTCTTACCAATCTCAGAGTGGCGCTCTTTTATCTTTCCGCTACTGTCGAGGCCCTTGGTGGTCACTGGAAAAAGGCGGTACCAACTTATGCCGTTGGCTTCGTGTGTATCATACACGAGTCCTGGACGTTCTTTGCCTTCCACGTCAAACATGTAGTGGTGCTTTTTATGGGGGTGCGGTCGTTCATTTGAAGCACTGTGCAAGTGCAAGTACACGAAGTCTACTACGTCGCCGCGCTGCAATACCATAGTTCGATTCATTCCTGATCCTCCGAAATATCGGGGGGCCTGCCGTACATGATGTCTATTAGCCGTCGCGATTCCTGCACATCGTCGTCCATGAAGCCTGGCGGCCAATTCTGAATTCTACCTCGTTCGTCAATCTCGATGGGCTTTAATGTTGAATACCGATAGCCCTGTTCTGACTGATCCAGACTGGCGAAATAAATTCCAATGTTTGCTTGACCGAGGGCAATTTTTTCTTCGAGAATTTCCCGAATCACTCTGCGGATGATCAAGTCGCTATGCGTTTCGATGATCATCCATTTCCCAGACTTCGCTTGGTGCATCAAGAATTCGGCAACTTTAAGCTGCAAACTCGGGTGCAAATGAACCTCGGGATTCTCGACCGCCATGATCTCGTATTTCTGCATCAGTGCTGACTGCACAATGAGCGGAGCGAGTTGGTGAAAGCCGGAACTCATTTGTCCAGGGGTTTGAGGTTGGTCGAAAAAACAATCGTGACCTATTCGCGCGACGCTCCAAGGTCCATCATAGTGTCGATCGTATTTGTGGCGGCCTTCATCATCATCGGGTATTGGAAAATTCTCTGGGATTGATGCATCTAACAAAGCAACCGGAAGAATACCCCACGCAGAGGAAAGAGCCCATCTATTCCCCGATTCGTCACTACCCTCGTCGCAAACAATAGTGCAACCAACAAGCTCGTCCATCCACTTTCCGACAAAGCCTTCAACTGTCGGTGTATGATAGGGCGGATCGGATGAACTATTAGACCACTTGTTCCACGCAGTGGTTGGCTCCACGAAATTGTAAGCGAATGCTCGCTCAAGCCACCAAGTCGCTTGTCCGTTCGGACCGACATACCTTGTTTTGACAGCTTCATCTGGATCACTAGGTGTTTTCCAGCTATCAAACCCCTGCTCGTGTAAGTAGTGATAAGTATGCACGTCTCTGATGGCACTAAGGGTAAAAACACCCGCCAAGAGTCCATCGAGCAATTCTCGGATACGTTGGCGGCAAGTTGAAATCAGCTGACGCAATGCACTTTCGTTGAGCATTCCTGCCAGGCACTCAATTTTGGCGTCCTTTTCATATCCAAGATGATAGTAGCCAAGCTGCAGTTCTTTCGCGCTATCAACGGCATTGAAGTCGGGTAGGAAACCTGCTGAGCAGATAATCGAGTATTTCTCGTCATCCTGAGCGTTAAGTTCTCCAACGCCTTCAAAGCGTATCGAATAATTGTCATTGATCAGCAATTCCACAGTGTGCCGAGCGTTCGGTACATGCTCACCACAATGATGCGTCGGGTGCGAAAGTCGAATTCTAAACTGGGTTCCTTGAGAGCATTTGCCAGACCAAAGGAAGTCCTGGAGCTCATTACCTATTACTGTTTGATCTAGATCGCTCTTTGGCAACTCAAAGCTCTGAGTCGCTTCGAATTCTAATCCCAGGGTGCATGGAGGGCCAAATTCTGATTCCCTTGCTCGATCTGCCAAAACCTCAGGAGCATCTGCGCCCGAAAGATGAATAAATGCGTTAGTGGAACCGAAGTCATATATTGCCTCACCACCTCCGGAGTAACCTAAGGGGAACAATTTGGACAATCGCAGTGAGCTTTTAAGTTCTTCCAGCGACCTGAGCCAAGTCGATTTTCCTGATCCATTCGTCCCGCAGAGGATCGTGAGCGGCTTGATTTCAAGTCGAGCTCCGTGCAAGTACGAGCCGATTCCCCGAAGTGTCATTGCACGAAGCGCGAGGTTTGCTTCCATTGAGTAGTTCTCAGTGTTGCTGGATACCAGCGGCTATTCTAACACCGCAAATTTGAATCACTAAAGCCCATAAATCTCACCATACTTGGCCGTGAGTTGCTCGATCAGTGGTCCATGCGAGAGCGGCTTGCCGGTGATTCGTTCGGTGACTTGCGCGGTGAGAGTGGTCAGGGGCATAAACGATCACTCTTTTTCCAAGTCCAGCAAAATCTCATCGAGTAGAGATTGCTTGATATGTAGCGTCGACAATGTTGGTAACAAACGCAATATTTCAATCACTTCTATAACTGACCGCTGCTTACGCCGAATTGAGCGAAGCAAAATTCCAATCGTACCATGGACGGGGATAGACAGATTTCGAGCAGCGAGACGTGCTGCAGTATCGTCTGTTAGCAACAAATCGGTTCTTTTCAACGTGGCGAGTTGAAGGGCCTGTATCTCGCCGACATGCAAAGCGAACAGTCGAGCTGTTGCTTGCAATTCTGAGGTCAAATTCAAGTCCGGGGCAGTGCGAGACAATGCGACGACAGGAGATGATAACGCCGAGGGACGATGTCGCTCGACTTCTTTCCAGACAGCATTTGGAACCAAAACTTCTGTAAAGTCCGCCAAAAGTTCTAGGCAGCCGACCTCGTCGAGATGAATGATAGGCCCGGCGTCACAGACAACCACTCGTTCAGCGAAATCAGTCTTCGCCATGCAAACCCCAGGCTACGTCTTCTCGGATGAATTCTTCGGCCAATGCTGGGCCATGAGAATCGAGATAACGCCGTAAGGCCTCAGCCAATAGTCCATCGAAATCTGCGACCCAGCCATCTCGCACAAATGCCTGCGCCTGAGAAACCAATTCCTCGGGAAGAGTGACGTTGATTGCAGTAACCATTTTTTATCCATTTGTCGAGATTGCATGCCTGCAATTCATTATATCTCAAAAAAGGGCGGTGTTACAGCCCGTAAATCTCGCCGTACTTCGCGGTGAGTTGCTCGATCAGTGGTCCATGCGAAAGCGGTTTGCCGGTGATGCGCATCGCGAGTTGGGCGGCGCTGTAGCGCTTGCCGTGGGCGTGGATGTTTGTGCGGAGCCATTCGCGTAAGTTGTCGAACTCACCGCAGCGAAACTCTCCATCGAGATCGCCTAAGTCTTGTTTGGCTTGGGCGAAGAACTGCGCGGCGTAGAGGTTGCCCAAGGCGTAGGTGGGGAAGTAGCCAAAGAGTCCCGCGCTCCAGTGGACGTCTTGCAGCACGCCGTCGGCGTCGGTGGGCGAGACGACGCCCAAATACTTGCGGTACTTTTCTCGCCAGGCGGTTGGCAAATCGGCCACTTGCAGTTCATCTTCCAGTAGTGCTTTTTCCAACTCAAAGCGGATGAGGATGTGCAGATTGTAGGTGACTTCGTCGGCCTCAACGCGAATTAGCGATGGCTGCGAAGCATTAATCGCGGCATAAAAGTCGGCGAGCGCGACATCGCCCAACGCTTGCGGAATCGCTTGCTGGGCTTGGGGAAAAAAATATTCCCAGAATGCGCGGCTGCGGCCCACTTGGTTTTCCCACATGCGAGATTGCGACTCGTGAATGCCCAGCGACACATACTCGCCCGTGGGAAGTCCGAAGAATTCTTGCGGCAAGCCTTGGTCGTAAATGCCGTGGCCCGCTTCGTGGAGGATGCTGAAGAAGCCGTCTGAGAATGCGTGCTCATCGTAGCGCGTGGTGAGCCGCACGTCGCCGGGGCCCAGACCAGCACAAAACGGATGATCGGTCACATCGAGTCGGCCCGCTTGGAAATCAAAACCGATCTTCGCGGCAGCTTGTGTGCCGAAAGCTTCTTGGGCAGGTTTCGGATAGTTCCGTCCGAGCAGACTGACATCAGGACGCTGGGAACTCTCGGCGATGGCTTGCACCAGCGGGACGAGCGCATCGCGGAGTTCGGCGAGGACGCGAGCGACATTCGCGGTGGTCTCGCCCGGCTCGTAATCGTCAAGCAAGGGATCGTAAGGGGTGACCGTGAAACCAAGCGCCGCAGCTTCCTGTTTCTTAAGGCCGAGCATCTTTTCTAGGATCGGCTGAAAGCTGGCAAAGTCGTTCGCTTTCCGCGCAGCGGCCCAGATTTGTTGACCTTGCACGCCCGTACGAGTGAGTTCTTCGACGAGTGTTTGCGGCAAGCGAGTTTTCTTGTCGTAGTCGTGCTGAAGATGTTTGATGACCGCGCCGGTGTCGCTGGTGGGGTCAGCGGCCAGCGGGCTATCGGCAAGCTCGGCGAGCCACTCGCCCATGATCGGTGCCGTTTGTTTTTGATGCACCAGCCCCGCGATGTAGGCCGCTTGATCAGCCCGGTACGCACCGCCGGCGGGAGGCATCTTGGTCCGCTCGTCCCATTCCAGCAATTCTTGAATGCTGGCGAGTATCGTGGCCTCGCGGACATGGCTGCATAGTAGCGAGTATGTTTCGTTACAGGTTGTCATCTACTGTTCTACTGCTCTTGTGGATAGAATGGTTTGCATATCATTGAACCGCAATTGAGTGGTTAGTCGCAAGGTCTTCGTTTCGGTGGGTTTCACAATGCTCGATGTTTTGGTGATTGCTCCGCATCCCGATGATGCCGAACTCGGCATGGCGGGGGCGATTTTGAAGTTTGTCGCCGAGGGTTTGCGGGTGGGAATTTTGGACCTCACCAGTGGCGAGCCGACGCCGCATGGCTCGCTGGAAATTCGAGCCAAAGAGACGGCAGCCGCGACGAAAATTTTAGGCATCGAATGGCGTGAAAATTTGGGCCTGCCAAACCGCAGCCTCGAAGCGACCCTCGAAAACCGGGCGAAGCTGGCCGGCGTGATTCGGGAGCAGCGTCCGCGGTGGTTGTTCGCACCCTATTGGGTTGATGCCCATCCCGATCACGTCGCCGCGACCGAGTTGGTTGACAGCGCTCGCTTTTGGGCCAAGCTCACCAAGACCGATCTCCCCGGCGAGCCGTTTCATCCGCAGCGGATTTACAATTATTACTGCGTCCATTTGAAGCAAGCGTTGCAACCGGCGTTTGTACTCGACATCAGCGAGCAGTGGGAAGCCAAGTTCGCGGCGATCCGATGTTTTGAAAGTCAGTTCATCACCGGTCGACCCACCGATCCGCCGACGTTTCTTGACGGCCTCCGCGACGAAGCGGCGTACTGGGGCAAGACCATCGGCTGCCGCTACGGCGAACCGTTTACGTGTCGCGAGCCGCTGGGAATGAAAACGATGGCGGGGTTGGTGTAGTTGTTTGGCTCATCGGCGTGATACACTCCTGTTCTTTCGCATCTGAGTCTTGATATCGATCCCATGACCACCGTCCCCCCCGCCGAAGAATCTGCAAACACAATGCTTACCCCCCATGAGCAAGCGAGCGAATTTCTGCTGGGGCGGATCAATTATGAGCGGCTTGCCGAGCCGCCCTATGGCCAGCGGCACATGAAGCTTGACCGTATGCGGGAGTTGCTCACGCGGTTAGGCAATCCCGATGCGGGGCTGCCAATCGTGCATGTCGCGGGGACTAAGGGCAAGGGTTCCACCTCGGCCATGGTTGCTGGGGTTTTGCAGGCCGCGGGTTATGAAACGGGTTTGTTCACCTCGCCGCATCTGGAGCGGATCGAGGAACGCTTTGTCGTGAACGGACTCCCCTGCCCTAGCGACGATTTGGTTACCCTCGTGGAACAACTGCGCCCCGTTGTCGAGCAAATGGATCGCGCGGCGGAAGCGGAAGGTTTGCTCGGTCCGACGTACTTTGAACTGACGACGGCCATCGCACTCATGTTTTTTGCCGCGCGGAAAGTGGACATCGCGGTGTTGGAAGTCGGACTCGGTGGCCGCTTGGATTCGACAAACGTCTGCCAGCCGGCGATTACGGTAATCACCAGCATTAGCCTCGATCACACGAAACAACTGGGTTCGACGGTCGAAGAAATCGCTGCGGAAAAAGCGGGCATCATCAAACCCGGCGTGCCGGTGCTGTGTGGGCCACTCGAACCGGGACCGCGCAACGTGATTGCCGAGATTGCTCGCCAGCATGGTTCGCGGATGATCGAAGCGGGCCACGATTTTCAGTACACGTATCAACCGCCGCAAAACCTCGAAAAGCGCGAGCGCTTGGGACGTCTTGATTTCAGCGGCGATCTGGGCAGCGAAGACGCGGAGCTTACCAAGATTCCGTTGCGGATGCTGGGCGAGCATCAGGCGGAAAACGCCGCGCTGGCCATCGCGATTGTGGCCCGGTTGCGTAAGCAGGGTTGGTCGATCTCCAGCGAGGCCATTCGCGAGACGTTTGCCGAGTTGGTCCTGCCGGGCCGGATCGAGCTGATTCAACGACGACCAGCAGTCGTGCTCGACGTCGCACATAACGTGGCGGCGGCGGAAGCGCTGGTCAACGTGATCACCACCTGTTTTTCCTGCCAGCGGCGCACCCTCGTGTTGGCGGCTACGAAAGACAAAGATTATCGCGGAATCGTGCGCGTGCTTGTGCCGCACTTTCAGCGGATTGTCGTCACCGAATACCGCAATAATCCACGAGCCGTTGAAACGGAAAAACTCGGGGAGATCGTTCGTGAGGAGTTGGCCAAAATCGGCGGCAATCAGATAGTGGTGACTGAGAAACCGCTTCCCCAAGAAGCTTGGCGTATGGCCCAGGAAGTCGTCGAGCCGGATCAGCTTGTGTGCATCACCGGCTCGTTTTTCATTGTGGCCGAGTTGCGGCCTGTTTTGCTTCACGACGCTTGAGCCGCAGTGATTTCCGCGACCGTACGCGGCGAGTAATCATGACTGCCAAACAGCAGCCTAGGTAAGTCAACATCACGATTCCTTTCGCATTGATCCCCCTCCCTCGCGGGAGGGGCTAGGGGAGGGTATTTTTCATTGCGGCCATGTCCATCGCGGCTCTTCGCGCCACTCCCAATCGCCATCGCTGGCCGGGGTGGGTGGATCGAGGTCGGCGACCGGCGCGCTGTTCGTTCGCCAGGCCAATTTGGCTTGCCGACGTTCACCGCGAACCTCGTCCTGCAAGTTGGCGACCAAGCGGGCAATCGTGGGATCGGACCAAGGCAAGCGATTGCTGGGGCGTTCCGCGGTAAGCGTGTCCATTTCCATCGCGGCGTTGACGGGGACATGAATCACCGTGCAAACCACTCGGCGAGTCTTCTTGAAAGCGACCATCGTACTGTTCCTCTACCCTGGCGAGCGGGTGGGTTCCGCTCTGTTGCGTTCATAAGATGATTTGAAAAGAGGCGGTGTGTTGCCCAAGCCTAGTAATCCCTTAGCGTTGGAGCGGAACACGTTCGCCCGGCGGGCTTGGTCGCCACGGCGACCTCCCCCAACCTTGTTGGCAATTCAGTAATGCAGACCGCGTGCCAAAGTTGGGGTTCGTGCTGTTGGGCTGTGAAATAAGCCGAGAAATCAGCACTTTTACGGATTTGCTAGCGAGTATCGCCCCTCATTGGAAATTTCTGCAAGGAAGAAATTGCAAAACGCCTTGCAAGCAAGCGGAAGATGTAGTGGTTGGAGAAAAACTTACTCGCCGTGCATTTCGTGAAAATGTCTACTGGTAGTGGCTGGTTTGGCCGCACCCACGAGATGATGTGGTTTGGCGGAAAAAAACTCGCGATTTTTTCTTCGTTGGGCCGAGGCATACAGCATGTAGTATGCCCTATCGACCCAATTTTCAAGGAACCTGCACCTAAAACAATTTAGCGCGTTGTTGATTTTATCACAAACGGGTGCCCTTTTTTAGCCGCTAGTTTTGGCCGCGCAGTTTAACATGAGCCGCAACGCGCTAGCGCCCGGTTCTTTTTTGTGATTTTGAAACCGGCTCAGTCTCGCCGGTTATCCGCCATGGGTTCAATCGTCACTTCGACGGAACCGAGCACGTTGAGTGCTTCAACGCCCGCAGCGATTTTTCCTAGGACGATGATGCCGGGATCGGGGATGCTCTGGCCGTCGTGGCTGTAGTAGAAGGCCACGTCGGAACTTGGCGACCAGTAAATGAGGTCGCCAACTTCAAAGGATTTCTGCCGCTTGCCACCCTCTGAGAGCGCCCTCGGCAAGTGCGCGAACTTCTCGCGCCCGAACAAGTCAGCCATGGTCAGCGTGAGCGGCAGGAGCGAGACGAAGTCGCGGGTTGTTTCGTTGTTGAGCAATGTGGCGGTTAGTGTGGTGTTTTCAAACTTAAGGCTGATCTTCATGGTGCCGACCGTTTTGTTCCGCGTTTCTAAATCCATCGGATTTTACCGAGGCATTCAAAACACTGCTCTGCAAGTCAGTAATAGCGCCCGTGCGACGCTTTGCCATGTCCGCTTCGATGGAGTATGATCGCGACTAGTAGAGTGGGTGCTTGCACGGCGCGTTCAAAATGGTGAGTGCGAATAGCTGTATGACGACCTTTGCTGCCTATGCCACTGATTTTGAGCTATTTCCTGCAACGGGCGAGGCCTTCGAACACTTGTCACCACTTGTCAGCCTGATTCAGAGAGTAGAGTTTGTATTGCGCGTTGCAGACCCCACCATGAACCAGGGACAGATGGTGTCTGACTTTGACACCCTGCTCGAACACGCAATAACTGCAAGCGGCGGTCATGAGCATCACCTCGCCGTACCTCATGGGGTTCCCCAGGAACTTGATTTTGCCTTTAGCTATGAGGGGAAGTCCGTTGCAGTCGAAATCGAGAAGGCGAATCGAGAGAAAATCCTTCGTGACATTCTCAAGTGCCATATGTACCTGCATGCAGGTGCAGATTTCGCATTAATAGTATTGCCTCGCAACTACGCCCATAAGCACGGTGTCTGGAATCTGTTCGACTTTGGCGTACAGCGATTGTGTGAGTGCCACACTTATGGTTTCGGCAATCCAGATCGATTGGGTCGAATTGCCTTGTTAGGTTTTACGCAATATGAGCTGGCGACGGACGCGCCACTCTCAACTCTTACACGGCAGAGGATGCGAATTGAGTCATCATTACCTCACGAGAGCCCCTGAGATGGCCTAGAAATATCAACAAAGGCCGAATCACCCAAGCTAAGATTGTCGAAATTTGTGGAGGTGCCGCATACATACTGAATGTAGAATAGAGCGTTCTACCATCTCTTAATCATATCCCTTGCCAGCCGACATGCCAACCGTTGCTGTAAAACCTGAACTGCTTCGCTGGGCGATCACTCGTTCTGGTTTGCCGACGGAGGATCTTCTCACGAAGTTCCCCAAACTGAACGAGTGGACCCGTGGAGAGCGGCAGCCGACTTTCCGACAGCTTGAACAGTTCGCGCGGACTACGATGACGCCGTTTGGGGCGATGTTTCTTGAAAAACCACCCAAGGAAGAATTGCCGGTTCCCGACTTCCGCACACGGAATGATGCGCCGCTACGGCTCTACAGCCCCAATTTGCTCGACACTATCCAGACCATGCAGCGAAGGCAGGCGTGGATGCGAGAGTGGCTTGCCGACCAAGGGAAAGAACCGCTTGATTTTGTTGGAGCAGCGTCGACGAGCGCCAATTTCAAGTCACTGGCACAACGGATTCGTCAGCGGCTCGATCTCGATGCCGAATGGGCCGAACGTCTTCCCAATTGGGAAGACGCACTTCAAACGCTGCGCAGAGCGATTGAGCGAATTGGAATTATAATCTTCAGTAACGGCGTAGTGGGGCTCAATACCCATCGCCCGCTGGACCCTGAGGAGTTCCGGGGATTTGTGTTATGCGATCCCCTAGCCCCCGTGATTTTCGTCAACGACGCCGACACGAAGTCGGCTCGTATTTTCACACTGGCGCATGAGTTGGTTCACGTATGGCTCGGGACGGATGGAGTCTTCAACTTGGAAAACTTGATGCCGGCTAGCAACGAGGTTGAGCGATTCTGCAATCGCGTTGCGGCAGAGTTTTTAATTCCCGCCTACAAATTGACGGAGCGTTGGAACGAGGCCAGAGCGACCGAGAAGCCGTTCCATACCATCGCCCGCTGGTTCAAGGTCAGCCCTGTGGTTGCAGCACGGCGTGCGCTGGATTTGAACTTCATCACCAAGCCTGAGTTCTTTCAATTTTACGAAGCGGATCGAGCCGATTGGTTGAAGCAAAAAGACAACGATCGTAAGAAGTCTTCCGGAGGAAACTTTTACGCTACTCAGAATGTGCGATTGGGAAGGCCCTTTTCTGCGGCGGTCGTCCGGGCCGCGCTCGAAGGGCGAATTCTTTATGAAGAAGCGTTTCATCTTACCGGCATGAAAGGTGATACGTTCCACAAATATGCGGACATCGTCCTTCAAAGAGTGAGGGATGAACGTGAGTAAACGCTATCTGCTGGATGCTAACGCTTTTATCGAAGCGAAAAACCGCTATTATGGTTTCGACCTTTGCCCCGGATTCTGGGCATCGCTTGTAGCTCAACATGGAGCGAAGCGGCTCTGGAGCATTGACCGGATTGCCGCGGAATTACAAGAACAAGATGACGAGGTGAAAGATTGGGTTGAGAACAAAGGAGAATGTCCCCCGTGTAGTTGAAAAGCATGGCGGTTCCTCCGCCCAGAAGATACCTTCTGGGAAGAACCATTTTCCCTTTATTGGAGGAACCAACCATGCCCAAGCAAGCGTATCGGAAGCGGCGGCCGTGTGACAAGCGGGCTCAACCGGCGGCGGAATTGCCCC
>Ga0163153_10000934_pt1 | contig 48139 bp, 38 predicted proteins | sample OliLakLV19MP6IB1_FD_148629 | JGI IMG/M metagenome (GOLD analysis project Ga0163153, IMG submission 148629) | Freshwater microbial mat bacterial communities from Lake Vanda, McMurdo Dry Valleys, Antarctica - Oligotrophic Lake LV.19.MP6.IB-1 | ecosystem: Environmental > Aquatic > Freshwater >... | reverse complement strand
CCACTTGGGCCTTGAATCCAGGTGCGTGGTTCCTTCTCGTCCTTCTCATGCGCTTGCTCCTCTGTTGGCCATGCGCTACATGGCTTGGGTTGAGCAAGACTACCACTTATCGACCTGTCCGAATTTCCGGCACCACCTCTTACCGAGAGCGTAGCCCTCACCCCTACGTAGGGGGGAAGGAAGAAGGAGAGAGCGGGAAGGAACTGTACGAAAACGACCCAATAAGCATGGATGGCAACCTAGAGGTCTGAGCCTATTTATAGAAGAAAGTACGTGTGCCAGTCAACCCATGGTCGGTACTACATGGGGACGGCTTGATGCGCCATGCCTGAAACCGTCATAAGGCCCCCGGCTTCGATGAGAACCCCCGCCCGCATTATTCATGAACGCTTCTGCTGCAATCGCCGATCCGCTGTTGCGACAAACCTTCGGCCAGCGGGCGCGCCCCTCGGATTCTCACCGTACTGCGTGAGTACGTATCAGGTCCTCACGGCTTCACGCGTTGCTCTCGCGACGGGGCTCGGCGATTTCTCGACGAACCGTCATGAGTAATGTGGGCTAGAACTCCAGGGCGACCCCATTTATTGTCTCGGTGCCAGAACCTGTAGTGCTATTTAACCTGAATGATCCGAGCAAATAGCCCGTCTCGCTGTTTGACATAGGTCAGCCACACCACGTCACCAACTTTGATAGTCCGAAGCGCGATCCGCTTTCCCTTTCGCACAATCTTGGTTTGGGCTGTCACCTTGGCCCCCACAGTCATATCGTTATGTTTGGTCAACGGTGTCTTGACGACAATCATAGGGGGAACTTGGGCGACGTTCACCGCCATCACCTGGCCATGAACCCGATAGGTTCGCCCGCTGGCTGCCTCACTGTCAGGCGGAGCACAGAGCAGCAGCAACGCAGCGACTGCGAATAGTGCCTTCCACGCTTGATGCACCCAGGTCATTGATCGATCCCCCCCCCGGCAGGCCTGCCCACGCGCGAGCGGACTCTAGCAGGACGGAGAAAACGTGTAAAGTTGCCGGCAGCTGGGAGACGATATTGACTGACTCAATCCGACTAAGTAAGATGCAGATGGGTTGCCTGTTAGGTTGTAACGACCAACCCGCCGGCAGTACTCCCCAACCCAATCGATCCAATCACCACATATGATTGAAGTCCAACAGATTACGAAGCGGTATGGGCAACATACCGCTCTCGATCGCGTCAGTTTCTCCGTCGCCAAAGGCGAGGTGTTGGCGTTTTTGGGTCCGAACGGGGCTGGTAAAACCACCACCATGCGTATCCTGACCTGCTTCATGCCGGCCACCGAAGGCACCGCACGGGTGGCGGGATTTGATTGTGCCGACCAGCCTCTCGAGGTGAAACGTCGGATCGGCTACTTGCCGGAAACTCCGCCGGTCTACCAGGAATTGACAGTCACGGAGTATCTTCAGTTCGTAGGCCGTCTCCGCGGGCTGAGCGGGAAAGTACTCACCTCGTCCATGCAGCGTGAAATCGAGCGGCTTGGGCTTGGCACGGTGCAACGCCGGCTCATCGGGAATCTGTCGCGCGGATATCGCCAACGCGTTGGCCTGGCTCAAGCGCTGCTGCACGATCCCCCGATCTTAATCCTGGATGAACCGACCGTCGGCCTCGATCCTAAACAGATTATTGAGATCCGGGAGTTGATCAAGAACCTGGCTGGGTCCCATTCCGTCATCCTGAGCACCCACATTCTTCCCGAAGCTACCGCCGTGTGCCAGCGTGTCGTGATCATCAGTGGCGGGCGTATCGTTGCGGAAGACACGCCCGAACAACTCTCGGCGCGACTACGCCAGTCCGAAAAGATCTTGCTCACCGTCAAATCTCCCCCCGCAGACACCGACAGTCGGTTGAAGACGGTGCAGGGGGTTCAGAACGTCTTTATGAGCGGCGCCCCGGGCACCTTTCTCCTGGAATGCGAACTTGGTCGGGACGTGCGGGAAGAAGTGGCTCGCCTGGCGGTTGCCAGTGGATGGGGGCTGCTCGAACTGAAAGCTGTTTCCATGACGTTGGAAGACGTGTTCCTCCAACTGACTAGACATGAGGAAGGCCTCGCGCCGGAAGTAGTGGCCGCCGTAGCAGAATCGGCAGGCCAGTCAGCATGACACCAGTCCAAGCCATCATCGCCAAAGAGCTGCGTTCATACTTCGTCTCGCCCGTGGTGTATGTCGTGGGATCCGTGTTTCTCCTGATCGTGGGACTGCTCGCCTATCTCTACGTGGTCTTTGCCGGAGCCCAGGCGATTCAGCTGATGCAGACGCAGGGAAGCGCCCAAATCAATCTGAACGATCTGGTCTTTCGGAATCTGTTTGCCAGTATACGATTTATCCTCCTGATTATCCTGCCGATCCTGACGATGCGGTTATTCGCCGAAGAGCGTAAACTCCGCACCTTTGAATTCTTGCTGACCTCTCCGATCGGCATCAGCGAAATCGTGATCGGCAAGTTCATGAGCGTATTCCTCGTCTTTCTGGGCTTACTTGGGCTGACCGGTCTCATGCCCCTCATACTCGCCCTATTCAGTGATTTCGATTGGTATCCCGTGCTGACCGGCTACCTCGGACTCGTCTTACTGGGCGCGCTCTTTCTCTCCGTCGGCGTGCTGGCCTCGGCACTGACTGAAAACCAGATCGTCGCGGCCTTTGTGAGCATTGGCCTGTTACTGGTTCTATGGCTCCTCGCAGGCTTGGGCTCACTGCTTGGGGATACGGCCATCGGACAGGTCGTCTCGTACTTGTCATTCATGGAGCACTACGACCACTTGGTGCGTGGGCTGATCGATACGAAAGACCTTGTGTATTTTTTCAGCGGTCTGACTTTGATGCTCTTTTTGTCTCACCGAGTTGTGGACTCGGCACGGTGGAAATGAACCTCAAGACGATTCCGCTTGGCGTGATCGGAGTGGTTCTGGCTGTGGCCGGAGCGATCGGCTATAGCCTCGCCCCTGAGAAACTCTGGCTGGTTGCCCTCCTGGAAGGATCAGCCCTACTCTTCCTCATTATCTTTTTTGTCGTCCATTTCAGCGGCCTGAAAGCCTTCTCCACCCGCCGCTCTACGCGCATGGGTGCCAACAGTCTGCTGATGATCCTCCTCTTCATCGGCATTCTCGCCATCGTCAATTTTCTGGCTGCCCGCCACTCCCTTCGTTGGGATCTGTCGGAGAACCAGAACTTCTCCCTTGCCCCGCAAACGCATCGCGTGTTGCGGGGTCTCACGCGCGAGGTGACCGTCACCGTCTTCACCAGAGAAAAAGACCCGGGCTACCAATCGTACAAAGAACGACTCGATAGTTATCGGCAGGCAAGCTCGAAGATTTCCGTGGAGTTTGTCGACCCGGAACGGCAGCCGAAAATCGCCCAAAACTACGGCATTTCAAGGACAGACACTGCCGTTTTCGAAAGCGCCGGCCACACTGTCCGGGTCACCGCTCCCTCAGAAGTGGAACTGACAGGGGCGCTGATCCGTGTGTCTCAAGACAGCAAAAAACGCGTGCTCTTTCTCGAAGGCCATGGTGAACCAAGTCTCGACGATCGGGAGAGAACCGGACTGTCTTCCGCCAGAGAGATCTTGTTCAAGCAGGGTTACGACGTCGATACCCTCAGCTTGCTCAAAGAGGAAGCCGTGCCGGACCACACCGCCATCCTCGTCGTAGCGGGGCCTCGTCGGCCGGTGACGACCGAGGAGCAAGAACGGATTCACACCTATGTGGAGAAGGGCGGCCATCTCCTGCTGCTTATCGACCCGGATACGCAGGCCGACCTGAATCCTCTGCTCAAGCAGTGGGGCCTGGGAGTCGGCCCTGGAGCCCTGGTCGACCTCCAAGATAGATTAGCCCAAGGCGACCTGACGTCCCTGCTTGTCCGCACGTTCACAGAACATGAAATTACGCAGGACCTCTCCGCCGCCGTGCTGTTTCCCCTCGCGCGACATATCACCTTCGATGAACAGGTTGGCAGCACATGGGACTACGTACCGCTCGCCCGAACGTCGCCGAACAGCTGGGCAGAAACAGACCTGAAAGGCCGCGTCGTCAACCTGAATGAAAAGGAAGACATCAAAGGCCCCCTGCCGATGGCCGCGGCGCTTGCGCCAAAGGTCGCACCGGAGGAAGGCAAGCCTCGGCCGGCGATTGTGGTCATCGGTAATTCCACGTTCGCGACCAATGCCTTCGTGAACTTTCCCGGCAACAGTGACTTTTTTCTCCATACGGCTGCTTGGCTGGCTGAAGAACGGAACATGATGTCAATCGTCCCGAGGGATTCCGCGCTTCGTCCGTTTACCCCCAACCCCTTACAGGAACGAGCACTGCTCTATTTGCAAGTCATCTTTCTGCCGGCCACCATGCTCTTCTCCGGCGTCATGGTGTGGCGCAGACGCCGGCGCCTCTAGCAGGATGCTGAAAAAGGGGGCGGGATGGCGGGGACGATCCCCTTGCTCGCGCAACGCGCCGCCTCCGAAGACCCTCGTTGGACGCGCGCAGTTGAGATCATCCCCGCCACCCCTTAGTAAGGGCTAGTTCGCCTGCGGCCTTGCGTGGGACAATCCGCGTCTTGGCGCGCCAGGGTTGGGCGGGTGAGAAGGTTGGCCTTTTTGAGCATCCTGAGGCTATTTTATGTCGGTACCGTTAGGTATGATTCCAACGGTGTATTGTGCATGAACTGAGTTTTTCCGCCGCCTGCTAGACCGATGCGTTACTGGCCCACACTCGTCATGGTGCTCGTACTAGCCGGACTCGGCCTGTACCTCTATGCCATCGAACTCCCGCAGAAAGAGTCGCACGAACGACAAGACACCGCCGACAAGAAGGTGCTGCTCTTCGACCAGGAAACCCTCTCCGGGCTCACCGTCAAGACCGACCGGCACGAACTCGTTTTCGCTCGGACTCCTGAGAAGGTCTGGATGATTACCGCGCCCCTCAGCACCGAGGCCGATCAGCGAGAAGTACAGAATCTGATCCGGGCCTTGGTCACTGGCACCGTGACCCGCGTCGTCGAGGACCACCCACCCAACCTGACTCCATTTGGGCTCGACAACCCGGTAACGACCATCACCGTCGTAGCCGGCGCCGTACGGGAGACCTACTCCATCGGGGATAGCGGCCCCCTCTCTTCCACGCTCTACGTCCTTCGTGAATCGGATCGCAAGGTTCTGCTCACCAATCTGGCTCCCAAAGACTTCGTGAACAAGACCTTGATGACCTTTCGACGAAAGGACCTCTTGCATATGTCACAAGGCGATGTCGAACGGATCCGCCTCACCTATCCGACCACCGAAATTGTGCTTTATCAGGGGCAGGTAAAACCCAAGAGCAAATGGAAACTTCGCTACCCGATCGAAGCCGAAGCTGATCAAACGGAGGTGCGGGCTCTTCTCTTCAGGCTCGAAGACCTAAAAGCGCAGGGCATCGTCGATCCGGGCCCCGAACGCGACGCCCTGGCCCAAACACTGACCGTACCGAAAGTGAAAATTGCCATCCATACGTCCGATGGTGATCAGACGGTCAAACTGTACCAACCGGACCAGGCCGGCGGCGCAGCCATCGCGGAAACGAGCCCTGATGGCCCGCTCTATCGACTCAATTCCACCGCAATCAGAGACCTGACCAAGGAATTATTTACGTTCCAAGACAAGCGGCTGCTCGGCATCGACTATACCGACGTTGCCATGCTCTCCGTTAAAACGCCGACCGAACAATATGTCCTGATCAACCAACAGAACGAGTGGGTCTTCGAAGATCAGCCGACTGGGAAATTGGACCAACCGGCCACCGACTTGTTTGTCAGCCGTGTCGCCAATGTCCCAGCCGAGGAACGTGTGATCAAACAGTCCGGACCATTGGCGCCTTACGGTCTCGTGACACCGGCTGCCGAGTTTATCGCCACGGGAAGGGACGGGAAGATCGCAGGAAAACTCTCGATTGGGAGCCATGCCAACGGACTGGCCTACGCCATGGGGCAACGGATCCCAGGCATATTCCAGATTCGCGCCGATCTGCTCACGCAGATTCCTGCGAAGAAGGAGTTGCTGACTGCCTCATCCGAAAAGAAAGCCACTTCGCACTAGCCGCCGTACGAGATACTGCCCCTGACTAGGAGCCTGTCCGACATGACCATTCTACTGCGGCGAACAATCCACGACCATCTGCGTCGTTCTCGGCCCGAAAAAATCCTCAACGTATTCCAGCGAATACGCCTCCGGTTTTTCCGGGCCTGCGGCCTCGCATCTGGCCGCATCTTCTTCGCCTCGTCACGAACGGCAATGCCGGACAGGCTCCTGGACTTTTCACCTCCCATTCAGTATCGTACCTTCATGCCCCCGTAGCTCAGTTGGATAGAGCAGCGGTTTCCTAAACCGTTTGTCGTACGTTCAATTCGTATCGGGGGCACCAATTTTTCAACAGCTTGCAGAATCACCCTGAGGCACGACCCGCAATTGTGCTAAATTTGTGCTAACTCCCCGCCCGACATCCAACACTTCAATGCCATCCCGCAGACTCTCCGGATAGTGATGGGCATACCGTTGCGTCATGATTGGCGACTTGTGCCCCAGGAGCCGTTGCACCTTGTACAGATCGACTCCGGCCTGGACCATCCGCGTGGCACAGGTGTGGCGAAGATCATGGAAATGGAAATCGGTCATCTTGGCTTTCTTCAGAGCCAGATGGAGACTTCGGCTGATATTACTCGCATTCAACCGTGTCAGTACTTCGCTCGGAAACACCAACTCCGTTTCCACTGAACGGCTTCCGTATTTCTGCTTCAGCAGTTCGAGGGCCGTCTGATTAAGTGGGATGGTGCGTCGTTCGCCGTTCTTCGACTTAAATACCATCACCGTTCGACGAAACAGATCGACCCCCGCCCACGTCAAGCCAAGGATCTCCCCCATGCGCATGCCGGTATGGATGGCAAACAACATGAGATCCCGTAACCAGGGAGCCGCCATAGGGAACAGGCGCATTTCCTCCTCACCTGTCAGCCAGCGAACCCGCGTGTTGTTTTCTCTCTCCATCGAGACACGGCAGACCGGGTTATCCGTACACCACTCCCACTCACGCCGCGCGAGATTGAAAGCCTTCTTCAACGTGGCGAGCTCTCGGTTGATCGTCGCCGGTTTCACTCCATCGGTATAGCGTTGGTTCTTGTAGGCCACGATGCGCTTCGGAGTGATGTGATCCAACAGTGGATTGCCGAAGAAGGCCTTTAGTGTCTTCACGCTGGTCAACTCCCGATGGTAGTTACCCCGCCGTGCGGCATGCTCACTAATATACCGGTCCATCAGTTCCTGTAAGGTCCGATGTTGCGCTACCGGTTTCTCGAAGAATCGCCCTTCGATGATCTGGACCTTCACCTTGCCGAAGATCGCGTCGGCCACCCGTTTATCAGCCGTCCCCGTGGACCGTCTGACTTGCTGACCTTGATACATGAACGACATCCACCACGTATTGCTTCTCTTCACGAGTCCCATTCGTTCACTCCTTCCTAGTGGGACTCGGTGTTATGGTTTCCCCGTGGTTGGGAGTATAGACCGCTCGTTTTGCTGCTTCAATGAGCTGGTCCACATCGCGATGTGCGTGTCGTGTCAGTGGTGGGAGTGCCGGTGTCTGGGTTAACTGAAATGTCGGGAGCCAGTCGGTAATCACGTCAGAATCGAACCGGATCAGGCCATGAATGTTGAGACAGGGAATCTTCCCTTGCTTGGCCCAGAGATAGATCGTAGAGGGCTTGATATTGAGTAAGGCTGAGAGTTCTTTCACTGTCAGGAGCATCGGTCACGACAGCAGGGGGAGTCTTACGACACCCCCTGACCCCCCTGGAACGGTGCGCCCGCGTGACCGCCGGCGCCCTTCTTGGACTTCGATGGTGTCTCGTGCTTCAGCATCCGTCGATGCTTATCCTTCCAGCGCCTCACGCCCGCGACAATTTGTTGCTCCAACCAGGCTTGTCCACCAGAATGTTCGGCACAGATAACGGCCAACATGGGGGCGACGGACTGACGTACCCAGCGCTTCACCTTGGGCAACGTCTGCGCCTCCTTCTCCACGACAAGACGGGCTTTTTTGAATCCCTCTGTGAGCACCAGCCACCAGTCGAGCAGTGGAGCTCGACATCGATACTCATCCTCCTCATCTCGGACCGTATCTCGAAAATCGACATAGGACCGAAGGACCCCGACTATGAATTCGTGCCAGTTGGCTTCTTCCAGAAAGGAGAGAACCTGTCCACAGGCCTGAGCACGATCCTTTTTTAACTCCAACTCCCATCGGATACCATACTCCTGCCAGTCCTCTCGCTCTTGGGCGTGCAGCTCCAGACGTTTATCGTAGATGCGCAGCAGGGTCTGACTGTGAGGACTGCCGATATAGAGGGTCTCTCCGCTCGGGATGTCCTTATGGATGGACCTGGATGAAACGCGCTGCAACCGATCCGCTCGGGTGACACATTGCCCCGCGTCAACCGCAAGGATGATTGTCGAGAGCGGGACACTACTGGCTCGGTCATCCAACGCACAATCAAGGCGTGTTAGATGGCCCTCTCGGCTCAAGACCCATTGAATGACGGTGCGGACTTTGTCGATGGGCCAGGCGGCGACAATCCCGCCTGACAGATCGGCGTGCACTTCGAAACGAGCACGCGGTGCACCAGTTCCGAGCTTGCCAATGCCTCGGCCTGCACCAGCAGTCACCCAAGACAGCGGATAACCTCGAAAGCCGACCGCGCTCTTCGTCCAGTCCCCTCCGAGTACGTGCATGGTGTCCTGGGCGTTGGCCAGAGGCAGGGTGAATGCCAGCCAGTCGATGGTGAGCGTGAAGGGTGAACTCATAGAATTCTTGGAACTCTTGTAATGATCTGTGTAGCTAGCGCCCCCGTGTTACCACAACGGGGGCGCTAACGCCGTGTCGTTTCCTTGCTCCGTCATTAGTACTTCCATAAATCGTTCTGTTCTCACTCTTCATTCCGTCCGGTCCCCGCGTGTCTACGGTAATCAGGATGGCCAAACTCCCACCATCCTGGCCCTTCAAAATGTGCCCGTATTGCCCGGTTCAATAGCACCCTCGCCTCTGCCTCGTTCGGTGCCTGGACGGTGATCGTTGCCGACTGCTCATCCGAACGTCTGTCTGGCTGTCGTGTAGGTTTCAGCTTTGCTGAAAAGCGAATTCCTTCTGACCGTTCAATGGAGACCACCTCATGCTCCTCATGGGGTGGGAAAGCAGATATGCCCTCCAAGATCTCTTCAACTGAGTTGCCACCGCCACCTCCCTCACCTAAAATCCGGTCTTGCTGTCGGTTCTCCATTTCTACGGTGTACGGTGCCAAAAGAATATCGGTTATCTTTTTGTTCTTCCGCTTGTTCATTGCGAGCTCTCCTTTCGGAAAAAGTTGATTATTAGATGAATCGGCAGCGAACACGAGATACGCCTTTCGTCTACGCCTTGGCTCAGGTCCAATACGATTTCAGAAAAGATTCCAGGCGGATATGTTTAGCGAGGCCCCCTGCCTTCATTCCTCAACAGGTTTGCTCTTAAGCCTACGACTAAGCGAATCCATGGCTTTCATGCCAATCGTGCGACCGATGATCTTCAAGGCCTGGATCTCTCCATCGACCACCATTTCCATGAGCATGCAGGCCCGGATATATTCCGAGACCGTCATGCCCGCCTTCTTGGCGCACTTCTCGATCAGTGCCTTCTCTTCATCATTGACCCGAAACTGCATCATTTGTGTTTTCATACGGCCTCCTGTGTACGTCACTCTGATTGACGATACTGTACGTCAGCATGACAGACAAGTCAAGCCCCCCACAAGAACACTCCATATCGCTACCTTTTTAGGGGGAATAGTTGTAAGATTGGGACTGCAAAGACCGGGATGAGCATTGGGTGCAATATTTGCGGTCGACCACCTAAAGAATGCGATAGACGAAACTCAGAACCCACCCAGTTTTGGATGCAAACATGATCACCTCCTTCGCATACAAAGGTCTCTCAGGAGACCCATGGGAGTTTGAAGAGACTTCATTAAGTAAGGTGAACCTTCTTGTCGGGGCTTCAGGATCAGGGAAAACAAGGTTTCAAAATACATTATTTAATATCGCTACCTCCGTGGTAAGGGGAGAACCATTCCTGACTGGTGAGTGGACAATGACTATAAAAACGCAAGAGTACGAGTACCGATGGGAATACAGCGGCGAAAAGGATACAAACAAGAAGAATTTCATAAGTCGTGAAAACGTAACTCGCAAGCCTTTGAATTCAGATGACGAGGGTAGAAACTTGATCGCTCGCACACGAGAGGATTTTCTTTTCTTAGGGAATAAGCTTCCGAAGCTTCAGTTGGATAAAATTAGCATTACATTATTGAAAGAAGAAGAAAGCCTCCGACCGCTTTATGATAGCTTCAGCAAGGTTCTACGACGAAAATTTCATGACGAAGCCTTACTAGCAGCCTCGACATTGCAGTCACTCTCTCCCAAAAAAATTACCAAGCTTAGCAGCGACGGTCTTTCCGGTCTGTTGGCAGAAGATGCTGCGCTGAGTGCCAAGATGTATCTTATGAAGGAGAACCACCGAGATTTATACGACATAGCTGTAAAGAACTTTACCCAGATATTTCCTTCGATAAGGGAGTGTAATATTCAATTATCAGAAAAAGATCTACCATTTAATGTCCCGTCAGGCGGAATAATTCCAGTATTTGTCATTAAGGAAAAGGGGGTAAATCAGTGGGTAGCATTGCACGAGCTATCTTCCGGAATGCAAAAGGTCTTATTAATTGTGACAGATATACTCACTTTACCTGAAGGTTCCATATACATAATTGATGAGTACGAAAACTCGCTAGGTGTCAATGCTATAGATTTTCTGCCTGAGTTCATAGTGGATCATGGCGGAACCACCCAATTTCTCATAACTACCCATCATCCATATTTGATAAACAATATGCCTATGAACTGTTGGAAGATATTTCACAGGGTCGGGTCAAAAGTGTCGATCAAGCAGGGTGTGGAGCTTCAGTCGAAGTACGGAGCTTCAAAGCAGGAAGTTTTTATCCAACTACTGAACGATCCTCTCTATTCCGGAATTCAAAATTGAACATCTATTTGATTGTCGAAGGGGCAGGGGACAAGCGAGTATATGCCCATTGGGTTCCACTCGTTAACCCAGCTCTCACAGTTGTAAACCATCTTACCGACGTAAATGCCAATAATATTGTCATAACTTCGGGGCACGGTTTCCCCCAATACTTCGATATCATTCGTCGTGGAATATTAGATGTGCAAGCTAATCCACACATAGACAGACTTGTCATTGCTATTGATTCAGAGGACAAGTCGTATAGTGATAAACGAAAAGAAATTGAAGATTATGTTACATCCCTTTCAATACAGGTTAATTATCGCATCATCATTCAGCACTTTTGCTTAGAGGCTTGGGCCCTCGGAAATAAAATTATCGTACCAAGAAGGCCTCAAGGCGATAAGCTTCGGCGGTATAGACAAGTCTTTGATATTTTATGCAATGACCCAGAACTACTTCCCCCGTACCCACCACAAGAGCTCAATCGATCTCAGTTTGCAACACAGTATCTTAGAGCGCTGGTTAATGAAAAATACAATGGACTTACGTACACGAAAAGCAATCCAGTTGTATTACTTCACGATCACTACTATCAGCGTGTAAAAGATCGCTTTCAAACTACAGGGCACATCCACAGTTTCAAGGACTTTCTATCTGCCTTCAATTAGTGGTTTGATGAACCAGTTACCAACATTTACATCTCCCTCTCCTCTAAATACATGTGCTAAATTTGTGCTGAAAGTTGTTCGAATCCATGACAACCTCTGTAATCAGTAGAGCCGCTGGAATGTTCCTAAGTCTCGGGATTCAAATATAAAACGGGGAAACCATTTGAAACACCGAGCCTTTCATTATTTCTACTTCTTCCATTCAAACAAGGCGGCCGACCCGTCGCGTTAGAGCTTCAGAACCTCCAGCCCCGCGCCTGGGGCTTCTACTCTGTTCACATCTCAACAGTCGACACGTCCGCGCCCTGCCTTGAGTGGAATTGGATTGCCATGTCGTCCGCCGAGGCCTGCCGCGCTCCGGCTCCCTGGCGCACCAGTCACGCCAGCAAAAGTCTGTCATGCCTGCTGCTGTTTTCAGTCCACCTGCGCTTCTCCGTCAGGCCTCGGCTCATCACCTCCTGTTGTCCTGCACTGGCTCTCCACTCTCTGCGAGAGAGCCAGTGAGTCCAACAAACCAAGGAGGTTACGACATGACAAATCAATCCACCAAACAAGACATCTACACTCGGGTGACGACCCGGATACTCGCCGAGCTAGAGAAAGGCGTCCGGCCCTGGATCAAGCCGTGGTCCGTCAAACACGCCGCCGGCCGTATCACCCGTCCACTGCGCCACAACGGCATCCCCTACCGAGGCGTCAATGTGCTGCTGCTCTGGGGCGAGTCCCTTGAAAAGGGCTCCGCCGCTCCGCTCTGGATGACGTACAAGCAGTCACAGGAACTCGGCGCACAAGTCCGCAAGGGCGAGCATGGTTCTCTCGTAGTCTTTGCCGATCGTTTCACCAAGACAGAGACCAACGACCAGGGCGAGTCCGTGGAACACGCCATTCCTTTCATGAAGCCCTATACCGTATTCAACGTCGAACAGATCGACGGCCTTCCCACGCAGTTCTACGCGCAGCCGGTCAATCCTCTGCCGCTCTCCGATCGCATCGAGCACGTTAACCGCTTCGTCAACGCTACTGGCGTGACCATTCACCACGGCGGTAATCAGGCGTTTTACGCCCCCGCGCGTGACATCATCCAGCTTCCGCCGTTTGAGGCTTTCAAGGACAAGGAAAGCTATTACTCAACCGCTCTGCACGAGCTGACCCACGCGACTCGCCATGAAACACGACTTGCCCGTGACTTCGGCCGCCAGCGTTTCGGCGATGAAGGCTATGCCCGCGAGGAGCTAGTTGCGGAACTGGGATCCGCTTTCCTTTGTGCCGATCTCGGCATCACGCCCGACATTCGCGAGGACCACGCAGCCTATCTCGGCCACTGGCTCAAGATCCTCCAGGACGACAAGCGCGCCATCTTCTCGGCCGCCGCACATGCACAACGTGCCGCTGACTTTCTGCAGCAGCTCCAGCCGCCTCCTGTTGAACAGGCCGCGTGACGGCCATAGAGCCTCTGGCTTCACCGACGGAGGCTCTTTCTCACCCACGCCTTACACACTGTTTCCACCACTCCCAGAATAAAGAAGCTAGCCAAAACACGAATTTTTCCGTATCCTCTTGACCTAGACAACACTAGAACCATGTAGCGCACCGTGCCATATTGCTAATCAGACATCGTCACAGAAGGAACGACTAGAGATGGCACCAGGGAAAAAGCCAGAAAAAGAAATGACCCGGAATGCCATGGCCATAGGAACATCAGAAAAACAAACAAGAGAGGCCAAACCAGGAAAGAACGGCCCCGATGCAAACCATGACCTAACATTCATCACAAACGAAGCAGGCAAGCATCTCAGCGACCGTTTCGCCGTCTTGCTCGGCGACGACACGCGCTTTTTCGATTGTCTGGTCGGCTACTTCTTTATCAGCGGGTTTCACAAGATGCATCCCGCTCTCACGCAGACCGAGAAGATTCGCATCCTGATCGGCATCAAGACCGACCGGGCGACCGTTGAACTGATTCAGACCGCTAAAGAGCAGCTGAAGTTCGATTTAGAATCCCATGCCCATGTCCGTGAGCGGTTGCCTGGCGAAATCTTGAGTGAATTCCAAAAATCTGGGGACAGCGCCGAGATAGAAGATGGGGTTCGTAAATTCGTAGAGTGGATCAATTCCAAAAAGCTAGAGGTACGCGCCTATCCATCGGAGCGAGTTCACGCCAAGCTCTACATCATGACGTTTCATGAGGGCGACCGCGACAAAGGGCGCGTCATTACCGGTTCAAGCAACTTCACAGAAGCGGGCTTGCAGGACAACCTGGAATTTAATGTCGAGCTAAAGAACCGCTCCGACTACGAATTTTCCATCCAGAAGTTTAACGACCTCTGGGCCAAATCCGTAGACGTGACCGAAGATTACGTCACGACTATTAATGTCCACTCCCCATACGCGCAGTTCACACCCTACGAACTCTATCTGAAGTGCCTCTATGAATATTTCCGGAGCGAACTCACCTTGCCCGATGACATTGAGGACATCTATCTCCCTACGGGCTTCAAAAAACTCAAATATCAGGCAGAGGCCGTATTGAACGCCCGCAAGGTGCTTGACGAATACGGCGGGGCCTTCCTATCAGACGTGGTTGGTTTAGGCAAAACCTACATGTCGGCTTTGCTCGCTCAACATCTCAATGAGCCCTGCCTCGTCATCGCCCCGCCGCACCTGCTTGACGAACATAATTCTGGCTCGTGGCCAAACGTCTTTCGTGAGTTTGGGGTGCGAGGATACCTGTGCGAATCTATCGGCAAACTGGAATCACTTTTAGATCGTGACCTCCAAAGGTTCACCACCGTCTTCATTGATGAATCGCACCGCTTTCGCACCGAAGATACGCAAAGCTATGAGATGCTCGCACAGATTTGCCGTGGCAAACGCGTTGTGCTGGTTTCAGCAACGCCGTTAAACAACACACCGCAGGACATCCTGAGCCAGATCAAACTGTTCCAGCCTGGCAAAAACAGCACCATTCCCAACGTTCGGAATCTAGAGGCTTTCTTCGGCGCACTCCGCCGCCAACTCGAAGGCCTCGACCGCCAACGGGACCGCGACGTGTACTTCCGCACGGTTCAGGACAACGCCCGGCAGACCCGCGAGAAAATCCTCAAGTTCCTGATGATTCGCCGCACGCGCACCGAGATAGAAAAATATTACGGAGAGGATTTAAAACAACAGGGCTTGAAGTTTCCCGAAGTCACCAACCCCGAAGCTCTCTTCTACAAGTTTAACAAGACGGAGGCAGAGGTCTTCGACGAGACGATTCGCGCGCTAACGTATGATTTCAAATACGCACGCTACACGCCTATGGCCTATTACACTGGCGAGCGGGACGAGCAGGAAGTCCAGAGCCAGCGCAACCTTGCCAAGTTCATGAAAATCCTCACGGTGAAGAGGCTCGAAAGCAGCTTCACCGCGTTCCTGTCCACCCTCAACCGTTTCATCCATACCTACGAGCGTGTCATTGCTGAGTTTCACAAGGGACACGTCTTTATCAGCAAAAACACATTGGAAAGATTTTTGAACTCCTTGAATCTGACAACCAAGAGGGTATCGATCAGCTGTTGGAATCCGAGAAGGCCGAAAGACTGTCAGCCAAGGACTTCCAGCCGGATTTCATTACTCTTCTCGAAGGCGATTTGAAGACCCTCAAGGCGATCCAAAATCACTGGAAAAAGGTTACCCGCGACCCCAAGTGGGAATCCTTCCGTGACATCCTAAACAAGACCCCACTCCTTAAAAACGGCAAGGTCATCATCTTCACAGAATCCAAGGAAACCGCCGACTATATCGCAGGAAAAATCCGCGATGAGGTTGACCCCAAAGTCTTACTCTTTACTGGCGCATCGCAGCAGAGCACCCGTGAGGAGGTCACGTCCAACTTCGACGCCAAGGCGTATAGGCCAAAGGACGACTACCGCATCCTGGTCGCTACCGAAGTCCTCTCTGAAGGTGTCAACCTTCATCGTTCCAATGTTGTCATTAATTACGACATCCCGTGGAATCCCACTCGCCTCATCCAGCGCGTCGGCCGCGTCAATCGTGTGGATACCAAGTTCGACAAAATACACACGTACAATTTTTTCCCAACTGATGAGGGCAACGACCTCATCAAGCTCCGCGAAGCCGCCGAAGCAAAAATCCACGCCTTCATCCAGATGCTCGGCGCGGATGCCCGTCTGTTGACCGAGGGCGAGGAAATTATTTCGCACGACCTGTTCGCCAAGTGGAATTCTAAGAAAACCATTACCGGGGAGGACGAGGAAACCGAGCTCAAATATCTGACCGAAATCCGCAGAGTTCGGAACGAACAGCCCGAGTTGTTCGAGCGCGTAAAACGCCTGCCGAAGAAAGCACGCTCCACCCGCAATTTATTGACGAACCCAGCAGTCCAGAATTTTCCCGCACTACTCTCCTACTTTCGACAGGGCAAGCTCGACAAATTCTTCCTCGGCACGTCTGGCAACCAACTGGCTGCCGAACTGGACTTCATGACCGCCGCGAAAATCCTCAAACCCGTCGATCCCAAAGAACCGCTGCACTCCATTCCCAGCGAGTTCTACGGCTTGCTCGACAAGAACAAAGCTGCATTTGTTACTGCGACGACTGCCGAGGCCGAACAAGCGGAGTCCACGCATCGAGGCAGTCCTAACGATGCTTTCATCTTGAAGCGGCTCAAAGACAAAGCTGTTCGCCGGTGCCCGCAGTTCACTGAAGATGACGAGGTATTCGTAAGCAACGTCATCCGCCTGCTCGAAGACGGAGCGCTGCCGAAAGCCACTGCCAAAAAGTTAGCCGCGACCTTGAAGAAACCCGAGAATCTTCAACCACTCAAGGTTCTTGCCGTCCTGCGCCGCGACATCAACCCCGCCTTATTCCAGCCCAGCCCAGCCGCGCATGCTAATCAGGCCCTCGCCCCGCGTGAAGTCATCCTATCCTCATTCCTTGTGCAAACGTCATGAACGCCCAGCAAGCCCGCGAGCTTATCGCAGAGACTTTTCCGCAGGCCTTCGACAAAGGGCGATTCCGCAACTTTGCCATCAATCTGCTCGATGTTGACGTATCCAGGGCTCAGGCGTGGCAAGCAACCGACATTAAGGACGCTTTTAAGGACCACGTTGCGCGTTTAGATCGCTTGGGAACGTACACGTCACCGGACAAGGACAAGCTCGATGTCTTGATCGTCTATCTGACGGCGGGATCGAAACTAGAGCGGGCTCGCACCGGCATCAGGAATTTCGTTGCCGATCATCTCAAGACTCGTGAGAACAAGGATGCCGCCCTGGTGGCGTTTGTGTCGCCCACCGAGAAGCAATGGAGGTTTTCTTACGTCAAAATGGAATATGCGGCCGTTGAGAAGGAGGACGGCAAAGTCGGTGTACATACCAAACTTACGCCGGCGCGCCGCAGTTCGTATCTCGTCGGAGAGGGGGAAAGCTGTCACACGGCGCAGAGCCGCTTCATTGATCTCCTGCAGAATACCACCAACCGACCAACGCTCACCCAAATCGAAGACGCATTCAACGTCGAGGCCGTCACCAAGGAATTCTTCGAGCAATACAAGGCACTGTTCCTCGATCTCAAAGACGAGCTGGACAAAATAGCGAAAAAAGACAAAACGATCGGCGCTGAATTCGCAGCGAAGAAAGTGGACACCGCCGACTTCGCCAAGAAGCTCCTGGGCCAGATTGTCTTTCTTTATTTCCTGCAGAAGAAAGGCTGGCTCGGCCTGCCGAAGGACTACGATTGGGGCCAAGGGCCCCGCAACTTTCTCCGCCAGCTGTTTGCGGGCCAATTCAGCGTCTACGACAACTTTTTCAACGACATCCTCGAACCGCTCTTTTACGACACGCTCGCCACGGATCGCGGCCACCAAGCCTGGTGCAAAACCCTCAATTGCCGTATCCCGTTTCTCAACGGCGGACTGTTTGAACCGCTCGACGGTTATGACTGGCAAAAGACTGACATCGTCATCCCCAACTCACTTTTCTCAAACACTAAGACCACCCCCGCTGGCGACACAGGCACGGGCATACTGGACGTGTTCAATCGCTACAACTTCACCGTTAATGAGTCCGAGCCACTGGAAAAGGAAGTGGCCATTGACCCAGAAATGCTCGGCAAAGTGTTCGAGAATCTGCTCGGAGTGAAAGAGCGCAAATCTAAGGGCTCGTTCTACACCCCGCGCGAAATAGTCCATTTCATGTGTCAGGAAAGCCTCATCAACTACCTCGACACCGCACTCAATAACGACACAAAGACCGTGCCTCGTGAGGATATTGAAACCTTCATTCACTCAGGCGACCAAGCTAGCCACTACGAAGCCGCTCGCGTGGAGGGCACGAGCTATCAGCGCAAGCTACCAAAGTCCATCGAAACCCACGCCCGGCAGCTCGATGACAAGCTTGCTGAGATAGCAGTATGCGACCCGGCCATCGGTTCTGGCGCGTTTCCTGTGGGCATGATGCAGGAAATCGTCCGCGCCCGCTCAGCCCTTACTCCTTACTTCAACGACGTGCACGACCGCACCGCCTACCTCTTTAAACGCCACGCCATCCAGAACTGCCTTTATGGCGTGGACATCGACCCTGGGGCGGTAGAAATCGCCAAGCTGCGACTCTGGCTCTCGTTGGTAGTGGATGAGGACGACGTGAAGCAGGTCAAACCTTTGCCGAATCTCGACTACAAGATTGTAACGGGAAATGCGCTGATAGGTTTTCCTTTCGACTCTCAAAGACTTCAGGAAGTCGAACAACTGAAAGTCTCGTTTTTCGAGGAGACAGACCATGAGACCAAGGCTCATTTGAAAAACCAAATAGACAATAAAATCAACGAATGTTTTCGCGCATCTAAGAAAAGTCTTGGATATGAGGTAAATTTCGATTTCAAGATTAACTTTTCAGAAATCTTTCACGGCGATGGAGGATTCGATATTTGCATTGCTAACCCACCCTATGGGGCAAAATTCTCCAAAGAAGAAAAGCAGCTATTTCTAAAAACATATAGACACCAAGACTATCAGCTGGATAGCTACCTTCTATTTCTTGAAAGGGCATTTAGTTTTCTTTGTCTGGGAGGGGTATTGGCTTTTATCATTCCAAATCCTTGGCTTACGAACCTGAAGCTAGAAAAGATTCGCCGTTTCATTTTTGAGAAACAAACAGTTCGAGGAATCGCTCATTATTCCAAGAAGATGTTCGAAGCGGTAGTGGATACTGAGGTTGTTATAATTCAGAAGGCCCCACCAATAGCAAACTCTGTTGTAGTTCGCATTGTTCAAGATCGCGATTCAGTGGCCTTCAACATAGTATCCCAAGATAAATTGCGAGAGTTAAATGGAGAACCTGTAAACATATTCCTCGACGAAAGGCACGACTCATTGCTTGATAAGCTTAAGAAGTCAGGGGAGCTGCTAGGAGATGTTTGCAAGGTTGCTGCCGGTATGAAGCCTTATGAAGTTGGGAAAGGCTCGCCGCCTCAGACTCAGGAGATTCTTAGCGCGCGCATCTATGATGCGACATATCAAAAGGATAAGTTCTACCGCCCCCTTTTGAGAGGCCGAGACATAGAAAGGTATTTAGTGAAGTGGGACGGGACGCGTTGGATTAAATATGGCAACAACTTAGCTGCCCCACGAAAACTGGAGAACTTTACAGCAAAGAAGAAAATTGTGATCAGGCAAACAGGGGACTCTTTAGTTGCTGCATTGGATGAGTCACAGTTTATATGCATGAATAATATGCATACTATCAATAGCGGAGACGGCAATTTCGACTTGCTCTACCTCTTGGGACTGATCAACTCATCACTTTTAAACTGGTACTTTCAGTGCATGAATCCGGAGAAGGGCGAGGCGCTTGCGGAGATTAAGAAAGAACATGTAGAAAAACTTCCGATCGTCTCCGCAAGCCCTCAACAGCAAGCCCGTATCATCGCTCTTGTCGATAAAATCATCACGGCTAAGAAGAAAAATGAAGGCACGGACACAACAGCATTGGAGCGCGAAATAGACCAGCTCGTTTGCGAGCTGTATCAACTGACCAAAGATGAAAAGGCCATTGTGCAATCAGCCGCTAAATAACTCACATCACGTCTACCTCCCTAGCCATTCACGCGTTGGTCAAAGAGAACGCACCAAGCCATAGCTCTGTTCAGGGCGCGCCTTGAACATTTCTTCAGCTATCACCTTGCTATGTATCATAACGTCCTTTATGGAATATTTAGTAGAGTTATACCGTTTCGACTGGTGCTTGAAAATCGGCGAACATTCGCTGTGCTAAATTTGTGCTAAAAACTGTTTGAACCCATTAGAACCCCTGCAATCAGTAGAGCTAGTGGGATGTTCTTAAGTCTCTGTATTTCAATATAAAACGGGGAAACCATTTGAAACACCGAGCCTTTTCAAAATCGTCTTGCTTCCATTCCTAAACCGTTTGTCGCTGGTTCAATTCCGGTCGGGGGCACCAATTCACGCGCGCTCGTACCGTCGGCCTCCTTCTCGTTCTCCCGTCATATCGGACAACGAATCCCCCAGTACAAGCTTGTCCCGCACACCGTGCGTGTGCGCCCCCCCTTCATTGGAGGTACCTCTTTTAGGTCTAACCAACTTCGTGGCGACCCTTTATTCTTGTGACAGAAGGGGTAAACAAGGAGGGCATCATGACCTGTACACGTTGTCAGGGTTGTATGGCTAAAGATCACTTCCTCGATCTCATGGAGAGCGCCGAAAATATGTGGCTGGAAGGTTGGCGTTGTCTTAACTGCGGTAACGTTCTTGACCCAGTGACGGAGCGGAACCGTCGCAGACAGGAAATGGCCGCAATCGTCTCAACCGCATGAATGCCAGGCCTAATAGGATCGGAATCCCAGAAGAAGCCGATATCTTCTCTGGCCTTGCGGCTTAACTAGCCAAGCCATCGTCCCTGTAAAATGCCGGACACACCTCATTCTACCTCAACCGGCTTCCAGGGCCCCTGTTCGCTTTCCCATGTTTTCTTGCCACGTTGTGAAGGCTGGGCTAGACTTTTCCCACATTCTATGGCACGAGCAAAAACATCAGAACCGTCTCGCTCTCGGCCCAAAGCAACCACGATCGAAGAGCTCAGCCGTGGCGTCGGTAAGCTCCAGGAATTCCTCGCACAGGTGGAAGATCTTGGCCGAGAAGGCTTTCCCTATCTCGACGCGGCCAGGGCTAGAACAGAGTTGCAATTCCGTGAGTGCATTCGTCGCACGTTTGGCGAGAAGTCCACGGAATTCCAAGAGCACCGACACCATAGACTTCTCATGGGCAGCCCTGAGGAGACGCAGCAGAGCATCGCCCTGATCAAGGCCCTTATTGCCACGCTTGAGCAGAAAAAACGTGAGCTGCAAGGAGAACCTTCTCCCCAACAGATCCCCCCCACGCCGCCGGCTCCACCAATACCCCCACGCCCACAGATGACCTTAGTGCCATCGTTGATCCCGACGGTCCACATGACCATGCTGCAAACTGCACCGATTACGCCTCCGCCAAAAATCATGTCCGTCGCCATGACCACGAATCTCGACCTGTCCTCAGCCACCGTAGCACCGGGTCCACCTTCTGTTCCCCTGGCGTCACCAGCTTCTTCGAGTAAGGTGGAGCCTCTGCTACGATCGACGTCTCTGCCCGAACCACCGCTGATCTCATCAGCCCCGACCACGACGGAGATGTCGTATCCTCCACCGCAACCGGTGGCTCAGCTCACCCCGGCGCCCGTGCATCCGGCACCACAAACTCCCCAGCCCGCGCAGGAGGCTTCGTCCCATACCCTCAGGCCACCGCAGCCCCCACAACATGAACCGGAGCCCAACGTGCATCCAACAATTCTCTCCGCCGACGCACAGCCCCAGATGCAGGAACCGCCTCCCGTCCCTACGCATCTGCCGCCGCCTCCCTCGAAGCCGATCGGCTCCTCTTCACAACAGGAATCCGCACCGCAGTTCCCTCAGGCCGGCTCGGACCCTGTCGAATTCGTCAAGACACTCTGTTGTCGGTTCCACTCCGTCGCCCGGCAGTTGCGACTTCGTGGGGAATATCGAGCCACGTTAAGTGTGGAAGACGAGTTCGATGCGCAAAATCTGCTGCATGCACTCCTACGGGTCCAATTTGACAATATCGACACGGATGAGTGGACGCCGAGTTATTCAAGCGGGGCCCAGCGCACGACACTCTTGCTGAACGACGGTCGTCTTGCGGTGATCGTCAAGAAGACAGGGCCCGGTCTCAACGCTAAAGACCTCACCGACCAACTCCGGATTGACGCAGAACGGTATCGATCCTACGACCGCTGCACAACGCTCTTGTGCTTTATGTATGACCCAGAGGGTCGTATCGGGAACCCTCGTGGCCTCGAAGCTAGTCTCGCGAGCGTGAACGACTCGTTTGTTATCGACGTACTGGTCGCCCCGAAATGAGGTGATGAATGAAGAAGTCTAAGCCTGCCGTCGCCACTCTCTCCACATCGTCTGTAGGTCCCCCCGCATTGACAGAAGCGAGAGGCATCCGCTACGGTGACCAGGACCCCGCTATTTCTGCGGTGCCTTGTACGATTCACGCTCCAGTCGATGGCGGGAGAATTATGTCGGATCGGGCCTACGTGCTCATCAATGTACTGCCTGGACGGACGAGCGATGTCGTTCGGGCTCTATCCGGAATCAAGCAGATCAAGACCATTGACCCCTGCTGGGGCAAGCCGGATATTATTGTGGTGGTGGAAGTATCGGACCAGGATGCCCTGACCCAGTTGGTGCTGAGCCGGATTCATGAAATCGAAGGCGTCTCGCAGACTGACACCCATCTCGTCTATCGATTGAAGGCCAATAACGCCAAGTGACCCGCACTCTTCGCGTATTCAGTCTTATCCTCGTTATCGCCTGGATGTCCGTGTGTGCCGGGCCTCTCATCCCCCCTGAGCCGGACGTCGCAGATGTGATCTTGCCGGCTCCTGCCGAGCAAGTCAGGACGGGATCTTTACCAGTTGGGATGCTGTGCCGAGCACCCTCCAGCACAGCGTCGAAAACCAACTCCACCTGATTAAGAATGCTCTGCACATCCTCTAATCAAGCTTCTTTCTCTCCACTGTCGGCATCATCACCGAGATCCAATCCGAACCGCTCAGCCATCCGATAGAGCGTGCGCCGATCAATGCCGAGAATCTTTGCGGCTTTGACTTTATTTCCCTTGGTTTCCTTCAGCACGCGGACGAGATGACGCTTCTCGACCTCCTCAAGCGACAGACAGGCCTCATCGCTGTGGCCAATCCCTTCGGCGGTCTCTTTCGACGGCAGCTCCGTCCGATGTAGCGACGCCGGCAGATCGTGCGGCGTGAGAAGGGGACCGTGACTCAACGAGACGGCCCGCTCAATGGCATTTTCCAACTCGCGCACATTGCCGGGCCACCGGTACTGCATCAACAACGTCATCGTCTCCGGCAGCACCCCGCGTACCGCATGGGCCGTCCCCGCCGCGCATTTCTGCAAGAAGTGATGCACCAACATCGGAATATCCTCCCGCCGCTCCGCCAGCGACGGCAAGGTGATACGCACGACATTGAGCCGATAAAATAAGTCGTCCCGATACTTCCCCTCCTTGACGAGCTTCTCAAGATCTCGATTGGTCGCAGCGATGATACGGACATCGACCTTCGTCGATGTCGTGCTGCCGACACGGCGGACTTCGTGATCTTGCATCACCCGCAGCAACTTGACTTGCACGGCCTGCCCCAACTCGCCGATCTCATCGAGAAACAACGTGCCCCCGTTCGCGGATTCAAAGAGGCCAACTTTGTTTCCCACCGCGCCGGTAAAGGCTCCCTTCTCATACCCGAACATTTCCGACTCCAGCAGGGTATCCGGCAACGCCCCACAATTCACCGGAATGAACGGCTTGTCTCGACGAGGCCCATTCGCATGGATTGCACGTGCAATCAGTTCCTTGCCGGTCCCGCTTTTCCCTTGCAGGAGCACCGTGCTCTTGCTTTCGGTCACCCGAGCCACCAGCTTATACACTTCCAGCATGGCGGGACTGCTCCCCACCAGCGGAGACCATTCATCTTTGCTCTTCAATTCTTCACGATACCGGGCATTCTCTCGGAGGAGTCGGCAGTGATCGAGACTCCGTTTGACCACCAGCTTGATATCCTCTTTTTTAAATGGCTTGGCGAGATAGTCGTAGGCTCCTTGCTTGATCGCTTCGATCGCACCTTCAAGAGATCCGAACGAAGTCAGCACCACGACCGCCGTGTCAGGGCTCATACGTTTAAATTCACGCAAGACCGTGAGTCCATCGACCGCACCCATACGAATATCTGTCAGAACCAGATCCACTCGTCCCTGGCGGCCACGGGCGATGACCTCTTCTCCGCTGGCGAAGGCTTCAACGTCATACCCTTCCTTCCGTAAGGCCTCAGCCAAGAGATCGCACGCGACCGCATCGTCGTCGGCTACGAGAATATTCGCTGGCTGCATCAGGCCCTCTCTGTCATGAGTGTCGGCCCGGTCTTCAATCCAGGTAAGGTCACGGTCACGGTTGTGCCGCGTCCAGTCTCGCTCTCGAGCACAAGACTGCCTCCATGGGCCAGGACTGTTTCGCGGCTCAAGAATAGTCCTAATCCGGTGCCCGTGCCAACCGCCTTGGTCGTAAAAAATGGTTCAAAGGCTTTCTGCACATCAGCCTCCGGCATGCCGCATCCCGTATCCCGTACCGCAACTGTGACCACCAGAGGTGACATGGCTTCGGCCACCTGGCGGCCGCGGTCGAGTTCCTCGGACAAGGCCGCACGGGCTCCTACTAATACGCTCACCGCTCCATGCGGCGGGGTGGCGGCTAAGGCGTTGGCTAATACATTCACCAATACTTGATGCATCTTTTCCGTATCGGCCCAGACGAGCGGGAGGTCCCCTGGAATCTCGACCGTCATTGTAATCTCTTTCGCATGGAAGGCCGGTTCCATGAGCACGGCTGCAGGGCTAATCACCTGCTCCACGGGCAACCATGTCGGTTCAGGCTGGCGCTGTCTGGTTGAGGACAGCAAATCCTGAATGATTCGAACCACCCGTGTGAGCTGCTCATCGATCACTGTCACCCGTTTTTTCATCTCAGGTGTGACGCCCGGTTCTTCAGCCAGCGCTTGAACGTGCCAGGCAATCGAGTGCAGCGGCGTTCCAACCTCATGCGCCACGGAAGCCACCAGTTGCCCTACCGCGGCTAAGCGTTCCGAGCGATTCAGCTGGTCTTTCGCATCGACCAGCTGCGCATTGGCCTTCAGGAGATTTTCCGTCTCCCGGGCGAGAGCTGCACGCGCCGCCTCCTCTCTTGTCTTGCGCTCTTCCCAAGTCATGCCGATGTAGGCCACGACCAGGAGCACTCCTGCCACCACACTGCGATTGATCACCGCCGACTGCAACCGTCCCGGCTTGGTTGGTTGGATCAACCCCATATAGGTCGCCACGATACAGGCCACCACCGTTACGAGCATCAGGCTGCGACTGCGCACCGTCGCAACCAACAGAATCGGCACCACAAACCCGTAGGCGCCGACAACGTTGGCCGGGGCGGCCATTTCAAGTACGACGATCGCCAGGAACACCGCGCCCGCGATCGATAGCACAACGCGATTTTGTTTCAACATGGGATTGGGAGATACATAAACTGCCGATGAACCATGGTCTGATCTCTAGCAGGTTGAGAGGAAATTATTTCACCGCAGTTGACCTTCGAGGGCCTGCTCGTCAGGGGTAAGAAAAGAACATCGCCGAAGGATGCTCAAAAAGACCGTCCAGCAAGGCCGCAGCGAGTGAAGGACCGAGGCGTACCCCCTAGGGTACGTTGAGGGTCTGAACGATGCGAGAACGAAGCTGGCGGTCTTTTTCAGCATCCTGGGAGAGGGTCTTACCCTAGCGGACGGGCCGAACGCAAGACAGCCCCAAGCTGCCGCAGACGTGCATCACACAACATCTCATCCACACGAACCGCATACTTGCGGGTCCAGTTCGGATGACTGTCGACCGTTCCAGGGAAATTGGTTTGCGACAGTTCGCCCAAGCCGTCTTCGAGATTAGCCAACACGATCCAGGAAGGCGTGCGAGCCAGGTAGATATGAATCGCTTGGCAGAGATCGGCCGTCATGGCGGGCACAGTGGCCAGGTCCTCAGTTGCGCCATTTGGCAGGAGGCGTTCCCGCTTAAGTGCACTGAGGATGCCTGCTTTGTCGCGCTGGCGTTCCTCCCAGGCCTGACGGCGCACCGCATCATCTGTCAAGTCACCCAATCCCGCCCGTACGTTCAAGTCCTCGCCGGACCAAAACCCAGTGAGTGTCGGCAGGTCGTGCGTCGTGGCCACCGCCAACGATTGCGTGGGGTAGTCATCTGGCGATTTCATTGTGCCGTCTGCACCACGCTCGAAGTAGAATACACGATAGGACAGCACTCGCGCCTTCGCCAACTGCTCTCTGACCCAATCGGGGACCGTGCCGAGGTCTTCTCCGATCACCAAGGTTTTTGATCTGGTACTCTCCAGTGCCACGATCGCCAACAAGTCTTCAAAGGGGTACTGCACATACGCGCCCTCGGACGCGGGTCTCCCGCGCGGAATCCAGAAGAGGCGGCAGAACGCCATCACATGGTCCAATCGGATGGCCCCGCCGGATCGGAAATTGTTGCGCAGCAGCTGGATGATCAGCTCATAGCCGCTGGTGCGCAGGGCGTGAGGGTTGAGCGGGGGCAAGCCCCAATTCTGTCCCTCTGGCGCAAACGCGTCTGGCGGGGCGCCGCAGTCGGCTCCGAGCGCCAGCACTGATTGATAAATCCAGGCCTCGGCCCCATTTCGATCGGCCCCAAGAGCCACGTCATGATACAGCCCGACCGGCATCGCCAGCTGCTCGGTTGTCCCTCTGATCTCGTTCAGCTGTTCGCTTGCCACCCACTGAATGTATTGAAAGAAGCGAATGCGCTTTCTGTGTCGTTTCGCATATTCCCGAACCGGTTGGCCGGGCGTCAGAAATTGTTTGGGCCAATCGTACCAGGTGGTCGACTTGGATTGAATCAGCCGGCGCTCTTCCTCCAACGTCTGGAAGGTGGCATACAGCTCGAGCGGCGTGCCCTCAGACTGGATAAATTGCTCCAAGAGCCAGGCGCGCGCCGTTTTCGGTAGGAGATTCGGCTCTTCTCCGCTGTAGGCTTCTGTGAGGAATTGTCGGTAGGCTAAATCGAGCATGGTGCGCTTGGCGGTTGCAACGGCGTCGTAGTCCACCTGGGGACTCTCTCGCAGCGCCTGGAGTTTGGCTTGAAACTCGGGAGCAAGGAACTGTTGCTGCGCCTTCTCCGACCCGTGAAATTCCGGCAGCCGTTCGAGATCGATATAGAGTTCATTTAGGTAGAGCCGACTGCACGGCCCATAGGGACTGATGTGATACGGGGCGGTATTTCGCAGCGCGTGCAGCGGATTGAGCCCAATAACTCCGGCGCCGAGCTCCTTCCCGGCCCACTCCACAATTCGGCCGAGATCGGTGAAGTCACCGCACCCCCAATTACGACCGGAGGACAATGAATAGAGCTGCAAGGCCAGTCCCCACAGCCGTTGGTTCGCTTGGAGCGAGGGCGGGACATAGCACTGGCGGGGCGCCACGATGACACGCATCGTCCCGACTGCTCCCCCGACCAAGCCCTCGGCCCGCACCGTCAAACTATAGTATCCGAGCGAAAGGCCACGCGGGGCAGGTAACTCGACACGCACATGCCGTCGACCATTGAGAAAGCGGACCTCCGTAGCGGAAATCCCAGGCCCTGCCTGCCCTTCCTGCACCACGGCATTCGCTTCGTCGCGGATCTGCCACTCGACTGCGACGGATTCTTCTTTCTCCTCCTCGACCGCCAGACAACAGGACAGAGGAACTCCGGTCTCACCGTCACGCAGGATCTGTACTGGATCGCAGGGACGTTGCCATGGCGCCTCATCCCATTCTCGTAATGCCTGGGTCAGAGACGCGACCGAATCGACCGCATAGCCCATGGCAGTTAGAATGGCGCGCCGGGTGTCATCAGAGGTGAGGTGAAGTGTGCCTGCGATATCGTGATAGTCAGTCGCGATGCCAATATGTTCAGCGAGCCTGGCAAGGAGGGCCTGCTCCGTCTGGTCCTGCATGCACGAGAGTCTGCGTGAAGAGCGCCGCCATGTCAAGCTATCCTATTGTTCTTACAGAAGAATTTCGAGCAGCCCTACTTCCTGTCCACTGCCATCAGACGCGTTCAAAGCGGCATCAGTTCCTGGGCTAATGAAGGCTGGCAGGATATGGTCTACCAACAGACCTATACGTGTGTCTCCCGAGAAATACTGACGCAGCCAGCGGTTCGTATTTTCATTCGTGCCCCGCTGTTACAGGCTTTGCGGGTCACAAAAATAGATCTGCACCTTCGTATCGATCGTCAATCGTTTATGCTGGACCAGTTCCATCCCTGATCCCAGGTTAAGGACCGGCGCAAGATTATTGGACTGGTTGCAGACCGAAGAGTATGATGACGCATCGTATGATCCGGTGGAAAGGCTTCACCATACTGACAGGGAGAGCCGGCCATGGCTTCGGTATTTCCCTGCTACGTGGTCTGCTTCCACTCCTCGCACCATATTTCTGACTCCAGTTTGATGGTCAAACTGAATCGCCCGTGTAACGTTACGATTGTGCAGCCTCGTATTTTCAATGCACCGTACCCCCGTATGGAACCGCGGCGAATGACGCCTCCGTGTTCTCGAGAAAGCCAAGGAGATTTCTATGACATCCTCTAACATGTTGCGATGGAGAGTTCTCATGCTGGTGTTCGGGTTGGGCGTCGCTGGCTGCGTCGGGCCGAGCAGCGGGACGCAGCCAGGGACAGTTGTGAGTCTGCCCGTTGAAATGGTGGCGGACTATGTGCATGCCGTGATTGAAGCGGACCGTGAGGTGTACACCAGGCACGTCGTTGAACGGCTGCAGGTAAAAGGGGTGATCGTTGCCTCGGAGAACTGGGAGGAGAAGGATACACTGCCTCTCCCTGCTCAATTCCTGATGGAGTCCGGCCGCGTCATGGCAAGAAAAGGCATCGGCGTACAGTTTCGATTGATCAGTCTCTGGCCGATCAACAACCGGAATGTCGCTCGAAGCGAGCTCGAGAAGGAAGGTCTGGGTGCGATTCTTACTCATCCGAACAAACCCTATACCGGTTATGTGCAGGTAGGAACCGCCCGTTACTTCCAGGCCGTCTATCCGGATCTTGCTTTGACCCAGGCTTGCATCGGCTGCCATAACGCCCATCCGGACAGCCCCAAACGGGACTTCAAGATCAACGATGTCATGGGGGCGATGGTGATCAGTATTCCGGTGAAATAGCTACAATAATGTGGGGGTGATTAGCTGGTCGATGGCCGGACAATCTTACGGTCCGGTCCCGTTAACCGCGAGACTGTTCAGCGTCCTGCCCCTAAAGATTGTCGCTTCCACTCAATCGTGTGAAAGAGATTGCCGTCCCAGCCCATGTGATTCTTCCCCGCGAGCCAGGAAACCCAATCCACGATCTTTGATACCGGCGCATTTCGTGATTTGGTCTGGGCGCCGTCACAATCACCGTTCAGTATTAAGACTTGAAATGATTGGACCGGCGGGGCCCACATTACCAGGCCTGGCTGAGAGAGTCGGTAGACATGATGCTGGAATTCTACGGCGACCAGGGCTTCCTGTTTCACCCCGACTGATCCCCGGTCCACCGCACCGTAATGGGAAACGACGTCACGCATCCCGGTGCGACAGCCGCTCTCAATGTCCCGAAGCTGGCGGCAGCCCGGACCTATCAAGTGAGGCTGGAAAAAAAACTACAATTTCAGAGACGAATCATTCTACGAATGCAAGACCTTGTATCTTCACGGCCGCTGGCACGTTGCATCATCTGCCTCGTCGAGTAGCGCGTCATCTCACCATCACCTCTTCTGTAACCCCATCGGTCACGGTCACACGGTGGTGTAAGGGTTGCACCGGGCGATTGTTTCCCTCGATGAGTGTTGTGAATCTCCAGATCTGCGCCGCCGAGAGGTGGATCGGCGTCTGCATTACGATCCACCTCACCCCCTCCGAACAAGGCGGGGTAGTCAGCGAACCGTCGTAACGGTAGCTCTTGTTGCTGTGTGGGAAAAGATCGTCCACATTCACCTGGACATGCTCGTAGTGTAATTCCAGCCCCTTTTGCTTTGGAAGGTTCGCCCAGATAGAGTCGAAGATCGCATTGTGTACACCTTTCTCGATGAACACCGCGATGACCGCCAGAGCGCCTGACGGAGACTTGTGCACGAAATGCATCTCCATCGGGTACTGCTTGCCGTGGACGGTGTGCTCGCTTGGAGCATGGAAGTGGAACTGGATGAGCTCGTAGTCCGTGCCTCCAATCGACATGGTATCGCCTTCCGAATAGTTGATCTGGATGGTGTGGCCGTCGTTGATTTCGTCGGCCATGTGCTCGTGGTGCACGATCCGCAAGTTCGCCGGGCTGAATTTCGCTCGGAGTGTCGGCAGCGAAGCTGGAGCGGTCTTTGCGATATCGATAGGCGACTGGCTATGGCCCTCTGCGCAGAGCGAATAGTCCGGGTCGAGCTTACCCCAGAACTTAGGGCCATTTTTACCTTCGTAGGACCAGTGAGTCGTGTCTGGATGAGGCGCCACGACGCGTGTGTTGATTCGCGGGTCAGGGAGTTCGCCATTCTCTGCCCAAACCAGAGGACTCAGGACCGTCACTATCGTCAACAAGACCGTGCTCGCAATCGACTTCTTCACGAAATACCTCCTTTGACCAATTCCCGAGATTGATGAAATCGTGCTCAAGGGTGTTGATTCACACACACAGCCCTGTCGACCGACCCACGCTCCGTTCGGCTATCGTCATTATCCCCGCGAGGGTGAACTAGAATAACACGCCAAAAACTGTATCGACAACCCCCACTCTTCACGATCACAAGCCGCCCAGGGCTGACCCTGTTGCAGTGATAATAACCGGACTGCCAGCGCGTTATTGAACGTGATTCCGATACGCACCGCCAGACGGGCAGGACGCTGGACATCGTTGCGGACTTTCAGGCAGGGCAATCCCAGCGAAAACATCTCGGTCGGCGCTCTCGCGCGAGGTAGGCTGAGGTTGAGGTCAAGGTTGCGCGAAGACCTGATTTTCTTCATCTCAACCTTGGCCTCAGCCTGCACACCTTCCGATTACGCCGGGGGATTTTTCGGCACCCTGCTAGCTTAGGGGATAGGAGAAACCAAGAGTTTCACCCCACCCTGTTAGGTTCATTGACTCCCTTATTTCATTTTGTTAGCTTCAACCCCCGCCGCGTTGCTACCGATATAGAGAAGACGAGAAGAGTCCGGCAGTATCCTTGGCATCTAAATCCTGAAAGGAGTTCCGATGGCTAGCTCAACCGCCTCCCCCGAATTGCTTGCCGAACTACAGAACAAGGCCACGCAGCTCCGGATCGAGAGTGTTCGTGCGACAAGTGAAGCAGGGAGCGGGCATCCGTCCAGTTGCTGTTCCGCCGCGGACATCGTCGCAGCCCTCTTCTTCGCAGTTATGCGATACGATTCCAACAATCCGAAAGCCTACAACAGCGATCGGTTTGTGTTGTCAAAAGGCCATGCCGCACCTCTGCTCTATGCCGCTTGGGCCGAAGCCGGTCTCTTTCCCAAGAGCGAACTTCTCAAGCTCCGAACGCTGACATCCGATCTCGAAGGCCATCCGACCCCGCGTTTGTCGTTTGTCGATATGGCAACGGGTTCGTTGGGGCAAGGCCTTTCAGTCGGCATTGGCATTGCTCTTAATGCGAAATTTGTCGATAAACTGGACCACAGAACCTACGTCTTGATGGGCGATGGAGAATCTGTCGAGGGATCCGTATGGGAAGCGGCTGAAGTTGCGCGCCATCATGGGTTAGATAACCTCTGTGCCATTGTCGATGTCAATCGGCTCGGTCAAAGCGATCCCACCATGCTGCAACACGACATGGAGGGCTATCGCTCCCGGTGGGCAGGCTTTGGTTGGCAGGCGCTGGTAGTTGACGGGCACGATCTTTCAGCACTGCTCGACGCCTTCGATACTGCTGCCGGCACCAAGGGGAAACCGACCGTTCTTCTTGCCAAAACGTTTAAGGGCAAAGGCCTCTCCTTTATGGAGAACCATCCTGGCTGGCATGGGAAACCGGTCGCCAAAGGCGAGGAAACCCAGAAGGCGATCGATGAGTTGACCAAGCAGTTGAGAGCGAGCAGCACAGTCATTGCACTGAAGAAACCATCAACGCCGGCTCGGGGGCCCTCGCTTATCAGTCCTCTCCCACCGTCGCCCTACAAAGTCGGCGACGCTGTCGCTACGCGCGAAGCCTTCGGCCATGCACTTGAGGCACTGGGCGCGGTCAATCCGCTGGTCGTGGGACTGGATGCCGACGTAAAGAATTCGACCTATACCGATAAGTTCGGCAAGAAGTTCCCCCATCGATTCTTTGAAAATTTTATTGCGGAGCAAAACATGCTCGGGGCCGCAGCGGGTCTAGCTGCCTGCGGGAAAATTCCGTTCGTTGCCACATTTGCCGCGTTCTTTACGCGGGCGTACGACTTCATCCGCATGGCTGCCATCAGCGGCTCGAACCTCAAACTCGTAGGCACGCACGTCGGCGTGAGCATCGGGGAGGACGGACCTTCGCAAATGGGTTTGGAAGATATTGCGATGATGGCTGCACAGCCGGGCGTAACCGTGCTGTATCCGTCCGATGCGACCTGTACCTATCGGCTTGTCGAAATGGCTGCGACGCACAAAGGGATGGTGTACATTCGGGCCGGTCGCCCGAAGTCCCCGGTTCTATATGGACCCGATGAAACGTTCCACATCGGCGGATCGAAAGTCATTCGCCAAAGCGCGTCGGATGTCCTCACGATCGTCGCAGCCGGCGTCACGCTCTTCGAAGCCCTGAAGGCCTACGACACATTGAAAACGGCTGGCGTTTCCGTGAGGATCGTCGATCTCTATAGCATCGTCCCCATCGATCGCGCCACATTATTGGACAGCGCCAGGGCCACGCAGGGGCGCATCCTCACCGTTGAAGATCATTACGCGCACGGCGGCCTCGGGGATGCTGTGCTCAGCGCGGTCGGTCCCGAAGGCATCAAGGTACATAAGCTTGCCGTTCGCACGATCCCGCACAGCGGGAAGCCGGACGAACTCGTCGACCACTTTGGCATCGGAGCACGATCGATTGTCGAGGCAGCCAAGCAAATCACGAAATAAGACCCCCGCACCGCCCTTTCTCATGAGTTGGACGGCATTCCTTTCCTGAACATTTTGTCAGGACCGGTGTGCCAACGCAGGCGTCAGGAAGTGACCATAGTCCACTGCGGAAAAGCCGACCCGACCGGATAGTTCCATATCGTGAAGGAACGAACAGTCAAGGGATCAACTATCCAGGCAATCGATTGGGGGAAGCCCATGAGAAAGCGAAGGATCTGGTGTTCGACCGAGCCCGATCAACGGTTCGCGGCACTGCTCATTGACCGCACGTTACGCATTGGAATCAGGGACTCGAACGGAATTGTCTGATAATTCGGATGACCAGGCAAGATTATGAGGGTATGGAGCAGGCCGTGACCTGGTTGGGCGATTTCTTCCGATTCTACAACGAGGAACGGCGTCACAAGCCCTTGCAGGTCGAACCCTGCCGGAAGTCTACAAGGCCGCGTAAACGGATGGGAAGCGCAGCTTACAGGGAGTGGGAGACCTAATGTCAATTTCAGCTTTTTGTGTCTTGACAATAGGGTGCATCGTAAGCGATTGTAAAGTCACCGTTCAGGAGGGGTAGGTGTGCGCGTGACGCAGCGCCTTCTGCATTGGTCGGTTATGCCTGGGGACATGCTAGGTACAATTCTGAGCAACCAGTAAGGTCGACAAGCACGAGCAATCCGAGTTGGTATCGCGGTTGAGTTCCATGGGACAAGACATCGTCGAGAGACGATAATCATCATCGGAAAAGGAGGTGCGAATGACGAAGAGGAAGGTCGGGATGTCGGTCCTGCTGATGGTGTCTCTCCTGATTATTTCAGGAGGAAGGGCTTACTCTGAAGAACCAGTGCCATTGGCTCCAGTTCCGGCAGACTATGCCAATAAACATATGCCGGCTGGAGGATGGACGGATGCTAACGCCATCGCGGAGGGAGCGAAGATTTTCATCGGCGAGGCCAACCCGCTCGTCAATTGTGCCAGCTGCCACGGCAAGGACGGTCAACCGGTGAAAAAAGGGGCACGGGATCTTCGTGACCAGAAAAACACCAGCCGGTTCTCGGACAGCTTCTGGTTCTGGCGCGTGTCGGAAGGGATCCCCAAGACGAAGATGAAGGCCTGGAAGCAGTTCCTGTCGGAGGAGCAGATCTGGCAGGTGATGGCGTACGAACACCAGTTCTCGCACGGGAACAAACCAGCCGAGCACACGGATTACAAACCCTAAAGTAGGAGGCAAATCCGAAGGCCCAGATGAGGGCTCAAATCATTCGGTCCGTACTAAGCAGCAGATAGAAAAGACCGTCAGAGCAATTCATAATAAAGGAGACTGCAATGTCTATTCCTTTTTCACGTAACGTGCGTAATGCCGGATTGATCAGCGCATTTGTCATCGCTCCCTGTCTGGCCCTTACGCCAGGATTGGTGTCAGCCGAGACCATCAAAGCCCAAGTGACCCACGCACCCAATGTTCCCCCTCCTATCACACGAAACCAGGCCGCCACGGTCCAGGTAGACCTGGAAGCGACCGAGTTCGTCGGTAAGCTTAGCGACGATAACAATTATAAGTTCTGGGGTTTTAATGGAACCGTACCAGGGCCCATGGTCCGAGTGATGGTGGGGGATACGGTTGAGGTTACGTTGAAGAACAACAAGAACAGCAAGGAAAGTCACAATATTGACTTTCATGCGGTCACTGGACCAGGTGGCGGAGCCGCCATGCTCAACACCGAGCCAGGGCAGGAAAGCAAGTTACGGTTTAAGGCCCTCAATCCTGGCCTCTATGTCTATCACTGTGCCACCGCATCGCCATCCATTCCTGAACACATTGCGAATGGCATGTACGGCGTGATCTTGGTTGAGCCGGTTGGCGGGCTTCCTCGTGTAGACAAAGAATATTATGTTATGCAAAGCGAGTTTTACACCAAAGGATCTTCAGATCCAGCGAGGGGACACGAGGGGGATATTCCTAAGAAGGGCGAGACCTTGGAGTTTTCGTTCGAAAACGGGTTAGCGGAACACTCCTCCCACGTGGTGTATAACGGCATGGCTGGCTCGCTTGTCAAAAATCCTCTTAAAGCCAAAGTCGGAGACAACGTTCGAATTTTCTTTGCCAACGCAGGACCGAACCACGTCGCATCGTGGCATATCATCGGCGAGATCTTCGACAAGGTCTGGTCAGAGGGTTCCTTGACAACAGCTCCCTTGGAGAATGTCCAAACCACCCTGGTGCCTGCGGCTGGCTCTAGCATGGTAGAGTTTAAGGTCGAAGTGCCGGGAACCTATCTTTCGGTTGACCACTCGATCTTCCGCATCGCAAAAGGCGCCGTGGGCCTGCTGAAGGTGGATGGTCCAGAGAATCCGGAGATCTACAAAGGCCTGAAGTAATTCGCAGGCAAGGTATACGGATGATTGCAACTCAGAGCGTCTCCCATACCAGTGGCGCCTAGGGCGTCAGGGTCTTAAGAGTCGCGCATAAGCAGCGCAATCTACGGGAGGGAGAGGCGAGCCTCTCCCTCCCGGTCTTATTATAGGAATAGGTAGAAGAGATCGTAGACTTCGTGACCCCGTCTGGGATCAGGGCTGGTACAGCAGCGTTGGGCTAGAAGAAGCTACGCACAAGAGCCTTCTCAGTGTCACGTGAATGACTGTATAGATTCATCTGTCCCAGCGGCTTCTAAAGGCAGACCGCACCGGAGCAGAATTCCAGCACCACACGATGATCCCCGAAGCGCGGCTAAAGAGTTCGACGGAATTGAGCGATCGCGCCGATGAACGCTGGGTTCGACCAGACGATGTCGGGCATCGGCACACGGCATGAACCGTTCTGCTATTTTCCGAAATACTCTTGCCGACTGACGGCCACGTCGGTGACGAACATCACACCGGAATGGCGTTCGAAGAGCGGCCGAAGCCCTGCTAGGATGGGCTCCACTTTTTCTTCCGGGACGACGGTCATGATCATCTCGAGGCTTTCCTGCTCGCTGAACATGAAGTGCGCTTCACGCACACCGTGATGGCCCTTTCCAGACACATTGCCGATGATCGTGTAGCCGGTCGCATTGACCCGGTCCAGTAACTCTGTCACAAATGCCCGGTGCTCCCCCGCCACGATCACACGTATCTCCTTCATCGGATGCAACGTCAACGCGCCCACAGTTGAACTCCTTTCTTGCTGAGTTATCCCTTCATGACCCCGCTATCCTAAGCCGGTTCCATCGTCTATTCTATCCCATTCCCCCGTCGGTCGATAACGATACAGCACACCTTCCTCCGGTTCCAGTGCGACGAGGTGGACCCATTCGTTATGGTAAAAATGCTGCAAGACTTCATGACGCGCAATCAGTTTCTCAAGGCGTTCCCGAGGCGCTTCGACGACGGTGAGCAGCCGCATCGGTTCATGATACGGTACGTCGCCGTTCATCACAGTTTGCCAGGCAAGTCCGAGCCGGAGATCACTCCATGGCCCGGACATGATGCCGATGCGTCCCACGACATTATGGTAAATCTTGCTGCCGCTGCCATAGACCTCGTTGTCCACCGTTGAAAAATAATGTTCCATGTTGATCCATTGCGCCACCACTTGCGGGGCGGTCAACAAGACTTCGAGCAATCGATTGCTCGGGTCTTCGCGATAGTCGTACGAGTGTAGAAAGACGCGTCCTTCCAGATCGAGCGTCTTGGTGAGATCTCGTCGGCCGACGACGAATGCCGTATTGCCTGACAGGCCCCACTCCGGTCTCACCTGGCTCCAGTCCACGCTCCGCTGGCTTACATGCGACGCAGCCTTGTGCGCCGGCAGAGTCATCGAGATATCGGGGAGACGGGTGCAACGTTCTTGGCTCGTTAGCCTGGCGGCTTCTTTCAGATCTTCGAGCAGCCGTGCAATATCCGCGCGATGGGTCGGCGGTGCATCTTCCAGGTCGAACAGTTGCACGTCATCGGTTGTGGTGTCGACCTGGCCGGAGAGAAAGTGTGTGTCCGAAGGAATCTCAAGGCCATTCTGTGCCAACCGCTCGCGCACCTTGAGATTGTTGGCCATCATGGCGAGGACGCGGGCGTTGGGTTTGCCTTCATTGCCTCCGCAAGCCCCGCAGTCCAACGCAGACTCGAACGGATTATTCTCCGAGGTGCTCCCATGGGCACAGAACAGGACAAGCCGCGCAAAATGTTTCGTCAATCCCATCATGCGCAAGGCCGTGTCCACCGTGAGGATCTGTTCCTCCAGGGTGAAGCCGGTCCGCGTGATCCGTTCCTTCTGCCGGGAAGCCGAGCGCTGATTGATCTCGTAGCGTTGCCGCAAGGCGTCCACGACCGCGGTCAGGGCTTCCGTCGAGAGCCTTGCGATCGTGGCTGCCTTGATCAAAGAGGGGTTCGGCTCACTTTCTCCGCTCAAGGCCCACTGCCGCAAGCCCTCGACTAGCTCCGGTGTGATCCGCGAGCTGCGCAAGCCGGTTCGCTCTTGCAGCGCCCTCCGCACGGTAGTCTGTTGCTGTGCCGCCAGCATTTCTGCAGTTTCAGCCGGTGCCAGTTTGTCGACGGTGAGAGTCGTGGCGATCGGCGGGAGAAAGATTCGCCGTAACCAGGCAGTCCAGCGACGGTACAACGAAGGCAGTAAGGTCTTCCCGAAGATTGGGAAGCCGTAAAACCATCCCAATGACTCCACCATGACATAGGGCGTGACGACGTTTTCTTTCAAGTCGTGGAGGAGGGTATGGCCCGCATGGACCATCTTGGTTCGGGACTCATACTTCGCAACGACGTGATCTAGATAGCTGCGGGGGATTTCGCGCACCTCGTTCTTTGGGCGCATGATGACCGGGAATTGTTCGGTGTCATGCTCCTTGCCCCAGGCCCGATAGCGGATAAAGGCTGCAAAGAATCCTGCAAAACCGTAAGTCTCGTTCGCACCGATGGATTCGAGATGACGCCGGAACGGTTCGGAGCGCACGTCGATACAGAAGACCGATTGAGAGTGAGGCCGCGCGAATGCCTGATTGTCGGAAAGAGCTGGTGTTGCTGACGTGGCCCGCGCCCGAGCGAGCTTTCCGAGGAGTTGGTTCTGATAACCTGTCTCGAAGGCTTTGAGCCAGATCTGGCCATGGTCCGACTCAGGGAAGGCGTCCATCCAATCGATGAGCTGTTTGAGATCGGTCGGCGAACTGTCCAGCAGAGCAGCCGGATCGATATGCAGGGCCATGGCAAGCGCGCGCAATTGTTTGGCTGCGCCCTGCCGAGCGCCTCGTTCCTGGCGAGGCACGACGTCTGTCCTGTAGCGGTCGATTAACCCTTCCCAGCCGTTTATCTTTTGATGACGCAAGCGGTCGACTTCCTCTGCATAGGTGGCCGGCAGACGACCAGCGACCCGTTCCCTTCTGAGGAAGTACTCGCTTGTATGGCGCTGCATATAGGCCGTGATTGCCTGGTACTGTCCGTCGATGCCCAGTTCGTCGTGGCAGGCCTTCTGAACTAACTCGCGGACATACCAGAGACGGATTGCGAGGTATTTCACCAGACCCACAGGATAGGCCTGTTGCCATGCGTTCTCTCGCTCTTCCGCGCGCCACTTGATGTATCCAGACCAGCCAGGCAGTGCTGTCAGTTGGAGAGACAGATAGTCCTGCCGGAGTTCAGCGGGAATGGCCAGGGCATCGAGGCTCTCCAGTAACGCATCTTCCGGGTACTCGGGCAGCCGTGAGATTTTCTTTCGGCTGTCTGCAATCCCGCAGGGCGACCATTCATGCGCCGCGAGGGCTTTCCAGGCTTCGTACAATCCTGTTTCTCGGCCCGGCATGGGCCATGTGGCGTGACCTTCGTCCAAGAAGGCCTCGCACCACTTGATCAATTCGCTGTTGATCTGTCCGACGATCTGTGTGCCGAGCGTCTGATCGCACCAGTGAGAGAGCGTGATCCAGCGACCGAGTGCGGCCTGGTCCTCCCGTGTAACGGACAGTATTTTCTCGTGCAGGCCTGGAAATGTAAGGACGGGGGCGAGGCGTCCGGCGAGTGATTCGATCAGCTGGTGATGGGGATCATGGTCCCACTGCGCATCAAGCGGTACTTCGATCGGCGTGCAGAGGCCTTCGGCCAAACAGGCGCGGAGAACTTCGCCGTGAAAGACCTTGCGAGATCCGATGGTCAAGCGCTTGTCATGCACCAGCGTCGTAAGTGCTGCATCGAGATGCCGGAGCTGAATTCTGCCGGAGCGGAGGTAGCTGCGATAGAGGTGGCTGGAAAGATAGCCATTTCCTCCTAAGAACTGTTTACCGCGCCTGACGGCTTCTTGAAAGGGAAGGTACTCGAGACTATGGAGCGGATTGTGATGCACGAAGGTCCGCATCGGCCAGTATTGGGCAATGACCTCGCCCGCCAGGCGAATCACGCCTCGGAGTTCCATGCGTCTGGTTTCTATGCCGATCGAGTTGTCTATCGATTCCATGAGACGGATTCCATGACGGCACCATCACGCGGAGGCTGACTCTTAATTCCGAACAAACTGGCCGGCGCGATTCCCAGCGCGATGACGACCAAAACCACCAACAGAAGAGATGCGAATTCTGACCGGCGAAGTGCTTCATAGCGGAGATCCGATCGCTGCCGGCCAAAGAGCAATCGTTGCACCATATCGAGGATATACCAGGAGGCAGCCAGCCAGGCGATCCCCATGACAAGCAGGGCAGTAGAGGATGTGAGCGACGAGATGAGAAGCATACCCATGAAGCCGGCGAAGACCCCGAACGGGGGCAGGCCCATAGCTGCCAGCGCTAAGAGCGACAACAGGACGGCGAATTGCGGTATGGTCGAGGCCAGCCCGCTGATGGCTCGCGGGTCCACGTCGTCCCCGTACCGTGTACGGACGACCTGCCAGGCGAGTAGGAGTCCACTTGTCGCGAGTGCCACGGCGCCCAGAAAGACAACAGCCTGAGGAATGACGGTTCGTGATGCGGCCACAAACCACCAGAGGATTGAGAAGAACGAGAGGCTGCCGTAGGCGAGGAGCAACCGTACGCGCGATTGCGCCAGCGCTTTGATCGTACCGTAGAGAGCACCCACTAGCGCTAAGATTGTAATCGCAGATATCGCGACATCCGGCACTGTCGGCAACAACGCGGCAAGCCCGTGGAGACCAATGGCGGGGAGCAGTAGCACGATGAAGGATGGCAAACTGCCGGGCAATCGCGTGAGCGCGGTCACGTAACCGTTATGGAACGGCACGAGTGGCAGCAAGATAACGCAGGTTAGCAAGGAGGCCAGTACGGAGACGGGAGGGCCGGCGACCGCGGCCAGCCAGGCACAGAGCATCCCAAGACCGAATGTGCCGATACCCCACCATGATTTGGGCCAAATTGGATTGTGATGCCAGTAGAGGAGGAACGTGACGAGACCAAGGAGCGCAACCAGAGCGATCTGGCCCAAGACCTGTTGGCTTGTGAGGACGCCCAATCCCAATCCAAGGAACAGCAAAGTCATGACCCAGGCGAGCCGATTTTCCCGATGAACAGGCTGTCCCAACAGAGAGACACAAGCGGCCAGTGGGAGGAGATAGAGTAAGAGCAGTCCTTCAGCCGGTCCCGTCAGCTGTCCGGACGTTCCGATAACAGCCAGCAGACTCAGTACGGTCACCACGACCGACCAGATCTTCAGCTTGTCAGGCCGAGACCAGACTATGAAGCACAGCACCGCTCCCATGATAGGAACTGCGGCTAATAACACTGGAATGGTCATCACGTCCGTCATCAAGACCACCCCGTGTCACGCTTATCGATTCGATGGACGACGCGCATTACGCCTCGACCAAGCGCTTGATAGAGCTCATCCACATAGAGCCGATTCATGAACAGGACATACAGGCGGATACGGAGCCCGTCCACCCAGCCCGGCATCCACATCGTTTGTCCATGGGCTTGGGCATAGATATAGAACCATCCCAGAATGATCAGCAGGGCCGTTCCGATGATGAGCCCATCGAAGAGCCAATTGGGGAGTGCCGCCGCCTGGAAGTAGGAGGCGACCTCTTCCGGATTTGGATAGAGGAAAGCGGTAAAGGACTCGACGGCGAACAAATAAATGAACACAACGAAGAGCAAGATTAACAGCATCGCCGCGGACACCTTCCAGGAAGCGACGGCGCGGAGGCGGATGAGCGTCAAGATGGCCTGGGAGGACGTGACCCAGATGAAGAACAGGAAGATCACGGTCCCTTGGGAGTCCCGCAACGGGATGCGCAGCACACCATGGGACACCAGGAGGATGACAAGCGGAATGAGGAGTGTCGTGAGAAATCCGGTCGCCCAGGTGAGGCGCGAAAACTCCTCTTCCTCTGCGGCATGATGCGTCGGAGGAAATTCCGGTTCCTGGCGGGCCTTGTGGATCACGTTGCCGGAACTCAGGAACATCGTGGCCTTAAATAGACCGTGCGCGATGAGATGGAAAGCGGCCAGGGAGAAGGCACCTAAGCCACATTCCATAATCATGTAACCCATTTGGCCGACCGTGGAGAAGACGAGAGTGCTTTTAATGTCGTTCTGCGTCAGCATCATGGTGGCGCCGAGGACCGCAGTGAGCGTCCCGACCACGAACGCCACATGTAGCGTGGTCGAGCTCAGACCATAGAGCGGAGCCAAGCGGCTGATCAGGAAGCCGGCCGCATTGATGATCCCGGCGTGGAGCAACGCACTTACCGGCGTCGGGGCATAGAGCGTACAGGGCAGCCAGATATGGATTGGAAACTGAGCCGACTTACTGATGGCGCCAATGAACAGAAGCAGCGTAACCACTGTCGCTCCGCTGATCTCGATGCCAGGCAGGGGCGTGAGCGTGACCGCCGATTCGGCGGCCTTGGCAAAAAGCGCTTGGAACTCCAATGTTCCGTACAGCTGATAGGCGAGGACGATGCCAGCCAGAAACGCGACGTCGCCGACCCGCAAGAGGGTAAAGGTTCTAAACGCCCCCGCGAGCGTCGCCGCATGTGCATGATTGTGGGCGAGGAGATAGAGCAGGTAGCTCAGGACTTGCCAGAACAGGAACAGCATCATGAGATTCGCGCTGGACACCATGCAGAGCAACACGCAGGTTGTGAGGGCGATGAGCGCCAGATATCGGCGATCGTAAGGATCCTGGTACATGTAGCCGATAGAATAGGCGTAGACGATGGTGCCGACCCCGGTGATCACCACCATCATGACCGCACTCAAGCGGTCGATATAGAAACCCATTGGAAGGGCCAGCATTGCTAGGGAGGAGGGATCGTAGAAACGAATAATCAGCGGTCCCTGTGTGGCGACGAGCCACAGGGCCACGACGGCGCCGAGGAAGGCCGCGCCGATGGGATAGGCCGCGATCTTGGCGCGCCTGGTTTGCGAGCTGCGTGGGCCGAATGCGACGAGGAGGGCAGATAATAGGGGCAGCAGCGGGATCAGAATGATGAAGGACATGCCCTACCTCACACCCTTCGAAAGCACAGAAGATACCGCGTGCAGGATCTCCGCAGCGTCGGCAACTCGTGATCGGAGGCTGTGCCGCTGGGTATCGGTGATGACAGATTCTGTGGTTAACTTGAGAGCTTTCATCGATCTCTTCAAGCTCATGGAATAAAAAAGCCAGCGGGCGCGACCTCATCGAGGAATGCGCCACGCTGGCTGGTATTGTTGTCGGCCACTGAACGAGAAGCCGGCGACCTTACGTGCCCTATGTAGGGGAACTGGGCTACACCTGCGTGAGTTCCCAGTAACCGGTTCCGCCAGACCTCTCTAGAAATGTAGCCTGGCGGCACCGATTTCCAATTCAAGATGTAACAGGGTTTCAAAGATAAACGCAAAGAATATTTTGGTCTAGGGGTATCGGAACATCGCGACCGTCGCCATGGACCCTTTGACCTATTACCCCAGAAAAACAGTCGAAAACGGTGCTACGGATGATGATGAAAATTCGTTCTTGTCATTGCCTTGTCTGTCTCCTGGTCTCTATAATCCGCCTTATCTGACGATGACCAGGTGGCAGGGCATCGTCCGGCTGCAATGACCCATTGAGCCAGAGGGGATATGAACAACGCAATCAGGCAGGCCGTCATCAAGTTTGAGCAGGATTTCATGGGGCGCGGACCGACGGATGTGCGAGCGTTCATCATCCGAGACATGGTGGTCGTGCGGCTGAGGGGTGTCCTTACCCAGGCTGAACGCCAGTTGGCCAAGAGCGCGGATGGTATTGAAATGATCAAGCGCATGCGCCAAAACCTGATTGCGCAGGGCAAAGATAATCTGTGCGGCGAAATTGCGGGCATCATCGGCGTCAAGGTCACCGGACTCTTTACGGATATTGACACGCAGATTGGTGAGCGGATCATGGTGTTTACGCTCGACAAAGACCTCCAAGCGATTGAATCTTCCAACTAGGAATGGAAAAAGACATCGAACCATTCAGATCAAGATCTCTCGCGAAAGGGATTGTTTCTGAAAAGGGAGTCCCGCAGGGCCGACCAGATCTCAACTCCTTGCGTTCCAGGAGGCTCAATCGCCTGTCTCGCTTGGCGACTGCGCGTTTTTGCCTCGAACCGTCGTGAACAATGCGGGCTTGAACCCTGAGCCTGAACAGACTCCTGTTGTTCGAACTCTGCGGTGGCATTGATTAATGGACACAGGGGTTAAGACACACCAACCATCCTCTCTAACTCCTGTAGACTCCGGTAGTCGAACGCCTGATGCAAGCGGTGGCTGGTCTAGAAACGCTCAATAGACTCGGCAACCTGCCCAGGCTTGTTGACTTCAGATAAGCCACAAGTTATTACTTATGCGTGCCATGACTTGTGCACTTGTATGCACGAAACCGTCCGACAACCTTCGAGACACTGGGCAGTATCGGAAGTGGCGCCAGGGGGTATTTCGGCACGCACAAGCAATCCACATGACCGCGTTTTGACATCGGTGAAAGGCCCGAACGGATTCCAGAACCTGCCGTTGCTCTCACAACTCTAAGTGTTCCTGACTCACCATGAACGCTGATCACTAAAGAATCAGAAGAAAGGCCTGCCTGTGCAAGTGAAGAAAACAATCGTGGCCGCCTTTGTGGCCGGATGGATGTTGTGGGGGGGGGCCACCCTCTGCGTAGCAGCCTCCGATGTGAATCAGGATTTTCGACTGTGGGCGCCCGTGTATCTGAATTTTCCTATCGCGGGGCCGGTGAAAGGCTTCATGGAGGCCAATTCGCGATTGTCCGACGATGTCTCACAAATCGACCAACTCATTCTTCGATCGGCCGTCGGCTATCAACTCACACCTACAGTCTCACTCTGGCAGGGGTACGGCTGGGTAACCAACTACGAACCGAATTACACCCAGGAACATCGAATTTTCCAACAATTCATCTACAGCAATAAGTTTTCAACATTCAAATTGGTTAGCCGGTCCCGTCTCGAAGAGCGGTGGATCCAAAACACGATCGGGACATCCCTGCGTGCCCGAACCATGCTTCGTATAGATTTTCCGATACCGGCCTACCCGGTCCTTGCCCTCGTCTCCTATGACGAGATATTCGTCCATCTGAATACAGTTAGTCAGGGCCCTGAATCTGGATTCGATCAAAACCGGTTTTTTCTGGGCATCAACTACACCTTTTCCCCCAATTTCAATGTCGATGCCGGATACCAAATGCAACTCATCAACACGGCCCGGTCTGGTATGGCCAATCAGGTCAACAATATGATCCTCCTTCAGTTCTTCATCAATCTATAACCCGGCGATCTTAAGTTCCAAGAATCCGAGGCAGGCACGCCTCGCATCCGTCCCCTCAAGCAGTGCCAGGAGAGCGGGCGTGGCGTCCGCTCCACCTTGGTGCCGAAGGCTGAGCCATTGCGTGCGACTTTGATCAGGTCGCCTTCCCAGTGGGCGGTACTATGCGGGTGGCTGCGTCGGCAGGGCGCTCGACAATCGATGTCATAGGGGGATGGGGCCCCATCGATCCGTTCCCCGCGTCCGAGGCCGGCGCGTGTTACGCGCCTGACGCATCGCCGCCAGCAGTTCACACAGTAGTGGCACGAGGCAACAGATACAGCCCCAGGGAGATGGTCGCAGCCGACCGGTGATTCTCATGTCGTCAGGATACTGGCGTCGGAGGCGTCCTCAATCTGCTCAGGCGAGCAGCCCTTGGTCAGGGAGGCCCTGAAGTATTGCACCGCCAGGGGGTGAGGACTGTGCGCGACCGCCGTGGGTGACGCATCCGGGCCGCTGCGAGTATCTGTGCCGTGCAGTCATGAGAGGGTTGGCCATTTTGTCCTGTTGCGGGCCGCCTCACGGTTCACGGTCTTCAGGACTCATGTGTTGATAGGATTTTTTAAACAGGGCTACACCGTAGCCCATCAGGGTGTGAAGTGTTACCCCTTGAAGTAGCATTCAAGCTAAGAAGGAAGTCCTCTTGGGGGATAACAGGGAAAGAACATAACCATCACTGAGCTACCGGACGAGGTGGAGGAGCAATCATTGTGGATACATTCAGCAAACGAGGAACGCCTCACTCAGGAACTGAACAGGACGAGAACCCTGAGTAAAGCCGCGGCCTTGTCGTTCTCCTACGAGTGAACGGGGACTCTCTCAAACTTGCTTTCATAGTGTCTTGACCGAGGGGTCCACTCCCTTCCTCTCATACGATAAAAAAAGCCGATCCGCCATCCCGTCGTGCGACGGTGGCGGATCGGCCTCACGCTTGCACGTGTTTAAACGCTTAGCCTTGGGTCGCCCTCGTAAAGACCGGGATGATGTTACCGGCAATACTGTTGATGTGGCGATTTCCTGCTTCGTCCCAAGACATCACTAACCCTCCGAAGCGCTGGTCCGGATCGTGAACCAGGTCCATGAGTCTCTGCACTTCCCACAGCGAATCCCTCGAGTCGAGCTTGACTTCTCTGGTTTCGCCTGGGTTGATCGGGGACTCATCTTCCAAGTTCAAGCCATCGGTGGCCATAATCTCCGGTGGATAGGTCGGGTCCATGTTGTTGGCCACGCCGACCTTGTTGAGGAACCGGATGCCTGCCGTCGTGAACTCTCCGATCCTCAGCGGCTGCTCACCGCTGTTGGTGACCAGTAAGGTCATACGAAGGGCGCGTCCAGGAACATCGTAGTCCGCGTTGAGCACCTTCATCGTAAGGTCCGACTGCAAATGAGTCGCTTTGATCTTTGGTTCACCCGCCTGGAGCGGGATAGTATACGGGTACTGGGAATCTGTCACGAAGAAACCTATCCCGATTATAAAGAAGCATAACCCTAACATGCCATACGCCACGTAGCGGTCGACTGGATCATTTAGCAGTGCGTCCCCGCCTTCTTGCGCTAGCACTCTGGCGCGAATGAGGAACATCGGTCTGATCATGAACCAGCCTATCCAGGAGAATCCGAGAATACCCCAGACGCCATGCCAGAAGAGCCCGGCCGCGAGGCCTGCGGTCTCCGTATCGATGGTTCCCCCCACCAGTAACTTCACCGGATTTTGGAAATCTTTATAATTGCCCGCGATATCCATCCAGCCCCCAGGCCCGGCAATAGGGCCGGCCCCATTGACAGCCAACATCGGGTGGATGTGGTGATGACCAGGTAACCGGCCTCTCAGCTTGATCACGAACTCGTAGTCCCCACCGATCTCCATGGGGCCCGAGGTCATCATCGGTACCCCGTTCACTTTCGAACTGAGACGCGTGAACACCGAACTCGGGCTGCCCACGTTGATGAACGTACGATTGGGCTTGACCACAGCCCGGGGCCAATCTTCCGATATGTGGATCTTGCCAGACAGCATTGCTTCATCGTTGACGGAAGTCTTCTGCGGATTCCAGCGTGTGTCGTACCACTGGGCGGTACGCATCCGCAGGAACGGTTCCTGAGAACGCTCCCCGTGGGCCGCAGCGGGAGAGGCAGTGAACGTCAGGGTGAGCCCCAGCGTCGCCATCCCGAGGGAGCCGATTACGCACATTTTAAATAAGTTTTTGGCGTTCATGATTTCCCCTATGATAGTGTAGTCGCCGCGGTTCTCGCCGTCACTCGCGCCCCTGGCGCAACCCCATCCGGCGTACCATGTCGAGCGGCAAACTCATCTGTGCCGATGATCATGGTGTCATTCATCCGAGACATTTTGCCTCTCCGGCCCTTGACCCAGAAGAACGATTGGCCAACGAAGTGTCCAATTTGCCACCAAATGGTGAACATCAACATGGAGATGAAGGCCGAGAAGAACGCAGAGATCCAGACGGTGTGTCCGCCAAATGTGCGGAGCGATCCCACCTCGATGATCCGGATGTATTCAGGCGTCCCCGTACGGACATAGGTGAACCCCATGTAGTCGGCCAGAGACATCAGCTGACCATCAATTACCAGCGGTTGATGGCTGTACCCGAATAGAGCGTAGTTTGTCGGATTAAACATCATTGCAAACGCCCAGACCCCGAATATCGCTGTGAGCATCCAGCTCCTGGTCAGCAACAGGGTGCAATCGAGAATCAGCGCGCTGGCGACCATAGTGCCGGGCATGACGAAGTTCATTGGAAAATTCGCCCACCAGTACCAGGCCAGCACAACCGTGATCCACTTCCCGACGAGGAGCCCCGTGAGGGACAACGTTGCCCCAAACGGTTGCCGGTAGAATGTCCAGAAGTAGTACATGATCGCCCCGGGATACATGACTGACACAATAGGTGTTACGGTCACCCAAAACTGCCGGTCCTTCCAATCGATCCAGAAATCCCAGTCTCCCGCCAGCAGGTCGAAGTGCATATGAAATGTCGCGAATACTCCGAGATATGCAATCGGAAGGAAGTACACCGCGTCTATCATTCTTGATAGCTTGACGCCTTCCGGCGGCAGTTTTGAGGCTTTAATAATTTCAGCTGTTCTAAACAGTGCCATTTGTCTCCTCCTCGCTCATTCTAAACATCTGTCCTCTCCCTTTTGATTCCAGCCGACCGAAGTCGACCGCATGCGTTAGTACGGGATCACGTGCAAACAGTCCTTGCTCTCGTTGTTCCAGACCACATCGCACAGGTTCGACATGCGCGCCACGATCTGCGCCGCCACGCCGCCCGTCCCCCCGAACAGCCCGCACCAGCCCAGGGTCA
>Ga0163153_10000933_pt1 | contig 48178 bp, 50 predicted proteins | sample OliLakLV19MP6IB1_FD_148629 | JGI IMG/M metagenome (GOLD analysis project Ga0163153, IMG submission 148629) | Freshwater microbial mat bacterial communities from Lake Vanda, McMurdo Dry Valleys, Antarctica - Oligotrophic Lake LV.19.MP6.IB-1 | ecosystem: Environmental > Aquatic > Freshwater >... | reverse complement strand
TATATATATATATATATATATATATGCAAGATATAGTAAGTTGATTTTACAGACCATACTATTGTACTGTTTTGTCATGAGTGAACTAGATCGAGTAGCCAACATCAAGGCGCGCCTAGCTGAGGCTAGGGAGGCTCGAGGGCTGCCAGACCTCAAACCTATCCCCTCGGCCTACATCTCCCTGAGCGACCCACCCCTCCCTCCCCAAGCTCTCGTGTGTGATGATCACACCACCTTGCCGGCCTGGATTTTAGAGCGCTTAATGACTGGCCTAGCTCGTGGGTACACCTTGCGCCGTCTACAGGCTTTAGGCTATACAGAGTCTTGGCCCGCTATCCCCTCCCTGCGTTGTATGATTAGCATTCGCTCGGACCCCGACCTCTCGCGACTCCTCTCGGAGAGACGGGCTGCTGAGGGTACGGCTGTGCTTACTTGGGGCCTGGCCCGAAAAGAAGAACGAATTAGGCGGCTTACCCAACTGGCGGAGCGTATGGAAGTATCGCTTGGCCTAGACGAGCACGGCGATGCGCTTGATGAGAGCGGTGTACCAGTTCTTAATGCCGCCCCCTTGAACCTAAAGGTGTCGGCCGAGTACCGCGCAATCTTACAACAGGTCCAAGGTGAGACCGAGCAACTGGGTCTCAAGATCTCAGTGACCCCGGATGATCCATGGTTGAATTTACTTACCCACTTGAAGCAATTGACACCTCTCGCGGCTCTGACGAAACAACGATCAATGCCGTCCTCGACATCCTCGGACTCCAGCCCGGAGACGAGCAGCGAGAAATCCTTTTCTGTCGTCGAAGGAAGATACTCGTTGCCGGAGGGGAGCGCGCAGGCAAGTCCTTTACCAGCAGCCTCTTCCTTGTCACTAGAGCCCCCTTCGGTCAGCTCTTCTGGCTCGTAGGTCCCGACTATGAACAGGCTACGGCAGAATTTGATTACTGTGTCGAGTTCTTCTCCAAGCTGGGCGCCATTCGCTCCAAGCAGGATGTATCGCGTCCAAAGATTGGCAAATGCACAATCATCTTGAAGACGGGCCAAGTAATCGAGACCAAGACGGCAGCCGAAGTGCAGAAGATCGCCGGGAAGGCTCCGGACGGGATTATCATGTGCGAAGCCGCTCAGCACTCGGAGATGTCGTACATGAAGTGCGTTGCCCGTGTTGGGGAGAAGCGCGGGTGGCTCATCTTGTGTGGTACATTCGAAGGCTCGGCGAACTGGTATGCGAACCTTTTTCACGAGTGGGCTCTTGGGGACAACCCTGATCATGCAATTGCCTTTTCGCTCCCCTCTTGGACGAATAGGGTCATCTATCCTGGTGGACGCAACGACCCAGAGATTCTCAACATTGAGCGCGCACTACGGCGCATTGAGGGCTTGTTTGAAGAGCGCATTGCTGCAGTCCCCATCCCTCCCATCGGTCTCGTGTTTCGAGAGTTCCGCAAAAGCATCCACGTCAGTGATCAAGCGAGGTACAATTCTAGGCTTCCTGTATATCTCGCTGTTGACCCTAGTGATGGTAGTGCTCCATACGCTGTTGGGGTTTATCAGTTTCTTGCTTGCGCTTGTGGACCTCACACAGAAGACCGAATAGAGCAGGCATATTGCATTGATGAGCTCTACGAGACTGGTAAAGGTGTGGAAGAGATCGTCAAGATTGGCAAGAGGCGTCCCTGGTGGCCCAAGATCAAAGGCGGCGCCATTGACGTTGAAGCTCCAGATGATAAAAAGCGCTGGCTATCGTTTGGTGGAATTCCACTCAAAGCGGCTAAGATTCCTCAACTTCTTGGTATTCGACGTGCCAAGAGTTTCATGCATTATGATACTGATCTCACCACGGGCCTTGTCACCAATCAACCACATGTCCAATTCAACAAGGCTTGCGAGGGTATCCTGCACGAGTTCACCAAGTACAAGCGCAAGGATCCAACGGACGAGGATATGATTCCCGCTGATGTCCCTCCGCGCAACCAGCCCAACCACCACATTAAAGCTTTGTGGTACTTACTAGTTGCGCGGTATGGTTATGTGCGTGGCAAGCGCCTAAACGGTGCTGCCCACAACTGGAAACGGAGATAGGTCCCAATGCCCTCAGACCCTAATCCAACGGCAGGTAAGCTAGAAGCTGTAGGAGGTACTAGCGGCTTCGACAACGATGCCACGCCCTCAGACGCCAAGAAGGGTTATAAGTATGCCGCTGACGATATCTGGGGCATGTTTGTTGAGCTTCAGGCTGAGTACCAAACTCGCAACGACAAGTTTGGCTGGTACGAGCGCTTCTTTGATGGCGATCACTGGGATAAGCCTGTATCTGAAGAAGACGACACCTCATTCCAGCTAGTGTTTAACTTCACACGAGCAGTGGTAATGAAGTTTACCGCCATCTTGTCGAAGCTGCCACGGCTTCGCATTCCCATGGGGACGGCCACAACTCAAGCGTCAATCAACGCGCGCAATCGTGAACGCTATCTGCGCATGCTGTTTGATGACATGGCCATTCCGTGGCAAGACGTAGAGATGAATGCCTCCAAAAAGGGTATGGGAGTGCTTCAGGTGCTTTGGGAGCCAGAAGAAGGCCAACCTGCAACAATTACAGTCGGTGTTGGTGCTGATGTTACTACCAAGAAAGCGTTCACAGAAAGCCCATACCTGTTTAGGTCTGTGCCACCAGAGCGCTTCTATCCCGTTTATCGTACGTACGACAAGCCCGACAACTACCTGTATGTGATCCGATTTGACCCCGAGCGCTTGATTGAGGACATTGAGGAGCAGTACGCTGTAGAGTTGCAGGCCACCAATCAGAGCGAGGGGACGGATGGTACCACAGACCTGATCGAGTTGTGGTCGAAGGACGAGTATTACCTGATTGCGTACACGATGTATAAGCGCTTAGGTAAGGGCCAGCGGGCAGAAGAGACCCGCGGCCACGCGGTAATGCTTACCCAGAAGAAGCATAAGTACAAGCGGCCTCCGTTCTTCCTGCTTCAGAACATTCGCAACCCCGACAAGGACCCAGCCAACGAGGGCTCGTTGGGCGATGTGGACATGGTCGCGGACCTCAACAAGCATTATAACTTGATTATGTCAGAGGCTGCGGAAGAAATTGTTACAAACATCCACAGACCCCTCGCTTATAAAAGTGACGACCATCAGCAAGATCCACAAGCCCTTGAGATGAAACCGGGTGCTGTGTACCCGATTGGCCTTGAGGAGGAGTTGCTGCCCATCGCGTGGCAGCCTATGCCTGAGGCCGTTCAGCAGCATATTACCTCGGTCCTTAGCGGCCTGAAGGATCTGTCCTTCTTGGGCAATAGTGGCTTTGGTGAGTATCCTCAAGGCGCTACTGGGGTAGGCTTGCGGATCGTTTTGCAGTCCTTGGAGCAGATCATTTCCCTAAAGTTGCCCCTCCGTCACCAAGTATTGCGTGACGTTATCAAGTTCCTCCTCCAGAACACTGCTGAGCGCCTTAAGGGCGCCGATGGTGATACTGCCTTGACCTTATGGGTTAAGGACAAGCTTGGGAGGTATGGACAGATCTCGCTAACACCTGAGACCATTGGTCGCGACTACTTTGTTGATGTCGACTACGGTACTCTGTTGCCGTCCAACGGGGTAGAAGATGATCAGAACGAGATCTATAAGTTCAAGACTGGCGCTCAGTCACTATGGACTACGCTAGACAATCTTGGTGTGGAAGATCCGGACGCTGAGATGGAGCGCATGAAGGCCGAGTTTAACGACGCTGTCCTGAACCCTGAAAAGGTAATGGCTCAACTCGAGTTGAAGATGCGCGCTCAAGAGATGGCAGCTCCGCAAGGGGGTCCTGCTGGGCCTGTGCCCCCGGGCGGGCCTGGTCCGGGCGGCCAGCCACCCGGCGCGGGTGGCCAGCCACCTGGTGGTCAGCAGATGCCTGGCTCAGCCCAGCCGGGCACTCGGCCAGTTCAGGACGGTCCTAGTATGAACGCCGCGCCCCCTGTGCCTGCTGGGCCGCAGATCCCAGGCCAGAACGTACCTAGCATGTCGCGCTCGCCTGGTCAGAACCCAATGCAGGGTCAGCCTGGGCCTGGCATCTATAAGGGAGGTAAGTAATGCCCGTTATTCGCCCCCCTACTAGACCTGGTGACATCACAGACGAAGAGTTTCAGTTCATGGTCAAGGCGCAATCCCAACGCGCTCGTACCGCATTCATTCCCGAGGGTCGTAAGGTGGCGCCTAAGACTCTTCCACGGCCCACTGGGCCTACTAGTCCTGGTGGCCGTGGGCCCCTTACTCGGCCCAATATTGGTACGGGTGCACATCGGCCAGGTGATACGCCATTCTTGGATCAAGCCAGTGAGGCTAAGCGCTGGGCATTTACGCAAAAGCCCAGTATTAAGGCTGGCATGCCAGCGCCGACCTCTACACCAGGTGTGCCCTCCATGGGTGCGCCTATGGCTAATGCCACTGCTACTCCGCAACCTCCAGAACCTACTAGACCCCCACAAGACCAGGGCGTGCCGGCCGCTACTGCTGGGCAGGCGGCCCCAAGCAACGTACAGGATGTGAGCCAACAGGCTTTGGTTGAGACTCTCAACGATGCCATGTGGATGGGTGCTGGCGCCGTGGTTGTGGGTCTGCGGAATGCTTTTGACCTCAGTTATCAGGTAGCTATAGACTATCCGATTCAAGTGCTCAACATGGCTGGTCGAGCTGTCGAAGCCGCCGTATATGCTGTGGGCTTGATACTGCCTGCTGATGAAGACTTTCAAGAAATGTTTCCGCCTGGAAGTACCGGCTTTGGAGGCAGCTCCGCCTTTATCGGTTTAGAGTTGGCCGGCTACAAACGGCCAGAGCCTGATCATGAAGTGGCGATGGCTAAGCTGTTAGCCGCCCAACAGCGTCTTGATCGCGTAGAGGCTTTTGTTACGCGCGATGACGGCACTATTGACTGGGAGCGCGTTATTGGCAAGGTGTTCATCCCAGAGGGTACTAATACCGTTGAGAAGCTTGCGGCCGAGCGCGGCATTGCCGGCCTGGGCTGGACCTTCCTGTTCCATCCTGAACGCGAAGAACAGTTCATCAATGATGTTGAGGGCTACTGGGCGGCAGGTGTGGACTTTCCCTCAGTCTCATCTGATAGTCCACCGAGAACACCTGATCCGGTTTGGGTGGCGCCGCTTACTCTTAGCCAGGCCGTGTTGAAGAATGAAGATCCAGTGGCTGAGTTCGTACTGGGGACACTGACTGACCCAATGTGGCTTGTACCGACGAGTTGGGTCGAGATGATCTTTCCCGCCGGTGTGGGTATTACGAAAGGTGTTAGGGGACTACTTCATCTTCCACGTAATGTGTTGGCTGGCGCAGCCAATGCGGCACGTGCGGCCCGAGCGGCTGGCGCAGCCAATGAGGCAGACGATGCCGCCCGAGCGGCTAAGTTGTTGACTGGCGGCCCCCGGAGTGATGCGGATGGTTGGACAGTTATGCCAGAGGTCCCAACGACGGCGGTTAAGCCTGTACCGGGCGCCGGTACAACTGTTCGACCACCGAAGACAGGTACGGCGGCCACGGCGATTATTGAGAATCAGTCTGGCGCCCAACCCTGGTTTAAGGGCAACTTAGCCAAGTGGCTGTGGGCGCAATCGGCCCGCTCGCAATCGATTCGGTTTGCTGATGAGGCTAGTGACGCCTTCTCGAATCTAGCTGCGCGCTACGCCGCTACTGACAAGGATCCTCAGGCCTACTTCCAACAACTCCTGTTAGAGGCCTCCACAGCCGATCGTTCGAACTCGCTGGCCCGTTTGGGACCTCGTGAGCAGGCTACCCTGATTGAGATTGCTGAGCGCTTTAAGGCTAAGGGCGGCCTAAGTATTGAAGACATTTTAGCAACTGAGCTGAAAAGCTACTTTAGAGGTAAGGATGCTAAGGCGGCTGCGGCACTTGTTGTCGAGTCAGTTAAGGATCCTCAGCGCTTGGGCATTTACTTGGCCCAGGCAGCCTCGACACAATTCAACCGTGAGCTTGGCTTCTCGCCTGAGCCTCGTGGGGCGCTTAATCAGACCTTTGAGTATATAACTAGCCTACTCAAAGAGTTGTGGCTTGGGCCCAATCCAGCATATCACTTTACAAACTTGGGCGACAACGTAATTAAGACTGTTGTGTCTGGCTACGCGGCTAATCCGTTTGACTGGCCAACTGATCATAAGGTGCTTGAGCAGCTTGGTGATTATGAGGTTACGCTGCCTAACACTGTCAAGCGTGGCTTCATTCTTGACACGTTAGGCCTGTCTGAAGAGTATCCATCCAGAACGGCACAAATTCCCATTCCCGGCATTGGCTCGCCAGCCGGGATTGCCGACTCTCTACAGCGCTTAACAGGTAAACCCTTCAAGCTTTGGGCCGAGAATAAGCTGTTGACTGGTAAGGGCGCGACGTCTAAGATCCTACGCAATCTGAATTTGGCCGCTTTGATGCGCACAGGCAGGGGTTTTGGCAACTGGATTGAGTCAACAGCCCGCACAAACATCTTCTTGCAGGCCTTCAATGTGAAGTTGGAGGGTGAGTTCCGACCTAGTGTAGTTGCCTTTGCAGCTGGTTTGGACGGCTTGCCGCCCGATTTGATGTCGGCGTTGGGTAATCCTGGCCTGATTAAGTCGGCTAAGGACCTGAAACGGTGGGAGACTACGTATTCTGGGCAGTCAGTGCCGGTTTCTAACATTGCGGCATACGATTATCAGTCAACTGAGCCTGTTGCTGAGGCCCTTTTGAACGAGATTGCTCAAGGTCTTGAGATAATTCAATGGCGTTACAAGGATGATGCAGACAATCCAACGTTCCAGCAGGAGGTTGACAAGGTATTTGACACTGCGCTTAAGGCGGCTGAACGTCTCCATGAGGATTACACCGCTGCAAACATTGCTAGTACACGCGGCCCAGAGGAGAAGCTGACCGAGGCAGTAGCTCCCGGGGCTCAAACGGTTATTGACAGCTGGCTGGCGCAGGGCAAAGTCGATGAAGTCTTCGACAAAGCCGATATTACCATCCGGGCCAATGACGAACGCATCGAGATTCAATCTGGAGACATGATTTCGGACGCTAATGGGTCGCGTTTGCAACAGCTTGGTAAGCGTTTGGTGGAGCTTAGTGCGCCTGAAGAGCTGCCCGTGATGCTTGACACGCCTGCTGGGCCCCAAAACCTCACGTTGGGCCAGTTGGCTAACGAGGGCCTGGGGCCCTTAGGCCGGCCCCCTGTGCCTGGCGCCAACGCCGGTCTTGTTTCGCCGAAGGAGCGGGCCGCCAACATGGCAGAGCTCGCTGGCGGGCGTATTTTGCCCGTCTCATTTACCCAGCCTTACTTGATTAAGCAGCTAACACAGTATTTAGCTGGCGGCGCGGCCTCAAATGCGATCATTGGCAACTTTGTTGATCAGTTGTCGACTCAGGAAGGGGCGGATCCTCGCGAGATTGCCATGTCCTTGTTGGATATGGTAGATCAGGGTAAGATTGCCGAAGTTACTGACATGCTTGCCAGCAAGTATGGCGAGGACTTTGGCATTCCTCGCTCGGTTGCCCAGCGAATTGTAGGTGATACGCAGTTCTCGAAAGCTGACAAGCTGCGTGATCAGATGATGGTGGCCGCCAAAACTGCTTGGAACTTGTCTGATGATGAGCTTGCTGTGTACTCGGCCGTTGTAGATGAGATGGCGACCTTCTGGGCGCGTGAATCTGGCAAGCCAATTACTGATTGGTACGAGCAGCACGGTATTATTACGTCTAATAAGGGTCTAGTTGACTTCTATCAGACCAGTGGCAAAGGTAGTCGTGCGGCGGTATACTACTCCAAGCTGGAGAATGTACTGAAGGGCTTACAGATACAGCGATTCAGCGGCGCACAGCTCAAGGCGGCATTGATTAAGGGTGGCGTAAAGCTGGAGGAGCTGAAGTGGTCTGGTGTAGGCGAGTATCTGGATCGCGCGACTGGTACACTGCGCAAACAAGATGTACTCGAGGCTGTTCAAGATAGAATGATCGAGGTTGTTGATGATGTTCGTAGGGAATATGGCAGTGACGAGCGTATGGCTATGCTCCGTGAGGGGTCCGAAGATCAAGCGATCTACATGTACGAGACTCCGGTGGACGATATTGGGACTTTGCCTAACGGTCGACAGATTCCTAAGGGGTCGCTCGCAGCCAGATTGTGGATGCCAGAAGAGGCTATGACTCGTAATGCTGTGGTAGTCGCCTATGGACTACTTCAAGGCGATGGTACTTACAAGCTTGAAGTGTGGATTGGAAATCAGCTTAGTGAGCCTACAGGCGGTCAGTGGCCTATTATAACTGACGAACCTCAACTTAAAGGCGCCATACGTGCTTGGCTCCGAGATATTATTGGGGCGGCGCCCGAGGCTAGTACCTTAGAAGGTCAAAGTCTGACCTTGTTGCCATATAATAATGATGCTCCTGATATTCCCTATGGCGACCGACTTCCAGAAGGCTCAACGTATGTGCGATTTAATCTTAGCGCTACAGATCCCAACGAGAATGCCATAGCTTATGTACAACCTGAACGCGATGGCGCTTTTAAGCTTGAAATATGGCTCAATGGGCAGGTGGTTGTACACGAGCAGTCTATACAAGGCCTGGCTCAGGCTCCTACAGTAATTCGTCATTGGCTGGTCGGCTACTTGGAGGAGGCCCAGCAGATGACCGGTGTTGGTGGACACGGACTCACTGAGTTTGAAGACTACTGGCTATCTGGCTACGGCACAGGCTACAAAGAGGCGCTGATCAACATTAAGTCGCCAAATAACACACTGCGAGAGCTTACTGACCAGGAGGCCTTTAATGATGAGATGGGGGCTCAGCCTGATCCTACAGCGATCCAGCCATATCACCAGCGGCCGTTTATGGAGCCGCACTTTAATACTACTAATACGGTAGCGCACTATCGTTCGGATATGCGCCAAACAGTCAATGGCGAAAAGGCCCTGTTCTTGGGTGAAGTACAATCTGCTTGGCATGAAGCTGGTCAAAATCCAGACAGGGGATATATTACCGCAGAGAAGACTGCCGAGCATGAGAAGCTTCTGGGTGAGCTTGATGCTGAAACTCGTAATGCGGAAATAGCTCTTGAGAAGTACAATGACGCTACATATATTGACCAGTGGGGGCGCGTTCGTGGCTCGGATTTCGAGGGTCGAACACTAGCTGACGAAGTGATGGAGCTTGTTAAGATGTATGTTGCGGGTTATAGCGTAGTCCCGCCCAATTACTCATTTGAAAACTCTTTGCAGCGCCTTAGGAATACTCTAATTTCTGACACCTTTCGAGGGCCCTCATCGAGTAACAGGACTAGTAAGCTTGAAGCTGTTGAGGCCATACTTGGTGATAATAAGTTGCTGGATGAGGGCCGACAGCTTGCTGAGCTGTATATGAAGGGCACTACTTTGCGCTTCAGGATGGATCACAAGGTACCTGAGGGGCCGTGGATGAAGAGCTGGTCGGACCTGGTACTGCGTAGAGGCCTACGTGACGCCGCTGAGCGAGGTGCTGAGTGGCTTGTGCTGCCCAATCTTGAGATGATTATAGAGATTCAGGAGTGGGAATCTGAGTATGCTGACAAGATGGGGCCTGGTATTAACAAGTTTTATAACACCAAGCTGGTAAACTACCTAAACGATTACGGCAAGCGTTGGGGCGCAAAGGTTGAGGAAACTACGTTGAGCGCCACGGGGAGTGCAAAAGGTATCTGGATAGAGGTTGCACGATTGAATAACTCTCCAGCTTATAGCTATCAAACCCATAATGTTGTAGAATTAGGTGGGGTGACATTTGACTCACGTATTGAGCCTGAGGGTGGTTATGTCGCCTTTGTAAGTGCCTCTGATGGGCATAAAGAAGTTGGGGCTTTTGAGACCGCTGAAGAGGCTAAGCAGGCCTTAGTTGAGGCTGTTGAGGCTCGTAACGGTTTGGTCAAGGGCTTACGCATTCCGCCACAGATGGCCAAGGACTTGATGGCCGAGGGCGTGCAATTGTTCCAAAAGGGGAAGGGTGGCGAGAAGCTGGGTGGTACGCAGCTTATGCCAGATGGCAAGGCGATCCAGCGAGCGCTTAGCAAGAACGCCGATGTTTGGACTGGCTTAGAAGAGTTGTTGCACGCTACGGTTGATGCGCTACCTGATTGGGCCAAGTGGGAGTTTGAAAAGCGTGCCGGCCTAGCAAAGGGTGAGTGGCAAGCCTTGCGCCAAAGCCTACGTAGTGCAGGTTTGGACAAGGCGCAGATGAAGAAGTTGACCACTGTTGAAGAGCTGTACACGGCCGGCGGTGGAGACTTCTTCAAGAATGGCGAAGCGCCAACTAGTAAGCTGAAAGAGTTCTGGGGCCGCTTGAAGGCCATGCTTGGCCGCGTGATTGATCGTATCAAGCAGCTGTTTGGTACTGATAAGTTGCCAAAAGAAGTGTATGAAGCCTATGCCTCCTTGTTCCGCAAAGCTGGTCCCGATGTCGGAGCTACAGGTGCACAGGCACCGCCTAACTATGATGTAGCTCGGTACAAGCCACAACGAGCCGTAGTCTTTGATCCGGCTACTGGCAGATTAGCTAGTGGTGAAACTCATATTGCGGCGGCTGCGGCTGTTGGTCAGGACCTCTTTGGCGATGTACAATTGATTTATCTAACAAGATATGATGACCATACCTTTATTTCTGGACAGGCTGGTAACAATTATGCTTTAGATCTGTTGGAGCCTAAGGAGTTGCAGGCTTTAGCTCAGGCACTTATCCAAGGTGGCGAGTCACCAGATAGTCGAATTACCTCTAGTATTCGAGAGTTCAACCCAGGTGGTTTTGGTACGGCTATGGGAGACACCAATCCAGATGATTATGGTGGCGAGGTTCTAGACTCCGATCCCACGCTTGGTGAGCTTGCTAAGGGCCTATCGGTAGGCGCCAAAGCCCCAGCCACACAGGCCTTAGAAAAGGGTATGCGTGGCCTGTGGTCGCCTAAGACTGGTTGGGTCTTTGGCAGTGGAGACGTAAATCATGTAGCCACGGCAAAGCGGCTTGGTTTGGACCTGAGTGACTATCTCGTTCAGAGTGAGGGAATGGGTAATAGTATTACCATTCCTGAAATGGAGGAGGTTGATCCAGCTGAGGTCTTGCGAGCTATCAAAGAGCTCAATTTGCCAGATTCTACGCCAACCCTATCTGCACGCCCAGGTCAGGTGTATCAACAACCTGGCACTCTTGGTGAGCTTATTAAGTACTATGGTACAGATTTGCCCAACGCTGCTAGGGACTTGAGCCTACGCGATAAGCCTGCTCAACCGGCGCAGGCGTTGACGGCTACGGGTATGATGTTGAGCGATCCTGAGTACCAGTTCGTTGGGTCAATCGACAAGCTGTCGCCTCGCAAGGTACCATTCCCGGGCGACATTACTCCTGAGTACATGAAGATCCATGACCTGGGTGAGGGCGATCGCTTTATTCTTATCAACAAGGCGAAGGGCGATACTACCATTGTAGTGCGCAACTATGCCGGTCAGCCAGTTGGTGGCGACGACATCCAGATGGTGATTAAGTCCTTAGGCGATGTGGGCCTACCAGGCGAGACTCCTATTCAAATCAACGGCACTAGTGGCGCGCTTAGCGATTGGCAATCTGGTAAGCTGTCTAGCGACTTTGCTGGCAATGTAGGTACGGCGCCTGTGCCGCTCTCGGTACGTAAGAATGGTACCGAAGTATACAAGGATGGCGTGTTTATCTCGCCAGCCACAGGTCGAGATCCAGCTTTCAACAAGGCCTACCGTGATGGTATGCGAGGTACTGGGCCTAAGCCCATTATGGCGGTGTTGTTTGATGGCCGAGTGGTTTGGTCGACTTCTACATCGTTCCACAATCAGATGTTGAAGACTGCTGGATACGATTATAATACCAGTGATCTACAGGCTGTGTTGAATGATGATAACTCCTGGGCGGCTGGTGGTACTGAAGAGGCTATGAACAAGCTGGCTCGTTGGCTGAAGGATAATAATGCTGACGACTCGTTCACGTTGACCTTTATTGACTTGTCAGTAGTGCCGCCTTCAAGGTACAAGGGGACACTAGGCGATTGGATGTCGAAGCGGCTTGGAGACTCAAAGCAGGCAATCTGGGAAGACTCTAACATAGCCCAGCGCGCAACAGCTCAGGCCAAAGCAGATTCTGAGTACATGAAGAGTAAGGCTGAGATGAATGCCTGGCGCGAGCAGGCTCGTGAGAAGATTCGCCGAGGCGCCGGCTATCGTAAGCAGTCTGAAGAGCAAAAGAAGGCCTTTAAGGAGGCCTTTAAGGAAGTCTACAAGCGCTGGGTTAAGTCCATTGAGGACGCAGCGTTCTATGCGGCACAGGAAGTCAACCGTATCCTGTTTGACTACGCCTCCAAGCGCAATTGGGAAGAGTTGCTGCGCTACTATTCGCCCTTTACAACTTGGCAGTTGCGCAATCCACTGTTCTGGGCTCAGGCATTTGTCCAGCGCCCAGGCTTGTTAAGTGCCTGGTATCGATACAAGCAGGCTGCTGAGGCTACCAACTACCAGCGCAATTTGACTGGCCGGTTTGATGATACTACTCCATTGCCTGGCCAGGATGTGCTTCAACACTTGGGCTTCTTACGCCCTGGGTACTATGCTTGGAACCCGTCCCAGACCTATGGTCCAGGTGCGCAGTTCCGTCAGCCGTTTGAACCTATTGGTCAATCTCAGCCGCAAAACGCCTTTGAGCAGTTTGCTCAAGGAATGGTACGTGGCGAGTCTCTGACAGGCATTCGACCTTGGCCTTGGATCAGTAAGGCGCAAGAGGCTGTAGGCCTTCGAGAGCCTGGCCTAGAAGGCGACATGTTTGGGCCATTACAGCAGTTGCCTGGCCTTGGTGAGGCTTTGGATAAGTTGCAGGCCGCTGTAGGCATGGCGCCTGGTGAGGCCAATCGAGACCTGCTAGACTACAACACCAATCGGCGCTTGGCCGAGATGGCCGCTGAAGGCGAGATTACTGCTGAAGAGGCGCAGCTGGCTCAGTACGATCCCGAGTCGCCCTTGTACCAGCAGGCGCAGCAGTTTGTGCAATCGCAAACAGATCGACTTAGGGCCTATCGTACTGTTGTGCCTTTCTCACTCAAGTATGCCTCGCCAGGCGAACAACGCATTCGACAGACGGCAGCTCTGCCTAATGAGCAGACTAGGTCTGGTGAGTTTGATCAGAACTCGGTGTATCCATACATGTCGACTTATTATCGACTGTTTGACCCCGAGCAGGAGCGCAAGCGTAGCGACGCGGTCCTAAAGATCAACCAGAAGTACGACCCACAGCTTAAGGGCCTGACGCCCTTCGATGACGAATACGGAGACCTCCAGGGTAAGCGTGCTGGGGAGATTGCTGCGGTACTAGCCAATGGTGAACCTGGCCAAAGGGATACTACCACCTTTGCGGCGCCAGGCACAGGAGAGCGCGGTCGGGTGTTGAAGCACCTAGAGGACCAGGAGCCTAAGCCTAGTGAGTTTGCCGACGGTGATGGTCAGATAGACTGGGACTCGTACAGCTCGGCCTACCAGGAGTTTCTGACTAGTGTTCCCGAACTGTCAAAGCAGTGGGGCTATCCAGTATCGGCCGATCTATATGATCGCTATCGAAACCGCTACCGTACACCTGCCGAGCTTGCCAAGATTCTAAACGATCGGCGCCTGCAGCCTGGTTACGACTTAGCCGCCGCCCTACAGGATCCTACCTCTGAGGAGTTTAAGGCTGCGCTTTATGAGGCAACCAAGAAGCACATTGAAGAGGATGTTGCGGCAGGTATGTCTCCAGAGGATGCCTCTAAGAGGGCTGCAGAGTTTGTTCAAGACGCTCGCAAGAACGGGTTGCCATTTGAGATTCGAGATCAGATTGTCCAGGGCTCTGGCGATTATGGTCCTGTGCCGGCTACCAACTTCTTAGGCGGTATTGGCGAGTATCGACCGGAGCTGACCGAGGACTACGGTACTCGTCAAAAGTACATGCAAGGCAATGGTGATCGATCATCTGGTGGGCCGCTTGACATGATGGCCCCAGGTATGTATGATACGACCAAGACTCCTGATGAGCTACTTCAGCAGAGTGTAGTCAACTACTATTACACCCTTCTGCCCGATGCACGGCGCGAGCTTCGCAATCGCTTGCACCTAAAAGATGGAGTTGATTTTACAGACCACATTAAGAGACTATCATCTGGAGAGTTGCGCTTGGCGGCGGACAATATTGGTCAGATAGATCCTACAGTAAGTAGGCCGCCACAACACCAGAGTGTGGATGCGCTACGTGGTCGTGGTCCAATGGCGCGGCCTATTGGATCTGGCGTAGATGTAAACAAATACGCCGATGCTAAGCCCACTCAGGAAGTGGTCGAGGTTTACAAACAGCTCGATCGAGACTTCTGGAAGTACGATCAGCAAAAAGAGGCGTTTGATAGCGGCTCAGGCTCTAGGCCTGAGTGGACGCCATTGATGGAGAAGTACTACGGCACACTCAACTCCGCCAGTGCCAACTTCTGGGAACATTACAATCAGAGTGTGTACAACCAGGAAGTGTTTGATGATCCTATCCTGGCTGCAATCTTAAGTACCGATGCTCGTAGTTTGCTGCAATATACTGAAAGTCAGTATCGTGCAGCGCTGAAGTACTTAAAAGCGCACGAACAGAGCCTAATCAATCCAGAGTTAACAGAGGCTCGCCAGTCTCATCCTGATTGGTGGGATAAGGCTCAAGAAGAACGAGCTCTATACTCTGAGAGTCGTGATCCTATACTAGAGAAGGTCATGACCAAGTACTTTGGTCTTGATTACGGCGAGCAGGAACTTTGGCGTAAGCAGAATAGTGACAAGTGGAAGCAGCTAGTTGAATACATTAACACTAGACGCCAAGCCGCACACGGTTTACCCTACTATGGCTACTTCTATCGAAACGATGACTACAAAGAGTGGTACGGCAACAATGATCCTACGCAAGGCGAAGTCAATGGTCCAGTTGCCGATCCAGATAAGTTCACTGGGCCACAGCAATCAGGCGGCCGTGGTGGTGATAGCAGCGTCCCAGGCTTCTTCACCAAAACCCAGCGCGAAGCAGTTGCGGCCCATCCAGATTGGTGGACGCAAGCGCAGCAGCAAAAGACGCAATACGATGCCGCAGCCAGCCCAGAGCTCAGTGCTTTGTCCAGCGCCTACTACGACATGTCGGCAGCCGATCGTACGGTTTGGCGCCGTGAGCATGTTGATGAGTGGGCTAGGCTTAAAGCCTACTTCGATGCTCGTCGCGCTCTAAGGCAATCACTTCCCTACTATGCCTACTTCTACAACGACAACGATTACACTTACTGGTGGGGCCAGACGCCACCAGACCAAGTCGGTGGAACTACGCCTGGTTCGAATCCAACGCCTGAGCCTACTTCGGCCCTTCCACCTCAGCCTACAACCGAGTCCCCTGTCGTGCCTCCTGGAGCCACGCCACCGGCGCTTCCAACTCCCCCCGGCCCGATTGGTTTTCAGCCACAGCGCACAGGCTTCTTGCCTAAGGGGCTTCGCTAAGGAGAGGGTAAAATGTTAGACAATGAAACAGTTGAGCAGAAATTGGCGAGAGTTGAAGCTGAGCTCGCCAATACTAAGGCCCAGCCTAAGGTGGTTGCGACACCCCCTGTGCAGCGGCGGCGAGAAGTTGAGCCGCCCGCACGACCGGTTGGAAAGCTGACACGCGAGCAGGAGTTGGAGGCCTATGCCAACGACCTGGCTCGCGAAAACCTTTTGCTTACAACGGCTGCGGAAAACGGCCTTACGGTCGAAGAACTCAGCGTGTTGGAGTTCAATACGCCGACCGAGCTGAAGCTCGCGGCGCGTGTGTTGAAGATGGAGAACGAGTCCCGAGCGCTCGGGGAGTCTATACGTGAGCAAAGTGCGGCGCTGAGTAAGCTCCAGACTGCGCCCCCGCCGGCCGGTGAGGCTGACGATGACCGTGTAGACACTGGCGGCAGGACCAGGACGCAGCGCGTACAGGCGAAGAAGGATGAATTTGAGGAGCTAGCCAAGAAGAGTGGTAAGACCCCTGCTGGGCGCTATGCTAGGCTTGAGGCTATCCGCCGCGACCCTAGCAAGGTGCTAACAGGGGCCTCCGAAGAGGAGTAACAGATGCCTCCTACAGTCAAACGCGGGAACATCTTGTCGGTGACGGATACGACCAACATCAAGTTGGATGTGTCTGATGTCATCGATCAGCTGTCTCCCGAAGAGGTGCCCATTCTCGATCTGATCGGCAAGGACTCTCTCAAGACGCCGTGCGACCAACTGGAACATCAATGGTTGGAAGATGAGCTCCGCCCTCGATCGGGAACGCTTGCCGCCGCTTACACGGCAGGCTCGGGCACTATTATCCTTGCCGCTGGGCAGGGACAGTACTTGGTCTCTGACGACTTGGTGATTGTCGGTGACAACGTCATGCGCGTCGAGAGTGGGCCTGGCGCTGACACCCTCCAGATTACGGCGGGCCTCGGCGACTCGAACGACACCAACCAGGCCAACGGCTCAACGTGGCGCAAGTTGGGTCATGCCGCACAAGAGGCGGGTGTAGCCCGTACGGATGCCGCCAAGACGGTGATTGTCAAGCCGTCGAACTTCACGCAGATCTTCAAGGACTGGACCATGGTCTCTGGTACCATGCAGGCGATCCAGCGCTATGGCTATGCCTCTGAGTGGTCATACCAGATCGAGAAGGTCCTGAAGCAGCTCGCCATCGACATGGAGCTTAACCTGGTGTACGGCGTGAAGACCGCCGCCAACGGCCCGCCGCGCAAGAGTACCATGGGTGGGCTGTTCCAGTACATCTTCTTGCCCGGTGTTGCCAATGCCTGGAACACGGTGCAGAACTTGGCCGGTGGGGAGCTTACCGAGATCACGTTGAACAACGCCCTGCAAAGGATTTGGGAGGTCGGCGGCATGCCGGATACCATCTTCGTGAACGGGTTCAACAAGCGCAAGATCTCTGGATGGGCCACGCCCCGCATTCGCACCACGCGCGACGAGCGCACTGCGGGCAACTATGTGACCACTTACGAGTCAGACTTCGGCGATCTGGACATCTACAAGGATCGCTGGCTTCGTCCGAGTGATGTTCTCGTCCTGACCAAGGATGAGATCGGCATCGGCCCACTGAATGGCCGCCAGTTCTCCAGTCGTGAGTTGCCGGTCACCGGTGACTTTAAGTGGTACGAGATCCTTGGTGAATACACCATGGAAGTCCACAAGGGCGCGACCGCCCACGGCTGGATCTACAACACGGCAACGGCGTAAAGGACACGACGACAATGCCTCCTTATCTCATGGATCGGGTTCAACCCGGTATGGGCCCCAACGACCAGTTCGTGGTTGGTATGAGCAACGTTGGGTTTTGTCAGATCGACAGCACGATGGTCTACGATACGGCTCGCACGGACGCTCAGCTGATCGCCTCGCCCCCCAACACGAACCTGCTCGCGTTCGCGACTGGGCCCGTGGTTCACAGCTTGGGCGTTCCGCCGGCGATGATCAACATCATGGCGATCGGTACGTCTGTCGGTCCGATCAACTTCGTGCTGGTCACGGCTGACAACTCTGCCATCTACATCGCACCGTACAGCTCCACGGCCAACGGCGCGAAGGGTGTCCGCGTACGCGTCTGGGCGATGCGCTAGTGGTGTACAACCCGACCAGTCCAATGGCTGTCGGGCGCTTCTAATATAGTAGCCAGGGACTGGGGTCTCTTACCCTCCTCCCAGTCTCTGGCTATTCGGAGGGTAGTATGGCAAAAGTAATCGTCTGTGTTCCCCACGGAGGCACAGTACCGCCAGAGTTTTATCGATCAGTAACGGCAATGCAGTTGAAGTCTCTGCAACATACTTTTGTATTTGGAGAGATCGACATGATCACAGTTGGGAAGGCTAGGAATGAGCTAGTTCGACAGGCCATCACGAATGACCAAGATGTGGCCTTCTTTATCGACGACGATGTGCTCATTCCTGATAATGCTGGCATCCTAATCGAACAGGCTATGGAGCTCAAGATCGTCTCCGGGCTCTACTTTAGCCGCCGCCCCCCATACACACCTCAGCTGTATAAGTTGGCCCTCGAAGAGAAATTCGCCGGCAGCCCCTCGCCCCTATATTGGGCTGTAGATTCTTACGCTCCCGGCCTGTCCCAATTTGATGCTGTTGGTGGTGGATGCTTAGCCATTAAGTGTTCGGCCTTTAAAGAGATGGAAGACCACTTTACCGAGCATGAGCGTCGCCATAAGCAGTATCTAAAAGAGTTGGAGGTCTTACTGCTGGACTTATTTCCAGAGCGTGGAGACCTCCAACAAAAGGTTAACTTTGTCGCTGCTAATCATACACCCCTTAGTCCATGGTTTGAGTTCTTGGATCTAAAGGGCGAGGATCTGTACTTCTGTGAGCGCGCCAGAGATGCAGGTATTTCCATCTGGGGGAACACAGATGTTAAGTGTACTCACCTGGCCCAAGTGCCAATCGGCGAGGCGCACTTTCAGTATCTGAAGGACAATGGCTTGTTGCGGAGGGTAGACTAAAGTGAGGATCTTGATTGCGCCAGTAATGCAGGGAAAGAGTTGGCACGGAGGGTCTGTCTATACCGACTCTCTAGGCGGCTCGGAGGCTGCGGTGGTATACATTGCTCGCGGCCTCGTACGTAAGGGGGCCCAGGTGGTAGTGCTGTCACCTGGGCAGCCCGGAAACTATGACGGTGTAGAGTACCGCCATGGTACGCAATTGGGCCAATGCTTGGCCGAGCAGTGGGATGTAGTAGTGGCCAGTCGTTGGATTGAAGTACTCGAACAGCCCTGGAATACGCCTTATCGGGTCTTGTGGCTTCACGACATGCCGCAGTTCGGGGTCAACATTGCCGCCAACGCTGTTTTCAGCATCAGCGAGTTTCAAGGGCGAGCCTGGCATCTTCCGCCACAAGCTGAGTGGCGTACGCGTAATGGCGTAGATCCTAGCGTATTCTACTTCGACCCACGCGAGGTGCGCGATCCAAACATGCTTGTGTGGGCGAGCAATCCCGATCGTGGATTGCCTCTGGCCGCGAAGATCTTTCAACAGGCCAGGTTGAGGTGGCCAGATCTGGAACTCCACGTGTATGGCCGCTCAGCTATCTACGGTTGGGCGCCAGAGACTGAGACGCCATACTTGCCATTGCCTGAGCATATGGAGCATGTGTACATGCATGAGCCGTTACCTAGGCCTAAGCTGGCAGCAGTCTTCCGTCAGGCGCATGCTTTATGGTACCCCACCTACTGGCCTGAAACCTTCTGCATTACAGCCATGGAGGCCCAGGCCTGTGGTCTGCCAGTCCTGTGCTCCCCAGAGGGAGCACTTTCTGAGACCGTAGTCGGTGGCATCGTGTCCAACGACTTCCTTAACAGCTTATCGCAACTGCGAAACTACAACCGCTGGCAGCGACTTAGCCAGGATGGAAAGGAACACTCACGTGGGTATCACTGGGACGACATTGCTGGCGAATGGCTTCAATTCTTTGAGTCTCGTTTTCAACAATCAGTCGATCCCGCTCCCGTTGGTGTTCTCGGAGATCAACTTCCTGGGGCCGAGAATGTCGTTTCAGAGATGGTGGGCGAAGCAGTACCAGCCCCCCAAGAAAGTGCTTAACATTGGGAGCTGTGATGATCCTGCGGCCCTGGGTGTTCGTGATATGCCTCCTGGCCTTAACCTGAATGTTACGCACTTCGACATGGATTATTGGCCGTTGCCGAACTTTGTCCAGGGCGATGCTCATGACCTGTTGGCGGCCGGTATCCAACCTGAATCATACGATCTGGTGATCATGGGCGACATCCATGAGCACCTACGCGATCCGCTTAGAGCCACGCTGGAGGCCGCTCGCGTGGTTAAGGTTGGTGGGGTGTTGGTCATGACCATCTTTGAAGAGTGGCGCTTACCGAAGGGTCAGCACATCGAGGATGGGATTGCACTTGGTGAGAGCCACACTAGGGCTGCTGGCTACCCCTCCTACTTTGAGTATATGGCCTTGAAGTTTCCAGACGCCAAGATTGTAGCTGACCAAGTTCAGCCGCACCACTTCCACATCAACATGTTTACGGATGACGATGTGAATAAGCTAGTGGCCAATGTTCAGGGTATGGGGTTCACCGTGGGAGCCTTTTACAAAGTACCAGAGGCCATTCATGAGGGCTATGAGTGGTTCAACTGGCTGATCGCAATGGAGAGGGTACAGTAATGAAGATTACGTTTACGTCTGGTTATGGATACTGGGGCCAGTTCCTTCCTACGGATCTACGCGACCCCAACTCCAAGGCCATGATCGGCGGCGGTGAGACCGCCATGATTAGTATGGCCCGCGAGCTTGCAGCGCGTGGCCACCATGTCACCGTGTTCCACGATGTGGCGCGACCTGGGACCTACGAGGACGTTGACTACCTGCCGACCAAGCTTTACCCTGACCTTGTAACGGCATTAGGTTGCGACGTCCTCGTCTCCTGGGACTCATCGCTCGCACTGCGCTATGCCGATCGGGCTAAGGTCCACGTGATGGCCTTCCAGCTCAATGATGCGCACATTGGAGTGTTCGATCATGCCGTCGACTTGTACTTCCATCCGTCAAACTGGCATGCTGAGCGCTTCCATCAGCTGTATCCTGAAATCGACACCAAGAAGCAGCGCGCACGCTTTACTAACGCTGTCGATCTGATGCGCTACACGCAAGGGGTAGTTCGTGAACCTCATCGTGTGATCTACTCATCGTCACCCGATCGTGGCCTGCACCACCTGCTCCGCATGTGGCCTACGATTGTTGAGGCCGTACCAGATGCCACCTTGCATGTGTTCTACGATACTGCTAAGTGGCTCGCTACGACCTTCGATCTAGAGGCCAAGGGCTATCCGATGCATACTGCTGATCGCGCCCACCTGATCGACGCTGCTCAAAAGGCTCCAACGCCAAGCATCGTGTGGCATGGTGGGGTGGGCCAGTGGCAGCTTGCTCGTGAACAGCTCGCCTCTGGACTAATGGTGTATCCGTGCGATCCTGTTCAACCTACGGAAGGATTCAGTATGTCCTGTTTGGAGGGTGTGGCGGCCGGCTGTACACTGATTACGTCAACAGCTGATGCCTTGCCCGAACTTTGGGCCTCCGCTCCAGACGCACAACTACTGCCTCTGCCCGTCGATGATGGTGTTTGGAGTGAGGCAATCATTCGAGAGTTGTTGGCCAACAACACCAAAGACTTCAGTGTGCAGCATCCACTAGAGTACACTTGGCCAGCACTCGCCACGTTTTGGGAAACGGAGTTTGCAAATGTCCTCAGATCCTAGCACGTCCCGACCGACCACCGCAGTAGGCGCCATTGTGTGGCTCTTCGACCAGCTCATCTCGCTTTTGAAGGAGAGCGTACTAATTCAAGGCGCCATGACCCTGGGGGTGACAGGAGTACTCTGCTACCTTGTCATCGCCGACCGGCACATCCCTGACTTGTTTGCCAGCGCATGGGCCCTACTGCTCGGGTTCTACTTTGGCTCAAAGGCCACCTTCGGTCAACGCCAAATGGCAGAAACCATCGTGAAGAGCTTGACCTCACCGGCCCCTATTGAAAGGAGACAATAAATGCAATGCTACACGCGTCCGGCCAAGCCAGGCATCCTGACTGGCAGCACTAAGCCGGGCTGGCGCTAGGCGCCACTATGGCTCGCAAGAAGGCAAAGAAGCGGAAGTCTAAGCGAAAGGGCTACTAAATGCATATTGGTCTGGTCTTTCCTCAATCTACGTTCCTGATCGATCCGATGGTGTACCCGCCATTAGGTCTGTGGTATCTGGCTGCGCAACTGGAAGCGCTTGGTCATACTACAGACTTTCGCGATCTAAGTGTAGATAAGTTCCCCGAGGACGGAGACTATGACCAAGTTTGGATCTCTGCAACATCCCCCCAAATGCATGATGTTAGACGCCTATCCGACATCATTCGGGACTGGACCAAGTCCCGAGTGGTGTTCGGAGGGGCGGGCCCATGGGCGCGTCCAGAGAGTGCTGAAGAGCTTGGCTTTGATCTAGTAGTAGCTGGAGAATCAGACAGCCCCTCGACCGTACGTCAAATATTGGACTTTGACTCAGTGGGCCTGCTGTCGCCCAAGATCACGCCCGGCCCGTTGGGATGGGTCCTACCCCCTGTGCGCCGCTGGGGCGAGCGGTATCACTCATATTTGGAAGACCACAATGGTCAGCAGCACCGCACGGCTACGGTATTTACCAGCCGTGGCTGTCCTATGGCCTGTGCCTTTTGCGAGAGTGGGCGCAATGGAATCATTTGGGACAAGTTTGTACGCTATGAGCCGGTGGAGATCGTAGATCATCAGTTGCGTGAAATAACTGACCTCGGTCACACCGGCGTTATGTTCTACGACGACATCTTGCCGCTCAACAAACCACGCACGCTCGAGATCATGAAAGTGCTTAAACAGTATGGGCTGATCTGGCGCTGCTTCCTGCGAACAGATGTCATCAGTCATCAAGGTGGCTTTGAGTACCTTAAGCAGCTCGCAGACGCTGGCCTGATTGAAGTGTTGGCCGGTGTCGAGTCGGCAGACAATCGCATTAAGAACGCCATCCACAAGGGCACAACTATTGAGCAGGATACTCAAGCGTTGGCCTGGTGTAAAACATTAGGTATCAAGTTCAAGGCCAGCTTCATCTTGGGATTGCCAGGCGAAGACATGGCTAGCATGGAAGCTACGCGGGAGTGGATCCTCACCAACAAGCCCGACCGTGTAGACGTTAACACTCTGATCCCGTTCCCAGGGACACCTCTCACACGCAAGAGCGATTACCAGGGATCTGAATACGATCTTAAGTTTGAGGAGATATGGCCAGAGGAGACCTTCTACAAGGGGCCACGTGACAGTGCCCAAGTTTTGGTCTCCACCAGCCATCTTACTTCACTGCAGATCAAGGAGTTTCGCGACAACTTGATCAAAGAGATCGAGCTCGCCGGTATCCCTTATTAGCTCTCAGCCCATTGGCTAGAGCCAGGAGTAAGCAATGCCTACACTCTCATTAGGTCAAGCACAATTCATCGGCGCTGGCGTCATCTACGACATGATCGGTCAGCCACTAAGCGTCAGCACTGTGGCCGTACCAATCGCGGTCTGGCCCCAAGTCAATTCGGTAGAGGCGGCAGTTGCTCGGGGTAATATGCTCTTCACGGGTGTGCATCCCACTCAGGTTAACATTCGACCTGGCGGCCCTCTTCTCTTTCGGCCCAATCTGCCTCCAGTTAATGACGGGTCGGCGGCCGTTCTAGCCGCTGGGGTTGAGTATTGGCTGCCACTCCACCCCTCTATTAACACGCTTTTCTTCCTGGCTCCTATCGGAACCTCAGCTCAAATCAACTGGTGCTTCTCAGGCTAAGGCGTGTCCATGATCTCCCTACGACAACTCCGCTACGATCTAGTTGGAGTACGTCTCGAGGCCACCTCGACCTCGCTGTGGAACTCCGGCGTGCTGATTGCAGAACGTGCCAATCGTGCCATCAACGATGCGATTGGCACCTATGAGTTTACAGTCCAACAGGTTTACACCAGCCTACTGCTGGCTACAACCACACAGGTAGTTGCGCTGCCAATGGACGTGGGGCGCATCATTAGGATCGAGCCTCAGGCCTCTACCTTAGGCGGCTCCAAACAGCTTAATGGCTGGCGTCATGTTCCCACTCCCCAAACTAACCTACTGTATGTTGATGGCGTACCCAATGGTGCGTTTGGCTCCTATCTAACTCCACTTCTACGGGCCAATGTCATCTACGAGACCAAGGCCCAGAAGCGCATTTTGCCGCCCGACCTAGCCGTGGTTAACTCTCTAGGCAAAGGTGTTACTACGGTCAGTACTACGGGAGGTACGCCAGCGGCTTGGTGGCCAAGTCCCGGCTTCTTCGAGGTTACCAGCCCACTAAGTACCACAGACAACCGCGAGTTTGTAGGCTATGAAGTTGCCCTGCCAACAGGGTTCACAGGCCTACGTCGTGGCTTAGGCGGCCACCAGGCAAGCATTTGGGGGCCTGGCGCAATCATCTCAGCCGTGTTCGAGGCCCCTCCTAACGCCATGCCAGTAATCATGGCTAAGGCACAGGCCTCCATGTATGAGTTCTGGGTGCGTGGCCGAGCGCTGTATAATCAATATACGGCCATTGCTAGTGAACAGCAAATGTCCGTTGAGGATCTACTGACCATGTCACGAGCCTTCGAAGACAAAGCCGATCGCGCATATCGTCGCATCAAGACGCCACCCCAACCCACCACGGCTCGCTCGCGGATTAGGCGCTCATGACAAACAATCCTCGCGTAGGCGTTACCCACCACGTAGTGCTCCATCTAGATACTATGACCAGAGTGGGCGTCATTGTCACGCCTGGTACCTACCGTGTCAGCAAGAAGCCCAATCTGATCCCCCGTTTGGCTGTAGGCGATCCACGAGGCCTAGACTACGGCACTTGGTGGTCATTTGTCCAAGACGACTTCTCAGGAGGTTCGGGACAATATTACTGGAACAAAGACTCAGGCAACAATCGCTTTGCCGAAAGCCTATTCATGGATATTGGCACGCCTGGCCAACGAGTTGGCGAAGTTCTAGGTGGCGCTACAAAGGGGTTAGTGTCCAACGAAACTCTAAAAGATCCTGTACGCTGGGCCAACATTTTAGCTCCAGCAGTTATGCCCACTCAAACTAGTGTGCAGTCGCCATTACCCAGTCTGTTTACTAGTAGGTTTCCAGCCTTCGTATTTTTATACTCCAATAGGCCACTACTAGTTCATAATCAATTTGCCGCTTTGTACACTAACAATCTTACACAAGGTGATTGGCTAGGCAATTCTGGAGTGTATCGTGGAAGGCCCTCAGGTCCCATGTCCCCTAATGACGTACCATGGCGAGGTTCACCAACTGACTACTACAAAAGTCTATGGGTAGTACTAGCCACAAACATTGCCAGTGCGGCTATTTTGTCTGCAGTAATGCACTCCACTCAACTAATTGTGTCTGTAGGAGCTCAAGGGCTTCGAGCTTTTGGGTCAACAGACGGAGCAGCTCCAGCTTATTGGCACACACCAGCCTACTCTACCATAACCGATCTGGTTGAAACCTTTGACAATCGTATCTGGCGCACAAACGTCAATAAATTGGCCTACTTAGATCCGGCTACAGGGCTCTGGGGAGCCTATCAAGACGTTGGCGACTCTACTTACGGTGTTACAACAACAGTTACATTTGCTGGCAAGATCCTGATGGGCAAACCTGATGGCTTATACGCCTACGATGCTGGACGCATCTACTTAGTTCAGGGATGGCCACACTCGATTGACCCCTCCAATTTCGCCTTCATGAAGGTACTTCGTGGGGATCTTTACTTCAACATCGGAAGAGCCATCTATCGTCTGTCAAGTGCCAGCACCGTTGAAAAGCTGGACTGGCCACTTGTTGCTGGAGTAGTACTATCTGGTGAGGTAACAGACGAAGAGCTGTATGTTATGTATCATACGCAGGGCTATGATACAAGAATCTTTATCTTCAATCCAGAAAATGGCAGTGTACGTGAATGGCTTCGCTCTCGTGAGATCTCATACCGGGTAAACGTTGGACCACACGGGCCCACATCTATAAACGCAGCAGGGGGGGCTTTATGGCTCAGTCCTATGTATCTTACAGTCACAGCTCAAACACACTCGCCTATTGCGTCAATAAATAAACTGCTTCCTAGCAACGCCCAGATCGTTCCAAACTTCCATAAGGGCGGACGAGCCTATATGATCACCTCAGAGTTGACCATGGGCTATCCAGATCTAGACAAATATTGGCACTCAGCCGTAATTGATTACAATCTCAACAGTCCGACTGACAGATTTCAAGTCTACTTTTTGCCAGAGATTAAGACCAGCTCTCGAATAGTTGGTGTCTTAGCTGAGACTACTACTGGTGTCTTTACAAATCTAACCAGTGAGGCCACAGATGGTGGTGGAGGTCCAGATGGCGCTTCAACTTTAATGACCTTTACCGCACTGTCAGCCAAAATATCCTTTGGATTTAGTGAGCCTATTTCATCAATCTACGTGGACATTGTTGGACAAGGTAAGGGTTGGTACTTTGGAGGCCCACGAACTTACTGGAATGGAGCAGCTTGGAGAATTCTGCCCATGATTAATGCTCCGCCACAAAGTGACGGAACTACTACTTGGTATTTTGCAGCGCCCCAACAACTGTCTTGGGTACCTCCGGACGATTGGGCGCCTTCAACAGTCAATGGAATTACTGCTTACTGGGTACGAGCTGAAGCAAGTACTGGCAGCTATAACTGGCAATTCCGCCTATATGAAGTATCAGAGCCTGGCGTGGCCAACAACGTTGGTGCTGAGCAGTTAGAGGCTCAGCCTTGGCAACTGTTAGGCACTATTACTAATAGCGCGGCTAATCGTGCCGAGTTACTGTTTCCCAATGATATCATATCTAGAACTATGATGCTCAAATTTGTTGCTGTAGCTGGTGGCAGCTCCAGGCCAGAGCTTAAAAAGTTTAGGCTTAAATATATGCCTGTGGGACCAGATGCCAACCTGTTGCGCATCTCATTTGCAGCACAGGCCATCAACAACATTAAGCTTCTAGACGGTTCAATTGAGAACAACGCACAAGGCATAGCTGCTGCAGCCTTCTCCATGATAGGCGCCAACAAGCCCTACGTGGTCGAGCTTCCCTGGCCGCCGCCTGTGGGCCATACGCGCCGTGCAAAAATCTTGTTGGGTGAGCCTGGCGCACAGATCCCAATTATGACCTTCGACAATACGCTTGGTGTCGCGGCCGCCCCCGAGGCCAGTATACCAATCATTATCGAGCAGGTATAGATGCCTCGATACCTACTTGACAGACGCTATTGGGATCGGCTAAAGACTAGACCGCCTAACGTTTGGCAAGGCGACACTGGTCCCACATACATAGACTACTTTCCAGACGTAATAGGCACACTGCCTGAGAAGATGTTGTTCAATGAACTGGCTAAGCGACGTATAAATTTCTACTTCTCGCACTACTTTGGAGACTTACCGTTCACGCCAGATGACACTGAACGGTATCGTCCAGACTTCATACTTCCAGACTACAACATCATTATCGATGTACAGGGTGTGTATTGGCATTCACGGCCAGGTAAGTACGAGCTTGATTACTACCGCGCGAGTCAGCTAACCGCCGCTGGCTGGCGCATGATCTTCATTACAGACTTAGAAATCGTAGCCAACGTAGTAGACGCTCTCGATCGCAATGCGCCAGAGCTTATCAATCCAGTCCATACTGGCACGTTCCGAGCAGTTGGCGAGCGACCCTTTAGGCCTACAGCCCCTATCATTGCTCGCATCAAGGCCAGACCTAAGGTTCAACGTACCAAATTCGCCAAGCGTCGTCCAGCTGGTACAGCTCCACGCCTTAAGCCGTTGGCAAGTTGGAACCCCAACTCACCAACAAAGTTCAAGACAGTCTATGGGCCACTATTCGACACTGGCGCCTTTGACATTGAGTATCTAGATCAGATTACACTATACAGTCAACAGTGGCAAGACTATCTTGCCTCGTTGACAGATCTGTTTGACGAGGATCCGATTGTAAGTTGGTGGTGGGCTGGCAACGATCAAGGGGAGGGGTACTGGGCGGCACAACACGCATCAGGAGCCTATCCAAACGAGTTCCGATACTGGAAGAAGTGGCGTTTCTGGTGGGCGAGGTTTAGAGTGGGCGAGACAGCATAGGAGAGGGTATGGATATTACTACAATCATCGCAATTGGCGTGGCGCTCTTGTTTGGCCTGGCACAGGGCCTGGTGTTCGGAGCCCTACTGGGATTTTTCTGGCGACCCCTCCCTGCAGCTCCGCAGGAGGCGCCCCATCCCCCTGTGCTCCCCGAACCGGCCGTTAAAACCCCGCCCCTACCCTGGCGCCCCGTACGATCCCGCGTAGCCGGTTCTAAGCCCCGTCCCCTAAGCCCTCAGGAGGATTTAGATGCCCAAAAGTAATGCTGAGTTGGGCGCAGAAATCGAGCGCCTAAACGATATAGTTCGCCGGCTAGGCCTGGATGGCGAAATTCCAGCTCGTACAATCTTGCAGTCCAACGGGCTTGGAGGCGCCCAGTGGTACGAGTATTTATATCTGCCTGGCAATTTTGTGCTGTCAAAAGATGGTGGAGGGAGCTGGCGCCTTGGAGTGGATGCCGTCTTCTTCATTCAAGCCGGCGGCGGCTTAGCACCTAAGGTTCAGATTGGGGGAAGCGGCGCCAAAGAAGCTGGTACACATCTCTGGATCGACAACAGTGGCAACCTAACCGCCGCCAACGTCCTTAGCGGCACCTATACGCCGACGCTGACCAACACGACCAACATCGCTGCCAGTACCGCGTACGTGACCCACTACATGCGGGTGGGCAATGAGGTGTTTGTAGCGGGGCGCGTTAATATTGACCCAACGGCGGGCGGACTTGTTCGGCTGGGCATGTCCCTGCCGATTGCGTCCAACTTCACCGCAACGGAAGATGTCGGCGGCGTGGTCTTCTGTGGCGAAGTGGCTGGACAGGGCGGAATGATCTTTGGCGACGTTGCCAACGACCGCGTCGTGATGGAATTTATCACGGCTGACACCGCCAACCGGCAGTACTACTTTACATGCGGCTATCGGATCCGCTAGCCGCGAAGCTTTGCCAACTGCGCCTTGAGAGCCGCAGCACGGGCTTGGGGATCGTTTGTGCGAGGGGTAGTAGCTTTGAGGGCTTTCTGGGCGAGGGCTAACAACTCAACATTAGTTAGGTGTGGTATAAGCTTGGTGCAGGCTGCAAACACGCCAAGCTTGTTGGAGCACTCCCACATATGCAGCCGCCCCATGTGCTTGATCATTCGGCCGCCCAACATATCGACCAACAATTGCTGCTCGATCAGCTCCGTAGTATAGGCCTGTAAGCGATAGTAGGAGTACTTGCCCACTCTAACTAGGTAAACGTGGCCTATTAGATTGAACAGCTCGGCAGCCGCTTTTAGCTTGGCCTCTGTCAACTCGCTACTGCGCACACTTCTACTTGAGCTTGGCAAGGCTCCCCCACCGCTCTCCCACCTTTACATCAGCGGCCCCAGGCACGTCTGTAATCCACTTGTTCCACTCATCCATCATACACTGCACAACATATTGCGAAACTGGCTTAATGTCGGCGATGGGCGCCTCGAACAGGATCGAGTCATGAACGGTGAGCAGTGTACGATACCCTTCCTTAGTTAGTCGAGCAAAGGCAAGTGTGTTGATGTCTGAAGCCAGGCCGGCTACCTGCGCATGTACGCACGCCTTACGCACCTCATCCTCGTTCTCGTCATTGATGAACATAAAGCGCCGACGGCGGCCCATCAACGTCTCCACGTACCCGTCCTTGCGCGCTCGCTGGAACTGCTCTTCGCGCCACTCGAATAGGCGCGTCATGGTGTCCATGTAGTTCTGGACAATGTCGTCTACCTCACGCGGATTAGCCACCATGGAGGGGCGAAAACCACGCAGATCCATGACACGAGCCACAAGAGTTTTCTTTTTGCCACCGTAGAGCACACCAAAGTTAATTGCCTTAGCCACGTAGCGCTCTTCCTCGCCGGAGCCCTCTCCAAAGACGCGCTTTGCCACATTGCTGTGTGGATCGCCACCGTCCTTGAATGCCTGCATAAGCACAAGATCTCGAGATAGAAACGCCGCCACTCGTAGCTCAGCTTGGGATAGATCTCCAGCTCCGAAAAGATAGCCGGGCGTTGCGGCAAACAGATCACGAATGGCCTTGCCATACTGGCCCTCCTCCTTATCGTCTGCGCGTGGTAGATTATGTAATGACGGATCCTCGGACTGGATACGACCCACCTCAGTACCATGCACCTTGTTGTTGGTACGTATCCTCGAGTCAGCACTGAGATGTGAATAGATAGCCTCGACATACGCCGACAACAACTTCTGCACTCGCCGGTACAGCAACATCTTCTTTACGATTGGATGCAGCGTTTGAATCAGCGTAAGTGCCGTTTTATCGGTACTGCGCTCCCCTCCGCCCTTAAACGATGAGCCAATCTGAGCGCGCTTAGGCGGCGTAGGCAGCTTAAGCTTATCATACAGGATACGGGCTACCTGAGCCGGCGCACGTGGATTAAAGTACTCCCCTCCAAGTACGCACAGATCGTCGTGGATGTCTTCAATCTCCAACTCCCAGCGTGCTTTAAGCGCGTTGAGCGCTGGACGATCAATGTACATGCCACGTATCTCAACGATGGTGAACGCCTCCGATGCGGGCATCAACAAAGCCTGAAACAGGTTGTCGTAGATGCCCACTTCGCGTAGACGAACCTCAAAGAGCTGCTTCAGTCGCCACGTGTAATGAGCATCGAGAGTTCCGTAGGTAGCGAGAAGGTTAAGTGGTACGCGCGCCATATCGTAGCTTGGCATTCCCTCGCCAGCTTTGCCCCTTGGTCGCGCTTTGGCCAATTGATCGGCCTCAGCATCGTAGTTACCTGAGTCGAAGTACTGACTGGCGAGGACTTTAAGTCCGTGAACTCCTCGTTGAAACTGCCCTTCAACATTGCTGCCTCCTTTGCGCTCATCTAGCGCGTAGTGGGCCAACATGGTATCAAAGTCCAAGCGCGCCTCGATACCTGCCCTATGTAAGGCCTCTACATCAAACTTTCCATTGTGCGCAATGTACTGCACACCAGACCGATGAAGCCGATCAAGCTTTTGAAGAGCCTTAATGGCGTCGCCCACCAATACACAAGTGTCAGAGATGTTTGGTCCCCAGGCTAGATTAATTGACAGCAGATCCCCTTGCGCGTCAGTCTCTACATCATAGACTAATTGAGCTCCAGGCGCCAGCTCCATCTGCCAAACAGTGTCAATGATCGTGGGCTTGAACGGTGGCACAGGCGTAGCCCGTTCGACTAGGGCCTTCTCGAGATCGTTAATCATGTCCACCAGGGCCGCCGGCTGGCGCAGCACAAAGGCTGGATGTAGGGTAGGCAAATACGCCCTACCATCCAAGCCAGGAGCATTAGCCCAGGCGCCACGTATGGCCAGTATGCCCTTAGTTGAACCTAGGGCCTTAGCCGCTGTAGCTCCCATCGTGACAACAGCTCCTGGACGCTCACGCAACTCCACGAGAAGGCGGGGCCTGCAGCAGGCTATCTCTTGATCAGAGGGAGGTCTGTTGCTAGGTGGCCGGCACAACACTACGTTGGTTCTATAGGTTGCACTAGGTTCCACGCCTACGGCAGATAGCGCAGCGTCCAGGAGCTGCCCGCTCGGACCGATGAAGGGAACCCCAGACCGCACTTCCTGGCCTCCGGGTGCTTCTCCAACGATCACCAGCTTAGGGTTGGAAGGTCCATGGCCCAGCACGGGGCCTTGAGCCTTAAGTAGGGGGCATATCGAGCAGAGCGCGTGTGGTGCTTTCGCCTGGTTTGACATTTAGCCTCCTTACTGTAATAAAGCGGAGATCGACAAAGCCCATATCTTGCAGCTCCCTCGACTCCACGGAGATCTCTTCTACGCCCAGAGCGGCAACCATTTGCATCATGGGCTCAATCAGCGACCTATCCCAGGCCAAGATACGTGCAGACCGAGTATGGCGGTCCACACACACCGTAATCGACTTGCCAGTCTCCTGGTCAGTTAGACTAATATGCATTGGCCCACAGCTTCAACGTCTCAATGTTGGCTTTTAAGTAGGCCAGCATGCGCGAGTCGTCAGTGTTGGAGTCTTCCCAGCGCAGGCTTACATGGCCGATTAAGCCATACTCGGCCACCGAGCAGTAGTTTTGAGCGTACGCCTGAGCCGCGCCTGTGTCCACTCCACGTATCCAAGGAAAGGCCAACGACAATCGTTTAATCTCCTGTGGGTCATGCTGCACCCCCAAGAGGTGATACTCCCACTCCCTGGTCAGGCCTTCAATCTCAATCTCCTGCAGTATCTTACGCCGCTCAACAGGAGAGTACTTTGAGATTCCAACCGACACAAAGCTGGCCTGAGCACTAAAGAGCATCAAACAGTTAAGCCACTCTCGCACGTTAAGGCCCTGAGGCACTACCATACTCGGCTGAGGACAATCCCTATACGTGCCAACCAAGGCACAAGTTCCCTCGTAGTCGTTAACCACGTCAGGCATCACCACCTCATTTGGCTTCACCCACCTCGCCGCCGCCCATAACTGATCAGGCTCCAACGTACCCTCCTCGGCAGCGCCATTGTCCATGATCACGAATTGGCCAGCAGCTGAGAGTTCCCGATAGAAGTTGGCATACTTAGGGTTGGCTAGTACCTGACGAGCTAGGCACAGGTGATAGTCTGAGGCGAGTGAATACTTCAACAGGTCAGGTGTAGAAATGATTGCGAGCTTCATGACTATTTCGCTCCCTGCAGATCGATCAAGGACAGAAACTCCTGACGCGTAACCGCATTGTCGCGGAACACACCAGTCGGCAGGCTAGTCTTCATAGACATACCCACCTTGCGAATGCCGCGGGCACAGGCACAGGTGTGTACGGCCTCGATGACCACGTGCACACCCTTAGGCTTAAGCAGCGTTTTCAGCTCATCCACAATCATGGTAGTCATGGCCTCCTGGGTGGAGGGGCGTCGTGCCACCCACTCAACCAGACGAGGAATCTTCGACAAGCCAATGATCTTACCATCCGAGACGTAGCCCACATGTGCATGTCCCAGGAAGGGAAGCAGATGGTGTTGGCACATACTGGAGAACTGAATCGGCGAAGCCACCACCAGTTGATTATCACGTGTGTCAAAGACGGTCATAGGCGGCCGCACGGTTGGCAGGAACTCACTCAGATAGTCTAAGAACCGCTCGGACGTGCGCCGACTAGAATCATCCCACTTGACCTCGCGCAGGACATCATCTAGAATGGCCTCGAACTGACCAACGTTGGTCGGGTCATACCTCTTATGTTTAGGCATTATACTCCCCTCTTCTGGCCCCACAGCAAAGTGTGAAGTTGTGGCAAGATGGTCCAGTTGGCCAGCCGAGGGTCATGCGTTAGCACCTCAACCCACCTGGCCAGATCGTCCAAGATAATATCACGCACGCCCACACCAGCATTCAAGGGCGTACCAATCGACAAGTAGTGCTTAACCGAGGGCTCATCCAGATCGTCCGACGTCTCAATGACCCACTCCAGATCGACCTCGTCAAACACCACGAACTTTAAGGCAGTAATCTTGTCTATCTCCTCCAGGTCTCGCTCGCTAAGCAGCGCCTGCACGGGATCAGAGTCATAGCGCATATCCATGCCACTTGATGGCGGCTTGGGCGAAATGATGAGACAGTCCAACGCACCAGCTACACCATCTGGCATGGTCTTAGAGCCCTGAGTCTCCATGGCGAGCTTGTAGGTTTCACCAAGCCTCATAAACTCCATGTCAACGAACAGGGCTGGGTTGCCGCCTGACAAGGTAATCCACTCATCAGACTTGATGCCTAATGCCCCAAGCTTAACTACGATCTCTTGAAGAGTCATCATAGTGCGCGACCAACCAGGATACTTGGGCAACACAGCGTACTTGGTGTCGCACCAAGAGCAGTCATAATCACAGCCGGCAAACCGCACGAAGTAGGTCTTAGTGCCAATCAGCGGCCCCTCCCCTTGCATAGTTGGACCGAAAACTTCACTAATGGGGTAGCGTTTCTCTGTGTCCACGTTGGGCCTCCCTCTCTAACTGAATTTGCATGTCGATGTACTCTTTGGCTTTCTCCAGGTCCTGGATGGCTTCGCCTTTCCAGCGATAACGGCATAGGTACTTAATGGCATTACCTATGGTCCAGGGCAGGCCTTGATCAACAATGAAGCACTTAACCTCAATCGCACCCTTTGTATAGTGGGCCGGAGCCTTAACAGGGTCGCTCACGACGTATGGTAAATGGGCCGAAGCCCCAACAGAGGCCTCAAGTCCACAATGTACTCGGCCGAGGAGGTAGCCGTCTCGTGGACCACCACACCAAACAGCTGCAACTGTTCAAAGGTCAGGAAAGCGTCCTCCCACTTACGAGCCAGATAGCTGGCTATGTTCTCGGCCGTGGTACGCATGCCCACAGAATAGACGCGAATGCCCAAAAGAGTCAACAATGGCAGATCACGTCCCCAGATCAAGTCCTCCGAGCCTTCAGCCAAGTACGTATGATCCATCTCATCGATCACTGGCTGGCAGGTCTCTTTCAGCTCATCGTAGTCCATCAGCATTCCCGTTTCCTCGCTAAGCGTGCCCTTGATCCACACGGTCACGCGATAGCTGTGGCCATGAAGCCATTGACACTTACCTGGATGGCCTTGAAGCTGATGCGCCGCCTCGAACTTGAAATCCTTCTCGATCCGAACGATTGTCATTAGAACTCCTGTGTGATCTTTCTCATGTCCAGCAGGTTAGGAAGGTCCAGCCCACCAGCCTGCGCCTTAACCAAGTCAATGCCGTACATCATTACTGAGTCACGTACGGTTGGCGTCAGAGAGTAGGACGCCTCAGCTAGTTGGGCCCTAATGGCGTCCTTGCCCAAAGCTGGACTACCTGAGCGCCGCTTGTGCTGCACCCACCAATTGTAGGCTGGGGTCATTTGGAACCACACCTCATGCTCCTGAGGCGCCCAGCGTATTCTTCCCTGATGAGTTGCCAAGTGGTTCACTAGGTCAGTTACGAACTCATCCGCCGCCGTCAGCACTCGCCCCATCTGATTCGAGAACACGTTGTTCAACACCCCAGTTAATGCCACTCTCGGGTCGGGCAGCTCTACATTCCAACATGTGCAGAATGTCGATATCCCAAACCAACACACCGATAAATTGTTGCGCACCCGATCCGGCAGGCCTTGTGGAAAGGCGAGTAATACGACCTCCCGAGCTTTGGACAGCGCTAATGCCAACTCCTTCGAGTTCAGCATCTGGAGGCAGTATTGTAAGTAGAAAGTCGCGAACAGCTGAAACGAAGCCGTCAATGTCCGTAATCTCTGGTAGGCTATCCATGCGTCTGAGCCCTCCGCCACATTGTCTGGATGGTAGTCTATCGCAATCATGCGCTCTTTACAAGCCGGGTCATCAATCGCATCCTCGCCATCAATGGAGAATGGGGCGCTCAAGGGATAGTCCTGTGTCGTCTGATCGGCTCGGCCTCTAGGGTCGTGGCCCGTATCGTATGACAGCAGAATGAACCTAATGAAGGCGTTTGCCGTGGCCTGTCTAAACTCTGAGAAGGCAACAGGTACCGCATTGCTTGACCCCATCAGTGATAGGATCACAAACTTGGTAGTCATAGCGTCATAGGTCTTAGGCTCTAGCTGTCCAAGGAGTGGTAGAAACACTCGGAGTATGCTAGTAGTTTTGCCAGAGCCTTTGGTTCCGAAAATGTTGAGGATTGGGAATCTGAAACCGCATGCTTCGATAGCAGGCTTGAAAGGCGTGGCGAAATACCAGCCCAGAGTTGGCCAAATTGAGGCAGGGGCATTAAGGCTAGGCAGAAGACTGGCAATAGTATGTAAACTGGCCCCTTCGACTTCGGTGAGACTAGTAGCACCTCCGTCAAACCCAAGCTTAGCATGTTCCCGTCTGGTCTCCAAATAGACCAAAGGCGCATCACTGGACCCACGTGGCCCATCGACTCCAAGGGTGCTTTTGTCACCGACAAACCATGAAGCTCCACTCTGTACATGAAGACCAAGCACGGAGGTGGCTCGGATATGAGGAAATCCGATGGACTCAAGCTTAGCGAGTAAGTGTGGAAGTAGGATACGGACGTCATCATCTCTCCCAAGCCATTGCCAAGATGCCAGCCGAGTCTCTTTGTCCATCTGTGGCCGACCATTGAACGCGGTACGTGTAAAGGTTACGCTCTTCCATTCAAACCCGCCCGCACGTACATCACATTGGACTGCGTCTTGCTCCTCGCCTTGTAGAAGTAGGGTAGGATTGAGGACAAAGGTGCTGACCCTGCGAGAGGCACGCCCTTTAACAATGTAATACCCGTCTTCTCGCTCATCCAGCTCAGAAGTCTCGACAGCTTTACGATCCGCCTCAGGTGCAGCCGCTGCCATGGTACGTTCCAAATATTTAGCTCCACCCTCTCCACGGTCTCGGTAGCTGTCTCCCACGGCGTGATACTGAAATATACTCCTAACCAGATCTTGGCTAAGGCCTGCGGTGAGGAGCTCTCGTACAACGGCAAAATCGCGCTCACTTCTTGTAGGATATCCTCGGCTCTCACCTGTACGAACCTTGTGCTTAGTCTTCTTTGCGAGCGACTTATAAGCCAAGAGTTCTGAGGCGCTATATGTAATAGATGAGGCCTCAATAACTCTACACTCCAAAGGACTTCCATGTTTATGATTGACTGATCCGGGAACTCTGAGGATCCGATTGGCATTCCAGCAATGGTCAGCATCTATATCGTCTCCCATCAACTTGTTTAAAGTCTCAAGCATCTCAACATCATCAAGCCACTTATCAAGCACCCAATAATAGTGCCATCCCCACCCACTATATACGATAAGCGAAGGTGGCATGATGGGCTTAGGTGGCTTACGATAGGCAAGCGTTTTCAGGCTTTGAGTGTCTGGCAAGTCCACATCTGCCCAGATCACTCGACCAGCTATTACACTACTCTTCTCGCCACTCCCATCCCTGCGCAAGGTTGGTGAGTAATACAAGTCATGGTCTTGAGGCCACGCCTTTGTTGCAATCAACTGAGCAGGTGTAACAAGCCGCATTCCACCAGGCTGGCCTACTTCAACGAACCCTTCTGGGGCTTCGGCGAAGATAATGTCAAACATGAGGATGTCCCATAAAAGTAGACGAGTTGAGGAGGTGGGCTAGGGCAACCCACCTCCTCGCTCCCACGGCTAGTAGTTAGCTAGCTCAGATCCATCTCGGCCAGGGCGCGCACACCCTTGGCCTCAGCGAAGCGCCGACCCTGCTCGTCAGGGGTCTTCAGCGCCAACTTCAGATCGACCTCACGACCGATCAGGTCGTCGGTCACGAACTCCTGAACCCTCCAGGTGGGGTCGCCATCTTCATCGGGCAGGCCGTCCTTCGTCGCCAGGCCCAGGGCGGCCAGCTTGTTCATCGAGATCCCGACGCCACCACCCTCGAGCATGATGTTGTCGTAAATCCTCGCGCCGTGGCCAGGACCTTCGCCATCCACGTCAAGCGTCCACTGAATGGCGATCATCTTGTTGCCCTTCGAGCTCACCTGCGCAGCGGCCGAGGTCAGCACGGCCTTGCCACCAGGGTAGGTGTGGGACACCCAACCCTCCTTCAAGTCGGCAAACTTCTTCATGCCGCTGAAGTCAATCACGATCGAAGCATCAGACATGTTATTACCCTTTCGCTTACTAGGTGTTCGGCTTATCAGTCGCCCTATAGACGTAGTCGCAAATCTGCTGGATCGTGGGATCAGGCAGATACGACGGGAGCCTCAAGTATTGGTCCTTCGCAACATAGTCCGGACCAGCAGTAAACATAGCAATGTTCCAAGCCTCAGCACGCTTGATGGCCAAGCCGTCCCCCTCAGCTTTCAAGGCCTTGTTCATGTCGGCCACCTCGAGCGCAGATACTCGATCGGCCGAGATCATACGCGCCGTGATGTAGGCGTACCCCTCCACGATCGCGCTGGCCTGACCGTAGAACATGGGTCGAAACACCTGCGACGACATGGGTGGCCCTTTGACGCCCTCAGCCCGCGCCTTCATCGAGCGCACATCCATGGCAGGCTCACGCTCCAGCGCCGTTATCATCACGTGGATAGGGGACTTGTTACCTCGATCAGCCAGGCCAAAAAAGAACCCAGCCCAGTCATTCCACCAGGATACGTTCTCCTTGTAGTCCCCAATCTCAGTGCCGCCCTCAGTTCTACTAAAGTCCGCTGATTGCGGCGTGTGGCCAGTGATCACCTGCATCACCTTCTGTTGCACATACGAGGCCCCATCCACGATCAAGGTCTTAAACTGCACTCCATCAGCTAGTCCCAGAGCCTTGTGCAGTGGATGTGCGTCCGTCTGGCCGCCAGCCAAGAACTCGTAGATGCTGTTGAAGTCCTTCAGCGTCTCAAGCTCCACGATCGTAGGCAGTGTGGCGTTGTCCTTCAACGACACCGGATTGCCGCCCAGGGTCACCAGCAGCGCTGGCGCAGTTACAGAGCACATAGCCGCCGAGCCTACGAACTTCGTCTTGCCCGTACCCGCCTTGCCGTATGCAATCAAGCGCAGCCGCTCGTTGGTAAGGTCCTTGATGAGCTTCATCGCAGAAGTAGGACCGTAACCGCGATACCGCAGGCGGCGCCAACCAAGAGCCACGCTACAAACTTAAGCGCCGTATAGGCGGCAGCCTCTACAGGCCCACTTGCCATCTTAGACATTATAAGTCCTCCAGTTTGAGATCTTGCCTCGGCTGACGCCGCTCGTACTCCTCAAGCAGAAGCTCCGAGGTATCAGCTCCTGCGTCCTCCATCAAGCACGGTGCGCGGAACTGGCAATAGGTGCAATGCAGTTGGCCACCGTTAGGGTAGATCCACACATCCGGATTAAGCGCCTCGAGCGCGGCTAACCGCGTGTAATGCACCACGTTATCAACCACGGCGCGGGGCTTGCGCAGCTCATAGCGCTCAAAGAACGTATTACCCTTCTGCCACAAATGCTCCAACATCGCCTTGTGGTACTCAATGAGAGCTTTGTACAACGTTTCGTCCTTGTCAGACTCAGATCGAAGCTGGGCCTTGTAGTACTCGAACGTAGTATCTGTGGCCTTTGCCTGGCTCAGTGGATGAACCATGTGCCCACCAATCAGCTCAGCGCGCACAAGTGGCTGCGCCACCGTAGGCGCCTTCTTGCGCAGGAGGTTATACAGCACCCCGTCAATCCGAATGCCGAGCAACTTCTCAGCCGCGTAGATGTACATGGCCGACTGCTCGTCGTTGGCTAAGAGCTTCTTGCGCTCCTCGATCGAGCGACAAGTCTTGGTTTCAAACAGCCATGTTGACCCATCACTCTTGCGCTTGACCACACCGTCGAACGTAAAGCCGTAGTCGACGTCATACTGCGGTAGGCCCGGATCTGCCAGTGGAAACAGGGGAACCTTCCCCCGATGCTCCAAGGCCAAGAAGTCCAGGTTGTGATCGCCATTGACTGACTTGTCACTCGCCACCCAGATCTCGTAGTGGCTCAGCACGTCGACCATCAAGGCTACTTGCTCCTCAAAGGCCACTTCCTGACCAGGCCACAACGGCCCTAAGGTCCGCTCGAGCCGTGTACGCTCCTTGTTGGCGTACTGAGTAAAGTGATCGCCAGCATGCCGACCAGTTTCGTACTTGACCTGAAGCGCCTCGTGGCCGCCAGACCCACTAAAGAATGGAAGCACGGGGGCCTTCCGTTGAAGATTCTGACGCATGTGGGAGGTGTAATCCCACAAACGACGACACCGCTTGAACGTTGTCAAGTCGGTAATGTGAACCTCTCGTCTCGGGTATGCCGTCTGATCTGTCATTGGGACACCTCGGCGTCGGTGACGTCATAGGCGGAGTTGAGGGCGGCGTTGAGGGCGGCGCGGGTGCTGTCGTCGGCGGTAAGGTATGCGGACCATGCTTTGTTCCAGGCGTCGTCGGCGGCGTTGGCTGCTGCCCATGCTGTTTTCTGGGCCGCAGCTGCGACCCAATAGGCTTTCCAAGCTTCGACCTGGGCTTCTTTCAGCTCGTCCAGCGTAGGCTGGGCGGGTGGGGCCTTGGCCGCCGCGCCCGCCAGGGCGCTCATCGCGGCGGCGCGGTCGCTCACGTCCGCGTCCAGGTTCAGCGCCGCGATGGTCAGGAACAGATCGTCTTCGCTCATTGCTTCGTCCTTTCGGTTACCTCACAGTAGGCGGCCTCGGCGGCCTGGGCAGCTTTCCATGCGGTCCGCCGTACCGCCGATGCGACCCAATAGATGACCTCAACGGCCTGGGCCGCTTTCCAGGCGATGTGGCGGGCTGCCGATGCGACCCAATAGATGGCCCATGCGACGGCCTGGGTCGTTTTCAGCTTGGCTAACGCCAATGCGTTTGTCATAGCACCTTACTCCCGTGCCTATACTCACGAGTCTGGTTGTAAGCCAACTTAATGCGCAAGGCCTCGTTCAGATCAATGCCATACAGGCCACACATGTCGGCGACCCGCATCAGCAGATCCGCCAACTCGATCGGCACGCCCTCAGGCTTGTCAAAGCCAATCACAGGTTGTGCGGCGTCGGCATAGTAAATCTCCTTCATACCATGCCCACGACGCACCTCCTCCAACACCTCAGACAGCTCCGAGTGGCACAGGGCAATGAGATCTCCAGGTGTGCGACGCTCCTCGTGCCAACCCTTCTCAATTGCCGTCGTGTGTGACCAGTCAACCAACTCGTCGATCGTCATGCTGCTATCAGTCTCAACATTCTTAAGGTCCATACGCCTCCTTAAACCTACTCGCCGCCACGAGCTAGCCACTCTTTGACTAGCTTCTGGTCGGTCCACTTTTCCAAGTACGCCAGCTGAATCAAAACATCAACTGTGTCTTTAGCTATCAAATTGTACACGAACTTAGGCTCAGTAATATCCATGCGATGAATGCGGTTATGCACCTGAGTCATTTGACCAGCAGACCAGGTTATATCATAGCAGATGCAGTACTTAGCCCGCTGAAGATTCAAGCTCTCGCTCATGGCCCCAATAGTGCCAACAAGAACGCGAGTTTTTCCGGTCAAGAAGAGCACAGGGGGTAGAGAGTCCTTAGGGGCTGCGCCGCCCACTAGCAAACTGGCTTTAAGGTGGGCTGCCAACCTTATTGCCGTCGTCCGAAATCTAGTGACAATGATTGTCGACTCATCAGGATGTATGCCCTCTAGGAAGTCCATCACCCAGTCCCACTTAACGTTGGGCGTATGAATACCAAAGATCTCTGGGTCACTGGCAAGCTGTTGGGCCCTAAGCAGTTTAGTAAGCTGACCTGGTATGAAGAGCTCCTCATCGGAGCCGGGCAAGGTAAGGCTCCCCTTCATCAGCTTGGTGTACAGCTCTCGATGGGCCTGGTACAATTCAACACTGGTTGGTGGCTCTATCAAGGGAGGGAGATCTGGGGCCACCTCTGCTTTGGTCCGACCCAGTGTATAAGGCGCTAACAACTCGCCAATCTGAGTGGCCCTGTCCTTACGCGTACCAAGGACAGTCCGCGGGCCGTACATGGGAGTATCGTAATCAACGTACTCCTCAAAGAATTGCCAGTAAGACTTAAACATTGTAGGAGCCAGCCAGTTAAGGATGCTCCACATATCGGCTATGGACTTCTCTTGTGGAGTAGCCGTAAGAGCAATCTTACGTCGGCTCAAGAACTGCTTCACAAACAAAGACGTCTGGGCTTTGCGGTTGCGTATCTTATGAGCTTCGTCAGCTATGATCACGTCCCAGAAGGCTTTGGCTAGAAACTTGTAGTCCATCCTCGCCCCAGCCCAATGTGTAACTAGCCAAAAGTTGGCCCGCGTATGTAAGAGCTTCGCCGCACGCTCGGCGCCCTCAAAGCGCCCAGCCTGGCCAGTAGACATTACAACTCCACCAACAACACCTGTGGTATGCAGCTCTTCCCAGATCGCGTCCTCCCATTGAAGCTTGGCCGCCTTGTTGCAGATGACCAGCTTAGGTCCGGGAAAACGAGCTGCGGCCTTGATTGCCTGTATGGTCTTACCTAGACCACAATCGTCAAAGAGTAGGGTGTTCGCCGCTTTCATGCGGGCGATACCTACTTCTTGATAAGGCCTGAGTTGTTTAGCTTCAACAGGTAGTACAGGATATGGCAAACTGCGCTCCGCTCGTGCGTTGTCTTCCCCCTCGATTTGAAGCCATACTTGTTTAACTTTGCCTCTGGCCACTTCGCAGCCGCTTGGTCTGACGGCTCCTGAATCTTCCAACCCAGCTCCTTCATATGACACAGCATCTTGATTTGGCCCAGTACTTGGATCTCTGGGAACTCCGAGCCAACTTTTTGTAAGGCAGACCCTGGAAACAGGTGCCAGCGTTCGATGATAACAGTTGTCCTGCCGTGGCCCAACGCTTTAGCGTGAAAGGTTCGAATAAGCTCGTCAATACCACGTATGGTACCAGTTTCAAAGGACAGGTTGGGCCAGTGATGTTCAAACGCACTAGCCCAACCTGTCGTCTCGCCTGGATCGAATGCGATGATCATGCGAAGAGTGTCAGCCCTACGACCATGATGGCGATTAGGCCCACCAAGCCGATGGCAATGAACTCTTTGCGGATCTTCGCGCGCACATAGGGTGGAAACTCGTATTTGTGATCAGCAACCGTAGCCCTGCCCTGGTGCGTTGTAAACGTCACATGCGAGCCTGCTTTGCGTGGAGGCTCAATGAGATTCTCAGAGCGCAGCGCCAGCCGAATGAACTCGGCGCCGCTCTTGGCCTTCTCCAGGTCCTTCATTGGGTTAGACACCTGCCACCGCCACTTCCACATCTACTTCATGTGGCAGCGCCTTGACCGTGCTAATAATAACCGAGTAGCCCACAAGCACCAAGTACTTCCTCACCATGTCCTCGGCAATGTGCACCTCGAAGTCCGGTGCGTCAGTCACCAAGTCCAACTCCATGTACTGAACCTGCTGGTTAACCATTGGAGACCTCCTTGAACGTAGGATCGGGCTGTGCCCGACCACACCCACACTCGCACTGGTAGTAGTCGTAGCCGGTATCACGCCGGCCTACCACGATGCGCTTGACCCAGTGAAGAATCTGAAAGGTGCCACAGATAGCGCACATCACAAAGATGAACTCAGGCATTAGTCTCTCCCTCTGGAACGTAGTCGTCCACGGTCTCCTTTAGGGTCATGATCTCAATGCGCAGCCTGGGTGGCAGATCCTGAAACTCCAGCGCATCCACCTTGAGGCGCTCTAAGGCACTAGCGGCTCGCTGAATGGCTCTACCGATTGCATTCAGCGCCCGAGTAGGCACTACTCGGCTTTCCACGATACTCCGCCTCCTTGCAGGCCGTCCTCTCGGACGACCACCTTGACATACTGAACGTTGGACCACTTAGACAGAACACTGCCCAGCACGTGCACGGCTAACTGCTCACAAGACTGGCTGCGAAAGTCGCAGCCATCAAACTCAAAGGCCAAAGGCTGACCACGGCCATAAACTAGCCACAATGACCTCTTCAGGATGGACGCAGCATCGTTGATCTCGATCTCGCGTGAGCCGCCCTCTTCAATCTCTACGTCGAAGGTGAACAAGTGCCGATGAGGGCTCGCCAGGTACTTGTAGCGCTCGGGCGCCTCAGGCCACCTATGATACCCTACTATGTCAAACTTTAATGCCACATAGAGCATTGGTGTACTCCTTCTATTAAAAAGAAGAGGCCCAGACCATACTATTGGCCTGGGCCTCTGGGCCTCTGCGCTTATGCGCTTATGCGCTTACGGACTAGTCGTCGTCGTCTTCGACGACGGGGCCAGCCTGGGGGCGCAAGCCCTTCGCGCGCATGGCCGCCTGGGTCTCGGCGCGCTTGGCCTCCTTGTTGGCCTTCTGACGGGCCACCGCCTCAGGAGACTGCTGGTAGTACGCCGGCCCGATGGTGCACTCGTTGAGGCTGGCCCACGCTTCCAGGGCAGCCTTCGTCTGGGGGGTCAGCCCAGAGACCTTCACAACGGTGCCGCCGCGCGCGCTCGGGGCGCGAACACCCTTGTGCGCGATGTACTCCTCGAGCGAGCGCACGGTGGTGCGCCACTCCCCACCCGAGCCATCGGGCGAGGCGCCCACCTTGTGGGCGTTCGAGATCGCGCCCTGGCGGAACAGGTCGCGTTGCCGGCCTTCTGAGATGTTCAGATACGCCGCGGACTCGGCCAGGCTCAGACTGGTCTCGAGCAGTTCCACTTCTTCCGGAGAATAAGGCATGACAAGTCCTCCTTTAGGATTGCGCACCCACTACTCTGGCTGAACTCTCGCGCCCGCCCGTAAGAGCAGAACTTGAGTAGTTGTAGAGTAGATCGGCGCAAATGTCATCATTAAGTAGTATGATCCCTACAGATTAAAGGATTATGAGAGGTTTATGAGAATTTGATGAGAAACAATCGCCGCGCTCAGCGCTTATGCCTTGTCGAAGCCCAGATGTCAACGCCATACTTCCACTCGAGCGAGGACGCGCTATCAGGCGGCGACTTCCACTCGATCGTAATGCAGTGAACATAAGTGTCACCATCCCATTGAGTTGTAAGAAACTCAATGCTCGCCGGAGCGTAGTAGGCCCATGGCAGGATAATCTGTAGAGCCTTTACGGCCTGTAAACCATAGGCGACCGGCTGCCACTCGATCCGCGCGATCTCGCAAAAGTTGAGCTTATTGTCAGCTGTGCGCTCGGTTAGCACACCGTTAGTCATAATCAGCGACTTGCTGAACAGCCGCAAGCCCGCCCCCAGGTCATAGAGGCCCTCGAGCATGCCTCCACGATAGCCTGAATCGGCCGCTACTGGACAGATTGCCTCGTTCCAGGCGTACGGGTCCTCAAGATGCTTCGGCCAGGCGCTCATTGTGACCTCCTAGTCAATAGCTAATGTAACCACAACTGCCTACCACGAAGCTTTGTGGTAGGCAGATTGGCTCACTAACCGCTACTTCTCGTTCGGCCAGGTAGCCTCCCAGTCTCGACGGTCCTGTTCAAGCTTAGCCCGTTCACGGGCAACTTCGGCCTCCCCAGCCTCCCAGACCTCGAATTGCACAAGCACCAAGATCGCCAGCACCAAGATCGCCAGCGCCACAAAGAACAACACACTAATCGTTGACATTAAACCAGGTCCTCTCGTTTGATATCCATCAACCATTGAGCCATCGCGTTCGCACCTTTCAGGCGCGTAGCGGTGGCTTGAGCCTGACGCTTGATGTGCGCCTCTTGGCGCTTTGTATCCGCAACCACTTGGGCCGCATGGATCTTGTGCTCGCGCTCCTCGAGCCGCCTCTCCATGCGTTCAATGCGCCGATTGAGCTCTTTGTCGGTCAGGTCTTGTTCGATGCTCATGAGGCCGTCCGAACCTTGTACTCGTACCAGCCGCGTGCCCATTTGATCAGCGCATCAACTCTCGCCTGATCGGCCTTTGGCGCCACGATCCTCGCGTTCTTCAGAGCTGCGATGATAAAATAGTACGTAGAGTACTTCCCCTCGCCGTTCACCGCCCACCGAATAGCGAGCTTCAGGTACTTAGCCATGCGCGTCTTGCTCGTGTGCACGCGCTGCTCGCGCACTTCACCATTGCGCCACCGCATTTCGCCTTTGACCACCTCGACCGCCTCGCCGTACTGGCCCGGGCGCGTGACCGAAGCTAGGCCCTTTATGCGCTTCAGGATGTCTTTCTCGAGTGGAATTAACCCAGTATGCATGTTGGCCTCCTTAGGGCCTACAACCTACTAACTAGAAGGTTGAAGATGGACCAATCGCCTTCTAGTACCACTTTCTCACACTCGGTACATACCGTGTGCGAGGGATCAACAAGCCCGCCACTCACTTTAGCCAGCGCTGTTAAGGCGAACTTGATTTTGCAGATCTCACACCTGAAAGTTCCCCCACTCGTCGGCCGATGAATGACCTCATACGGCATAACGTGCGGGCTATGTGGCGCAACGTGGCGCTGGGTGCGCGGCCCTGGAGCTAGAGAGAAAGATGAGAGTGTTGACATCAAGTGGCCCTCCTGTGTAGGCCCAGAACTAAACTTACCTATAGTGTAGGGCCTACAGATTAAGGTAACATTAGGGGAAAGTAATAATTTGATGAGAGGCTTTCTACGCAACCGAAAACCAGGAGCACAGGGGCCTAAGGGCTTTCTTGCGGAGCCGCGAGCCGCGAGCCGCAAAGCGGGGAGGGCTCGGCGCATCGGTTTATGTGGGTGTTTGGCCCCTATGTAGGAAATGAAAGCTACCCCTCGGCCTCGCCAGCCTGCTCGCCAGCCCGCAAGGGGTGGGCAGCGGCTGAAAGGCCGAGGGGTAGTAGGGCCGCCGACTAGCGGGCTGGCGAGGCCGTGGCCGGGTGGCCGAGGGCGTGACCAATTACGATCATGGCCGCCTCGCTTTGGACGAGAAGCGTGCGCGTGCTTTTGCACACGCGGCATTCTTCGCCCTGCGCCGAGCAATCTTGGAGGCGCCACGCGAGCGCGTCGACATCGCGGCGGAGGACTACCCATGCCACCGCGAGGGCTTGCTTACTTACTGAGACGAGTTCTGGCTTTTCCATGTTAGGCTCCTGGCTGATCCTACCCTATCGGTTGGGGATGACAACTACCCAACCCTCCGCCCACCTAACCGCCCGGTTTGCGGTTAGGTGGGGAAGGTTATGTAGTTGTAGTTGCCGGCGTTCGGTGCCGGCGTGCCGCTTAGGCGAGGCGGCGGGCGGCGGCCTCGGCCCTATAGGCAGCCAACTCCACCTTGACCTCGTCGGCCTTCACCTTCGCCACTTGGCGCTGGCGCTTGGCGGCCTCTGGGTCGTACGTGTACGCCTGTTCGGGCGTCCGACCAATCAACTCCTCCACCATCTTGACTTCCTCGGCGGTCAAGGCGATCTTGTACATCTTCGTTTCGGTTGTGGCCATGTCAATCTCCGTTTGGGCCAATCCTGGAACGGCTTTGGTGCCGCACCTCCGTGGCCCTTCTTTCTGAGATCATTATCAGTTTCGATTATGAGGAGTAAATGAGGGGAACATGAGGGGTTCATGACTTCATATGGCGCCTACTTTTACCAACTGACCTGAACTACAACAACCGCGCTCTCACCATTCTCCAACCTACATCACCTGTCCAGACGACAAACACCTACAGCGTAGAGTCCCTATGTTAAGCGAGGATGACAAGAAGCTTAGCCGCTCATGAGAGAGGGGGGCGCCAGCGCAACCTGGCTCCAACCTGGGCTACAACTACAACCAAAAACGCATAAGACTTCGATACTATATAATGTATAACATACATACCTCTATATACAGATACATAATGATAATGACCGAGTCCGTCTCTAGATTTTGGAGCTGGTAGCAGCTGTCTACAGGAGCGGAAGGCTCAGCTGGGCAGGCATAGACATGGGCTGGTCGGTCTCGTTGGCCACAATAGATGCCACGGCCACTCCGCCAGTCAACGCCGCCTCCACTCTGGCCAGCTCTATAAAAGCCTCTTTGTCGGCGGCCTGGTCAGCGGCCAGGTCGGCGCGCACCGGAACGACCAAAGGGTCAGCGGTGTCGGTGTCAGCAGCGTCAGCAGGCGCCAGCAAGGCCCGCGCGGCAAGCCGCTCGCGAATCATCTCAAGTCCAAGTATGCGCTCAGGAGTCAGCTTCTTGTCCCTGCGACGTAGTGGAACACCGGCCTGCTTCAGCTTTTCATACAGCATCGGCAGCGACAACCCAGTAATATCTCGGATCTGAGCAATCTTACGCCCCTCCTTGTACAGCTCAATAGCTATCTCATCACGCATCTTGCGTTGGGGAGCCAAGTCGTTGGCCTTAGTCTCAATGCCCTGCACGCGACGCTGATGCTCCAACGATGCAAGCGTAATGCCATGAGCTTTTAAGACTTCGGGAAGCTCAAGGTGGCCCTCCTTATACTCCTGGTAGCTCAAGAACACCTCTACCCAGTCCACGCTGGCCTTAGGCCCCTGCTCGCGCATGATTACCCCTCGCCGCTTAAGCGCCGAATAGATGGTCGTGGAGTTGCGACCCAGTTCCCGCGCGATCTCCGCGCCAGTCAAACCACTCTCATACATACCAACAATGTCGTTCTCTTCCTCTTCATCAACATTAGTTTTTGACATGTCAATCTCCAGGTCCAATGTAGGTATATTGTAAAATTAACAGGTCTGTAAAATCAACTTGTTCTATATTTTGTAAAATTGTTGAGTTAGGCTGGCCCCACTGACGTCCTATTTTATTGGTCGCCCTAGGAGAATCAAATAATATAATGAGAATAGAATAGAACTTTATCTGTCATTTAAATACTTTTTGAAATTTCGATTTTCATTTCTGTGTAGTGGGGAGCGAAGACACCAAGAAACAAATAAAGACATGTACTATATGTATA
>Ga0163153_10000932_pt1 | contig 48220 bp, 48 predicted proteins | sample OliLakLV19MP6IB1_FD_148629 | JGI IMG/M metagenome (GOLD analysis project Ga0163153, IMG submission 148629) | Freshwater microbial mat bacterial communities from Lake Vanda, McMurdo Dry Valleys, Antarctica - Oligotrophic Lake LV.19.MP6.IB-1 | ecosystem: Environmental > Aquatic > Freshwater >... | reverse complement strand
GGTCCAACACGACAGCATCAGGAGTTCGCCGGTGACATAACATCAACCCTGCCCCACCATTGTCTGCCAAAATAATTTCATATCCTCTTTCCTCTAGGACGGCAACTAGGAGGCCCCGGTCGCGGGCATCATCGTCTATGACTAGAATCTTCGTCATGTGAGCCTTCATCCACTATTTGATGAACCTGCTGTCTCATCGTCTTTCTGGCGCATCCACTCCTGAGAGGCGCCCCGACCGTCCCAGCTCATCCCTACCACCTGGATCAACTCATCAGCGAAGACGGCACGGTCACAATCGAGCAACCCATCATGCCAGTGGAGGAAGCAACGATCCAACATTTTCTGCTTTCTCATCTGCATCTGCTACCAGGACAGGACAAACCAGCCCCATCAGGCCCCATATCAGCAGTACCCTATTTTGTGGTTTCTTGTGGGGGTTGGTTGCTGAGGTAGGGCAAGAATGAGAAAATAAAGAGTAGTAAAATGTCTTAATCGATTGGTGGCTCTTCCTTGTGTTAGTAGACGGATTGAACGACGAGAAATAATAGAACACTTAGAAGAGACATACTTTGCATGGAATGGCTCCGGTCGTGATCATGTAGAACCGATGCGATGTTCTTACACTGCAGATGAAATCCGGAAACAAACATGTTGTTACCCATTTTGCCCGCCTGTGATACGCTTGAAAAAGGTCGAAAAGGAAAGCCGCCAGAAGACAAGAGTGGGGCGTGGGTAGTTCGCAATATATCCCCGTAATCTAAAGAAGCAACGATTACCGACATGGTTGAGGGCGAGCCGAAATTATGGCTCTCCTGATTGGCAAGAGACGTGTTGACAAGTGCTAAGAACGAAGGGCCTGCTGGCCGAAAGGAAAGATTTAAGCCAATGGGAAAGACTCTTGAGTATCAGGGGTACACAATCCAGTCCTCTCCGCATCACCTGGCACACGGTGAGAAGTGGCAGCTGCGCATCTTTATCTCCCTGGACAATCACCGAGGCGTCAAGACTCGCGAATTCTCCGCCGATGTCTTGTATGCGACGGAGCAGGAGGCCGATATTCACGGGATTGCCTTTGGCCAACGGCTGATTGACGGAAAGGTGGAAGGTCAGTCCGTGGTGGACATGAAGGTGGTGGATCGCCGAGCTACGCCGCGGCTTCGTGTGCAATTCCGTACTACGTTTTCGAGTTCCATGAATAAGGAAGGAATGGGAGTCATGCTTGATCTGTCTTCGGGCGGATGTCGCGTCGAGAGTCCTGTTTCCGTGGAACCGGGCTTATTGTTGGAGTTGCGCATCTATGCGCCAAACGTGGAATGGCCGCTCATGATTGAAGCGGCAAACGTGCAGTGGGTAAGTGGACAGACATTCGGGCTGGCCTTCTTTCGGATCACGGAGCCTGAGCAAAAGCGCTTGGGGCAGGTGATCGAAGATCTCAGGGAGAGCGGTGAAGAGGGCGACCATTCAGTCTAAATTGCTGGTCAAGCTGCCGTTAGCCGAGAACTTCAACGGTCAGGGGGAAAGAAAAGGGGAATGTTTTTCGACGCAATTGGGCTTCCCGTCCGCCTGTCCGGTAGGGGTTCAGTCCCGACGCGCTAGTAGTTTCCACCGCAACCGAGCCGATTTTATCCCGCTGTCCATAGTCTGTTAGTCGTAAACACATCGATTCCCGCCTAGACCTCGCCGAGTGTCCGTCCCTGTAAGTGATCGTGCGGCCGGTCATGGTTGTACCAGGTCAGAATCTCCCGCACCGTGTTGGCCAGTCTCACCGTACCTTAGTGCCTTGTTCCAACGTGGGCTTGAGGGAAAACCTGCAATTGGGCGATACGATGATGGGCGGCCGACGGACATAACAACATCAGTGGCGAAACGATACTCTATTACGGTTACGTGCTTAAAATGATTGTTGAACGATCTGTGATCGAGGAAGTCGGAGTGCCTCTTGAAATCTCGCCATGGAATGCCAGTTGTGTCAAAGGAGGTCTCGCGTAACACCGCAATGATGGGAGCGACGAGAAGATAACAAATAGGTGGGACTATTCTGAACGTCTTTTCGCTCTGAAGCTGTGACGACGATGACGAGTTGAGTGTTAGTCCTTCGCTCGTCGTGTGAGCTCTTCGAGCGCCTGACGGACGAGACGCGTATACGTCGGGAGATGGGAATAGATGGAATCGGCCGTCGCTTCGTTATAGGTATGGCTGGTGAGATTGCGGTCCTCCAACATGCGGAACCACTCCGGACTTTCTTGAATCACGCCCAACTGAAACGCGATCCGTATACTATCGCGAGGTGAAAAGGCCTCGAGCCCTGACTCTTCCGCGTACGCCTTCAAACTTTTCCAAAATAACTCGAAGGTAAATTCAAACCGTTGAATGGACGAGTCACGGACAAATTCGTTGACCGGTTGGGCCAACGCGAGGTCTAGGCGCGAGAGCGCTGTACTTAGAAGCCTGAGCAGGTTACGCAGCTTGTCGCTCATACAGACTCTTGATTTGCTGAAGTGCGACGGTCTTGAAGGTTCCGTCCACCGAGGAAAAATCGACCACATCCACCCGTTGCAAGATCGGGAGATCGTCGAATGCATCACGGATCGCCGCGAGGACTTCGGGCTCGATCGGATGCGCTAGATCGAAACCAAGGTCAATATCGGATCGAGTCACCGAACGACCAGTGGCCCGGGAACCGAATACAAACACCTTCACGCAGGGTTCAGAAGCCAGCAGGGTGCGGGCCAATTCTCTGGCCTTCTGTTCGACCAACACCAGCGCACTCTGTCCTTCCGCCCGACTTGCTTCCATCAGAGCGACCCCTTCAGAAGTAACGTTCACTACCCATGTATCTTTGTCGGCCTCTATAGCCTTCTCTGCGACAAAACGCAAGCGACTCTCACGCAATGACGACCGGGTGCTGATACGGATCCGGGATGATGCAAAAATTCACTTTAGAACGACTGTGCTAAAATTGTGCTAAAAAATATCAAAAAGCACCGGATTCGCTGGAATCAACTGTAACAGATAGAATGCTATAAGTCCTTGAATAATTGATAAAAGCGAGAAACCAGACGGAAAATCAGGGTGTTAAGAAATTACCTCTTACGGCCTCATAACCCAAAGGTCGAAGGTTCAAATCCTTCCCCCGCAACCAACCTTCATTTCTTAGATACTTCCATACCACCCTGTTCCCGTTCATTGCGTAGCACGGTCGTGTTGCCAATGTTTTCCTCGATAATTGTTAATCGCAGGCTTGGGCCTGAGCTCTCTTGTTCCCATAACTTCACGGTATAGATTTAGTGGCAAGTCGAGCGCTGTAACGCGATTCACAGTTGCGGTTCGGACGAGTGCACCATGGAAGATGTCTGCCTGCCTGTATGAATCTGAAGCAGGAGATTGTCAAACAGCGCTGGTGGTGTCGGATGTATGTGTCGAGAGAAACGGTGCAGGAAGGGTTAAAGGACAATGTGAGAGAGATAAAGAACCAATTGGGAGTGAATTAGGCCATGGCCTATCTATCTTCTTAGATCGGACTTTCTCAGCTGCGTGCCTGTAACCCTTAAGAGTCGTCCTTAGCCCTCAGATCGTTTACGCCAATAAAATCGATTTCCGCACTCCCGGCAATGCCAGGGAAACCAGCCTGCCAGTCGGCGGAGAAAATCTTTGACACTATGCCGTACCGACCGACGGCAGTATGTTGACCCACATGCAGGGCAGCTTACCGCCCTTGCCTGCGTGCGGGTCTTAACACCGTGGCGGATGAAATGTTGGGTCGCCATAATCGTCTGGTGGGTAGATAGAACGACTAAGCATACACCGATTGGTTGGTCTGCATAACTAGGGAAAATCCTAGGAGTGAAAACTTTGGACACATGGGCAGATGCCGCTGCTAATTAGCTCAGCTGGTGATATCTGCTCACACGGACGGGGGGTCGGAACTCCTCCGTCCTTCTTTCCCCTTCGCGACAAAAGAGAGCGGGATTCTCCACCACACCGCACAGATGCAGGAAGCTTCAACAGTCACCAGGAGTTGTAACTTTCCCTCAGCCCTTGTTTGCCGAGTGGCTGTGAACCCTTGCCTCAAAACACGGTAAGCATTTGACGAAAATCTGAGTGGTGATATAGTCGGCGAGGAGTTGGTGTGAGACGGGGAGATGCTATGCACTTCGTTCGTATCGGCAAGAAAACCTTGAATCTCGATAGTATAAACTATTGCGAAGCACAGATTTGGCAAGATGAGATGTCGCTAAAGGTCTATTTCGTTGGATCTGCGCACAATACTCCGTTGGTATTTGCTGAAGACGATGCCAAGGAGCTGTGGAAGTACCTGGAATACGTCGCTGAAAAACCTGTCTAAGGCCCTCCGCTTCTTTCTCAACTCTAGAATTGCTCGATCCTCGTCATGCTTGATTCTCGCCGATAGCTTTTCCTCATGCCGTTTGGAAGGGATCCCTACTCAGAGCCTGGCTTCCCATGAACGACATGAGATCACCGGTGATTGATTAGTATGGTCGGCCTGCATGCACAGAAGGGGCTGCACTCACAACCGGGATGACCCATCCGTCCTTCTTGTAACTCCGATAGTACACGAGCACTTTTTTTACATAATCCTGTGTTTCTTTGTAGGGAGGGATTTTGCCATATCGATCCACCGTGTGCTCGCCTGCGTTATAGGCCGCCAGGGCCTACCGGGTGTTCCCGTGGAACCGATTCAGGAGGTATCGAAGGTGCTTGGCCCCACCAGTGACGTTCTCGTTCGTATCGTAGAGGTGACGCACGCCATGGCGGATGGCGGTTTCTGGAACTAACTGCATGAGTCCCACTGCCCCGGCCTTTGAAATTACCATCGGATTAAAAGAAGATTCGGCTTTTATGACGGCCAGAAGCAACGCTGGCTGAAGGTGATGCTGCTGAGCTGCGTGGATGACGGCCTGCTCAAGTTCCAGATTCGTCACACCACCGTGATATCGGGCGTTGCGGTGAAATGTTGCAATGGGCTTGCTCACCGGGATATTCGCGAGGCCCATCTGTCTTGCGGCGTCGGCATAGTCATAGGCCTGCGCACCCGCGAGGCAAAGGGGGGCCAAGTTGCCGCCAGCACCAACGTTACGCAGGCGGTATATCTGGCCACCCTATTTTGCTTCACTGTCCGGTGGCCTAAGCCGTCATGCTGAGATTGGGTATCATGCCCGACCTTGTTCATTTTTGTTCCCTCCCGTGCCAAAACCAGTATAGCCATGCCGCACGTCTTATTTATGATAATCGGGAATTGGCCCTACCCTGTGACGCGATAAAGGAAAAAGCAGGTTCCATGCCGTTCTCCCGGAATGGTTAAATGCTTGACTCCATAGAAATTACAATGATTTGTGATCGCCGAGGCTCTGGCTTTCGTAGGGAGATTCTGGTGAGGGGTTTCCTTGTTTTAGCCCTACGTGCCGCACTTTGCGGTTGAGTACAGAGGCTGCAATTTTTGATGGATTAGACTCATCGAACGAGGGGTCCTCTCGCGTGCCGAAAGAGACTGTGGTAGTCTGAGCCCTCCCACTTCCTTTGACCGGAAGGAGTTGATTGCAGTGGTAAAACTTCGATACTGCGAGCGAGTTCATACACAGTTCCCAGTTATGTTCGCTGGGGAGGCATATGTGGGGGAAGGGACTGTGCTTAACCTATCTGTCCCGGGCTGCGCCATCCACAGTCGAAAGCCCGTAAAACCCGGTTCCTATCTTGAGATGAGAATGCTTGTACCTGATATCACGCCTCCGCTTCGGGTTGGATTAGCCAAGGTCCGTTGGTGTGAGGGGCGTCGGTTTGGTGTAGAATTTATTCAAATGCCCGGTCAAGACCAAGTTCGCTTGGGTCGTCTCGTCAAGAATGAAATTCCTCTCGCAATGGTATCTCTTCCTAGTGTGTAGCAAGGGGCACATTACGATCACAGCCTTACCTGCCAGTGAGAGGCAACGCGGATGACGAGATGTCTCGTACTTATCATGATACTGCTCCTGGCAGGCTGCGCTGAGTCCTATACCGTATTCCATAGCCAGACAGGCAACCCGATCATATTGGCTCGGCGCGCATATTCCTACGAAGATTGCCTCTCCACCGTACGGGAGGAGGCGACTCGACTCGGAGTCTCGCTGAGTACGGTGCACGTGAGAGGTTCTTGGCAAGGGCGCTCTCTTCTCTGGCCTTTCGAGCCAGGGTACGCCTGTGAAGGGGCTATTGGCCCTGAACGCCTTCCCCGCGGAGTCTATCGACAGGGTCGCCCTTTATAGGGCAGGCATCGCTCGCTTCTTGCCTGTACGCCTCACCGAATGACAAGCTTGCATGGTCGGACTAACGCCTGCGAGGTTCGCCGTTGAGCGGAGTGCTCCGCGCCTGTTACACCTAGGTGCTTGTATCCTGATTGCCGCTGCTGATTCAGGACCGATTCCGCCTGTACCGAGGAGAGTGAGGTGGTGTGTGAGACTCACGCGGCTATGCTTGTCCGGGGTTTTGTCCTCTTGAGTTTGACAGCGGTCGCCTACGATATTGTCGCATTTTCTTTGCCCTCTCTCGTCTCTTGGCTATAATGAGTTGCTCGTGGTAGTCGGTTTCGTTGCAGACTATCAGTCCAGCCCAGAAGCGAGGAATCGGCATAGGAGTTCACACGAGAGCGGGGGTGTCAGATGATCAAAGCGCTTCTCGTTGAAGACAATGACGTCGACGCTCAGCTCACACAGGACCTTCTTTCTGAATGGAGCATCGAGGAGTTCAGGATTACCCGTGTGAAAACGCTCGGAGAAGGGCTCGCACTTCTCAGCCGTGAGCGATTCGATGCTGTACTCTTGGACCTATCTTTGCCGGATGCGTTCGGCCTTCCCACGGTCAGGCAGGTTCATGCGACTAGTCCGACAATTCCCGTTGTCGTTTTGAGTGGTGTGAGCGATCAAAGTCTGGCTCTTCAAGCTGTTCAACAAGGAGCACAGGATTACCTGGTCAAGGGGCAGGGGCATCCTGAGTTGCTTGCTCGTGCCGTCCGTTATGCTATTGAGCGGAAACGTTCCGAAGAACATCTGACATACCTTGCGCAGTACGATCACTTAACCGGGCTGGTGAATCGCACCCTCTTTCGCGATCGTTTAGTGCAAGCGATGGCTCGAACCAAGCGCTTGCAGCAACCGATTGGCCTCATGCTGCTGGATCTCGACCGATTCAAAGCGGTGAATGATACCTTCGGCCATGACATGGGTGACGAATTGCTGAAAGCCGTCACTGAACGGCTTAAGGTCTGTGTGCGGGAAGTCGATACCGTGGCTCGGATGGGCGGGGACGAATTCACGATTATTCTTGAGGGGGTCTTATCCGAACAGAACATCCTTGCGGTGGCAACACGTATTACTGAATCGATTGCTGCGCCGTTTGAGCTTAAGGGGCACCACATCTCCATTGGTGTCAGTATCGGAATTACAATCTACCCTCAAGACGATCATACCATTGACGAATTACTGAAGCACGCCGACACGGCCATGTATCGGGCTAAACAGCAGGGTGGCAGTGCGTTTCACCTCCACGAAGCCTCCAGAAATCACCCGGTCAATCTCCTCCCGTAGCACGAGACTGCGACCGACAGTGCCGATCAAGGCCAAGGAAGTCTTCCGGCTCTTCTCCGGGCCCGATCTCCACCCTCTACACGCGGATTCCCCTGGTGTATCACCGCCCGATGTCCCTTAACGGCTGGTCTGTCACGATGACGGTTCCGCGTGGATTGGGGGTAAGCATATTCGAGGTGTCGAGTGACTCCCGATCGGGAGTCGGGTGGCAGTCTGGAGTGAGCACGATTCCCCAGTGCTGATTGTCATTGCACGTATTGTTGACGAGGAGCGCTTCTGCATGATGAAAGAGGAGAATCCCGCTCAGCATATTCTCCCGACACTGGTTTCTGACAAGATCAGGATGGCTCCCAGGGTCTCGCACCGCAATACCGAAATGGTGGTTGGCACGACAGACATTATCAGCGATTCTCGGTTGTGCGCCGGCAAACACAAAAATCCCTGATTCCCGGTTGCCACAGACGTCGTTCTCGATAAAAGTCGGCCTCGACTGCGGGCCATAAATCACCACGCCGGACAGGACACCTTCCGTGGCGCGACATTGTGTCACTGTACAAGAGGAGTCGAGCAGGTTCATCGCCGAGTGCTGATCGCTGCCAACATAGCGAAACGTGATGCCGGAGATACGACCGCTTGGGACTTGCTGAAGATAGAGAGGGCCCCCACGCCGGGAAAATATTTGCACCTCATCTCGTCCGGCCCCCACCAAATGAATAGGCCGGCCCGTGATAAAGACCTTGTCTTCATAGATTCCTGGGCGAACAAACACTTGGTCCTGCTCTCCTGCATCGAGGAGTGCCGCACTGGGTCGCGGGTACGAGTCAGCGTCGCTCGCGTCGACGATTAAAGTTTTTCCCCCGAGCGGATTCGGCGGAGGCTCCGTCATCATGTTTTACTCCCGTCACCGCTTTTCGTATTGCCAGAAATCTCCGTACTGTTCTGAGAATTCTGATCGGTCAGGTGGTTGAAAAATCATCCAGCACCGTTCGCCTTGTACAGTCCCTCGATGCATCTCCTGGGATAGGCCTCGGGCCTTCACTCGTTGCGGTCTTGCTGAAAGGATTCGTTGGGTAGCGTGCGATCGCCCCATTCGATTGTGGCATCTGTGCGGATCATGGACACGAACGCGTACTCACGGAATTCTCCCGCAACTCACCCAGCGATCGAGCGGCATTATTTCGGCCATAACCAGGCAAGTCAAGTTTCCTCACACAGTATTGGCTACAGCCGCTTTGCCAGGGAGACGACGTGAGCTGTCAAACCGGTAACATCGCGAACAGATCGTACAAATCTGTCGAACAGGCGGGGGGAGCCACTCCAGACCTCATCGTATCGAGCGACACCAAGCTCTTGGATTCTTGGCCCTTTTAACTGGGCTGGTTCTTTGCCCAGTGGCACGGCGATTGCGTTATCCGAGGAGATCAGGTGCCGCGACATTGCCGAGCACCATGGAGGCAATATGGTGAAGCTGATGATGAGCACCCTGTCAGGAATGATCGTGCTGCTGTGTTCTCTCAATCTGGCCATTGCCGCTCCTTCCAACATGCAGGAGTCGTCTCGACACCTCTATGATCGAGTGATGGAGGAGTTCAAGCATAGGGATTACGAGGCTGCGCTGGCCGGGTTTCGATTCTTTCTCGAACTCCACGGACAGTCCTCGCTAGCCGCGAATGCGCAATATTGGGTGGGAGAGTGCCAGTACCGATTGGGGCACAACAAGGATGCCTTGAAGTCTTTCTACCGTGTGGTATCCGACTATCCACTGAGTCCGAAGCTTGCGGCCTCGACGTTGAAGATCGGGCAAGCCTATACCAGACTGAAAGATCACGAAAAAGCTCGTATGACGTACGAACGAGTGGTCGGTGAATATCCTGATAGTACTGAAGCAGAGTTGGCGCGGAAAGCTCTCGATGCGATGCCGCTGCGGGATGAGGAACCGGCTTCTCAACTGACTGGCCATAGCGCCGCTGACTAGCGCCGTCACAATGTAATCGGTGGACGTCTCAGCAAGAGGCCGTGCGATCAGTTGTCATCGCTGACACCGAGTAGCTGAGCCAGTTGAGGGACGGTATAGGACGTGTTGGGGCTCAAGATGGTCAACGGGATGCCTGCTGCTTGCAGGACAGATTGAATCTCTCGCTTCCGAGTGGCCTCATGTGGCTGAGGAGGAGCCCCTTCATCGAGTAACACGACATGATCCGCAGTCTTCGTTCCCGGGTGGACCAACACAAAGTCGAGTTGCTTTAGCGCAATCTGTTTTAACACCTGTGACCGAGTCGTTCTTTCTGCCTCAACACTGACGATAGACCAGAGCGGAACCCTTGCAAAGACAAGATAGTGATCTTCCACGGCCAGCCGTATGAGATTGTAGAGCAAGAGATCAGTGTCATTCAGCAGAGGCTGGGGACGCAATGTGACGCCTGGAGGAAGGATAAAGGGCTCTTTCCTGACTGGCTCCACAGCGGATGAGATCTTGAGTCGCCAAGCCAGGAAAGCCAGGGAGGTCAGAAGCGCGATGGCAAGGCCTATGACAACGATCTCCATTGTGCCGTTATCGCCTGGAAATGGATTCACGCCAGCGAGGTCCGTTCGGGACAATGGTGCCGAGTAGCACAGGATGGGTCGCGCCCGTGACAGACGGGACGTTGCCCCACTGTCCAGTCACGGTTTGATAGGCCAATAGCGCGAAGGCCACCGCCTCAAACACTTTACTGTCCCACCCCAAGGCCTCAAACGTGGTAACTGGAATCGGGGCGAAGACCGTCACAAGATGGTTCATGATCGCACGGTTACGGACACCACCACCGCCCACTACTACTTCGTCGATTTCACCGGTAATCCACCGTCGCGAGGTTCCCACCGCCTTGGCCGTCCACATACTGCACGTGGCCAAGAGGTCTTCAATCGGGAGGTTGCGTTGCTGCTGAATCGCGATCAGTTCATTGATGAGATCAGGACCGAATGCTTCCCGCCCGGTCGATTTGGGTGGCCTCTTGGATAAAAAGGGATGCGCGAGCATCTTGCCTAGCAGTCGTGAATCGACCTGCCCTTTCATGGCCAGTCTTCCATCACGATCCATCAACAACCGCCCGTCTGTCACACGTACCATGAGACTATCCAGCACCATATTCGCAGGCCCCGTATCGAATGCCTGTACTCCGCTGAGGCGTCCCCCTTTCGGCACATACGTCACATTGCTGATGCCCCCAAGATTCACGATCAACCGCGCGCGACGCGCATGTTTTAAGAGCAGCGCATGTGCGACTGGTGTCAGCGGAGCGCCTTGCCCGCCCGCGGCAATGTCGCGCGCACGGAAATTGGCCACTGTCGTAATCCCTGTTCGTTCGGCAATGACTGCCGGCTCAGCAATTTGGAGTGTCGAGCGAATGGCGCCGACTCCCGGCGCGTGGATACCATGCGGAAGATGATGCACGGTCTGGCCATGAGAACCGATCAATGCCACGTTGTCCGGCTGAAGGTTCGCCTGTCGAATCACATGCAGCGCCGCGTTCGCAAACCATTCACCCAGTAGCGCATTAAGGTGACAGATCTCCGCGACCGTCCCAGAAACTGACGCAGAGAGAATGCGTTGCTGCAGCGAGCGTGGATAGGGCAATGTGTGTGCTGCGAGCGTCCGCGCTTTCAGCGAGCGATCTTTGCCTGTAATGTCCACGAGTGCCGCATCGACACCATCACCGGATGTTCCAGACATGAGTCCCACAACATGCATTCTTTGGCCCCTCCAATGACTCTTTCGTGAGGTGTGTGGTTGCCGGCAGAGCGCGGGGATACTCGACATAGCTATCCAGGAAGGCTCCCGCGAGCGAACGTATTCAGTATCCTACTCGAACTGTTGACCGCTACGCTAATTGAACTCCCGAGCGGGGTCAAGCGGGGAAACATCATCAATCCACCCCGGCCGCGCCGCAAACCGTTGCGTTGACAACGATAGGACCCGATGTTACCGTCCTCGCCCATGTTTATCGTCCGGTCCATTCTTCTCCTCTGGTGTCTTCTCGTCGGCATCGGCCTGATGGTCGCACCGTCTGTCCTTGCTGTTTCGCCGGCTGAGCCTCTCAACATCGTCGTCACGATTCCAGTCCTTAAAGACCTCGCACAACAAATTGGAGGGGGCCATGTCAGAGTGACGTCTCTGCTGAACGGCTATGAAAACGAGCATACCTATTCACCGAGACCGAGCGACTTGGTCGCAGTCCGAAAGGCCCGTTTGTTGTTCGAGGTCGGGATCGGGCTTGAAGTGTGGGTGTCCTCGCTGGTGAAGAACGCCGGAAGCCCGTCGCTTCGCATCGTCACGACCTCTCAAGGAATCGGCCTGATTCGTGACCATGGAGGTCATCGCGACGGGATACACCAAGGGGAAAAAACGGCCGGCTCAGGCGGCAACCCTCATATATGGATGGATCCAGAAAACGTCGCCATCATGCTGCGCCATATTACCGAAGCCTTGATCGCGGCCGACCCCGCTCATGCGACTGATTTCCGAGACCGTCAAGCCGTCTATCTTCAGCAGTTAGACCGGATCCGGAAAGAGCTCTCCGATCGGGTCAAGCAGTTGCCAGATCGTCGGTTCGTCGCGCATCATCCTGCCTGGCCCTATCTAGCCAGGCGCTTTGGTTTCGATGTGGCTGCGACCATTCAGCTGCAGTCCGGCACAGAGCCATCAGCCCTTCAGATGCAAACCCTGATCAGCAAGATCAAAAAAGATCGAATCAAGGTCATTGTGTCTGAGATCCAACTCAGCCAAAAGCTTCCCGAGCTCCTTGCCAAGGAAACCAAAGCGCGAGTTGTCGTCCTGACGACGTTACCGGGAGGCCTGCCCGGGACCGAGACCTACCTCGACATGCTCCGCTATAATGTGCTCCAATTGGCGAACGCCCTCGAGTTTCCCTAGAGCGGCTTTGGGGGTTCTCAACTCAGCGCCGGAAGGAGTAGCGGGTTTCGTGCCAGACTCCCACGAGCCTATCATTCGGTTCGACCACGCGTCGTTTGGATTTCCCGGCGTCATCGCGCTTAAGGATATTTGTCTTTCCATCAACGCAGGTGAATTCGTCGGCGTCATCGGTCCGAACGGATCGGGGAAAACCACTCTCTGTAAAGCCGTACTGGGCCTCATGGCTCCCGTCGAGGGCCATCTCCATATTTTCGATTGTGCCTGCGATGCATTGCGCTGTCACCACCGGGCGAAGATCGGTTACCTCCCGCAAAAGGGTGTTGTGGACCGCAACTTTCCGGTCACGGTTCTTGAAACGGTGATGATGGGTCGTTATGGGGCATTGGGTTTATTCAAACGCCCGGGACTGAAAGATCGGGAGATCGCCATCGAGTCTCTCACCCATGTCGGGATGGAGAGCCATAAGGATACGGCTCTGGGCCATCTCTCCGGCGGTCAGCAACAGCGTGTGTTTATCGCGAGGGCGTTAGCCCAACAGCCGAAAGTGCTCCTGCTCGATGAACCGACCACAGGGCTCGACATCACCGCTCAGCATAACGTGATTGAGCTCGTCGAGCATCTACACGACGAACTTGGCCTTACCGTGCTTTTGATCACCCATGACATCAACATGATCCGTTCACGGGTCGACCGGCTCGTGCTTCTCAAGACCCGGCTCTTCGCCGCAGGGGCCCCCGCTGATGTGCTCAAACCAGACATCCTCAGTGAGGTCTACGGGAAAGACCTGGTGATTACGGAGAAAGATTTCCTCATCGTTGAGGATTATCACCACCATCATTGACCGTACAGTCCCATGTTTGAACTCTTCACCTACGACTTCATGCAACGTTCCCTCCTCGCAGCGGCGATGGTGGGGGGGCTCTGCTCCGTCATCGGCGTGTTCGTCGTGCTGCGAGGGTTGGCATTTGTCGGGGCGGGGACGTCGCATGCGGCCTTTGCCGGCGTGGCGCTGGGCTATCTCATGGGCTGGCCGCCGTTGGGATTGGCGATCATCTTCGGTCTTGCCACCGTGTGGATCACCGGCTGGGTTGAAGAAAAAGGCCGGATGAAGCTGGATGTCTCGATCGGCATTCTCTACACCACCACGATGGCGCTGGCCATTCTCTTCATCGGCCTCATGAAAGGGTATAACACAGAAGTGTATGGCTATTTATTCGGTAGCGTCCTGTCGGTGACGAGTGAAGAGCTAGGCATCATCGGCGGGCTGAGCGTCCTGGTGCTCGGTCTCATTCTCTTGTTTTCGAAAGAACTGTACTTTATCGCGTTCGATCAAGAAATGGCCGAGGCCTCCGGCATCCCAGCGCGACGGATGTTCTTTCTTCTGCTCACACTGGTCGCACTCACCGTGGTCGTCTCATTGAAAACTGTGGGCGCCATTCTCGTGTTTGCCATGATTCTGATCCCTGCCTCCACCGCCTATCAACTCACTTCCAGCCTCACGACACTCACCCTCTATTCCGTCATCATCGGCATCACGACGTCTGTCGCAGGAGTGTTGATTTCTGCCACCTGGGACGTGCCTTCGGGACCGGCGATCGTCCTTCTCGCCACGACCGTCTTCTTTGTTTCGGTGTTGTTCTCCCCCAAAAGAATGAAATCTCCCACTCGTGCTCACGTGCACTAAGTACCTCATTTCAACCAGACTGTAGGGCTATGCCTACAACAACTGTGTCATTCACGAGTCAGTCGCTGCCTCCTAAGGCACAATATGGTATTGGCGATGTTCTGGGTTGATGCAGAAATTTCAGAATCGGCTGATTGTTATGGAAGGAGAACTACCTCAGAACCTTATGTCATAAGGCATAGGACTTGCTAAAAAGGCATAGGACTTGCTAAAGGTGAGGCCTGTCATCCGCGGTACTTTCCAGCGGAGGAAATTTTTCCCAAAGCTTTTTTATTAACGCAGCCATTCACTGTATCAAGGAGGAGTTTATCGATGCGTATGAAACATCTCATTTTTGGCGCTGGTGCGTTGCTCGCGGCTCTGGGGTGGTGCTCGGTTGGTTCTGCCCAGGCCGAATGGGTGCATGAGGGGCAAGCCAATGAAGGCAAATGGACCCTCGGGGCTAGGACCGGCTTCAATATTCCGACGCAAAGTTGGGCCGCAGATACGAAGACCAGCGTTGGTCCAACACCGTTCAATCTTCAGGCCATGTACGGAATTAGTAAGTGGATTCGCTTCGGCTTCATGATGGAGTGGGAGCGTCGATCGATTGACAATCGCAATCCAAATGTCGACCTCGGTACGTTGAACACCATCTCGCTATTACCGACGATGGAGTTTCGCCCAGGGCATTTTTCAGGGGTCACGCCCTATCTCTCGACGAGCATCGGTGTGAATGTGAATTCATTCAGTGAAGACAATAATGCGGTGAATGTCAGCCCGTCCAACACCTTTGCCTATCGACTAGCGGGCGGGTTGGATTTCCCGCTGACACAGAACCTCATGCTGAATACGGAAGCAGCGTGGAAACGGAACCGGGGCGGGCTCGAACTCAATAATCAAGATGCCGGCTCGGTCGACGCCTCTTCAATCAGTCTCTTAGTCGGCGTTCGCTACACCTTCTAACTTCAGGATTCTGTCTGTATGCCGCATCGAGCGTCTGCTCGATGCGGTAACAGATTGCTTTGGTCTACCCACACCCTCGCCAAGACCGTCTCAGCGACGAAATTGAATGTCGTGGGTCTCATCAAAGACAGAGCGTTGACACCCTTCTCCTGGCAGGACTGCCGATGCACATCTCGCGCTCAGCGAGCTTCACCGTCAGGCCTTGGGCAAGTTACCAGATGTTCCATGCATCCTTGTACGGAGAGAATATTAAACGATCGGATTATTCGAGGCGAGGTTGGTTGGTGCGTGACCAGACCATGCCGGTCTGTTCTTTGGAGCTGAACCCTAGGTTTTCGTAAAAACCCGGTCGGCTTGTGCAAAGCCAAAACAGCTCAACTTTTTTGAGGCGAGGATGGTTCAAGATGCGTTGGACGATATTCGATCCGACGCCCTGACCCTGGTAGGCCTTATCGACGATTACGTCCCAGATGGTTGCCCTGTAGACATAGTCCGTTAATACCCTGCCAAATCCGATCAGCAGGTCACTATCCCATGCGGTCACAGCGATATCGGTGTGGCGCAGCATCTTGCGTGCATCGTGAAGCGTCCGCCCTTTGGCCCATGGTGCTTGCTGGTAGAGGCGAACGAGTTTGGCTGGGTCAAGGTCCTTCTTTTCAGCAAAGGTGATGACGGGCTTGAGGGTAGGGGGCATCTTGTACTAGATTATCTCCCAGTGACAGCGACTACGTGACACGAAGTGTACGAGGAACATCATGGCAACGCAAGTACGAACCTGCCCTAAGTGCGCACAGCTGATGTGGCTGAAAGAAGATCAGTACGAACAGCTGGATGAGGAAACCATCCGTGGAAAGTGTCCTCAATGCGGATCAACCGTTCGCTTCACGCTCGTCTCGCAGGGAGACAACGCTGCCGGCCCCAAGATGGGCCATTGAGCGGGAAGTAGGTATAGGCGCAAAAACTGAGTTTTTCAGCAAACTCCTGGACGTCCCTCCACGCTCCATCGCCTGGGACGAGCGTGAATCGTTGCTCGAATTTCCGAATGGGTCAATACGGCCATTCGCAGAGCAACGTATTGGTCCTTCGTCGTATCACGTCTCAATCGTCAAGCCCCTCTCGTCGCAGACTGATTCCAGATACTTCGCGCCCTCTTTCTACTCCGACGCTGGTAGCGGTCGGTTCGAACTCGATGCAGATTACGAGGTTTTCGTTCCATACATGATTGAAATGGTTATACTGCGAGCAGGATTCTCTTGACTCTTCTTTCAGATAGCTCCTCGTGAGGAAAGTGGGCCGACAAGTCGTTCGGTGCGAACATTTCACGGTCGATGTAATTCTTCTCTAGCTGATTGAGGGAAAGGGTGTAGTCCGTGGCAGCGAAAGATCCCAGGTCCACCAGTGCTCCAAACCCAGACCACGAGGCCGCGATGGCGGAACGTCGGGGTCGCCGCCTCAGTCTGAGTTGCCGCCTATTCTTTTTTGGAGAGGATGACTTTGAGGGCGAGGCGACGGTCATCGACCTTTCCACGAACGGCTGTCAGGCAAAGTCCCTTATCCTGCTGCACGTCGGTACGACGCTCCGCCTATCCCTGTTTCTTCACGACCAGAAATGGCCTCTGCGCATCGACGAAGCCCTGGTGCGGTGGGTCAACGGCGGAATGTTCGGCCTCGAGTTTACAGGGATCAGACCGGCCCAACGTGAACGAGTCAGAGCCATCATCATGAAGGCCAATCTCTAGCAGGATGCTGAAAAATTCCGCCGGCTTTGTTCTCGCATCGCTCAGAGACTCAACGTTGAGGGGCACGCCTCGGATATTCGAAATACTGGAGGGGCTTATCCGTTTGCCAAGAACTATTGAGAAGGACAAACGGCTACGCGAAGTGCGGTCCGTACCTCCTCGCCTCCTCACTCGCTGCGGCCGCGCTGAACGGGATTTTTGAGCATCCTGCTCGGTGTACTCCTATTGTCCTAAGCCTGGGCCATTGAATTTCCGCTGTTTCCACAGAGCTTTTCCGCAGCCTGCTAAGAAGCCGCTCACTCGGATATTCCGTCCGCTCCAGCTATCTCCCCTTCTTTCCACAGTGCGAGAGGATGTTTCCCTCTCACGCACTTTCTCCGTGTCACGACCCGCTCGTTGCCAAGAACAGCCGCCAGCGAGGATTCTGAATCCCAAGACGTCAGCGCGATGCAGAAGAACTGACAGGGAAAAAATATGCCGTGAACAGTAGCCTGTTTCGTACGCGTGAGGATGGGAACTCGACCTGGTCAGCGCCTCGCCCTCACTTCTTTTCGTTCTTGGGAAGAGGCTGTGGGTGAGAGCGGAACACCTCATAGTACCGTAGCACTTTCCTCACGTAGGCGCGGGTTTCTCGAATGCGCGGAACTTTGTGGTCTTTGATCCGATGGACCCCGGCGTTATAGGCCGCCAAGGCCAAGGGAAGTTCACCTTGATAGAAGTTCAGCAGATGCCGCAGCTGCTTGGCGCCTCCGCGGATATTCTGGATGGAGTCGTAGGCGTCGCTCACACGCAGTGTAGCCGCAGTAGCCGGCGTCAGCTGCATCAAGCCGACCGCACCTTTAGGAGACACGGCATGCTGGCGAAAGTCTGATTCGGTTTTGATGACCGCGCGCAGCAGGGCAGGATCGAGACGATACTTCTTGGCGTACCACTCGATGGTCCGACGGATTTCCTGTTTAGAATACCGAGGGTAGGCGCCGTCGTAGTCGGGCCGCGTCGGCGTGGGAACAGCGGCGATCAGCAGACACAGCATCACCAGCGCACAAACGATGGTGCGCAGCAGGCGTGAACAGACCGATCCGCTCTTCGTGGTATTGGTAGCCATGATGGACGGTTACATCCCTACGCACGAGACAACCTTCATAGAAGCCTCCAAGGTCTCAAGATTCGTGCCGCGAGGGATCCTCACTAACGTGCTGATGGCACAGGAGAAACTGAAGATAGGCCACAGTGCTTACTATGGCCTCATGTGCTCAGAATGGACGTTTAGGAACTGTTGGCGTGAGCCAATAATTGGTGATTCTTCAGAAGGCGAGGACTTCCGGGAGGTTCTCGATGTGAGAATCAGGGACAACTGCGGAGGATCGCTAGCGGGCTACGGAATAACTATTTTGGCACGCCAGAACTTCGAGTGTCACAACAGAAGAACGCTACTGCAGGGTGCTCAAACAGGCCATCCAGCAAGGCCGCAGCGAGCGAAGATCCGGAGGCGTACCCTCTGGGATACGTTGAGGATCTGAGCGATGCGAGAACGCTGCTGGTGGCTTGTTTCAGCACCCTGCTATAGAAGATCGCCGATCAGCTTCACCGCCTCTTCGGGCGAGGCTGCGGCATACACAAGATGCGGTGCGAGACTTTTGAAGAGACCCACCCCGTCCTTGTCGGCTCCCAACAGAATGACGATCCTCTTGGCCTTCAGCGCTAGCGCAACTTCTGAAACCGTTCCAGTGCCGCCGAGCCCACAGGCCACGACGATATCGCTGGACATCACGTTCACGTTGTTGCGGGCCTGGCCCAGGTCCGTGACGATCGCCACGTCCACATATCGAGACACCCGTGCTTTGCCATCCGGAAGAATTCCGATCGTCAAGCTGCCGGGCACCGACTTCGCTCCCTCACTGGCCGCGTCCATCACACCGCTCGCACGTCCGCCAGTCAACACCACCCATCCTTGACGTGCGATGAGCTCTCCCAACGTTTTCGCATCAGTCAATTCTTGGGCGCCAGCCTTGGCTGGACCCATGACACCGATCACTGGCTTTCTGGTCGACTGTCGGATAGGGGGCTTCTTCACAGAGCGGACCTCACCGGGTAAAGATATCGGCACCGATTGCTTGGGATGGAAATATACACTGGGGGCGTGAGGCTTGTCGCGGGATTCTTGCGAACGGCCCGAGGATCGTGAGGTCACCGGTCCTACGCTATGGTTTTCCCCACAACGCGTCCAATCGCTGGGCGCGGCCGCAATTATATTTGTAGAATTTGTAGCGGACAGGGTTTTTCTTGTAGAAGTCTTGATGGTACTCCTCGGCGGGGTAAAACTGTGAGGCCGTGACAATCTGGGTGACGATCGGCTCTTTGAATCGTTTCGACTGCTCGATCGCCTGCTTGGATGTGTCCGATGCGCGCTGCTCCTCGTCTGTCTGAAAGAATATGGCGGAACGATACTGGCTGCCATGATCGCAGAATTGTGCATTCGGCGTAACCGGATCAACGTTCAGCCAAAAGGCATCCAACAGCTTCTGGTAGCTCACTTTGGCCGGGTCATAGACCACTTCGACCGCTTCCGCATGTCCCGTTCGCCCAGCGGATACTGCCTCATAACTCGGATTGGCGACCGTTCCCCCCATGTATCCCGAGATCACAGACGACACCCCGTCAACCTTCTCGAAGGCTTCTTCCATGCACCAAAAACATCCTCCCGCAAAATAGGCCTTGCTAGGAGCGGCATCTGTCGCAGCCTGGCTGGTCGTGTGGACACTGTCGAAACTCCAGGCTCCGATGAGAAACACAGTCACGGCAAAAATGGATAGAACAGCTTGTCTTTTCATGACACGGCCCTCCTCACTGATTCAGTCGAATAGCGCGATGAACTCTTACACGTTCTACGAGCCTGGCGCCGCTTCGGACGTTCCTGCATGATCTGCCACCATGCGGACAATTGGCCATTCCCTCGCGTGCCTGCTTCTCATCACTCTGGTCGGGTGCGCGTCTTGGCTGATGAAAGGCGAACCCCCTGAGGTGCTCGTCACGAATGTCACGCCTTTAGATGGAACCGCGTTCGAACAACGATTGCAAGTGGACCTCCGTATCCGCAATCCGAACGACTTCGATTTGCTCGGGACGGGCATCGACTTTACACTCAACCTCAACGGGAAGCGGCTGGCCCGAGGATTGGGGAATACCGCCATCACAGTCCCCCGACTCAGCGATACCGTCGTCTCAGTTCAGACCAGCACCTCGACGTTCGACGTGGTACGTCAGCTTCTCAGCTTTTCCGAGACGAAAGGTCTCTCGTACGACATCACGGGCCGGCTCCACATGAAAGACGGCCGCATGTCCTTCGACAACTCCGGCATCCTCCTCGAAAAAAGCGAGCTCTCCGGCGCACCCTCTCCTTAGCCCGCATCCTTCATGAAGCTTCTGCTGCAAGCGCGGATACGCAGCTGTGACGGGCAGTCTCGCCGTTCAGCCCTACGACATACTGCACGAGTATGCCTCAGGGCTTCACGCCTACGAGTGCCCGTCTCGCGTCGCGTCTGCACGCGTTCGCGGCGAACCTTCATGAATAATGCGGGCCAGCCCATTACATTCGAGACGCAGCTGGAACGAAGTCGGCATGGGCCCAGGCCTTCTTGAAACGATCTTCGGCCTCCTCCGCGAGGTCGTCCTTCCGTTGAGCCTTGAGGCTCTGGATCAATCCGATCAGTGCCCAGCCGTTGTCCGGATGCCGCAGAAGGTCCGCACGATAGACCGCTTCCGCTTCAGATGGGCGATGGGCCGATAAGAGCACCGCCCCCAAGTGGTGCCGCACGGACAATGGCCAGAGCGGCGGCTCCGAGTACGGCAGTCCCTCTTCTATGGTGATAGCCTCCTCGAACAACCGAACCGCGTCATCGTAGTGTTGGCGACGGGCGGCAATCTCTCCTGACAGGACCCGTTCAGCAATTTTGAGCAGTGCCCGTTCGGTCTTTTCTTCCGTCGCGCGATGGCGCCGGATCTGTTTTGTCAGGCCTGCAAGGACGACGTGTTCACCCTCAGCTCCAGGGAGTCGGCCCGTCGCAACGAGCGCGAGCCCTCGCCCCAGCCTCCACATCCCTTCCATTAAACGCAATCCTTTGGGAGGCACAGGCTCCTTGAGTAACTCATCCCAGCGGCCAAATCGAATCATCGAAAAGATCGGTGTTGGGAGGTAGAGCTCCTTCCCGCGGTCTTTGCGGGCTTCCTCCTCTGTGATCGTCGCCGTCAAATCGCGAGCCACCTTCAAGGCGTCGACATTACGCCCTTCCATTGCCAAGGATGCCCAAAGAAAATGGAGATTGTGCGTGTAGTAGCCGTCGGCGTATTCGCCGGCTGGATGTTGATCGGCCAAGTATTGCTCATCGACGTGAGCGGCTTGCTGATTCTGTTCCGCCGCTTCGTGGTACTTTCCCATCCGCATGTAAATGTGCGCGGGCATATGGACGAGATGACCAGCTCCAGGCATGAGGTGCGGGAGCCGCTCCGCGCAAGGCAAGGCCAGTTCCGGTTGCAGTGACGCCTCGATCGCATGCAGATAGTAGTGACAGGCCCCAGGATGATCGGGGTTTCGTCCGAGCACGGACTCGAGCGTCGTGACGATCTCGTCTGTGCCAGGCTGCGGTTGCCCATCCGGTTTCCAAAAATCCCAAGGCCGTAAATCCATCAGCGCTTCTGCAAACAGCGTGGCCGCATCATCGTCTTCCGGGAATCGCTGCACCACCGATCGCATGGCCTTCGCGTAGGCTTCATCAAGTCCTTTGCGCTTGGAGGCTTTCCGACTCACATACCGTGCGGCCAACGCCTCGATGTAGGCCTGCTCTTCGGGCCTGGTGCGGTCGGCCAGTCGTCGAGCTTTCTGGATCATGTCAATGGCCCGATGTTCGGCTGTCTTCCCCATGGCGCTATTGATGTTGGGGCCGAGTGCCAGCGCCACCCCCCAATAGGGCATCGCCGCCTGCGGATCCTGTTGGATTGCCGCCTCAAACGACCGGATCGCCTCTTCATGGTTGAAGGCATACACGAGTCGGAGCCCTTGATCGAAATATCGTTGGGCCTGTTCCGATGTGGTGGTGATGGGGTGGTGGAGGGAACCGAGATTATCGAAGAGCGGCGAAGCATCGGTCTGATCGGCAGGCGCAGCGTGCGACGGTGAACACAGCATGAGCCAACAGGCGATACCGATAACCAAGCGCGTGGCAACCATCGATCCTCCCCTCACCCACATGAAGCTCGTTCTCCTTCCCGGGCTTGATTTATCGCACTCGTTCGCGCGGATCGATGTTCTGAATAAGCACCGCACGCCCTTTGTGATCGATATAGGCTTCAATTCTGTCCCCGACATGAGCGGGTCGATCGATTCGAGTATTTTGGTCATGTGCCACGCGCTGCTCGATGCCGCTGGCCTCTCGAATCACATAGGCGCCGCCCTCCACCGCCGTCACCTGGCCGGTTAACGCTACGACATGTGGTAGAATGGGGAGGCGCCCATCGCCGGCCAATTGGGCGCCAAGCGTGCCCCGCACGATCCCTTGGCCAAGGTCCTCTTGCTCCGACGTTCTCGTCCCGTTGCAACCGGCTACGAACAGACTCACTCCCAGCACAGTCATCAGGCACCATTTCATCATATCCATGTATGTCCCTCCTCTCTTGTCTACCCGTGAGTTCCCCTCGAGTCAACAAATGGATGGGAAAGTATCCCTCATGGCTGACGAACGTTAGAATCGAGTGACACTGGAAAAATTGAAGTCGCTGAGTGTCATCGCCGGCACAAGAAGCTTGCCTGTTTCGGACGTGATGGCTTCAGTGGGATTGGTGAAAGCCTCGATCCGGCTGAACACTCGTAGCGGGCTTTCGTGAAAGCGAAAGTTTTTCACCGCCGATACAATGGCCCCATTCTCGACGAGAAACGTGCCGTCTCTCGTCATGCCGGTCAGAGTGAGATCGGTCGGATTGACCGTTCTGATGTACCAAAAGTTTGTCACGAGGATGGCGCGCTCCGTGTGCTTGATCATGTCTTGTAGCGTCGGCACGGGTGACCCACTGGCTGAGAGGCAGGGGGCATCGAGCGTAGGAATTGTATCGATTCCCCGCGCCTTCGCCGTGAACCGATCATAGGAAAGCTGCGTGAGCACTCCGTCGGTAATCCAGTCGGATGCCACAGTGGGCAACCCGTCTGGGGTGAATCCGATACCGAGGAGGTCCTCGTGCGTCGGCACATTACGAAACGTCAGTCGTGTGTCGACGATCCGCCGGCCCAATTTCCCCGACAATGCACTCGTATCTTTCTCGTACGATTTCGCGTCGAGTGCCCAGAGCAGCGAGTACCACAGTCCTGCGACGGCAGCCGGCTCAAGAATGACGGTATAGCGACCCGGCGGCAGCTCGCGCACCTCCAGGCCCCGCTTGGCTTTATCGATCGCGGTGAGTGTTCGCTCCTGGACCTTCAGATGATCGATGGACCGATGAGCGGCGGCGCTCCAGCCGGTGGCGTCGCCGGTTTGAACCGTCAGGCTGAATCGTGCATCGGTCCGTACTTCATGGGCAAAGAGTCCAGTGCTTGCGGCCACGCCGACTGTCGCCATCGATGACGACACGATTCCTGCTGCGCCCAGGTTTTCCATCCGGCATTGCCCGATCGCTTCGCTGGCATATTCCAGCCGGCGGGCCGGCCCTGCGAAGGCAGTTTCGGGTCGTGCGGTAGGAGTCGTCACATAGTGTTGTGGTTCCACCGGCGGGAGGTATTCCGGATCGTTTGGTGATCGGTCTGCGATGTGCGTCGCTCTGGCGACAGTCTCTTGCACCTTTCCTGCAGAGAAGTCTGTGGTGCTTGCGGTGCCGTGCCGCTGTCCGAACGCCACCGTCACACTCAAAGACCCACGCCTCATATCGACGTTCTGGACGATCTGATTGTTCGCAAACCGCGTCGTCCCGCTCTGCTGATCATGCAAGGATACCAGGGTGTGATCGCCGGTCGAACGCTTCAGCACCAACTCCATAAGAAATCGGAACTCATCCTGGCTTGTCAACTTTGGCCACGTCTTGTGACTCGTCGTACTCATGAACCCGCCTGCCCTCCGATGACGTTGACGTTGCGAAACCGCGCATGGGAGGCCGCGTGGGTCATCCATCCGGACTGGCTCGGCTGGCCCTTGCCGCACGTGATGAACCCATACCGGCGGCGATGCGACCGATCTGCGACCCCGTCGCAGCTGTTCCAGAAATCCGGCGTGATCCCATGGTAGATGACATCACGAACCATGTGGGTCCGCTTCCCATTCTCGATCAACCAAAATGCATCGCCACCGAACTGAAAGTTATACCGCCGTTGATCGATACTATAGGATCCGTGGCCTTCGATGTAGATGCCCCGTGTGACATCGGCGAGCAGCTCGTCGAGGGTGGCGGAGCCTGGCTCAAGTCCAATGTTGGCAATACGCACGATCGGGACGGTACCCCAGCTGTCTGCGCGATTGGAGCCGTGCGAGCGCGTCTCGCCGATTTTCGGCGCGACCTCGCGGTTCGTACAATAGCCGACGAAGATCCCGTTGCGCACAATGTCCCACTGCTGGCAGGTCACGCCATCGTCGTCGTAGCCGGTGGCAGCAAGGGTCTCAGGTTCGCAGTTATCGGCCACGAGATTCACGTGCGAAGAGCCGTATCGGAAGGTTCCTCGTGTGTCGGTCGTAAGAAAGCTGGTGCCGGCATAGTTGGCCTCATACCCCAGCGCACGATCGAGCTCGCTTGGATGGCCGCAGGATTCGTGCATGGTGAGCGACAGATGCTCCGGGTCGAGGACGAGATCATACTGCCCGGGATCTGTGGTCGGCGCCTTCACCTTCTCGACGGCTTCAGATGCGATGCGTGGGGCTACGGCAAGGAAATTGGCGTCGTCGATCAATTCATAGCCCATCCGAAGATGCGGTGTATTGAAGCTGCGCGAGGCAAATCGTCCGTCATGAATCGCTGTGGCATCGAAATCGCCGCTCAGAGCCAGGAGGTCGAATTCCAGGCGCGACCCTTCGGTCGAGACAAACAGTTTACGGTCGCGACGAGCCCACAGATTGGCACTGCTCCGCACAATGCCGGGTTGACGATGCATAGACTCCATGGTCTCGAGGAGCAGCGCCGTTTTCTTGTCGAGGGTCACGGCAAATGGATCGATTCGTCTTGCGGTCACGATCCGGTCTCGATGGACCGGCTCATCGGCGAGTTTCACCCGTTCACGTGCAAGGGATGCGGAGCCTTTGGCAATATCGATCGCCAAGTCAGCCACGCGCGGGGCTTCTTCCAGTGACAGTACCGAGCTGGCCGCAAAGCCCCAGGCGCCATGATAGAGCACGCGGATTCCGAACCCGCTGTCCTGCGCGTCTCGAATGGACGCAATGCGGCGGTCTTCGCCGCGAATCGTCTGGGTCGTGCTGTCGAGAAGTCGGATATCGCCGTAGTCGGCTCCGGAGGCCACCACGCGTTTCAGCGCGAGTTCTGCGAGTTCGTCCTGATGAGGAATAAAATGACCGGGCATCGTATCGGTATCCTGGCAGAGACGTCGGCGCCGTTCAACTCATCTTGTCTGAAACAGGCGGCCGTGATTTGGTTTTTCTCACACGATTCTCTACGATACCGTAACATGTTGCCTTCCGAACAAACACCTCGTCAACGGATCATCGAGGCGATCACGGGCACGAGGCGCTCGTCTTATCAACTGGCTCACATGTTGGGTATTCGTGAGCGACAGGTCGAGGAGCATCTGGCGCACGTCGTGAAAACTGTGGCACGCGACAAGACGAGGCGATTCATTCTGGACCCGGCACGTTGCCAGGACTGTAGCTTTGTCTTTCGTGATCGCCGCCGTCTGACAAGCCCAAGCCGCTGCCCGCATTGTCGAAGTGAAGCCATCGCGTCACCCCGCTATGGGATTGATCCATCGGAGTTGTAGTGTGGGTCGCGCTCTGTCTGATATGTTTCACCTGCCTGTGGGTCTCCTGGCCATGTTGTGTGCAGAGAAGAACAGACCCTGGCGGAATGGCTCTGAACCGCCATGAATCATGTGGGTTAACCCCAACAGGTCAAAGAGCCGCGTGCCCAATACCGATGCAGACTGTGTGAGAGCGATCGTAGACATAATGATACGATGGATGCACAGAGGTGCGGTGGTGGTGGTCTGTCTGGCCCTTGCTGTCTGCAGCGGGGATACGTCTCAGGAATTGCTCGAGACCGCCGAGTTCGAAGAGCGACAACACAACGTCGTCCACGCGAAGCAGTTATACGAAGAGATCCTCCGCTCCCACCCTTCAAGCCCACAGGCAGAAACCGCGCGCGCACGTCTTGCCGCACTCAAGTAACACAGGTTCCTCGCCGCATGATGTATGAAAGTGTGCCGCAAACGCGCGCAGTTGCCACGCGAGACGGCTCGTCGTAGCTGTGTATGCAACAGAAGCCTCATGCATCATGCGGCGGGTCCTGCCCGGACATTCCATCCCCAGACTCACGTCTCCCGATTACAGCGCGATCCAGGTTTTCCTCTCAGAAATGTCCCTCCTCCTGACGGGTTTTCCGTGGTGGCGCATTAGAATGACCCTGCTATAGTTGAAGGAGACGCCGTCCAAAGAAGCACAATTACCGGGGAGGATAAGGTGGCTAAGAGCTATGCCGTTCGAGCGGGGCAGCGCATTTCGACCCGGCATCCCTTTGTATATCATGGTCCGGGTTTCCAGGGGAAAGGGCATCTCTGGGATCTGTCTGTATCCGGTTGGCGAGCGACGGGAGACCATCCGGTCACACAGGGAATGGTGATGCCGGTGTATATCGAATTGCCTCCCGGTAAAGGAGAGTCCAAGTACCTCTTGATCGAGTCCGCAATCGTTCGCTGGTCTTCCGGACGCGATGCTGGGTGGGAGATTCAAACGATAAGCGACACGTCGCGGGCGAGGCTGAATCGGTTTCTGGATCGAGCCCGAAGCTAGCGATCACCTGAGTTGCAAGGGGCAGGAATCTCTGCCACGCACGTGTTCTGCATTCACAGTGGGCCAAGAGAAAACCACCCCTCGTCGCCAACATTCATTGAACCATTCACCCGCCTACGCAGGAAGCCACAGCTGTAAAGCTGTGGAGGAATGCGCAGCGGGTGTCCTCCGAAGCCTTGGCGAAGGAGGACACGCTTCGGCGGGTTCCGCCGAAGATACAAAAGGGACCACGGCTGTAAAGCCGTGGGGCTCCACGAAACTCCGAAAGCAACACGACAGAAGGCGCTGCATCTTGTCGAGGTGGCGTATTGTGTATCGCGAGGAATTGCGGCTCGTAGGAGTGACAATCAGGCACCGTTGCCCGTGACGTTTGCACTGAAAAATGACGGAAGACCGCACAGGTTGAGAAAAGGATGATCTCTGGCAAACGAGGGCGATTCAAGTATGCTTACGAGTCGAGATGTTCTCGAGGCCAAGAACTGAAACAAGAGGGTTGCCCGCTTCCGCCCTTCCTTACCCACAGATTGTGATATGAGCATCACGGTTTTCGATAACCGGCGAATTCTTGTCATCGACGACAATGTCGAGATCCTTGAGGATTTCAGGAAAGTCCTGGTATCGGCCAATACCTCCAGCGCACTCGATCAGGCGAGGGCGTCGCTGTTCGGTGAGGTGAGAAAGGAGTCTCACGACGAATCCTTCTGGGTGGATTGTGCCGAACAGGGAGAAGCGGGCCTCCGTTTGGTTGAACAGGCGGTCGGCTCAGGGAAGCCTTATGCGGTGGCCTTTGTCGATATGCGCATGCCGCCGGGATGGGACGGAGTCGAGACCGTCACCCGTTTGTGGCAGGCCGATCCAGACGTGGAGGTTGTGATCTGCACGGCTTTTTCCGATCATGCATGGGAGGATGTCGTCACAACGTTGGCGCAGCGAGATAAATTTCTCATCCTCCGCAAGCCCTTCGACGCGATCGAAGTCCATCAGCTGGCCTCTTCCCTGACCAGGAAGTGGAACCTCGCGCAGCAGGCGCGGCTGAAAATGAGCGATCTCGAACGGATGGTCGTCGAGCGCACGACTGATCTCAGCGATGCGCGCGATCAGGCGATGGCGGCGGCCCAGGCCAAGTCGGAGTTTCTGGCGACCATGAGCCATGAGATTCGCACCCCGATGAACGCAGTCATCGGCATGACAGGCCTCCTCCTCGAAACAGATTTAAACTCCGAACAGCAAGAGTATGCCAAAACCGTGTGGAGATCAGGGGATCATCTCCTCATGCTCATCAACGACATTCTCGACTTCTCAAAGATGGAGGCCGGTAAACTTGATCTCGAGACGATCGACTTCGATTTGCGCGCAGCCGTCGAGTCCGTCACGGAACTGCTTGCGGAGCAGGCGCAGCGGAAAGGGCTTGAGCTCGTGTCGTTAATTCACGCCTCCACGCCTATCGCCGTGCAAGGGGACCCGGGTCGCCTTCGCCAGATTCTGATGAATCTTGTCGGAAACGCCGTAAAGTTTACCGAGCAAGGACGCGTGGTGCTCCAGGTCAGAGCAACCGAAGACCATGGAGACAACGTGACACTGCTCTTCGACGTGACCGACACCGGCATCGGAATTCCACTGGAGAAGCAGGTCGCGATTTTTGAGGCCTTCTCACAGGCGGATAGCTCGACCACGAGAGAGTTTGGCGGGACCGGCCTCGGCCTCTCGATTGCGAAACGGCTCGTGACGCTCATGAACGGGACAATCGGTGTCGAGAGCATGATAGGCCAGGGAGCAAGGTTCTGGATCACCGTGCCGATGGTTGTCCAGCCATCACTACAGCGGTCGGACCAACGTCCAGTTGTCGAACTTCGCAATCGCAAAGTCTGCATCGTGGATGATGACCCGGCAGGACGGAAAGTCCTTGAACAGTACACGACATCGTGGTCGATGCAGCCCAGCAGCGCCGCGGATGCCCCGGGCGCTTTGGTTCTGCTGCGGTGGGCCGCGCAGCAGCAGTGCCCATTTGACGTAGCGCTTGTCGACATCAGCATGCCGAAGCCCAATGGGATCGATCTCGCACGCATGATTAAGGAGGATCCATTGATCGCTGCCACTCCGGTCATCATTCTGACGTCGTATGGGCAGAGAGGCGAAGCGACGCTTGCTACGGAGGCAGGTGCCGCGGGGTACCTGGCGAAGCCGCTCCGTTATGCCCAGCTGTACGAATGCCTCCGCGTCGTGCTGGCTCAGTCATCAGGGGGGATCGGCTCCGGCGGCCTCTCCGTTGACACAGGGGTCGGCGGTGGTACATTACCCCGCAGCATACCCCGTCAGACTGGGCTCGTCACGCGTCATACGCTTGCGGAGGCGCGCGCTCAGCAAGCTGAGCGCATTCTCCTGGCTGATGACAACAAGCCTAATCAGATGCTCGTCGTCCGGTTGCTCGAACGGCGAGGCTATCGGGTCGATGTGGTGGCAGGCGGTTCTGAGGCACTCGCGGCGCTCGCGCAACAGCACTATGACCTTCTCTTTCTCGACTGTTTCATGCCGGATATGAATGGATTCGAGACGGCACGCCGCATCCGGTCCTCCGAGCCGCCAGGCCAGCGGATACCGATCATCGCGTTGACCGCCAATGTGTTGCCGGAGGATCGTCAGAAGTGCCTGGATTCTGGGATGGACGATTGCCTTGCAAAGCCGATCAACCGAGAGGATCTGTTTGCAGCCCTCTCGCGGTGGCTGCCTGCCTCCTCGATAAAAGAGTAGGCCTCTGTGGAGTTTCTCGTTTCAGGTTCCAAGTTTCAGGTTCGACCTCGGGATTTCAGCAATCCGAAACGAACAACTTGAAACATGAAACTCGCAACCTGAAACGCTTAATCGAGATAGGCCTCACAGACGTCAGTCGAGATAATCCCACAGGTCTGAGCCTCGGGATGAACGTCCGGTGAGCCATTCACGAAACCCCGGAATGCGAAACGACAGGAGCCGTTGGATCTTGTCGCAGCGGAGCGAGAGGTCGGCGGGCCGGGGACTCCCAATGTGGTTCCGCGCCGAGCCTTTCACCAGCCGGCCTTTCAACTCTGGATACCAAGGCAACAAGGCTTCACCGATTTCCCAGCGCGAGAGCCGTTCGCTCCCGCCCAGGTGATAGAGGCCCGGCTGCCGACGATCGGCGAGTTCCCAGCAGGCTCGGGCAATGACCGAGGCTGGAACTGGGCAACGAAACTCATCGGCGTAGAGCGTCACATCCTTGCCGGCCTTAGCCGCCCGGCACATATCTTCCACAAAACTCCGGTCGCCGTTCTGCGAAGCCCCAGATGTCAGCACGATCCGAATAACCGTGTGCCGGGGATTCTGCAACACTACCTGCTCGGCTTCGAGCTTGGTCTGGCCGTAGACATTGATCGGGTTCGGTCCATCCGTCTCGCTATACCAGCCGGTCTTCCCGTCGAAGACTTCCCCGCTGGATAGGAAAATGAAGGGAATGTTCTGGCACAACTGGGCAAGGTGGGCAGTCACTTCTACATTGTCGCGGCGGGCTTGGTCGGGATCTTGCTCGCAGGCTTTGGTTCGGCTGAGCGCAGCACAATGGATGAGGAGGTCTGGTTTGAGCGCACGAAGGTGCACCGCGACCTTCGATGTGTTGGTCAGCTCAAGCTCCGCTCGGGACAGTCCCTGGACATCCCAACCGGGAGCCCATCGTGAGGCAGTCTTCACCAGATACTGCCCGATCAGTCCCGCTGCCCCAGTGATGACTGCGCGAGGTGCCACATTCATGAACATTTCCACTGTAATCGCGGATTCTCCGCTGCACTTGTGCGTGAAGCATCGTTCGTTCGGGAGTGGGGTTTCTCGTTTCAGGTTCCAAGTTTCAGGTTCGACCTCGGAGTTTCAGCAATCCAAAACGAACAACATGAAACTAGAAACTCGCAACCTGAAACGCTTGAACGAGATACGCTTCACGAAGAACGCGGGCTAGCGCGTGAGTTTGCGGTAGCGTATCCGATGCGGCTGATCGGCTTCCTTACCCAATCGTCTCTTCCGATCCGCGTCATACTCGCTGTAGTTCCCTTCAAACCAGACCACCTTGCTGTCGCCTTCGAACGCCATGATGTGGGTCGCGATCCGGTCCAGAAACCATCGGTCGTGACTGCTGATGACGGCGCAGCCGGCGAAACGTTCCAATCCTTCTTCCAGGGCGCGCAAGGTGTTGATGTCGAGATCGTTGGTCGGCTCGTCGAGGATGATGAGGTTCGCGCCCTCTTTCAACATGCGAGCCAGGTGTACACGGTTGCGTTCACCGCCTGAAATATCCTTCACCTTCTTCTGCTGATCGGTGCCCGCGAAGTTGAACCGGGCACAGTAGGCCCGGGCGTTGACTTCGGTCTTGCCGAGCATAATGGTCTCGTGGCCTTCAGAGATGATGTCATAAACGGATTTACTTGGGTCCAGGCTGCGATCCTGGTCCACGTAGCCCAGCGTGACCGTCTCACCGATCTTGATCGTGCCCGCATCCGGCTTCTCTTTTCCGATGATCATGCGAAACATCGTCGTCTTACCGGCGCCGTTCGGGCCGATCACACCGACAATCCCACCTTTGGGGAGGCTGAAGTTCACATTCTCATAGAGGACCTTGTCTCCATAGGCTTTGCTCACGCCGTTGCATTCGACGACCACATCGCCCAGCCGTGGGCCCGGCGGAATATAAATTTCTAGATCCGCGGCCTGCTCGTCCTGTTTCTGATTGACCAATTCCTCATAGCGGTTCAGCCGCGCCTTGCCCTTCGACTGGCGGGCTTTCGGCGACATGCGGATCCATTCCAACTCATGCTCCAACGACTTGCGGCGCTTCGATTCGGCCTTTTCTTCTTTTTCCAACCGCACCTGTTTCTGCTCCAACCAGGAGGTGTAGTTTCCCTGGAACGGAATGCCGTGGCCGCGATCGAGTTCGAGAATCCAGCCGGCGACATTGTCGAGGAAGTAGCGGTCATGCGTGACGGCGATGACCGTCCCTTTGTATTGCTGAAGATGCTGCTCCAGCCATTGCACAGATTCAGCATCCAGATGGTTTGTCGGTTCGTCGAGCAAGAGGATGTCGGGTTCCTGGATCATGAGGCGGCAGAGGGCCACCCGGCGCTTCTCGCCGCCTGAGAGTACCCCAATCTTCGCATCGGGTGGCGGACAACGCAGTGCGTCCATGGCGAGTTCAAGCACGTTCTCCAATTCCCACCCGTTTGCCGCTTCGATCTTCTCTTGCAGCTGCGCCTGCTTTTCGAGCAACTTTTCCAATTCATCGGGCGTGGCCTCGCCCATCTTGTTGCTGACGGCATCATATTCGTGCAGCATCGCCACGAGTTCTTTCTTGCCCTCTTCGACGATTTCTTTCACCGTCTTGTCCGGGTCGAGCTGCGGTTCCTGTTCCAGGATGCCGACGCTGTAGCCCTTCGAGCGCGTGATCTCTCCCGTGTAGTTCGGGTCGGTCCCAGCAATGATCCTGAGCAGCGAACTCTTGCCCGATCCATTCAGGCCCAACACGCCGATCTTCGCGCCGAAATAAAAGCCGAGATAGATTTCGCGCAGCACCTGCTTCTTCGGCGGATAGACCTTGCCGACATTGACGAGTGAGAAAATAACTTGTTTATCGTTTGTAGCCATAGTTCCTTTGATTAGTGGGATAGAGTTGTAAGGGAGCTGCCACGATAGCAAAAGCGCATCGTGTTGCACAACCGATCAATCCTCGTTGCCCACGCTGTTCTTGGATCGCCGGCGCCGGCCGGCAGACCGATGCTTGTTGCGTTATACGTAGCTTTGGCGTACTCTACGTATAACTCACTCAGCTTGGAGCCTCTTGCATGGAACGACTCCCGCTCGAAACCCAAACGCTGTACGCCGAATTTTCAGAACGGCTCCTGGCGACCCAGGCGCGGCGATCTTTAGTCCAGGCACCCGGTTGTTTCACCACAAAACGGGTGAAGGGTGAGCAGTACATCTACTTCCAATATTCCGATCCGGGAGGGCAGCTCCGCCAAGCCTACGTTGGGAAACAGTCTCCCGCACTCGACAGAGTCGTGGCCGACTTTCAACAGGGGCGTCCGGAGCGCGAAGAAGACGCCGCCACATTTCAGCGCCTGTGCGCTCAGCTTCGAGCAGGCGGCGCATTGACGACCGACATCGCCTCTGCCAGAATTGTGAAAGCGCTGGCCGATTGCGGTCTGTTCCATCTGGGCGGTGTCTTAGTCGGCACCCATGCCTTTTCCGTGCTGGGGAACGTGCTCGGAGTGCGATGGGGACAGGCGTTTCTCCGAACTCAGGATATCGATATTGCCGGCTCTGCGCGGTTGGATGTGGGACTCCCGGCAACGGACGCCGATATTCCGAAAGTCTTGGACGGCCTCCGAATGGGATTCGTGCCGGTGCCGGCCTTCAATCTCAAGCGTCCTTCGACATCGTTCAAAGTTCGTGGGCAGCCCGTCCGCGTGGATTTTCTAACGCCTGCGAGACGGAGAGATGACGAGAGCCCTGTCTTCATCAGCCGGTTTCGGGTCGCCGCTCAACCTCTGCCATTCTTGGAGTATCTCTTGGAACAGTATCAGACTGCCGGGGTCGTCGATGGCGGAGGGATTCTGGTGAATGTGCCCCATCCGGCGCGCTATGCGTTTCATAAATTACTCGTCGCACGGTCGAGAGAGGTGACGGCTCAGACCAAAGCGGAGAAAGACCTGGAGCAGGCGTGGCAAATGCTTTTGGTGCTCGCCGAAGACCGGCCTGGCGACCTGGCCCTGGCATGGGAAGCGATGGAGCACCGTGGAACCAGTTGGGTGCGGCTCGCGGTGGCGTCACTCCATGCCATCGAAAAACGACATCGTGGAACCAAAGAGGCGCTTGTGGAAGCCGTTCAAGCCCTAAAGTTCCACCTGCGACCGTCACGTGCGTGACGGACCGTCATGAATTATGCGGGCTCGGGATGAACTGGTGAGTTGAAAAGAACAATCTTGCCGGATGCTCACTGGAACCTGTTTACGCACCGACTACAGCGAATGCAGGATCTGGAGTCCCGCGTTCGCTTGAACGGCCAAGTCGGCAAGGCCGGCCCTGGCTTCCGGCGCGTTGCGCACGGGATTGGGAAAGGCAACCCGCCCACCCTGCATTCGGCCTGGCGTGGTAAGCCGAAGGTGAAAACCCAACCGATCCAATGCCGTCACTGTCGCCTGCTGCGCTTCTGCATTGCCGAACACACGGGCCAGGAGCAGCAACGTGTCCGCCTGTTCTGTATTAAATTCACGGATGAGGTTCGAGGCCTCGTCCGCGAGCGGGTCCACAGCCGCCTCTGCGTAGTCGCCCGGCATGACCCAACCCATCGACCCGAACCCCCCGACAAAATAGATCTCCGTCAGCGCCATGCGGAAAAAACCGAAGTCCTGGAAGTCCACCCAATAGGAGGCATTGGCATGGCGTGCCAGGTAGCGTTCGCGAACCGCGACGGCTTCCTCCTTCGGTACCTTGGTCACTGACCCCATCAACGTCACCCTGGCCGCACCCAGCGGATCGCTGCGGCTCTCAGGCGGTGTCACCAGCAAGCTGGCCCGTGGATCGCCCAGGAGATTTTGCGTGTGCATCGCCATCGTGCTGACCAGAAAGACCGGTTGCCCCTCGTCGTCCAACCCGTAGGGCATCACCGACCCGAAGGGCCAGCCAGGCTGCTTGCGCGAGAGCGTCGAGAGACCACCCGTTGACTGGAGGTAGACCAGTGTCTTGGCCCGCTCGGCATGGGACGGTTCAGGAACGTCAGGACCCTCTGAATCCGGCCCGCTATTATGTTGTCGTGATGATGACATGGCTGATCTATTTTCTGTGCAATGGACCGGGTGACACCTTACCCTGGATCTGTCGAACATTTCCACTGAGGACGGGGTCGTTCTAATGGTGCACCGCCATCGCGTTCGTTTACAGGTCTAAGGGTTTTGGCGTATCCTTCCGCTCGGGCCACGAACACGTGGCATTTGCGTATTGGCTTCCTACTCTTGGAGGGCGCGATGAAATTCGCACAAGCCGGTTCAGTCATCCTGTGTGTCGGTCTGATGCTGTTGAATTACGGCTGCGCCTACGTTGGCCCTACAACGGGAACCGATCACGCCTTTGTACAAGGAGGGAAGGCGTATATCACCGTGTCTCCCACCCTCGCGGTATCGGTACCTGTGAATGTGGCCATCGGCGATAAAGTGGCAGAAGCCGCAGCCAATGCCGCCGTGGGATATCTGAAAGGGCTTCCCGGAGCGATCACATCATTGAACCGTACCGAAGCGGTGCAACAAGGCGTGGGTGCGGGCGTGCAGAAAGCTGCAGAGATCGGCCAACCGGTCAATCGGGAAAAGTTAGAAGCATTTGTTCAAGAGGTTGTAGCGAGGATATGACCCCTCAGACCGCGCGCATACGATTCGATAGCGCTTCTTTTCTATTGCTCTTTGGACTGAGCGGCGCGTTGGCGTTCCAGGACGGCTGCGCGATTGTTGGACCATCCTCGGGTTCAGACCATGCGACGGTGTCAGGCGGGGTTGCTCAAGTCTGCATAGGATGCTCGTCCATTCCACCCGAAACCATTACGCAACTCAAGGCACAAGGAATCACTGAAGCGGCCCTCAACCAGTTTTTTAATGATTTGGGCCGCAAGAAAATTCCACCGGAAGCGCTCGATCATGAACTGCGAGACATTGCCAAGAATTATCTCGATCTCAAAACGAAAATGGCTACGTTGTCGTCTGAAGGTCCGGAAGTCACCGCACTCATTCAACAAGCCCGACAGGCCGTTGAGGCGGTGAATTTCCCCCTGGCCGAACGATTGTTCAATGAGGCCAGCCAGCGGGATGAACAGGCCGCGCAGCACCTCCAACAGGTTGCGACGGCCCGATTGACCTCAGCCGCTGCCGCCCAGGCGCCAATGGCGACCTGCAGCTGGTGCAACTCAACTTTGTGAAGGCTCAAGCCTACTACCGGAAAGCCATGCAATTGCTCCCATCGTCCGACAGGGAACATCGGTGCCAATATCTTATTAGCTTGGGAAATTCTCTCCGAGAAGCCGGCATCCGCACCAAAGGAGCGGACATCCAGAAGTTCTTAGGCGAATCCGCCGCGGCCTATCGCGAGGCCTTAACGGTCTATACGAAAGATCAGCTTCCGCAAGACTGGGCCGCGACGCAGAACAATCTGGGTGCCACGCTGCGCGACCAGGGCCCGCGCACGTGGGGCGAAGCGGGCAAGGGGCAGGCGATCACCGCCTATGAGCTGGCCTTAGAGGTGCGAACAAGAGACACGCTTTCGGTGCAATGGGAACAGACAATGAGCAATCTTAAGATTGCAAAGAATGCGCGCGAAGAGATGAAGTGAACTTCTCCGTGATCGTCAGCCAAGTTTAGGAGGGGCTGGAGCGGCGCAGGCTAGAAGGTTGTGGGCAAACCATCTGATTACAGAAAAAGCCATGGGTGCCTAATCGTCCCAGACTCTTTCTGAGAACCTCGCAGGCTGTTCAGAAAGGCCGTCCAGCCTATGAAGATCGGTACGTGTGAGACGTAAAAAGTGAAAGGTAAAACGTGGGATTGCCGAAGACTCTTCCTCTGAAACCTTTCACCTTTTACGTTTCACCTTTCACGAACGACAAGGGTGGACTTTATCAACAGCCTGCTAAAATCCCATTTCTTGTGACACCCGCACTTCCGATTCGTCGTCGATTTCTTCCAGGCAGGTGAAACAGGTAAAGGGAAACCGGTCTGTGGGGATGGCGCAGACTTCGCCGACCGGCGATTCGTCCAGCGCAGGCCCACCACATTCTTTATGAACTAATGTGAGCATCAGGACTCCTCGACTACCAATCAAAAACGTTCCGTGTCGTTCGTCTCTCGTGAGAAACTTAACCGATCGCGCACTGTGGCTCAATAGATTTTCTGGAAATCAGGCTTACTAAGAATGCGCACGATATCGAGGCGAGCGCAGTCGGTCAGAATCTGATTCGTGATTTTGTCAGGGAATCTGTCGAGGTCCGTTGGGCCTTCTCCGACAGAAAGACCTGAAAGGTCACGCGCGCTGGACCTTTTTCCTGTTCCGCTTCGTCTTATAGTCGGACAGCGCCATCGTCCGACCCGCACGGATATCTTTGAGGCCTTCTTCGATCTTCTTGCGAAGTGTGGGGCTATAGGCCAGCAAGGCATCCTCAATGTCGTCTTCTGTCACTGGAACCAGCATTGCGGTCGGTCGCCCATGCGTGGTCACGAGAATTGTGTTGTCCCGCTCGACGGTCCTGAGCATTTCGGACGTCTTGGCCTTGAGCTCCCGCACGTTGGTAAATTTCACGAGCGCCTCATTTGTGGTTTCAAGTGTGACCACAGCGTACGGTCTCTCTGTGGCGAGGTCAAGGACGTGTAGGTTGCACTCTGCCTTATGCGCTATTCACGATAACGTTACAATATAGTAATTAACGCATATTTGTATTTTATGATCCAGGCACGATAGATTGCTTTCCGGCTCACCAGGCACATGCCGGTGCAGTCCGAAGGCCTGGATTCGAAGTTCCGACTACTTCAGCCTTTAATCTTAGGCCTTCCCTGCATCCAGCACCAATCGTTGAAACAGATCCAAATGTTCGGGACTCCTCAATCGATGGTCGCCTGGAATCACATGGAGTTCGATGGGAAACGAGGGAGCCAGGGATTGTAGCTGTTCGACAAATTGGCTGCTGCCGCTCGGCAGAATCACCGTGTCTTGCTGGCCGTGGAGGATCGCGGTGCTGACAGGCCGCAGCCGGTCGAAGCTGGTCTTCCAATAGGCCTCGCTCTCTTCGACCCACTTCCACGAGAGCGGCCAATCTTTGTGCAACGGGTCGTCGTCCCAGGGCATCCAGCCGCCGCTGTGCCAATCGTGGCATCGTTCTGGATCGATCGATCTCGCGCGCAGGCCCATCATATTGAAGGCGGGAGCGATGAGAACCAGCCGTTCCACTTCCTGACATTCTTGCGCCAGGAGCCAGGCAATCCAGCTGCCGAGTGAATTGCCGACAACGGTAATAGGCGGACCGCTCTTGATGTGATCGAGCACCAACCGCGCATCGGCGATCCAATCTGAGAGAGTGTAGTCGATGAAGCGCCCTTCCGATTCCCCGAAGCCTCGCACATCGTAGCAGCAGAATCCCCAGCCTTTTCCTTCGCACCATTGCGCCAGTGCCTTACTTTTGTTGCCCCAACGCTTGGACAAGAATCCTGTGATGAAGAGAATCTGACGGTCTTTCCCCGCAGCGCGATCTCCGCGTATGCGTTTGCCGTCTGGCCCGGTGAGGTGGAAGGGTTCGAGTACGCTCATGGTTTAGCCCGCATTATTCATGAAGGTTCGTGGCAAAAGCGTGCAGACGTGATGCGGACGGTTCGACAGGCTCACCGTCCTGAGCAGAGTCGAAGGACGGGCACTCGGAGGCGTGAAGTCCTGAGGCATACTCGTGCAATATGTCGAAGGGCTGAGCGGCGAGACTGCCCGTCGCAGCCGCGTATCCGCGCTTGCAGCAGAAGCTTCATGAATCATGCGGGTTAGTCAGCACTTTTGCGAGAAAGACTCCGAGTCGTTGGAGGACTGGTTCTGGAATTTCGTGCCCGCCGCGGAATCTGTGCCATTCGACTGCGAGCCCGGATTGGCTCAGTGCGTCGCGAAGTCGCTCCGCTCCGACATAGGGCAGGATCTCATCCTGCATCCCGTGGCTTTGGAAGACCGGGAGGCCTTTGCGTTTCGGCATGAGAGGGATCCATTCCTGCGTGGCGAGCAAATTGCCGGACAGCTGCACCAGCCCCGCATAGGGACGATCCGTGTGGAGCACGGCATCGCATGAGAGCATGGCGCCTTGGGAAAATCCTCCCAGTACCATCTTCCGAGGATCTGCGCCTAATTGGCGTTCGACTTCTTTGAGAAATGCCAGCATGGTTTCGCGCGCCGGAGCGAGGCCTTTGGGAATTTCGTTCGAGAGATCGCGGGGCCGCCCTGCCGCTTGATCCTGAGCCATGCGGGCCATGTCGATGAGCCACCAGGCGCGCGCGTCCCTCGACCCAAAGCTCAACGTGAGCGGTCCTTCGGGAAAGACAAACCTTGTGCCGGTCGGCACGTCCAAGACGTTGGCTAGGGGCACAAGATCGTTCCCCGGCGCGCCGAACCCGTGCAGCAGGATGACGACAGGGCCGTGGCCTCCGCCTTTGCCATCTGTGCCACCGGAAAGGCGAAGAGTGAGACCTCCGAGTTGAGCTATGCGCATATCGCGATCTGCTACAGGGTTAGCTCAGGTACAGGTATTGGAGGAGTGCCAGCAGTCCGTAAAACGACGATTCGACCACTGGCTGCCGCCATATGGGAACAAAGGCTCCCTGGCCCACTGCCTCGATGTCCTCGATGACCTGACGGGTCAGTTTGACGTCGGCATCGCGTGCTGATCCGCCATCCAGCCCCTGGAAAACTTGCTGATTGAGCCGCGCCAGTCCTGCATCGCGCGCCTGCTCAGCCGCCCGGTACAACAGCAGCGCCGCCGTGACTGCCAGCGCCACGTTGACCACCCACCCCACGATCATGGTGAGAGGGAAATCCCAGTTGTCGAAATAGTGGTTGCGAGCCACCATTATGATGAGCAGGACGATGAAGGGATACCGTACCAGGCGGTTGACCACTTCGGTCCGTTGCGCGATCAGTTCGATCTTCATCAATTCACGGGCCTTTGATACATTCTCGATGGACTGCAATTTCAGGCTCTCCGTGAGCTTCTGAGGCCAGCCCTCTGTCGCCCGTGCGAGAGAGCCGATCCAGCGTCTACAGAGGAGCACCGCTTCGAACACGAACAGATTGAGGACGGCTGCGCACAGATAGCTGGCCAGTGCGAACACTTCATCCAGACGGCAACTGAACGTGCCGCGGCAGGGTCCCGTAAAGTTTTCAGCCCCCATGACCTTCCACAGAAGCATCAAAGACAGGGCGTAGACTGTCACGAACAGCAGAATACGCGGGAGACGATGCATCACTGAGCCAGCTTCCCGGTATATACTCCACGAGTTCCCCACGTGCCCGTCTCTATTCAGTCCACGGGGGGATAACACCCACTGCGCCGTCATGATGTAGCGTCTCCACCCTCCAGGGTTGGCCTCCCTGGCCTGAGAGGGAAAGCCATACTGCTCCGACATGCTTTCAAGATTCGACTTGAGATCCCGCCAGGCTTTGATCAGAAATCCTAGCGCCAACAGCGTGGCAAGTCCCCTCAAAATTTCGGTCGGCCACAGGCTGACTCCTTCCAACCAATAAAAAGGTTCGCCCTTGTCGGCCTCCTTCAGGATCCAGTCGAGCGCAAATCGGTCGACGAGGAAGGCGAGGCCGAGCGCGGACAGGGCACTCAGCACGAGGATCCCTGAATGCGCCCTCAACCAGCGGTCGGATGTTGGCTTAGTCCATAAGAGAACGAACCCGATCACGTAGATCAAGCCGATGCTTCCGTAAATGACGTCGGATTGGGGTCGCCGACCATTCGTTTGGGGCTCTTCGTCAGAGAGGTCTACCCGGGGTGCATGCAGGGTATGGCCCCGTTCGATTGCACCGACCGTGAGATCGACCGCGCCGTGCCGACCGACTTCGTACAAACGAGGAAGCTCGGCTGTGCTGAACCACACAGAGTCGGCCGTCAGGTTCGCCTTGTACCCGCAGGGTGGTAGGGCTATTCCATTCTGCAAATTCGCCTGGCTGGTGTCGCCGGGCGAGCAGGTAGTCAGCGGTCTGATATGCCCCACGGCTTGGAGTGTGGCGAAGTATGCAGATGTTTGATAGCTGCTTCGGAAGGGGGGTACGTCGCGCTGCAACAGGCCGTATAATTCCAAGCCGTAGTGGGAGGCCGTCACGAGATTCCTCGTCCAGCGATACTCGTCTGCATAGACCAACCGGCTGTCGAGATCGGTGGTAAAGAACACCGCGCCGGGAAATCGGTCACGCATCGCTTGCAGGATGAGAAGCGCATCGTACGCATCGCTGCCGAGGATTCCGATGGCGGCGACCGGATTCTGGTTGTTATCCTCCTCCGCCGCCGCGGCCATATCCCGCTCGATCCGATCTGCCAGCCGCTGTGCGTAATCGAACTGGCCTGTGCCGACCGGCCGCTCGAGAACCCTAGTATCGAACAGCGCGTTCTTCATCGCCTTCGAGCCGCCCCCTTTGGTTGCGTCGGCCCTGTCTCCACCGGAGATTTCTCCGTCAAGCCCGCGGAGGTAACTGTACCGCCATACGTAAAGGCCGAGCCTTCTCGCCTCTATGGGGTCTCTTACTTGGAGGTCGACCGCCGCATCGAGCGTGGGGCACGCCGCTTTAATCCGGGCCAAACGTTCCGCGGGGATGGTGTGATTCTCTGCCTCAGACCGATGGGCAACACGATGGCAAACAGCGGCAGTGAATTCGACCGGAAGAACACGCCCGTAGTATGAGTCCCAATCTGAAATGAGAATCACGGCGTCCCGCTCAAACTTCACCTGACGACGTTCCAGCTCCTGGGTCAAGGCGAGTAAGAGCTGATCGTCTGATCCAATCGTATGTTTGAGCTCGATACCGGCACGCAGCAGAATCCAACAGAGTTTCTCCTGATTCGGATCAGACGACAGGCATTCAGTGGACTGTGACGGCTTGGCCGTCACACTCAGCTCATGTGTCAGAAGCTTTGGCGAGGTCGTGGCCCAAGGCGAGTACAGTTCCACGCGACCGCCGGCGTTCGCCCAAATCAGGTGATCTTCGCGACCCTGGAGAGTGTTTACGGCCTCCTCGAGCAGGTTCCGGAAGGCCGACGAGCTCCGTGGCCCGAGGATCTTAAAGCGCACGTGCCTTTCCCTTTTCAGGTCCAGCAATACCATGCCGTCACGACTCGTCTGGCAGGTATGACCTCTGATCGCGCTCTCCTGGCAGAGGATGGACTGCACCAGTGTTTGCAGAGTGCCGATGGGGTGGTCACCGGTGATTTCACTGCTGACCCACAGGACGAGCACACCCTGCGCCCAGGTTTTTTCGGATGAACATTTCCGTTGCCCTTCCCGATACCACTCGTACGGCAGGACTTGGCTTGTGCCTGCCTGATCCCGCCATTCGACGTAGGAGAGTTGATCGTCATTTTGCGGGACATAGCAGGCCGTGCCGAGGGCGGAGCCAATCGCGTAACGATCCCGAAGGCGGGTTTCCCTACTCTCCCCGGACGATCCACCTTCCGTCGTGACGAGAAGGACGGTAATGGGCTGCTTCGAGTTCTGGTCAATTTTGTCATCCAGCTCCTGGCGGATAGCTCTGACCCGATCGACGTCATCCTTCAGGTCCCTGACAGCCGACTTAACCTCGCCGTCAAATTTCGCCACGCGTCGCGCGGCCTCAAGAGGGTCCTCCCACAACCTGGCTCGAGCCACACCTTCTGCGACTTGCGGCTTGAGCTCGCCCCCTATCAAGGGAGGCCTGGTGCTCTTCAAGGGCTGTTGCACCATGACCACGCCGGCAATGCCCAGCACAAGCGCGAGCGCGCCGGCCATAGCAATTTTTGAGTCGCCAGATCCTTTTTTGGCCATCGATAGAACGGTCCGTTTCCGTGGTCAGCCGTAGGACACGGCCGCCGGTTCAACTCCCGAGAGACTGGTGGCGCCACTGTACAACAGACAGCTAGGGGGACTGCAAGGAGGGAATCGGCTACGAACTACAACTCACAGAAAGATGCTTCCCCCAGTTGGGAGGCGGAGCCGCGTAGGTGTCCATGCCTGGTTGATCCCTGTACGGATCGTGCAGCAGCGTGAGTAACCGATCGATCTCGGAGTAGTCCTTCTTCTGAGCCTTCTCGATCGCGGTCTGTGCCAGATAGTTGCGGAGCACATACTTGGGATTGACGCGGTTCATGCGTATCAGGCGGTCCTCGTCGCGACTCCCTTCTTCGCGCAGTCGATGTGTGTACCGACGAGCCCACTGATCGAATGAGTTGCGATCCAAAAAGAAATCGCGGAGCGATTCATTCTGCGATTCGGTTCCAGTCTGAAGCAGGCCCAGCGTGCGGAAGAAGCAGGTGTAATCGACATGGTGCAGCTGCATGAGCGCCAAGAGGTCTTGGATCAACGACGCATCTTCCTCTTTCGTCTCGATGAGTCCGAACTTTGTCCGCATCAGCTCCATGTACCGTCCTTCGCAGAGAGGGGTATAACGGTCGAGCGCGGCCTTCAACTCTTCCTTCTGAGCCAACGGGAGGAGGGCTTGGGCTAGACAGCTGAGATTCCAGAGGCCGATATAGGGTTGTTGATTGAAGGCGTAACGTCCATTGTGGTCGGAATGGTTGCAGATAAATCCCGGATCGTAATCATCGATGAAGCCGAATGGGCCATAGTCGAGCGTGATGCCAAGGATCGACATGTTGTCCGTGTTCATCACCCCGTGCGCCCAGCCGACGGCTTGCCATTGCGCGATCAGCCTCGCGGTGCGTTCGACGACTTCGGAGAAGAATCGTGTGTACTTGCCCGACGCATCGACGAGATGAGGATACTGTTGCGCGATGACATAATCGGCGAGGATTTTGAGCTGATCGTGCTGCTTCCGATAGTAGAGGATCTCGAACGAACCGAACCGCACATGCGACGGCGCCATCCGCACGAGCATCGCGCCGGTTTCGACCTGCTCGCGATAGACTTGGTGATCGCTCCCGACGATGCAGAGCGCCCTCGTCGTCGGAATGCCAAGGCCAAACATCGCTTCGCTGCACAGGTATTCCCGGATGGTTGAACGTAGCACTGCGCGGCCGTCTCCCTCTCGCGAGAACGGCGTCAGCCCGGCCCCTTTCAAATGCAGGTCCCATTTCTCGCCCCGTTCGTTTCGCACTTCGCCAAGGAGAATCGCCCGCCCGTCTCCCAGCTGCGGCACATAGACGCCAAACTGATGGCCTGAGTAAAGCATCGCCAACGGCTCCATCCCTGGACCGAGCATGCTTCCACCGAACACTGCGGCAAATTCAGGCCGCGTCGCTTGCTCCGGATCGAGATCGATGAGTGCTGCTGCTGCGGGATTAAAACTGACGAGATGTGGAGGCTCGGAAAACGGAGTCGGATTCAACTTCGCATAGAACGTCTCTGGCAACTGGGCGTAGGAGTTGTCGAAGGAGAGGGTTTCCAGGCTGTGCTTGGTCATGAACGCAACTTACCGGGTCTCGCAGGATTCCGGCCCACTCTTCGATCGAGTAACGACATGGATGTCGCGATCGACTGTGAACACGAACACCCGTTCGCCGATTTGGACATCGATATCGGTAAAGAGCGCGAGGGTCTTCGCCCCGGTGATTTCGCTCACTTGCTCGCAGAGCTTGTCACGGCCTAGAGCGATCAAGTTCTGCCTCAATCGCTTCACCATATCGACGCCTTCCACCGTTTTCGCCAGCTGACGTTCAGCCGGGGTCAGCACCCCCTTGAGCCGGACCACGACGAGATCCCGCACGATGAACGCGCGCACTTCATCCGGTCCACGGCCCATGAATTCTTGTTCGAACTTGATGATGGCATTACGGATTGCATTTTCCATGTGGTGTCCTATTTCGAGTGAGGCCGGGATCTCCTGGCCCGTTGCCGCCTGGTGCAGGATTATAGGGGCGAGAGCTTGCCCGAACAAGAGCTGCCAGTCTTTTGCCCGACCAATCCGACGGTGTAGGGCTTTTGGGCCATTGCGTGACGGGTAAGAGAACCAAATGCTTCCCGGAGCTTGACGCCGATCAACGAATCGTATTATTGATTGGACTGGGCTTCGTGGTCAGCGCTGCCTCCGGTTCTGTGGTTGTTTACAGACAGGTGGAACGCCGTTCGAGAGACAAGGGCCGTAGGGCGACCAGCAATTCGGCAGAATGGCTGGTCGTAGTACAAGCCAACTGGAGTTGCCTCGATGAGCTGTCGAGGACGCCGGTTGGCTTTTGTGTTTTTAGCAGGATGCTTCAGCAGGCTGTAGGCTGCTAGAGCGATATTCTCGTGGTGTTACACGTGCCGATGGGAGAGGCTCTCGCGTGCCGACAAAATGTTGCGCCCTTGCTAGAAATCATACTGTGAACATGATGAGGGACCGATGTTTGCTGTTCTCCTAGTTCCCTTGCTCCCGCTCCTCGCCTCGCTCATCGTGCTCGTAGGCGATGAGGGATCGAGGAATCTGCGGGCCAAAATCGCGGCCTGCCCCATCGGCACAGCTTTTCTCGGCGCCATTGCGACTCTGTGGTTGGTGGCGACAGAGGGGCCCATCACCATTCGTTTCTATGACCCTGCCTCTCTCGCACCCCTGACATTTCCCATGGGTCTCTATATCGACCGCTTGAGCGCGGTCATGATGGTGCTAATTTCCGGTGTCGGTACTATCATCTACACCTATTCCATCGGCCACCTCTATCAGGATCACCACGATCGCCGGTTTCTGGCACTCATTGGCTTTACGGTCTCTGTGCTGCTCTGCTTAGTTTCGAGCGCCAACCTCATGATGCTGTTCCTGCTCTGGCAAGTTATCAGCTGTTTACTCTATTTGCTTGCCCACAATCACGCCCATGATGCCACGCGCAGAGGAGCTGTCAGAACTTTTACCATTTTGCGGGTCGGCGATGTGGCATTTCTAGCCGGGATCGTGCTGGCTCATTCTCTCTACGGCACCTTGGAATTCCAAGAATTGTTCGCGCGGGCAGCCGAATCGACAGCCACCGTGCCTCTTCTGCCGGGGATCGAGATCAGTGGGGCAACCGCGGTGACCTTGCTCCTGTTCATCGGAGCCATGAGTAAGTCGGCGCAATTTCCTCTGTTTATCTGGCTCCCCGGTTATCTCTATGCGCCAACACCCGCGACAGCGCTGCTGCATGCTGGGATTATCAATGCCGGCGGATTTCTCATTAATCGCTTAGCCCCGCTCTTTGGTTTGAGCCCGACCACACTGCATGTGGCGCTTGTGGTCGGCGCACTCACGGCGGTCCTTGGCGCGACCATGATGTTAGTCCAGAATGACATTAAGAACACACTCGGCTTTTCGACGATCGGCCAGATGGGCTACATGATCATGGAGTGCGGATTAGGCGCCTTCTCGCTGGCGGTGTTTCATCTGATCGCCCATGGACTGTTCAAGGCCACGATGTTCCTGAATTCCGGTAACGTGATCCACAAGGCTCGCCAGGAGCCGGCATCCCCCCATGCGGATCCTCATGCGGAAGAACGGGAGTTCTCGCGCCTGACCTGGTTCACGGGATTCACAATCACGCTGCTGATTCCGCTTCTTATCCTCCTCGTGACACACGGGGTGCTTCACATCCCGTTGTTGGAATCGCAAGGAACCGTGATTTTCCTGTTTTTCATTTGGGTCACGTCCTCCCAAGCCATCTTGACTCTTATCCGCCTACGCGCAGTCGCCTCATGGAAAGTATCTGTCGCAATGCTGCTGATACTGCTCTTCGTGGTGTTCAACTACTTGTTCGCCGTCGAATCCTTCACCAAATTCCTCTACCCAAACCCGGCCGAGGTCGCGACATACTTCCAAGCGGCAGCGCTCCCCACATGGCTCTTTGATGGTCTCATCGGCGGAACGGCTCTGGTCATCATTCTCGGGTGGTTCTATATCTATGCCAAAGCCCACGGTCAGACGATGTGGGTGCCGAACTTGGTGGAAGGTCTCCGCCACCGCTTGTATATGCTGTTCTTGAACCGGCTCTATGTGGACCAGGCTAATGAGCGACTTGGCTGGGCCGTCACACACGTTATCCGCAGCATTGACAGCCGTGCGAAGCGAAGGGCGCCATAATAAATAATAGATGATACAGGGCTGCGCCGAGGCGGCTGTTGTCTCTGTGCCTGCACACGAGAGAATGGGTCTTCAATCCAGGATCTGTCTGGTTTGGACTCCTGTCCCACCCAGTCCTTGACGCGAGTCTACGCAGCGTATTAATGATGAGCGCGCCGGTGACGAATGATTCCCGGACGGAGAGCGACAGGATGACCAAAAGCCAGAGGTGATGAGGTGCTTGTGTCGCTCGTACTTGGCGTCCCGCTACTCTTTCTCCTAGCCGCATGCCTTGTGGTGATCGGCCCAGACAGTACGCTATCCCAGCGTGCGAAGCTCGCGGCTTATCCGATCGGTGCCGCATTCTGCGCCGCCATTGTGACTCTGTACCTCGTCGCGACGCAGGGGCCGATCACCTTTCGATTGTACGATCCGGAATCTGCCGGGTCGTTCGCGTTTCCGATCGGTTTCTATGTCGATCGGCTGAGTGCGGTCATGATGGTCTTGATCTCAGGCGTCGGGAGCATCATCTACACCTACTCCATCCGATACATGTATCAGGACGCGCATGCACCCCGGTACCTTGCGTTGATCGGAGGCACAACCTTCGTGCTCCTCTGCATGGTCTCGAGCGCCAACCTCATGATGCTGTTTCTGTTTTGGCAGATCCTGAGCTATCTGTTGTATATCTTGGCGCATAACCACTCGCATGCGGGGACATTGGACGGCGCATTCCGAACCTTTACCCTCCTGCGGCTAAGCGACGTGGCGTTTCTGACAGGAATTGTGCTGGCTCATTTTCTCTATGGCACCTTGGAATTCCAAGAATTGTTCGTGCGGGCAGCCGAATCGACGGCCACCCTCTCTTTACTGCCCGGGGTCGAGATCAGCGGCGCGACTGCGGTGACCTTGCTCCTGTTTATCGGCGGGATGGGAAAGTCGGCCCAGTTCCCCCTGTTCATCTGGCTCCCACGATCCCTCTATGCCCCGACTCCGGTGCACGCCTTGCTGCATGCAGGCATCATCAATGCCGGCGGGTTTCTGATCAATCGCCTGGCTCCGCTCTTCGGCCAGAGCCCGGCGACGCTGCATGTGGCGCTCGTCGTCGGCACGCTCACGGCGGTCCTTGGTGCCACCATGATGCTGACGCAGAACGACATTAAGAAAACGCTTGGGTTTTCCACCATCGGCCAAATGGGCTACATGATCATGGAATGCGGGCTAGGCGCGTTCTCGCTGGCGGTATTCCATCTCATCGCGCATGGACTGTTCAAGGCCACCGTGTTCTTGAACTGCGGCAATGTGATCCACAAGGCCCGCCAAGATCCGGAGTTTCCCCATGCTGATCAGCGGGAAGAAGAAGAGCATTTCTCTCCACTCACCTGGTCGACGGGTTTCTTCACCACGCTCGCGATTCCGCTTATCATCCTGCTGGTGACCCATGGCGTCCTGCGTATTCCTTTGCTGGAATCTCAGGGTGCGGTGATTATCCTGTTCTTTATCTGGGTGACCTCGTCGCAGGCGATCTTGACGTTGACGCGTCTGCGCGCCGTCGCGTCATGGAAAGTCTCCGCGGCCATGTTACTGACCCTCCTGTTCGTCGTGTTGGTGTATCTGTT
>Ga0163153_10000928_pt1 | contig 48332 bp, 74 predicted proteins | sample OliLakLV19MP6IB1_FD_148629 | JGI IMG/M metagenome (GOLD analysis project Ga0163153, IMG submission 148629) | Freshwater microbial mat bacterial communities from Lake Vanda, McMurdo Dry Valleys, Antarctica - Oligotrophic Lake LV.19.MP6.IB-1 | ecosystem: Environmental > Aquatic > Freshwater >... | reverse complement strand
AGAGCGCGTATCCGTACGTGTCTCATGAACGAATCTCCTTCTTACGACTTCATCAACCTACTCTTCCTCGCCAAGTCAATGCAAATGCCTGTTCGATTCGCTCAATATCATGGAGCAACGGTCTCTTAACGTCATTGTTACGAGTTTTTGAGGAGTAAGTGATCGATTCGTAACAGACCTCTGCAATAGTGGGGGCCGAGAACGAGCCGGAAAGGAGAAGACTGCAGCTTCTTCGAACCGTTTCCGTAACGCGGCATCACGAACAACCACTGGAGCATGAGAGGCATTCGGGTCTTCCTCGTTTGGGAGCCACCATCCGCTGCACCGCACGCATGCGACTAAGGAGGAGAGCCCCGATGGCACAGTCGTTCGGCCAGAGATTGTCCAGTCAATCACAGGTGGCGGCATTCACGACGGCCCGCTCGCTGTTGCTGGCTTCATCCGGCGTGGTGAGAAAATGTGAAAAAGAAGGAATGAGAACGAGAATCAGCAAATGGGTCACGAAATGGGGACTTTCAGCGACGACGAGGGTCTAATTGTCCTGGTCACGGCAGTCTCCATAAATAGGACTGTGCGTGCTCCATGAGTCTTGGCCTGTCGGTCTGTGACTATCATATACCCATCAATACTTTCACATTGTGAGGAAGGAGATATTCATGAAGAACATCGATGATGACAATGGTTGCAACACCTCGGGGAACGAAACCTTCCAAGACGTGCTCGACGCCCGTGTGTCCAGGCGGGGGTTGATAAGTAAGGGTCTCGCTACTGCGGCATTTCTGTCACTCGGCGGCGTCGATGCACTCCTAAGGGCCGTCCCTGCTTCCGCCCAGGTGCAGAACCAGTCACTCCTCGGTTTTCAGGGCATCCCGGTTTCGGACGGTGACACCGTCGTGGTGCCGCCGGGGTACAAGGCGGAAGTGCTGATCGCCTGGGGCGACCCTGTGTCGAATGGGCCAGCCTTCAAGCAGGATGCCAGCAACAGCGCCGCTGACCAGGCCAGACAGTGGGGTATGCACAACGATGGTGTGGTGTATTTCCCTATCCTGGGCTCCCAGCGTGGGGTGCTCGTGCAGAACAATGAATACACAGATGACGGCCTACTGTTCTTCGACGGCGTGGCGAACTGGAACCAGGAGAAGACAAATAAGTCGCTCAACGCCCACGGTGTCTCGATCATCGAGATCACCAAGCGGAGCGGATTTCCATGGGACCGGCGGAGAAGACGCGGCGAGTGGGATGTCGTCCGCCCGTCGCCGTTTGCCCGACGCATCACCGGCATGACTCCGATCAAAATCGGCGGCCCGGCTGCGGGAGATGCAAGGCTCCGGACCACCGCGGATCCGACAGGAGAAAGGGTGCTCGGGACGCTGAACAATTGCGCCATGGGATTTACGCCCTGGGGAACATACCTCGCGTGCGAAGAAAACTTCAACGGCTACTTCCGCAAGAACGGTCCCCAGACAAATCTGGAAAAGCGTTATGGCATCAATGCCGCCGGTTTCGGCTATCTCTGGCACACGACCGATTCGCGGTTTCAAGTCGATGCTGAGCCGAACGAGCCGAACCGCTTCGGCTGGGTGGTGGAAATCGATCCATTTAAGCCGAACTCGACTCCTGTGAAGCGCACCGCGCTTGGTCGTTTGAAGCACGAGGGCGCGTGGGTTCAAGAGACTAAGGATGGCAAAGTGGTCGTCTACATGGGGGACGATGAACGGAACGAATACATCTACCGCTACGTCTCGAACAAGCCCTGGCGGCAGGCGCGTTTCCTGGGGATCAACCCTCTCGACGACGGGATTCTATATGTTGCAAATTTCAAGGCAGACGGCACGGGCGAGTGGCTGCCGTTGACACCCAGCAATCCTGCCCTGGCGGCCGGCGGCTGGACGCTGAACGACATCCTCATTAACACTCGCGGAGCGGCCGATGCAGTCGGTGCAACCATGATGGACCGGCCGGAGTGGATCGATACCTTCCCCGAATCGCTCACCGCGATTGCGACACTTACCAACAACAACCGGCGCGGCACGACACCGGTATCGGTCAACAACCCCGACGGCTCCACTGCCGCCGGCTCGGCCCGGCCACCTGTAGATGCTCCCAATCCACGCGTGAACAATGTCTACGGCCACATCATCCGTTGGTTCTATGCATACGACTTCTCTGAGCCGACTTTTGGTTGGGACATCTTCGCCCTCGGCGGCGACCCGACGAATGCGGCCCATGGGTCCACGGTCATCGGCGATAAATACGGCTCTCCCGACGGTATCTACGTGGCGCCGAGCGGGCGACTCTGGATTCAGACCGACGTGTCGACTTCAACCATCAACGCCGGGGCCTATGCCGGATTCGGCAACAACCAGATGCTCTGCGCCGACCCCACGACCAAAGAGACGCGGCGCTTCCTGGTTGGACCCAAACAGTGCGAGATCACCGGCGTGTTTGTCACGCCGGACGAGGAAACCATGTTCGTCGGCATCCAGCATCCGGGCGAGCGGCCCGACGATACGCCGGGCAATCCGGCGAATCCGAAGGAGTTCAGTTCCTGGCCAGATGGCGCGGCAGGTGGGCGGCCCCGCTCGTCCTGCATCGTGATTACGAAGGACGACGGCGGTAAGATCGGCAGCTGAAGACCGAGGCGCGCGGTTCCTCGGACACCCCTCAATCGAGGGGCCGCGCGCGCCTGAAAGATCGGCGCACACGCACCCAAAGATCCCGGCGATGCCACTGAACCCTGCTCCATGGTTAGTGACTCATGGTTCCTGACCCGGCCCTTGCGCTACGGCGGCAAGTGCTGGTATCGAGCCTTTTCAAGTATGTGGCGGAGATTCAAGAGATCGAGGGCGGGTATGCCTTCAAATTCCGCCGCTCGGAACTGCTTATCCGGCGCATAGCCGATTATCTCGTGTTCGAGGGGCAATACTCTCCGCAACTGACGTTCGTGCTTGTCTCTGAGCCGAAAGACGGTGCGGTGTGGTTGCAGGTACGAGGAGGAGAAAGCGAGAAAGAACACATTCGAACTGCCTATATGCCCCACCACATGCGCGCGAGTCCTCCAGCCTAACTTGTTCATTTTGTCTGTATGGTCTATCTGGTTTTTTGGTTGAACGAAACTAACCAGATGAACCAAATCAACCAGATAAACAAAACAAACAAGATCAACCAAACAACCCCTGTGAGTGTTAGGCCATCGTGGCGTGCTGGTTCTTCTTCCACCGAACGTTTCGGTAGATGTGCATTCGGGCTCGCCTCGGTTTTTGATGCGAGAGGCGTTGGCGGTTGAAGGCGATGACGTGGTCGACGACGTCGCCGCAATGGACACATCTCAGGGCTGGGATCCTGTTTCCTCCGTCGTAGATGATCTCCGATACTCTGAGCCCAGCACAGCGGGTGCATCGCATAGTCTCTCCTTGTTACACGATTGTAAGTTGTGGGGACCCATTCAGGTGGTTGCCTGTGACTGAATCGGGAACTGCCTGTACCGAAGTGTTCCGAACCTGCTCACGAATCGGGAGGACAACCTCACGGATAGGTCCGAACTGAAAATCCGCGAGCAGCTGGTGAAGCCGGTCAGCCGTCTTGTTGAGATTCACGTAGTGACGGAACTCGGAAAGCCGCGTGTCTCGCATGTGCGGCTGCGTGGCGTCCATCTGCCACGACCGCACGTAGACGACGATCGGTTGGTCGAGGGCTTCGATTCGTGAAAGAAGGGATTTCAGCGCCGGGTAGTTGAGAGATCGAAGGTACCCACCGCCTCCTATGATCATGCGGAACCCTCCAACATTCAGAGTGGAGGGTGGGATTTCCCACAGACTGCGTTCTTCCCAGGAAAGCCGGTGGATCCATTGGCTAGCGCCAGGAATCCCAGCCAGATCATGGACGATGGGAAGCACGCTGCTGTCGTACAGAAATCCTTCTTCAGCCACGATCGGCAGGGCCCACGGCGTATGTGCAGTGACGCTCAGGCTCGGTGCACGGAATCCGATGACCGGGCGTCCTGTGACATCTTCAAGGATACGTTTGGCTCGATGAATGTCTTGTCGAAAACTCTGTGGGGTTTGTGCGGCGACCAACTCATGCCCGTAGCCGAGACAGGCTATTTCGTGGCCGGCTGCCGAGATTGCGTGAATAACCGATGGATGCTGCTCGGCCAGCCATCCGAGCGTGAAAAACGTGGCTTTCGTTGAGCGGAGAACGAGTAATTCCAGGATGCGTTCGACGTTCGTCTGTATCCGACTCTGGAACGATGACCAATGACGCCGCCGCTGGGGAGAGTCGAATCGCGATGCATGAAAATGCTCTTCGAGATCGAAGGTCACAATATGGCGCGGTTGTATCCGGATACCTTGCGTGGTGGTCTCCTTGGGGAAGGTGGAGCCCGGGACTTGTCCCTTCTCCTGGCAAGAAGGGACAAGCGCGGGGAGGCAGGTGCGCGAGAAGGACGTACCTGGGCTCCGATATGCGGGCAGGGTGGTAGAGGTGTTCGTCATCGAATTACCTTCTGGCAGATTGTTGCTCGATGACGGTAAGACAGGAAACGCAGTAGAGCGAATCGGGCTGCACTCTGAGCCTGGCATAGGGGATTTGATGACGGCATCGGGAGCAGATCCCGTAGGAACATGTATGCAGAGACGTAAGCGCTTGCTCGATTCGACGGAGCTTTTCGATGGCAAGGAGCTTTACGGACAAGGCGATGTCGCTCTCATACTCAGCCGCGGCTTGGTCGATCGGATCAGGGAAGAGTTCGGGTTCTGTGGCGATGAAATGTGAAATCATGGTTTCGCGTGTGAGCATTGTTCGGAGCCTATGGAGTTCGTTCTGAAGATCTGTGTAATTCGTGTTCTTCGGTATGGGGATGTTCGAGTGTTTCGACGGAACATTTCGCGGGACATGGTTCGATGCGCTGGTATTCGGCATAGGCGTCACCTCCCTGTGGAGATACTTCTATTATGTTCAAGGCACAGGACGATCAGCGCCAGATCAAATTTGTGTAACGTGTGTTGGGTGATGCACGGAGCGGAGAGGAGCGCGGGAGGCATGATTCTCTAAATACGCGAAGAGAGTGTGCGTTCTGTCGCGGAGGTCTGTCTGTGACAGCAAGAAATTAACAAACTTGTAATGTTCCGTTGCGCTAGGCGTAATGGTGGGAGGTCATGATGCTAGGGTTTAGTCACGATAGACGTATAGCGCGTACGCCGTGCGGAGAGCTGTGGCTCAGGGGTTTGATTGGTAACCATCATGATGAAAATGTTCGGTGTAGGGGCTTTCTGTGCCCTGATGCTTGTTGCCGTAAGCTGTGTGCGTCCGCAGAAGTACATCGACATGACCTGCGGGAAAATGCCGAGCGAGACGCTGCTCGATCGAGAAGTGGCGATTCAATGTCAACAGTTTCGACAAGACGAAGCGGCCACTGCCGTCTACAACGAGGCGACTTTGCTTCTGAGGTCGTACCGGGCCTGTTTGGAGACGTATGAGCAGGTGCCAGCGCGTGCCCGTGAGTATTGCGGAGAGTATGGGAAAGCTCTACGAAATATAGGGCTCCAGATCAAGGAACCTCTCGACACAGATCCATCGGCAAAGGATGCGGCTCGAATTCCGCCGAAACCGAAGTCCTAGCTCTGTCTCTAGGGCGTACGGTTCGTCTCGTACAACTCCATCGACATGACACGGGGCACGCGGTAAAGATCGCTCATGATAAAATCAAAGGTCTCAGAGACGCCATGATATTCCTACACCAATCACAAGGAGAATCGATATGCGAAATAGATCAGTCTTGGCCTTAATAGCTCTTGCCGTCGTAACTTTCGCACAAACTGCCGGCGCTGAGGTGGATCGGGAGAAGTTATCAAAGGAGCCAGGCGTCTACGCAACTTTTGCCGTGTTCAAGGTTGGGGATCAATGGTCGCAAATGGAGAAGGAAGTCAGGGCTGGCAGTGTAGCGGACGTGAAAAAGGTTTTTCAAAAGCATGCGGACAAGGTCGCCGTGGATACGTTCTTGTTGCGGGGATTATCCGAGAGAGCGGACTTTTTCCTCAGGGTGCACTCCAAGGAAATGCTCGACAACCAGAATTTTCTGGTGGACTTCATGGGCACGACATTTGGAAAAGGGTTGAAGAACACCGATTCGTTCAATGGCATCACGAAGGCGTTAAATTATGTGCCGAAATTTCCGGAGGATGTGAAGACCGAGTTGAAGACTCCACCGCCTCAGGGCAGTCCGTACGTCGTGGTGGTCCCTGTCCGCAAAGATGCCGATTGGTGGCTGATGCCCCAAGAGGCGCGAACCACCTTGATGAAGGAGCATGCGGATGCGACGCTGGTCTATCTGAAGACCGTCAAACGCAAGCTCTATCACTCCAGCGGCTTGGACGATCTGGACTTCATCACGTATTTTGAGACAGCCAAGCTGGATGACTTCAATAATCTCGTGATCGCGTTATTACAGGTGAAAGAGAATCATCACAATAAACAGTTCGGTGAGCCTACCCTACTCGGCACCATCCGCCCCCTGGATGAAATTCTGGAGATCCTAAGCCGCTAATCTGTCTCTCCGCACGATGCGCGTCTCGGTCTGGATGCCAGACCGAGACGCGCTGTTGAAGGAACGTCTTCATTGGTCATTTTCTCGGCTGAACCAGCCCTTCGGAAGTTTCCGTGCTACGGGTTGTTCGTGCAGCTCTGGGGTTCCCATCGTTGGGATCGCCGATCTTGATCGAAAAACACGCGATAGCCCACACAGCGAGAATTTCCAGCCAGGAATTCGTAGTCCCACACCTCGCCCCCGGTCGGAATTTTCTTGAGCCGCTGGGGGTAGCCGAATCGGCGGACTAGGTCGCCCTGCGTGATCTGGCCGATACTGGCTTCGAATTCATCCATTCGGGGATGACTGCACGACAGAAGGAGCGTCATGAGGCAGCAAGGCAGTAGGAACCACCATATTCCCATCCTTGTCATGTGAACAGATCGCCGGTTAAAGCGACCTCTCAGGGACTTGATCAGATAGCTTATATCCAAGAGATTTGACCGAGATGATGGCCTCATCGAGTAGCGAGATCTTGAGCTTCAGCCTGCGGATATGCACGTCGACGGTTCTGGTGGTTCCGTAATAGTCATAGCCCCACACCGCATTCAACAAGACATCGCGGGTCAATACCCGGCCAGGGTGGTGTAGGAGTTGTTCAAGCAATCCAAATTCCTTTGCGGTCAAGCAGATTTCCTTGCCATCAACCTTCACTTCGTGTCGAGATAGATCCATCAGGAGCGGACCGTATGAGTAGGATTTTTGTTTCGGGTCATCGGTTCGTTCTAATCGTCGGAACAGAGCCTTGACCCGCGTGACCAACACTTTGGGACTAAACGGTTTGGTGACATAGTCATCAGCTCCAAGCTCGAGCCCGATGATGGTGTCGGACTCTTCGGCCTTGGCGGTCAACATGAGGATAGGGAGCAAGGCAGTGTCTGGCGCACTCCGGATCTTCTTGCAGACTTCTAGTCCATCAATTTCTGGGAGCATGAGATCCAGGACAACCATATCAGGGCAGGCGGTTTTGATTAGCTTGAGGCCTTCGATGCCCGTCGTGGCAATCGCTGTCCGAAACCCATCTTTTTCAAGATACAGTTTCACTAACTGAGCAATGTCTGCTTCGTCTTCGATGATCAGTATCTTCTTGGGCGCATGGGTTGTCATATGGTTATCGGCGGGGCAGATCGAGGCTACAGTGAGACGCTCATGGACCTGAGTCATTCTATGAGATGATAGACCTCCAATGTTACAGCTGTATTAAGAATGATGATGTGTGCAAAAGAAATATAATGGGTCTCGATCAATCAATATCGTAAGTGGTTCAAAGTATTCGAGGGAGTGTGGTGGTCTGGTAGGGGGGGACCTATAGTCCACTGATTTCGGAGTGGCAGAAGGCCAACGATTCGAACAGATTCCTTTGCCGTTGCTTACGTTGGCCATTGTAAAGCTGGAGAATTCCTGTGGGCGGGAGAAGGTCGAGAAAGATGATGGTTGACTATGCATAATATGTCGAGTATTCTAGACATATGGATATTAAAGACGCTCTCGCTGCCTTTGACTCGCTGTCGCAAGACACCCGCCTGCGGGTGTATCGGTTGCTGGTCGAATATGGCCCTGCCGGTGCGCCGGCTGGTACGCTGAGCGAGTCGTTACATATTCCTCACAATACGCTGTCGTTCCATCTGTCGCACATGAGCCATGCGGGCCTCGTCGTGTCTCGCCGGGAAGGGAGATCGGTGATCTATCGTGCTGATTTCGAGTTTTTTTCAGGTCTGATCCGTTACATGGTCAAGGACTGTTGCCGCGTCGAATTTGCCAGTATCCGCAGCGATACAAAGCGGAAATGTTCGATCATAGAACTGTCACACTGTTGTGAACCAAAGGAGAACCTATCATGAAACGATTCCATATCCATGTCGGGGTAGAACAACTCGATGAGTCCATACGCTTTTATAGTGCGCTGTTCGGCGCGGAGCCGGTGAAAAGGAAGACTGACTACGCCAAATGGTTGCTGGAAGACCCCCGCGTGAACTTCGCGATATCCACGCGTGCGAAAAAAAATGGGATCGATCACCTAGGCATCCAGGTTGAGGAGGAGAGCGAACTGACGGAGTTGCGCGAGCGCCTCAAGGCTGAGGACATGGCCATTGTCGAGGAAGGCGAAACGGTCTGCTGTTACGCCAGATCGGACAAATCCTGGATACAAGATCCCGCAGGCATTCCGTGGGAAGCGTACCGGACGATGGAGGACGCTCAGCTATTTTCCGGCCATCCTGATCAAGCCGAAGATGCGTGTTGTACGCCGGAGACGATGGGAGAACCTGATTGCTCTGCACCTTCTGAAAAAACCGCAGGGTGCTGCGACTGATGAAGTCTGATGTGCTCAACGTGCTGGTGCTGTGCACGGGTAATTCTTGTCGCTCCGTGATGGCTGAAGCACTGATCAATCAGCTTGGCTATGGCCGGTATCGAGCATGGAGCGCTGGAAGTGTTCCAGCCGGCTATGTTCACCCGAAATCGATCGAGACGCTGCAGCGGCATGGCATCGATCCCGGACAGCCACGCAGCAAGTCATGGGATGAGTGTGCCGCACAATCGTTCGATCTGGTCATCACGGTTTGCGATCACGCTGCAGGCGAAAGCTGCCCACGTTTTCCAGGCAACCCCAGGAAGCTGCATTGGAGCACGCCTGACCCGGCCAAAGTCACTGGATCAGAAGCCGAGATGGACGCAGCATTTGATACGGCATTTTTCCTGCTCAAGAACCGCGTCGAGGAATTCATGAAACGACTGCCTGCTCATGCCTCTTAGAAGGGGCCTCTCAGATGACTGGAGATGGTAAAAAGGCATGATGGGGTGCGGATTCCCGTTCTCTCTAACGCCTGGTTAATGGTTCACTCAGTGTCATGGACCGCAGCACATCAACAAGGCATGTCGCGACAAGCTGCGAGAGCTGGCCGCCTCAATTCGCAAGACAGGGGGACGAGTCGGTTCTTCTTGACCGAGAAGGCACAGCCATCCGGGATCCACCCACGTTTATGTCGTGTATGACCATATGATTTAGCCGCGCTTCTCCTACACGCAAGTAGCTTCCAACGTCTGCTTCCTGTATAGTCGCCGCATTCAAACCTACCCGAATGCTGCCGCTCACTCCATCATCATTCCATCGCATCCTCAGCCGGTTTACTCCCGTCAACCGCGAAGAATTGCGCGGCCTTCTCTGGTCGTTTCTCTGCTTCTTCACCCTGCTGGCTTCGTACTATGTCTTGCGGCCGGTGCGTGATGAAATGGGCGTGCAAACCGGCGTGCAGAACCTGCCGTGGCTCTTTTCCGCCGTATTCGTCTCGATGTTGGTCTTGGTACCGCTCTTCGGCTGGATCGCCGGACGTCTCCCGGTTCGCCGGCTTATTCCAACGATCTACCTATTTTTCTCGAGCAATCTGTTCCTGTTTTTCCTCGCCCTGATAAGCGACCTCCCTCGGACGACGGTGGCGCCGGTGTTCTTCGTGTGGGTGAGTGTCTTCAACCTATTCGTGGTCTCGGTGTTTTGGAGCGTCATGGCGGATCTCTATTCCACCGAGTCTGCGCGACGGCTATTCGGATTCATTGCCGCGGGTGGGAGCAGTGGGGCTGTTGCGGGTCCGCTGTTTACCGCGCTGATGGTGCCCTCTCTTGGCGTGGCGCCTTTGTTGTTGGTCTCCATCGGGTTGTTGCTGGCAGCCATGACCTGTTTCTTCGCCGTTTTTCGGACGCACTCTCGACAGGCCAGGGAAGGAGTAGGCACGACGATCCTCAAAGTCGAGGTCGATAAGTGCGCGCCACCCAGCCTCTGGATCGGTCTCACAAAGATTCTGCAATCTCGTTATTTGTTGGGTATCTGCCTCTATTTGGCGTGTTATTCCGTGCTCTCGACAACGCTGTATAGCCAGCAGATGGTACTCGTGCCTCAAATGGTGGGCAGCGCTGAGGAGCGCACCCAGTTGTTCGCCTGGGTAGATTTCGCCGTAAACGGTCTGACGGTCCTCGCGCAGATTTTTCTGACAGGACGATTGCTTGCGGGACTCGGAGTGACGGCGATGCTTGTCCTTGTCCCGGCGTTCAACGTCGTCGGGTTCTCGGTCTTCGGCCTGGCGCCGATTCTAGCCGTACTGGTCGTCTTCGGTGTCCTGCGGCGAGCCGGAGAATTTGCGATTGCCAAGCCGACTCGGGAAACGTTGTTCACGGTCGTGTCGAAGGAGGAAAAGTATCAGGCGAAGAACGTGATCGATACGGTCGTGCACCGCGGTGGCGACATGGCGAGTAGTTGGTTCTCCAATTCGTTGCAATCGGCGGGCCTCACCATCGGCGAAACGGCATTCGCCGCCGTCCCGATTGCTGTCCTGTGGCTTGCGAATGGTTTCTACCTTGGTCGTCACCACGGGCGGATTCGAGACAGTCATTCCCGCGACGATCACCGCGCTTCCGTGCCATAAGCTCTCCGAGTCGTCGTGTCATTTCTGATACGGTCGTGGCCTCTGCGTCGGGCAATGATGTTTGACTTGCCACCTTCAAAGAAACCGCCTACTCTTGGCGTAATCCAAGGGAGCGTGCCATGCGAGTGTACTGGAAATGGGTTCTTCTCTCAGTCCCAAATTTACTGTGCGGGTTGCTCATGTTGCTGTCGACCGTCACCCCTCGGCACGCCCGTTCTAATGTGGAAGCCTGGTTCCTGTATTTCGGCATTGAGGACGTCCCATCATGGCTGGCGGATAAGTCCATCGATTCATGGATATATTGGATTGCGTTTGCAGGGTTCTGTGTATGGGCGGTTCGTTTATATCTGCGGCCGAATTTAAAACATGGCAAATTGTCTGTGATGATTTGCGAGGGAGAGCCCTGGGTGCAGGCGGATTCAGACATTGATCAGTCTCGGACTCTACAAGCCGGAGGAAAACTGTACACCTATCGCATTGCCTTGATCAATCGTGACGATCTGCCCCTCAGAAATGTAGAAGTGAAACTGATGTCGTTGGAAAAGAAGCCGCCGAATGTTTCTGCCGTTGGCAGTCATCTGAAGCTGAGCCATGACCGGGTCGGATCGACGAACTTTAATATTCATCCCACCAAAGACCGGCACTATCTGGATGCCGTATTTGTCGATGTATTCAGTTTCTTTTTAGGTCATGACGGATCGTCATTTCTCCGCCTCAGGTCAGTGCCGGAAGACCTCCATTGCCGTATTCCTGTGGACACATATGAGGTGAAAATCATGGCGACCAGCGAACGAGGCGAAATGGCCGTTGCGGAGATGGCAATCATTCCGCATCCAGAGCACATCCCGGATTTCCGATTACTCAATATGCAATCGTTTCCTGGCGCGGCACATTCTTCGAGTTAAGCCGCGCGTTGGAAGCGACAACGTAACAAAAACTATAAATCCAGATCACCTCAAGCCGTCACTTTTCAAGGGACAGTCAGGCGCGCTCGCTCGTGCACTCCAGTGTCATTTCTTTTGTAAGAGCGGAGGCGATTCGATCGGCTCCTGAATCTTCACCCATGTGTCCCACCCATAGCGTTTTGCGGCCGTCATAATTGTTTCCCGAACTGCCTTAATTTTGCTCTTCATAATCTTGGGATCGCCACCGGGAAATGGCCTGGGTTCGCCGGCGCGCACTCTGGGGTATACAGCGGGTTGATACTGGATGAAGATCTGCAAGGTGTCGTGATCCGCCTGAGCAACGTACAGCTCATACGGATCATTAGAATGGTGCTCATACTGAAGTTGGGAATTCACTGTGAGAGCCAGCCATTCGATTTTGGTCGGCGTGTAGGGTGTGAGCCCAGGTTGGTCAGGCATCTGTTGCTCCTTTGCGAACGAGACCGCGACGAGACCGTCTTGTAGCCCTGCAAGAGAGATCATCGAGTAGACGAGAGCGATAGTGAATCGGAACAACATAAGAAAACCTCACTCACGGACCGATCTCGTGTGGATCCTGCACCAACCACTTCACATAATGCTGAAGCCGAGCCTGTGTGTGTGGCTCAATCGCGAGATTCTCCACGGCAAACTCCTGGCCCCGTGACCACCGGACAACGGCTTGGGGAATGAGGATGTGCTGCTCATTTGGGAGCGTGACGGTGAGTGAGAGCGTTTCTCCAGGTCGCATGGGCAGATCTCCGGAGAGACGCCATCCGGTACAAGACAGATTCCACACGGTGCCCTGGCCCTGGAATGGTCCGGCGTTGTAGGTCACAGAGCATTGCACAGGGAAGCGACGGAAGGGGCGAATCGAAAAGGGCATGGGAGTCTCCAGGAGACATATTTTAGGGAGAGGGTACTCAAACCGCAAGGAGGGGGGAGTTGAGAGATAGCTGTCTTGTCCGACAGGCAGGGGACCGGCAAACGTACCCGACTCCTCGCCATGCCCCTCTCGTGAACGAGAGGGGAAATCCTTGGTCTGCCCTTAGAATGTAACCGTTCGCTCTGATAGTGAGGCCAACGGTACGAGCGAGGTTTGGTGCAGGTGGAGAGAACACTGGTGGTCGTGCATGTCCGCCGCGATGTGATTGAACTGGGCGGTATGCGCACGCGGGGTCATGATATGAAACCAGAGATTAGTTGGCGGGGTGTATCCGTTGGCGGGGTGTATCCGTTGGCGGGGTGTATCCGTTGGCGGGAATTACAGAAAACCGATGAGTGAACGGCCCAACCTCTTTTTTCCTTGCAGAGCCAATGCCTAAAGATCCGGCTTGTGCTGTTTTCCCCTCGCGACCAAGGCCCCGGATGCCTCTGCTTGGGCCATATCGACAATCCCTTTGGCGGTCTCCAGCGCCCGTGCGGTCGCATCAAGTCCCGTCATGTGAGTTGTGTAATTCTTGATCAGCGTTTCGGGACCAGCATAGTTAAAACCCTCGAACCCCAAAGCCACCTCAAGGAAGATGGCGCCGCACCTGGGTACCGACTGCTTATACCTCTGAATCATCAGGGGAGACTCCAGGGGCTGGAATTCGACGGTGCCAGGTCTCAGTCTGGGACAGCCGTCGAACCTCATTGCGGGAGCGGGTTTAGCCAGCGCTCCATTGCTGTCGTAACGCCATCGGTATATGCCGGGAGAGTCCGGTCGCAACTCGGTGGGAGTTCCATATTTCTCCAATAGCGTCTTCGTAAAAGCGGTAACAGTCGGCTCCTTACTGACCGGAATGTACTCGGTCAGATTGAGCGACACGATGCTCTCCTGTCCAGGAATAGGCCCAAAGAATACGGTAAGCACCACACCTGAGCTTTCAGTTGCAGGAGACTTGATGTCAATAAGAGAACCGGATATCCGTGTTACGTAGTTCGTGTTTGGGACAGGTTGCGGAGCCTGTCCGGGGAGACTCAATGTCAGCCTGCTCGAGCCTTCGGTATAAGGAGATTTGATCGATGATCCGAGACCATGCGACTTGAATACCTTGCGGGCCTGATTCGGCGTCATGCCGATGCGCAAACCGAACACGTTTGGACCTACCTCGACGCTTCCGACCGATTTTGATTCATGTTTGCTTTTCGCAACATCGCTCACCGGAGGATCGATTGTACGGGACCTTTGATCGGGAGAGCGACTGGCGTTGGACAATGCCGGCTTCTGGCTGATCGATTTCCCACTACTTGACGCCTCTACGACTGCTCCAGGTGCGGACGATTTCGACGAAGCCGACGATGTGAGCGTTGTCGGTTTCGTGCGCCGAGGAAACAGCTGGGTAAGTTTGGCGCCCTTGTTCTGTTCCGTCGCGCCAGTAGACGGTGGTCGCTGATGCCGGATACGAATCCCCGAGAGCGTGATCTGATGTTTTAGCGCAATCTGACCTGGGACCGCTTGACCGCGAGAGCCCATTTTCATAATCCCAATTTCTCCAACCAGTGAGAAGGTTAGGTCTATAGGAGATTGTATAATTTGTTAAAACGTGATTGTTCCTTGTATTTCTCCTCTCGGCTCTAACGGCACTGGATTACTGAGATTGCCAAGACCTTTGCTATCCCCTGTATTCCACTTTCCTCCGTTGCTGTCTGTCAGTGAAGTGGGTCCTGTCAAAGCAATGAAGAGCCTGCGCTCAGTTCGGTTCACGAGCGACAGACCGACATCAGCTGTTGTGTCATCGCTGGACAGCTGTATCTCCGTCACATTCACACAGAATTCCGGCGTTGTGATGGAAGACGCTTCTGTCGACTGGCAGGGGCTCAAGGACTGACCAAGCGCCGTTGGCTGGGTCAAAACCTGATCTTTTTGCATGATCTTGCACGACACGAGCCCTACTCCGACGGCCAGCATGATGCATGCTGGGAGCAACCAATATATTTTCATAATCGAGCGACTTTGCAGAAGACCGGTGAACTGATTATCCATGATTACGCGGTTCACCTCGGGCAGGTGAAGGGTTCCGTCCTGGCGTTCAACACAAGGAAATGCAGCACTTCAAAATAATTGGACATCGCAAGCGGCACATCCTGTGAAGTCAGCCACGCAGGAAGACATCAGGAAATGCGAGAGAATAGAAACTTCAGGGTGGCTCAGGACGTCTTGAGTGAAAGGCTACGCGCCATCGTCTGCGCCGTCAAGGAAAGCACCGAAAAGCGCGAATCGAAATGGGCCAGGAGCTTCGCAGGAAGGCCCTGTGTAGAAGGGGAAAGAACAAACCACGAGACAGAAGAGCTGAGATCGGAGAGTGTAATCCGCTGAATGAAGTTGTCAGCATTCTTTCAAAGTGATTCTGGCTTTGCAGGAATTCTTTAGACGGGAAATCTCGAAAGGAGAGAGAACACGAGGGTTTGCTGGAGGGGCTTATCCGACGCCTTGAGGATAGGCGCACGGCACGAGCGAAGCGGACAAGGCAAACGCTCTTGCGGTGTCTATCCGCCCGCAACAATTACGATAAAGCGATAAAGAGCGGGCGGGTCACACAAAGTACGGTTTGGTGGGCCGTGTAGGGGGCGAACCTACGGCCCGCTGATTAAGAGTGGCAGAAGGCCAATGATTCGAACCGCTCGATGTTGCGAAGGTTTCCCCGTTTATCGTTGAAAATCATGAGCTTGTTGGCGTTCTACTGATTCCATGGCTTCTATTGAATCCAGTCGATTGTGAAGAATTTGAGCACAAAATTAGCACAGCACATTTCAGGATGGTTTAGGAAGACAACTTTCAATAAATTTGATCAAGGCGGAAAAATCTCCCTGGTCAGCCTTCTTCATTGCGCTGATGTATTGGGCCCGAACCTCGTGACCGTGAGGCATAAGATGGATCTGGGGCCACTGTGGTAGTGGGTGTTGTCGGGAATGGAAAAAAACATCCGTGATCAGTCTTGCGTGCCTTCTATTGCCATTTCTGAAGGGATGAATCTTCGTTAGTCTATTCTGAAGCCGTGCGGCCACTTCGAGGACCGGCATCGTCGAGGAGGGCGAACCCCAAAAGATAAAATCATCACAGAGCAATCGAATCTGCTCCGGTATGAGATGCGGGTCAACGCCGATGTTGAGTTTGTCCTTGCGGTGCTTTCCTGCCCACGCCCATATCGATCCAAACATGTCTCGATGGGTTCTACAAATAAAATCATCTGTGAGCCATTGTGTGCCCCGTTTCTTCCTGCGGGCCTCAAAAATGTATTTGTTATATGCCAGACTAATGGCGTCTGCTTCAGCTGCGTTCCGGGCAGCCCTAGTCGTGAGCTCTGTGAGAATGAGGCCTGAGGTGTCGTCTCCCGGAATCGCTCCGGCTAGGTCTGTTTCATCCGTCATCGGTATTGAGCTATATGCGTTTGCGGCGGCTACGGAGAAGATCGTCAGTGCGTTTTTCCAGGAGCCGCCTGAATGTTTCTTTGTCAGGTGCTTGATCTTCGAGTGCCATGGTTCCCATGGTGTGTTTGAGGCGATTTAGAGCCACAGCGCCGGCACGACCTCGGAGTATTTCTTCAAGAGGCTTTTGTAGTCGTGGCTCAATATTTAGGTCGCACCACAGGCCTTTGTAGATTCGCTGGAGCGTGCCTACTTGGGGATCGACTTTTCCAGACTCAATCGCGGCGAGGTTGGGCTGAGTAATATGTGCGCGCTTAGCGAGTTCGTTCTGGGTCATTCTGAGACGATCGCGCAGGATGCGTATCCAATCTCCAGGCGTACGATTGCTCGGCTCGGTCGAGGCACGAGTCTGTAGCCGTGAGAGGGCCATGTCATCAATGATGGTGACGAGCTTTCTTTTCACAGGCATATTGTATACTGTTTACAATATTAAATCAATATAAATATATACTGGAAACAATATAAAACTGTTAATTTCTATACTGTTAACAATGCACTGTTAGCCATATGTGATTGAAATTACCAATATAGTTTTGCATGTGCACTTTTAAGAGTGTATGGATAAACTGAAGCTCTATCGTAAGTCGCCCGTCAAGGATACAAGGAGTAGCAATAGCGCAAGGTGTGAAAGCCCCAAAACTAGACCATGCTGTGCTGGGATTTTATCACCTCGCAGAAAGGCAGAATGGCAGATGGGTTGAAGGGAAGCCCCGGAGGGCCGGAGGCTTCCCGTGAAGCAGCTCAGCGCTTCACGGCGTGTGCGGCAATCCACTCCTTGGCGTCACGCGCGACGGTGAGAAGTGCCTCTAGGTCATTCAGCCCGAATGAAGTCCCATTACGCCAGGCCCCAGACTGATCCCTCCCTTCTCGCTGACATTCTGCCAGATCGTCGCTTTGATACTGCTGCATCGCAGCTGGTTCGCGGGTTTGTTGTTGGTAGCCATCTTGTTTCCTCCTTTGTTGAAATGAAGTGGGCTCTCTCACAGGAAGAGGAGAGCCAATGCACATTTCATAAAGGAAATACGAGGCAGAGGACGTCGCCGGCGTGCCGGAGAGGAATAAGCGGCGGGAGTGACAGTCTTACTAGCGCGAGCGGTGCGCCTCGCAAGCGCTAGCCGGTCGGTTACTGCCGGGCCTGGCTACGACGACCAACCCGTGAACCGCGTTATAAGACCGAGGCTTGAAGCAGTCATGAGGTGATGTGGAGCGGTTCAGCGACTGGATCAACGACCTTCAATTCGGAGGCCGCGGTCGTAGGGATTCGTGGGACTGCTGGGGCTATAAGGATTTCCGGCGCCGGAGGGATTGTTGATCGAGTCTGGTGAGAACGGAGAGCCGTAGCGGCCGTAGGGGTTACTGGTCGAATCAGGATCATACGGGTTCGCGCTGAGCTTGCCGCGATAGTTTCTCTGCTGGTCATACAGCCAAGGGACATCTGTCCGGCTGTCGTGCTAATGTATGAATACAAGACGCGACCCCATGTTACGACCTGAGCAAGTCTGCGATACCCATTCTGCACTCCCTGAGAATTCTCTCGTCCTTGAAGGATACCGATTTGCTCACGGTCTGACAAGCGGTACTCGCCAAGTGTTAGTCCTGGTCTTTGGGGAAGAGGGCGAGGATGGTCTGTCTGGTTGATTTGGTTTGTTTTGTTTGTCTGGTTACTCTCGTTTTTTCGGCCATCGAACCAAATAAACCAAAGAAACCAAAGAAACGAAACGAACCAGATGAACCAGCCTTTAGGTCAGCCTATAGTGCCCGGACTTTTGGGTGCCACTGCGTTGGACTAGTCCTGCTTCTAGGAGCGGATTCAACAGATCCATGGCTCCCTGTTTGGAGACCCGCAGGCTCTCGCGAATTTCCTTGGGTGTCATTGACCGACGGTCCTTGAGCAGCTGCAGCAACTGCTCTTGCCGTGGACGCAAGATGACCTTCTTCGGTGCGGCATTGGCTCCGAGGCGCTGTGTGCGCGTCCAGACTCGATCGAGGGTCACATGGAGGGCGCGAGCGGAGTACTGGAGCCATTCTGTGAGGTCGCTCTCCTGTTTGCGCACGTTCGCCAATGCCGCATAGTAGGCAGGTCGATCCTCCCAGTACACTTCGTCCACTGAAAAAATATGATGCGTATCGAATCCCCGGCGATAGAGCTCCCAGAGTGCCAAGGCTCTCCCGGTGCGCCCGTTGCCGTCTGCGAATGGATGGATGTCCTCGAATTGATAATGGAGAACCGCTGAGGAGATCACCGGCGACCACTCGTGGGATTGTTCGTTCCACCATGCCAGGAACTCCGCCATCAATCCACGCATCAACTGCGGTGCCGGCGGTGTGTACCGGCCTACACAGACCTGGATGTCTCGATATCGGCCCGCGTCGCCTTGGTCCATGACTTCTGCGGCGAGTATCTTGTGGAGGGTGAACACATCCCGATGGGTGATCCGTTTCTTGTTGGCATGGTGCTCAATATAGCGAAGCCCCGCGAGACAATTCAGTACTTCTCGCTTTGCGCGAGGTGGTTCGGCAGGCAGTCCATGCCCTTCCTCGATGAGCCGGACCTGCTCCAGCGTTAAGGGATTGCCTTCAATCGCCGTGGAACTGTGGGTGTTCCTCACTCGTGCGTCGCGTTGGAGGCTCGGCATCCAGGGAACCTGGACCGTGGCCGCGAGAATTCTTTCCCGTAACACGGCGATCGCTTCGAGTTCGCCGATGAGACGAGCGGAGACGGTAAATTGTGGCTGATACGGCATGGGGTACAGGGTAAGCGATAGGTCAAGTATGAGTCAAGTTATGGGTCAACCAGGAGACCAGGGGGATCGTGCTCTTGGAGTGTATCGCTCATGGGTTATGGCTGGAGCTGAAGAGCCGAGCGCAGGCGGGGAGAGAAAGCCCGGACATTCAATTTGTCGTGTGGGGAGTAAGAAGCGTGGATGAAGAGAGTTAGGGGCGTGGCCTGCCTGTCCTTCACCAGCGTGCATCGACGATATACACGCTCCTTCCAAGTGCTCTTGTTATCTCTCTAGGGAAGGAGGCTGATTGATTTTCCACTGCGCGCGTCGAAGGACTGTGACGCGTCACGCGGCGTCCTAACCTAACAGGCTGTGGGAAAACTCGGTTTATACGAAAAAAAACAGTTGAAAGGCTCCGTATGTGTGAGCACGTTGAATATAAGGAGACTTTCAAAGCGTTTTTAGCTTTGAAATAAATATGGGTTATTTTTTCAAAGGCAGGAGGGCTTTGCAAGAACTTTTTTAGACCTGACGGAAGTGCGAGAGGTTTCCTGCTGGAGGGGGTTCGTCCGTCCGCCTTGATTATGCAGGCGAACGGCACGCGCAAGCTAGGTTGATATATGGGAAAGTAGGCTCTTGAGGTTTTTATCAGGCGGCGTCAATGAAGAAGGCCGCGCCAGAATAGCCGCCGGCACGAACGAAGTGCGGTTTGGTGGGCCGTGTAGGGGGTGAACCTACGGCCCGCTGATGAAGAGTCTCGACGATGACCTACCTGAGGACACTCAGCAAGACCAATCAGCAGCAAAAGACGAGGATTCGTGATAGCGAACCTCATCATGGGTCATGGTGTGTCATGGTGGTTTGGCACCAACTTGGCACCACGAAGTCTCAACCGACCTGCGTTTTATGAATTTCATATAGGCCAACCTCGGACAACCTAACCCCACAAGAGACCACAAACCAGGATGCTCCTGACATGGGGGCAGAGAGGGCTGATGTGTCCTGTCCTGGTAGCAGCGTGGTAGCAGATGCCGATGATGAAAGCAGAAAATGATGGATCGTTGCCTCGTCCACTGACATGATGAGTTGCTCGATCGTGACCGTGCCGTCTTCGCTGATGAGTTGATCCAGGTGTAGGGATGAGCTGGGACGGTCGGAGCACCTATCAGGAGTGGATGCGTCAGAAAGACGATGAGACGCAGGTTAATCAAATAGCGGATGAAGGCTCACATGACGAAGATTCTAGTCATAGACGATGATGCCCGCGACCGGGGTCTCCTCCTTGCCGTCCTGGAGGAAAGAGGATATGAAGTGATGTTGGCAGACAATGGTGGGGCAGGGTTGATGTTATGTCACCGGGGAACACCTGATGCTGTCGTGTTGGACCTCGACATGCCTGGAATAGACGGTCGCAGCATACTGGGGCAATTGCGGATACTACACCCCACCCTACCGGTCATAGTTTTCAGTGGACTCAGCACAGATGAGATTGAGCAAGAGATGCTGAACCAGGGCGCCACGGCCTGTATTCAGAAGGCATTTTCGCTGGATCAACTGGGGTTGGCATTGCAGGAGGTTTTACCCTCCCCCACACAAGCTGACAGCTGAAAGCCAGAACTCCTGGTAGCAGCGTGGTCGCAGATGCAGATGACAAATGTCGCGCGGTTCTTCCAGGGGAAAATGACTAGTTCCGCACGCCGCTCCAAACTTTTGCCGGGTCGATGGCCTTGTCAGGATTGAGTTTCTTCGCCTTTTCCAGCAGAATATCTGTGGCCTCCGGATAGGCGGGATCAGCGATGCAACAATTATCCACGGGACAAACCGCCGTGCATTGAGGTTCGTCAAAATGGCCGACGCACTCGGTGCATCGGTCGTGGGTAATCACGTAAATAGCGTCTCCGACTCCCTGACCGTCGCCTACATGATTTCCCTTCGCCTCCGCGTCGCCGCGAGTTTCGAAGATAGCTTCATTCGGACATTCCGGCAGGCAAGCTCCACAGTTGATACATTCATCGGTAATCAGTAGTGCCATGACCCTCGACTCCTTCTTCCCACAAAGATAGGGGAATGTTCAGGGTGATTTAACAGTATGACAGGAGAGCCACATGACCTCAAGACACACCCTGGTGCTCCAGCGATTCTAGGGGACTTATTCGCAGGAAATCTATTTCTATTCTAGCTGGGCGAGGATTAAGGTGCAAGAGAAGAACGCACGAGCTTAGAATGAAAATCGCTGGTTTTCACAGGCTGACCTTGGCTTTCTCCCGTAAATTGGCTAACCTCGAAGCCGCTGTTGTACCGTATTTCTGGACTTTTAATTTCTGCCTGATTCATCGCTCCCTCCACATGACGCCGGCCATGGCAGCGCATTACTGACTATATTGGGGATTTAAAGGACATCATTTTCTAAGGAGGTTCACTCATGACAAATCGTCAACTCATTGAGAGGCTGGCCCATGCGCTTTCGGTTCATCACGCTCTCATACTGGCTCAGGGCGTTCTCCTTCAAAGCTTGCGTGTATCGAAACAGGAATATGCAGCTGCGGTAAAGAAATGCCGCCCGCACGCTGCAGCCTACAAATCAAAAATCCTCGCCAACTTTCTTGAGGGCGCTCCTCCTAAGTCTGAAAAAGACTTGTGGGACTCGCTAGGCTTAGGCGATCTCTGGGGTCCATCTGGGCCAGAGAAAGAGAGCCCGAAATCTTAGCGATTTTATCCACAATTTAAAAATAACTTTTTCTCATTACTCTCCGTCTCATTAAGCGTTTCTGACCACCCTGAACTGATGATAAGCCGCCCGGGATTGTTGTCGTTATGGCGCAACGCACTGACTCAATCGCTGTGATGACCTGCGGTTTGTTGGTTCGCATGTGAGGAAACTAGTCCAATGAATCAAGTACAGTGGCTAGCCGAACCTACGACCCGCTGATTAAGAGTGGCAGAAGGTTAATGATTCGAACCGCTCGACGTTGCCTAGGTTCCCCCGTCCATCGTTTAAAATCATGAGTTTGTTGGTTTTCTACTGATTGGATTACTTCTATCTGGCTCGGTCGTTTGGGAGGAATTTCAGCACAAAATTAGCACAGCAAATTTATACTTCTTGTCCTACTCGACTCCCCATCCAGATAAAGTTGCACAAGTACTTCCCCCCTGTGTCCCACATGGTCTTGCGCCATCCTTCCCATCCTCCTAGAATAGATACAACTCATCGAGCTCCCTCGTGCATCATCTTCACACCTGCCTTTGATGAAAGTGCCTTCCTGTGGACGCTATTGATTTTAGGGGAACTGAAAGCGAGGCTTAGCATTATGGAAAGTCACCAAACAGAATCCTCCCAAGACCTGCGCGACAAGACCGACAAAACCTTAGAGGATGAGCGGGAGAAAACCGACGAACATCTCGAACAAAAAACTCAGGAGGTCGAAGAAAAGACAAACGAGAAACTCCGTTCGATTCGGCTTGCTACCGATACAGCTCGTGAAAGTCAACGTGAGGAAGTGGACCTGGCTAAGGACCATCAGCGTGAAGTCACCGGTATTTCACCTACACGATTGGACGAGATACTTTTAGTGCAAGAGCGCGAAGGGTCTGACAAATCCCAAGCTGTTGAGCGCGGAGAAGAAGATCGTGCTCGGGCAGAGGAACGCGTTCAAAAACAGTTGATCGCCGAAACCGAAGCTCTCCTTGAAAAAGAGCGTAAAAACACGAACAGCGCACTTCTCGAAGAACGAGTCCACATCGACCAAGAGCTCATTACGAGGGATCATTTTCTCGCAATTGTCAGTCATGACTTGAAAAATTCCATCGTCGCTATTTCGATCGCCGCGGGTCTGATACGGAAAAGACTTTCTAGAGACGCGGTGGACGCAGTGAGTATTTTCAACCACCTTGGAGGAATCGAGCAGGCTGCCGAAGGCATGGACCGGATGATTAGCGATCTCCTTGACGTAGAGCGAATGGCCCATAACCAGCTAAAACTTAAGCCGGAAAACATCGACTGTTGCGCGCTGTTACAAGAATGTGTCGACCTATTTGCTCCGATCGTTTCAAGCAAGTCTTTTTCAATGAACATTCACCCATCCACTGAGCCGATATTCGCCAATGTTGATCACGACAGAATTCTTCAGGTGCTGTCCAACTTAATCGGAAATTCACTGAAGTTCACGCCTAATGGAGGCACCATTGAGCTGTCGGTCCTGAAACAGGAGACTCAGGTTGAAATTTCGGTAACCGACAATGGGCCCGGGATTGCGGAAGAGGCAAAGGTGCAAATTTTTGAAAGGTTCTCGCAGCTCACGATGAACGATCGTAGAGGCCTTGGTCTTGGCCTTTTTATTGCCAAATGGATCGTTGAGGCCCATAAGGGACGCATGTGGGTTACATCAGAATTGGGAAAGGGAAGCATGTTCAGTTTCTCGCTTCCCTTAACGGCATCGATTTAGCGTTGTCGGAGGTGATAGCCGGTCGGCCCTTGCCGGTGGGTTACAACAGAACCTCAATGGGAGGTGGCGCAATTGAACCTACGGCCCGCTGATTAAGAGTGGCAGAAGGCCGATTATTCGAATAGCTCGATGTTGCGAAGGTTTCCCCGTTTATCGTTGAAAATCATGGGCTTGCTGGTGTTCTGCTGATTCCATGCCTTCTACTGAACTCGGTCGTTTGTGAAGAATTGACGCACAAAATTAGCACAGCACTTTGGGTTTCAAAATGGCTGCAAAGGCCCGCTGATCGACAATCAGCAGGCCATCCTCTCCTGCTGATGGAGAAGACAGGGTCGCTTGCGCATATGCCATATATGGCATATTATGGCCTGTGATGAGTTGAAAGGAGCGAATGAAGTCGGTCCATTTTGTCGGGACATCACGCGACGATCTTCGTCAGTTCCCGGACAGTGCCCAGGAAACGGCTGGGTTTCAGCTGTTCAAAGTCCAACAGGGGAAAGAGCCTGATGATTGGAAGCCGATGCCAACCGTCGGACCAGGAGTCCAAGAAATCCGGGTTCGGGATGAACGTGGAGCGTTTCGAGTATTCTACGTGGCCAAGTTCGAAGAAGCGGTCTATGTCCTCCATGTGTTTCAGAAGCGTTCACAGAAAACAGCACATGCTGATCGAGACCTCGGCAAGAGCCGCTATGTCGATCTGATGAAATGGAGAAGGGAGGAAGGCCTATGAAGCGCAACGTCGTGACGAAAGGCAGCGGGAATATCTTTCGCGATCTTGGGTTTTCGGAAGAACGGTCTGCGGAACTGATTCTGAAAAGCAGTTTGCTGCAGGCTTTGCAGGACACGATTAGGGAGCAAGGCTGGAAGCAGGTGGAGTCAGCCACTCGCCTCGGCATCGATCAGGCCAAGGTGTCCAAGCTCTTAGCCGGACAGATTGCTGGATTTTCGGTCGAACGCCTGGTTCATTATCTGTCTGTGCTAGGCCAAGATGTGGAAGTGACCGTGCGGCGTGCTCCACGTGGACAGGGATACGGTACGGTCCGCACGAAGGTTTCGAGACGATCGCGTACGGTATCGCTCTCTCGATCGGAGAAGGTGTCATGATTAAGAGCGCAATACGGCCGGTTAATCCCGGAGAAATCCTGCTCGATGAGTTCATGAAGCCGGCAGAGCCGCCGATCAATGCCAATATGCTCGCCAAGGCCCTCGAAGTCCCGGCGGACCGCATCACGGCCATTATCAAAGGGCAGCGCGGGATTACAGGCGATACCGCGATCCGTCTGGCGACGTTGTTCGATACCACAGCTGAATTCTGGATGAATCTGCAGAAGACCTATGAGTTGCGCCTGGCCGAGCAAGCTCTACCGGGTAAGGTCAGGAAGCATATTGAGCAACGCCGGGGAGCGCTCATACCGGCTTGATGAGGGAAGAAATCGTTCCAGGCTTGGAATAATCCGCACAGTGTCCCTTCTCCACTCTCTGCTAGAAACTTATTCGAAATAAAAGAGAAGCCCGGGAAAGCCGGAGGTTCCCCAGTGAAGCCGCTCAGCGCTTCAAGGCGTGAACGGAGATCAACTCCCTGACCTCGCCCGCCACATTGACAATGGCTTCGAGGTCAGTGAGGCCGAATGAGGTTCCATTGCGCCATTGCTTTGATGTTGCCGCATTGACGCTGGTTCCCAGGTTTGGTGCTGCGGAGAGACTGTCCGATATTGATCGGTCTACTGCGGCGAACGATCTTCGACCACCTGCGGCGATACACTATGACACAGTGTGAGAAGTCGGCCAGAGCGGGTGATGTACAGACGAGAAGATGTCGTATGGCGGAGGAAATCGTGAATCGAATATGAAAGAGGTGAGGTCAGCCAGACGAAATCGACTCGTTGGAGAGGATAACAGGAGGTGAGTTGAATGAAAATGATCGACTGCAGAGGCAGACGGAACATGGTGCAAGAAATCGATGGTGATCCGCTGGTCTGCTTTTGGGGTGAGATCAAGTGCGTACTAGTCAGGCGCCGTGCCATTGTTTGAATACAAGACGCGACCCCACGGTTTCTCCAACACATGAGCTTTCATGAATGCGACCGGTTCATTCAGGCGGGGGGCACCACTCCCATGCTTGGATAAGTCGGGCGGGCGCCAGCCTAGCTGGGGCCGGGAGGATCCTCGCGATCTTCTCCAGTGAGCAAGTCCGTTTCTTGCGCTTCGAGTGTTTGCAGATCGGTTAGAATGCTCTGTAGCACCTGCCGGCGTTGCTGTAGTCCCTTCTTCGGAATGTCTAGCGTCATTGGTTCTTGAGCTGATTCTGGCAAATTTACCAATGCTTCGGCCTCTCCTACAGTGGCATATTTGTAAGATTCCACATACTGATGATTCACGCCATATATTTTGATCAGCAGGTCTTCCGTATCAGCGTCAAACTGATCGAAGGTGGGATTCACGACCGTGTGGTGGGCGAGGCCTTCGAGCTTATGGACCTGCGCCTTGAGACCGTCGCTCCGGGATTGCGCATGATACATGGAATTAACTTCAGTCATAATGCTCTCTCCTTTCGTACCCCTCCCAGAATAAATTAGTATGCCCATGCGACTCTTTAGATTTGGCTCAATGCGAGACCAAGGCGCGTGTATGCGTCCCTCAAATTATGTGCTGGAACTAGCCACGTCGTAGCTGGGGGATGCCCTAGTTCGGCCGAACTGACTGTCTCAATTTCATCGATCAACATAGGACCTTGGTCGATCGCGTTCCCGCCTCCTTCTTTGATATTCTTCACTGCTGGTGCACCGCCAGGTCTCTCCGTCTCAGGATGAAATAAAGGCCCAGGTCCTTTCAGATCCGAGCCTTCCAGCTTCAGATTTGCAACGCTTCCACTGCTTTTTCACAACGTTTCCATTGTGTTGTTCACAGTTTTCGCATTGCTGGTTTAAAAGCGGCTTGAGTCCTAACTCCAAGTGCAACACTACAAGCCCTGCTGGGCTAAGGTGTTGCCATGTCAATCAGATCCTATCGACACAGGACTGCCGAAGAACGTGAGACCTTGAGTTTGAGATTGGCCCAAGGCCATTCGCTGCGAACGATGGCCAGGGTGTTGGGGCGAGCCCCCAGCACCGTGAGCCTCGAGTCGGCGCGCAACGCCACGCGGGGCCGTCCCTATCGGGCCTACACCGCTCACACCCAGGCGGCCATCCGAGCCCGTCAGCCGCGACGACCGCGGAAAATCCTGGATCCCTGGCTGTGGCAGTATATCCTGACGACATCGAGCATTCGCACCTACCCCCTATGAACTAGGGATATTGCTAGTCCTCTTCTTCTGGTCCCGTGATAATTTTCCCCCAGTTCTACCATAGCAAGGAGGGGAAGTATGATCTGCCCAAAATGTCAGAGTCAGCCTGCCGAACCGATCATGAGCTGGACGATCTCCGGCCGCAGAAAGATCATGCCGCAATTAAGCATGTGGGCCTGTCTGAATCGAGAATGTCGCCACGAGTGGCCGAGAGAACTCACTAGTCCCATTGAGGCACCTGCTTCTCTTTCACCCCCTAATCTACTGAGCCAGGAGGTTCCGTATGGGCCCTCAATGGGCTGAAACTGATACGCAGTCCTTGAGCAAGACCCAGATCGGGACGACAATGCCGGAGAATACACACGTCAGGACGGGAGTCGAGGCGGCTGAGATTCCAGCAACCTCAGGACAGCGCACGACACCTGGGAGCCACGGACCGCAGAGTGGTTCCTCAGCGAATAGGCAATGGCGGGTCTTGCTGGTCGATGATAATGCGGCAGTTCGTACCGTCTTGAAAGGGCTTCTAGAAGAGCATGCTGACCTCCAGGTGGTCGGGGAGGCGTCCGATGGTGAAGAAGCTGTGGTGTTGGCGGAACGGTATCGACCGGACGTTACCCTGATGGACGTTCGTCTCCCTCGTGTCAGCGGCGTCGAAGCCACACGCCAAATTAATAACAAACTGCCTCAAAGTATGATTATCGGAATGTCGTCGCTGTACACCCCACACAGCTATAACGCGATGATGGCTGCCGGAGCGGTGGCGTTCGTCCGAAAAGAAGACGCCGTGGAGGTGTTATACAAGACTCTCGCGTTTGCAATGTATACCTATTATTCAAATCGACGCCCCTCGGTCTTCATGACAGGCTCAATGGGGGAGTTGAGCGGGAAATTGGTTGCCGATCATACCCGGGATCCCTATCAAGTCATTTGACCCCTCCGTCACTCCATCATCCCGGTCTTCAGGGCCGGCGTCCTCCAGATAGCCGGAATACTTGTCGGGGATACAGTTGACCTCGATGAATTCGTGCCGGTGGGGGATGGAGCTCCTCAGAATTGAAAAGCTGGGACGAGCTGATCTAAGCCACGAGGGCTCCCGAGAAGGCCCGTAGCTTTCATGCTGCGGAGCTGGGAGGCGCCGAGACCATGGTGGCGGACGTTGGTCCTCAACCACGCGATGGCCAGCATATTGAGAATTTCTGCTCACGTGTCGACGCATTGCAGAAAGCCTATTTTCAGAGCAGGCCAAAGGTGGCGTGATGTAACACATGATCAACGCCGGTCCAGACTTTCGGATATTCGCCGGAAAGCATGATTCGCCATTTCGCACAACACTGGCGGAATCTGTTAGGCAGAGAGAGGGTAGGAAAGAACGGAGAGGGAGCGTGTCATTTGAAGAAAGCAAACAACTGCAGTAAGTGCTGAGCGATTGGCCGCACGACGGCTCGCAGCGAGCCGAGAGTCCGACAATGCCATCGTGCAAAGGGAGAGGTAGCGGGCCTGGGAGGTTGTGGAGGGAATTTGAACTGCAGAGAAGACCAATCGCGTTCGGACGTACCGTTGGCCAACTCAGCCTGCACGGATTCACGGATGAACTGACGAATTTGCTCAGGCGGCATGCGCGAACATTTACCACTGTGAAATTCGCGAGTCAATATGACATATGATGACAGTGGTGACGAACCGTATGGCTAATTTTTGGATGTCCTGGGCGACCGGACCCAGCTATGCCATGTGCAATAACAGCAGTAGGGAGAGCCCGCGCCTTTGATGGAGCAGGCACTTGCCGAGATCCTATCAAAAGAATAAAGGCCCGGCACCCCATCGGCGTCGAGCCTTTTACTTCAGATTCCGTCATGGTCGCACTGCACACACGGAGGCGGTGCGCCTGCACAGGGCTTCCATGAAGGCTTCTTAAAACGACCTCACTCTACCTCCGTGCTCCAACCGGGCCAGTTAGGGGCGAACCCCAGTCGTTGCGAGGAGAAAGCGCCGTTGACTGCGAGGACACACACTGAGGGCCTGTCAAAAGAATAAAGGCCCGGCCCCTTTCGGAGCCGGACCTGCACAAACAGTCCCTCAGAATTCCCATGGCGTTCACGGCTCTTTCACAACGCGTCCACTGGGGCCGTGTTCCCCTCGCGTCTTCTGAAGTACCTCCATTCTACCGCACCCGTGATAACGTCATACTAGGAAGAACCCCAGTCGTGTTTAGGGGGCCATGCCATGCCATCCCTCCGTACACAGCAGATTCAGCCACTGATAGCCCCACAAAGCAAAGGTCCAATGTCTCTTAGGGCACAAGTCGCCGATCGTGACTCAGGGCTATGCGCATCACTATCCGGAGAGTTTGCGTGAGGGAGTGGAAATGCTAGAGAAGTACCGTCTGGCGAGCACAGGGAGCACAAATTTATATATAGACCCAGCCTTCGGTGCAACGACGGCGTGGAGGTCAACACCATGAAGTGCACTCAATATGGTCATCGTACGGAAAACACAACGGGCATTCATCAGTATGAAGAGTCTGGCTTAAAGAACGTCATGCTGATGAACGTGCCGATGTATAAGTGTACTTCATGTGAGGAAACGGAAGTAGAGATCCCTGCAACGGAAGAACCACATTGCCTGCTTGGACTGTTTGTCTTGTATCAACCTGACCGTTGAGGGTCTGCCGAAGTACGATACCTTCGGAAGCTCATATGCAGGAGTGACGCGAGGGACAATTACGAGATGGGAATCCGGGGGTACTATTCGCATTGATCAAGACAAGGCCTTGCGTCAGCTCTACGTACGGAAGAAGCATGAAGAACTTGAGCACATTGGGATTGATTCAAAAAGATTACGTGAGGTCGTCTTAGAAAGACTCCCATTACAGCCAAAGAAGCAGCAATTCACGTTCAGCTTCACACTTCCTTTAACGGCATCGATTTAGCGATGTCTTGTTCCTCAATGCACCTAGGAGGTGACAGCCGGTCGGCCCCCATGTCAACCTGGGTCTCCTCCATCATAACGCCGGAGATCTCAAAGAAGCCGAGACCTGCTATCGTCGTGCGCTGCAGGATAAAGCGGTGCCTTGGCCGCCTATTCTGAGGCACTAACGCTGGCTCCGGATTTTCGTGAAGCTCATTGTAATCCGGCACACCAGTACGAACAGCTGGGACGTCGGCTTGATGCTATCCGTCACTATGGAGCCGCCAAACGCTTGGTGTCATCCTCGAGAGGTGTCGAAGAATAGCAACCCCATCAACCGTACGCGGAAGCGCCTGGAACCCGCGCCCCCCCCCTTCTGACTTATTGCGCCACATTTCATGGGCCTTTTACAATTATAGAAGGCTATAATCCCGGCGCTAGTATTCCTGAGACCGCTTTTCCTGAGCCGTACCTGTTGACGGAGACCGAGAACGCAATCATCGACGACATCCTGGAGTTGCTCAACAAGCATGGGCTGACCTCGCATCAGTCACAAAACCTATTGGAGCGATTGGGGCGAATCATTGAGATGGGGCAGCGGGTGGCGAAGAGGACAACGTACTAAGGAGGCCTTATGGGATCAGTGATTTTCAGATGGACACGTCACACAGGGTTGGGGATCCTGCTCTTACTTTTGCTCCCACTGTGTCCCTTCGCCGTGTCCCACACCCCGGTAGGTCAAGCTGCTGAGCAAGCCGACGTGCTCGACAACACTGCCCCCGCCGACCCGCTCAAAAGGCCCCCTGGGATTGGCGAGGCCGTCACAGGGAAGAATATCAAGGGGGCAGAAACGAATAAACGGCCATTCTGGACAAAACAATCATCCTTTGTGGAAGGAGAAGATTTGTTCGTAGTCGGAATGGCCCCTCATGCGCCCACGGTCGAGGAGGGCAGAAAGCGAGCGTTTGAAAATGCCAAAGTCGAATTGATGAACTTTGCGCAAGTCACCGACCTTGAAGCAAAAGGATTGGTGATTGAAACTCAGATGACGTTCGAAGAAGAACCCAACCCCCTCGGTATGATTACGGTCTATCAACTGTTGCGCGTTCCCGCCACGAAGCTGATTGAGATTCAGGGACACTTACAAGAACAAACACGTCTACACGAGCAAGCATTTGATAAGTCGAAGCGAGACCTTCAACTCGTGCAACAAGCGGTGGTCAGTAGATATCAGCGTCTCGAAGCACAAAACCGACAGATTCAGGACACCCTCAATTCCGTGTCTCGGCTACAGGAAAGCTTAAGAGAGAAAGCTCTAAGGATTGAGCAAGCGTATACGGAAGCGGAACAACTCCTCCAACAACTGTCGGCAAAGGTTAAGGACACCCAGCCCACCTTAATCTCCTTGGCCAGTCCAGCCATGAATACCAATTCCTCCATAGACAAGAGTATTTCAGAACCACTTTTTAGGAGAATTAAAGACACAGAGCATAAACTTGATGCGCAAGAGGCCCAGTTAAAGGACCTATCCCAACGAGCAAAGGTCAGGTTGGCGAAGGAAGATGAGCTAGCCCGTGCCTTAGAGAAGAAATGTAAATATCTGGTGCGGGGAATGACAAGAGAAGAAGTCGGCCAAATCATGTCCGAGCCAGCTGAACAATATCTCCACATTCCTTCCAAGACTACGTCTTCCAAGTACAGGTATATGAATAAAAGTGGAGCTACAGGCATAATTTCTATCGGCTTCGCGTTCAACGAACTAGTCGATTCGCTCGATGGGTGTCCGGGGAAATCGTTTAAGTCGCACAAAAGGTCACTCACAGAGTGACGGATCCCAGGCTCCTCCAAACGCTCGCAACAAACAACCCCACCAAGTCCGGCGAGTTCACCCCCAGACCCCTCGTAAACTGGATCCTCTTCATCGCACAAAAACTGGCAGGACGATGAGAATACCGTAAAGTTTTTACCTACAGGCCCGGTGCGTTGAACGAATTTACGGGATGACCCGAACGTCGGCTTTCGGACCCGTAGGTCTGGCATTTATGACTGCCGCATCGTGACGGTATGAGGGATGTCTGATCTCTAGGATGTGCCTCCCCCCCCATCTCATGCTATCTATGTCAGGGTGAGTCCGGGTGAGGCGCCCTCACCTCGACACTGTTGGACCATGCTGCAATAGAATAGATCGGCCAATGGCTGTAAGTTGACGCAATCCGCCTCGTTATAGGCCAGGAGTCGTTCCCGTGCTTCTTCATCCCGACGACTTTTTATTGAAAGTGGTAGCAAGGGAGGGCCTGGAGGGAGAAGAAAAGTCAGAAGTGGTCGGAAAATTTGGTGGGCCGTGTAGGGGTCGAACCTACGGCCCGCTGATTAAGAGTCAGCTGCTCTACCAACTGAGCTAACGGCCCACCGGGTATGTATGTGGCAGATATCTGTGTGTGGCCCTATCCCTTGCCTGTGTTTGGTGCGCCTGACAGGATTTGAACCTGTGGCCCTCAGCTCCGGAGGCTGATGCTCTATCCAGCTGAGCTACAGGCGCTCCTGCAACCAAGGGGGCTGAGACTAGCATAGGATTTTAGCCTCTGTCCAGCCGCAGGATGCTGAAATGGGGGGATGGGGTAGCTGGGACGATCCCCTTGCTCGCGCAACGCGCGGCTTCGGAAGGATGAGAGGGAGCGGCCAGGTGTCCTTCTTGCTCGCAGAACGCGCACATTCAGAAAGTGCTCGTTCGATGCGCGCAGTAAAGGACCGCCTGGACCACTCCCTCCAAGAGAGGTGTAAAGAAAAAGTGATCGCTCGATGCGGCATTGCTTGGGAAAAGGCGCGTCTCGGCGCGCCAGGGTCGGGCGGGTGAAAAGTCTGAACCTTTTGAGCATCCGGTGTGGTCCCGGCCCGAATCGGTCATACCTTTCGCCAGCAAGCAACGATGTATGACTTACGTGAGACGGGCGGGAAAAGCGCGACAGGAAGTTCGAGGTTCCGAACACTTCAGCCTTCAGACTTTCTCCCTGTCCCGCGCTGCAAGAACCCATAGGGCAGAAATACTTCTTCTCCTGCCGTTCCGGTATGTTGGCGAAGTGCTTCTAGGGCCGATGCTTCCTCCTGTGCCAGGCGATCTTCTTCTTGTCGAAATGAGGCAGGGAGCCGCAGAATCGGGATGAAGGTTTGGACTTCGCAGGCGCCTTGGGCCAGGCCCTGATCTTCTGTCGGAATACCCATTGATCGGCAGACCAGGGGGCGGTGAGAGTAGACGCCACAGCGTCCGTCTGCGTCGAGTGCTGGACAGGGATGATGGTGAAACTCGGTGACTAGTCGGTCGATGTCATGATCGGTCCATTTATCGAGCAGATTGGTGTGGGTGAGTTGTGGAAATGCGGCTTCCATTACGGAGGTCTGTTCGATGGCGCGTTGCTCGATGTGATGGCGGTGATCCGGCGGAAGGCCGGCGAGTCCCTGTTGGAGGGTTTGGACGTCGAGGAGAGTGATGGGAAAGGGGCCGATACAACAGCTGGTGCAGCCGAGTCGGCAGGGCACTTCACCCAGGAGCGCAGCGGTTGCCCGTTGGAACCAGTGGTCGGTTGTTCGATACAGCGGGGGAGGGTCTGGCGGAGGGGGATCTAGGAGCCTGTCTGACATGGCGTTCGTGACGAGGCGAAGGAGGTGCGGCGAGATGCGAGGCCGCAGGCCAGGAAAAACCGGAGATGTATTCGCCGGGATACATAGAGGATTTTTTCTGGCCGAGAACGACGCAGATGGTCCCGGATCACTCGCCGCAGTAGAAGGATCAATGTCAGATAGGCTCCTAACATGGTGGCTTATTCTACTCTGACAGAGAGATCGACGATGAGGTCCCCTTGGGGCGAGTAGAACCCTTGGTGATCAATCTGGACGATGCCGTTGCACTGGTCTTGGTAGAATTCTAAGATCCATCCGTTGAAGTCATAGCCTTCGTCGGTCATATCGTTCTGGGCGAACCGAGTGGTAAGAACAAATCGCGCGCGCTCCACATAGGTACGCACGAGTCCTGCTTCGATATCGTCGTGTGCGGAGAGCAGGTCTAAGAACTGCTTCTTCTCTGTGTCGAACACGTCTCGATAGGTGCCTCGATCTCGAACACAGAACACGTGAATCGGTTTTCGATTGCGATCGTACCCGAGCGTCACCTGGACCCAAGCCCATTCATCCAGCATGGTGTCGTCCATGTTCGGCGGAGTGATTGGAGTTTGACCGCGTGACGTGAGAAATTCCAAGAGTAAACGGATCGGTGGGGAGTTTTCCTTCTGACAAAACACGCGAGAATACTGATGTGGCTCGGCTTCTGCCGCGTCGTCCTGCTGGACAGACGATGGCAGAATGGGTAGTTCTTTCGCCATGCTACAACTCCAGGATGCGGCCATTTCGACTCATACACACGCCAACGGACGATACTCTACGCTGGCAGGTCTTGAAACTGCAAGAAGTCGGCGGCGGCGTTTCCCTAGGCCTGGCCTGTGTTTTCCTGTTGACAGCCTCTGAACGCTTGGATAGACTCCCGCAGGTTTTCGCCGCTTCCAGCAACAGGACTATTCGTTCATGAATATTCATCGAGTCTGAGCGGAGTCACGAAGGGCGAGTTCACTACAATTCACAATCACCGTTTTAAGGAGGTTGCTCATATGGCAAAATCAATGACCAAGTCGCAGATCGCCGATTACCTGGCCCAGAAGACCGGATTAACCAAGAAGGCATCCGTCCAGCTCATGGATGACTTTGCCGCCTTGGCATACAAAGAAGCGAAGAACGTCTTCGTGATACCTGGGATCGGGAAGCTTGTCTTGGCGAATCGCAAAGCACGCATGGGCCGGAACCCACAGACTGGCGAAGCCATCAAGATTCCAGCCAAGCGTGTTGTCAAGTTCCGCGTGGCCAAAGCCGCCAAGGACGCCATTCTCGGGAAAAAGTAAGTCACGATTGTCTGTGGCGCGCCTCCTTCCGGTTGTACTCACGCTCCATACTGAACCACAAGGCCGGCTTCCCGAGAGGGGGCCGGCCTTCTTTTTCCCGCCCGTCGCTCGTCCGCATGATTCATGAAGCTTCTGCTGCACGCGCGGATACGCGGCTGTGACGGGCAGTCTCGCCGTTCAGCCCTTCGACATACTGCACGGGCATGCCTCAAGGCTTCTCGGCTCCGAGTGCCCGTCTCGCTTCGCGTCTGCGCGCGTTCGCGACGAACCGTCATGGATCAGCGGGCTAGAGTGACGGGCCGAGTCCTGTCCCTCCCATCCCGTCGTGCCCGACGAGCTTGATTGCATCACCGTCCTGAACCAATGAGTCTTCACTGGCGATCTTCTTATTGATCGTCACCAGTACTTTCTTCTCGCGAATCAGTTGGAGAAGATGGCGCAACTGAACGCCCTGCCGCTGGATGACTCGGCGAACAGACATGGGAGCCGGAACTTCACAGGCCAGGTCCCGTTCGCCGTCGGCTGTTTGCAGCTGACCCATCAAGGAAATCGTGATCATAGTCGGATACTCCTCAACTTCATTTGCAACGCCCTAATGGGAGGCAGGAGCAGGGGCCCCGTTGACTCCGTGCCGGTCGCCATCGATAATGCACGGCCATGCCGTCGTTGGACATTCAGAATCCCGGGATGCCGGATTTGCAATTCGTGTTGTTCGTGTCGGCTCTCTGCACGGCTGATCTCACGACATGCAATATCTCTCCGGCACTTCGAGCCACTATGTTCGATCGTTGTTGGGCGCTCATCCACACGGAGGCGCCGCCGATTGATCCCAAGGAACGCATACTCGATCTTCGCCAGGGAACGGAGCTGACACTGGAGGCCTGTTTATCGACGATCCGATCGATGTTGACGGATGCCGGTATTCGGACAATTACGTGGGACCATCCGGTGAGTGAGCCGACTCACGAAAGCACGCCGGCCGCAAAGCCGTTAATCGATCGGCTCGGGCAATTGTACCCCGAACCTCCCCAGATCGTCGATCCCGAAAGCCCTGCCCCGAGTTAGCCGAACGAGACAAGTGAGGCCGGCGGAAATGGTGTGATGGATGAAGTCAGGGTCTGCACGGCACGTGTTCGGCCCACCCCGTGCATGGGCCGGACCAGAGGACGAAAAGGAGGATCGTGCGCGTTACCACAATCGATATCCCAGACGTCGTACTGATTGAGCCAGATGTGTTCCGGGATCCACGGGGGCTCTTTCTCGAAACATACCATGCCCGCCGGTATCTGGACGCCGGGATTCCCGGCCCCTTCGTCCAGGATAACTACTCACAGTCTTTGCAGGGCACATTACGCGGGCTCCACTATCAAGAGCCGCACGCTCAGGGGAAGCTGGTGATGGTGACGGACGGAGCCGTCTACGATGTCGTGGTGGATATCCGAAAAGGGTCGCCGACATTTGGCCGATGGTATGGGGTCGATCTCTCGTCGGAGAATCGGCTTCAGGTCTATGTGCCGCCTGGTTGTGCGCATGGATTCTGCGTCACCAGCGATCGTGCGTCATTCTTATATAAATGTACGGACTACTATGCGCCGGGTGATGAACGGGGGATCATCTGGAGCGATCCCGCCCTCGCCATTCCTTGGCCGGTCACGACACCCATCTTGTCCGTCAAGGACCAAGCTTACAAGTCCTTGGCCGAGATGGATCCTGAGTTGCCACGGTATCGATCAGATGGATGATGAGGACCCATTGATTCCATAAAGTCGGCTATGTTATTCACCGAGGGCATAGTGATAAGATCCAAGAGGCGGTGACGACTCGATTTCTAAGGACAAGGAGGAGGACACAATGGGAAAAAGTTTACAAGGAACCAAGAGTCACGACAATCTCAAGGGTGCATTTGCCGGAGAATCCCAGGCCAATCGGCGCTATCTGTATTTCGCACGACGAGCGGATATCGAAGGCTTTCCTGATATCGGAGGGTTGTTCCGCGATACGTCAGAGGCGGAAACAGGCCATGCGTTTGGGCACATGGATTTCTTGAAGGAAGTCGGAGATCCGGCGACTGGGGTGCCGATCGGCAATACCGAGGCGAATCTCAAGTCGGCGGTCGAAGGCGAAACCTACGAGTACACGCAGATGTACCCTGGGATGGCCAAAACAGCCAGGGACGAAGGATTTCCTGAACTTGCTGAATGGTTCGAGACCCTCGCAAAGGCGGAGCGGTCCCATGCGAATCGCTTCACCAAGGGGCTTGAGAGCCTGAAGCAGGGCTGAGAGGAACTGACAAGAGTCGGCGTTCAGCGGTCAGTTTTCAGAAGGGCTGGATGAGGATTGAACTCCTCCCTGTCGCTGATAGCTGACCGCTGATTGCTTTCTGATCGGAGCAACGTGAATGGTCTGAGCCTGATTCATCCCATCGACCCCGCGCAGCTTCAGAGCAACACGCAGCGGATCTATGAAGTGTGCGACGGCTGCCGGCGCTGCTTCAACCTCTGTCCGTCGTTTAATACACTGCTCGACGGCATCGACCGGTATGACGGAGACGTCGGGAAACTGACGACGACCGACCACCATCAGATCGTCGATGAATGCTATTACTGTAAGCTCTGCTACAACCACTGTCCCTATACGCCGCCGCATCAGTATGCGCTCGACTTTCCCCGCTTGATGATTGCATGGAAGAAACACCTGGCCATGACGCGTGGGGTGAGTTGGCGTGATCGGTGGTTAATCAAGACGGATATGATCGGCTCCCTCGGAAGTCGGTTTGCGTCTGTGGCTAATAGGGTTCTGGGGCTCCGGTTCCTCCGTGGGTTGATGGAATCGTGGGTCGGTGTGCATCGAGATCGACAGGTCTTGCGATTTTCCTCGGAGACGTTTATCCATTGGTGGGAACGACGCGGAGCGGCACAAGTTCCAGCTACCGCATCACGGAAGGTCGCGCTTTTTGGGAGTTGCCTGGTCAATTATCAAGCGACGGATATCGGTAAAGCGACGATCCAAGTGCTCGAAAAGAATGGCGTGCATGTCGTGGTTCCTGAACAGCGCTGTTGCGGCATGCCCTCGTTCGATATCGGCGATACGGCGGCCATTCAGCTGGCCGGCTCGGTCAATATCGCCTCATTTTTACCTTGGGTGGAGCAAGGCTACGATATTGTCGTGCCGGTGCCCAGTTGCAGTTTGATGTGGAAGCGGGAATATTCCGAGATCATCGGGGGCGATGCGGTGCGGCGCGTGGCGGAACGGACGTTCGATATCAGCGAATATCTCATGAAGTTGAAGCGAGAGGGCGCGCTCGCCACAGATTTTCAACAGAAGCCCGGGCGAGTCGCCTACCAGGTGCCCTGTCATTTGCGGGATCAGAACATCGGATTCAAATCCAAGGAACTCATGGAGTGTGCCGGCGCACAGGTCGAAGTGATCGAGAAATGCTCCGGCCACGATGGCTCATGGTCTGCCAAGACGGAATTCTTTCCTCTCTCGATGCTGATCGCGAAGAAGGCCGTTCGAGCGATTGAACAAGCTCCGGCCGATCTTATGGCCTCCGATTGCCCGTTGGCGGGATTGCAGTTGGACCAAGCCGGTGCGATGGCTCATGTCGGCGGAAAACCGTCGCAGCATCCCATTCAAATTGTGCGCGATGCCTACGGGTTACCGCGATGAACCTCTTAACCCCTCATGACCTCTTGTCCATGGGAGAGTATGAACGGCAGCGGGAGCAGTTTCGCTCGCAGATCATCGCGCTCAAGCAGCGGCGCAGGATTTTTGTCGGGCCGCTGCTCACGCTCGTCTTCGAAAATCGTGAGACGTTGCGGTTCCAGACCCAGGAAATGATCCGTGTTGAGCATATTCTCGATCCCCGCAAAGTCCAGGATGAGTTGGACGTGTATAATGCCCTCATGCCGGGAACCGGAGAGTTGAGCGCCACATTGCTCATAGAAATTACGGAACAGGAGCGGATGAAAGAATGGCTCGACATGTTCATGGGGCTGGATCATGGTGAAAAAGTTGCGATTCGAGTCGGAAGTGAGCAAGTATTCGGGCAGTTCGAAGGTGGCCACAGTCATGAAACAAAAATCAGCGCGGTGCATTTCGTCCGATTCCGGCCGACCGCATCAATGACTGCCGCGTTCGCCGACTTGCGCCAGCCGGTCATGCTGACGGTGCACCACCGCGAGTATCACGCTGAGGCGCCTGTTCCGGGGAGTATGCGGGAGGAGTGGCTCTCTGACTTACAATAGTGCTGAGTTCTGGGCTGTCTGTTTCGAACTTAGCACTCAGCACTCAGAACTGGAAACTATGTCCACCGTCTTACTGACAAAGCGCCTCGAGTTTGCCGCGGCGCATCGGTATATCAAACCTGAATGGGATGAGGCCAAGAACCGGGCCGTGTTCGGTCTCTGCTATAACCCGCCGGCACACGGACATAACTACATGATCGAGGTGACGGTCTTAGGCGAGGTGGACCCGAAGACCGGCATGGTTGTGAATCTCTTCGATTTGAAGTGTATCTTGCTCAAGGTACTCGAAGAGTTTGACCATAAGAACCTGAACCTCGACATGCCCTACTTTAAGGACCAGATTCCCACGTCGGAAAACCTAGCTTGTGTGCTCTGGAGCAAGATAGACGGGCAGAAAGACATCGGGAAGCTCCACGCCATTCGGTTGTATGAGGATGAAGACTTGTATGCCGAAGTCACGGCAGAGGCGGGGCTCGACGTTGCCAGCGTGACGCGGCGCTACTCGTTCATGTCCCTGCAGGATGGCCATCAAGGGCGAGAGTGGGACTATTTCGTGACGGTCCATGGGAAGATCGATCCGGTGACGGGGATGGTGGCGGATATCGGCGCACTGGATCGCATGGTGCAGGAGAAGGTCGTGAAGGTGTTCGATCGCCAGGATCTGCGCCATGTCTTCGATGCTGAGTCTGTCACGGGCGGGCAACTCGCCGAACGGATATGGACATCGCTCGTATCCGGCCTCTCATCGGGTCGTCTGGCCAACGTTCGCCTAGTCCAATCTCGCGATCTCACCTTCGATTATGCCGGTTGATGTTCGTGCTAATGGATCGCTGCGTATGAAAATCCCGCTCGCCTTTGTGGTAGTGATGGCCTGCCTCTCGTGGACGGTCGTGGTCTGGTCTGCAGATGAAGGAGCGGCGATTGAGAAAGTTGTCAAGGAAGCCGCCATGGCATCCGCGACCTACTCTGAAATCAGAGACAAGCAAGCCGTGTTGAAGCTCTATACCAAAGACTATGTCGGTATTCAGGATGGCGAGACGGAGACGCGGGAGTCGATTGAGAAGTGGTTTTCAGAGTACGAATCTGAGCTGAACAAGGGCAACACGCTGCATTTCATCAACGTCGTGTCGAACCTGCGAGTTAGAATCCCTGGCCCCACGGCGTGGGCGACCTACGACTATGTGTTTCAAGCGGTCAGAAAAGGCGAACTTGAAGGGCAGGACTCTGGCCAATGCACTATGCTTCTGCGCAAAGAAGGTTCAGCCTGGCTGATTCAGCATGAGCATTGTTCCAAGACTCGAGCGGTGAAATAGCTCCCGTCTCTGAGCCGCCCATCCGAGCGGCTGGCCTGTGTCCCCTCGCTCCCGTGCCTCCGGAGCGACCCCCACGGGCTCGGCCGGGCGGAAGCCTTCGGGAATTCCTTCGCAGACTCAGTCAGTTCCCGCTTTCTTTCCTGGCCCTATCGAGTACTTCTTCTTGCCGAAAGTGCAGTATACAGACGAAGGGATAGACTTATCCCCTCGCACTGCATCTGACGAACTGGGTCTTTCTGCTGTCCCAGCCCTATTATTTCAGCAAGTGATTCCAGATAGCGCGGCGGGTGCAACCACTTCTCGCAGTCCCTACTCGTAGGCCTCTTTGCGGTGTCGAACAGCAGTGATCTCTATCTGCTGTTCGTGGTCGAAGATTGAATAAATCACGCGATAATCGCCGATTCGGATACGCCAGAGATTCTTTTCTCCAGTCAACTTGCGGGAACCGTGCGGACGTGGGTGTGTGGCAAGGGATTCTATTTTTGGCAGGATACGGCGAATGACCGAAGGATCGAGAACCTCAAATTCGTGCCGAGCCGAACGAGCGAAGGTGATCCGATACTCACCCACGTAACTTGCCTAGACGGCGGAGACGGTCCTTAACTGCGTCAAGAGACTCGCGCGGTTCGCGCGCGCGGTTTCTGGCGACGACACTGTCGTAGAAGTCTTCCCACAGTTGTCCGTGCCGTTTCAAGTCGATGAGCACGGCGGTCTTCTTTCCACTCTTGTTCATGACGAAATCTATACCTCTCATGCTGCCTCCACTGTTTGCTTCTTGATGAAAGTAGCCCCAAACCTCTCAAAATGCAAGATGAGGTGTTCTCCTGTCTCAGGGTATATGAGGTTCATTTTTCTGTAGGTCTGACGCCCGTGTTGGTCAGACTGCAGCCGTCGAGCGAGGTGATAGATAATCCCTCCAAGGTCGCCTGCCTTCCCCATCTCTGCCGTCGGTCTTTACTTGAGTAAGTGATCCGAAATCAGCGCGGCGAGTTCGGCGGGCTCCACCACGCCTTCGCGGGTGAGGAGCAGTTTACCGTTGGAGAAGAAGTGCGTTGTGGGGTAGGTCTCGAAGGTATGGCTTTTCTTAATCTCGCGGCAGCGGCCTGGGACATGCATCTTGGCCTTGCCGACTTTCACGTCGGGAAACTTGGCGGCGGTCTCTACCAGGATCGGGTCGTAGGCAAGGCAGGGTTCGCAGGTCGCGAGGCCGTAGGCGACGATCGATGCGGGCGCACCGGTGAACTCCTTGTAGTTTTCGTCTCTGACGTCTTCGACGATTCCAGGCATGATTAAAAGTGCTAAGTCCTGAGTTCTGAGTGCTGAGTCAGCCAAACGCTCGGCCCTCAGCACCCAGCACACAGGACTCAAAATTAACTGAGTTTCGTGAGAGCTGCGAGAATGTCCTTGTCTTCCCGAGCGACCTTGATGTCCTGTACCTTCGCATAGGCGACCTTACCGTTCTTGTCGACGATGACGGTCGCGCGCTTCGAACAGTTCAACGGCTCAAAGTAGAGGCCGTATTCCTTTGCCGTGGTCCGATGCACGTCCGACAGCAGCCGATGCTTCAGGTCCATGGAATCAGCCCAAGCCTTGTGCGAGAAGAAGCTGTCACAGCTGACGCCGAACAGTTCTGCGTTGGCCGATTGGAACTTGGGGAAGTCGTCGGTCAAACACTTGTTCTCGCCTTGACAGACGGGGCTCCAGTCCAGCGGATAAAAGCAGAGCACGACATTCTTCTTGCCACGAAAGTCGCTCAGCTTCACGTCCTTCTGGTCCTGGTCTTTTAAGTTGAAATCCGGTGCGGTATCACCCACCTTGATTTCTGGTGCTACGTCGCTCATCTCTGTACCTCCTTCACTGGGTTTAATCCGGCCTCTGATACTGTCAGCTACAATTTTGTACCGTGTGGCTTGGAATCTTGTCAACAGGCCTGAAGACCTAACAGGATGCTGAAAAAGAGGATGGGGTAGCTGGGACGATCCTTGTGCTCGCGCAACGTGCGGCCTCAGAAGGCCCTCGTTGGACGCGCGCAGTTAGGATCATCCCACCACCCATTATAAGTGACAGCTCGCTGCGGCCTTGCTGGACGGCCTTTTTGAGCATCCTGAGACTATTGAGACATCGGTGCAATCTGCAAGATTCCAACAGAGTCGTATGTGAAACCGAGCTTTTTTCAGCAGTCGGCTAGAAGAGGCCTAGTTTACTGTAAGTAGCTGATAAAGAAGGAGAGCTATGATACTAAACGAATTTCTCGAAAACTCAGCATGCGTCCGGCTGGTGCAGCGGTGCGGTGATTGGCAATCTCAATGTTCTGCCCCGAGAGCTCTAGGCGCAGGTGGCTTCCCACTTTCGGCGACTGGCCGATTCTCGTCAATTCGTCCGCCGCTCCTCTAAGCAGCTCGCGGGCAGGTTGGTCCGGAAGACCAGGGGAGAGAAATACTTCCAGTTCATTGACCCCGAATTTACTGAGGCCGAGCGTATAACACCACGTCCGATGGTTCTGTTCATCCTCGCCCTGCGAGATCGGGATGTGATCGGCGGAGACGAAATGGGTCAGAGAGCGATCTTGCCAATCCGAAGGGTTGACGTACTGGTTGGTGACGATGTCGTGGGCTGTGCCTTGCGAGAGGAGCGTGAGGCCTTTGGCCAGTCGCGCGGCAAAGAGTATGGTGTCCGGCGTGTCTCGCGGGGAGACAAGAGAGGGCGCGACGGCCCCCATCACGTCGTGCTCCCACGCCAACTGCTTCATCACATCGGCGACGTGGCTCATCGGCAGCGGCATCACAACATGGGCCGACCAGGGGCCGTGAGTCGCTTGCCAGGATTCCGCCGAGCCCGCTTCGTGCTGGATGGTCAGAGGCCCGCCGTATTCCTTGTCGTACCAGATCTTCAGTTCGTCTGTGGCTGGCGCAACTCCCCGATAGCCGACAAAGTAGAGCGGGGGACGTCGTGAGGATGGCTTGGGGGTTTTCTTTTTAATCCTCATCGTGGTGCGAGAACCTATTTACTGGATTTTCGAGCTTTGCGGCGGTCATCCGGGTTGAGGAGCCGCTTGCGGATACGCAGACTCTTCGGGGTCACCTCAACCAGTTCGTCAGGGCCGATATATTCGAGTGCGAACTCCAAGCCCATTTCCCGTGGCGGCGTGAGAACCAATGCCTCATCGGTGCCTGACGCGCGCATGTTGGACAGGTGTTTCTCTTTGCAGACGTTGACGTCCATATCTTCGTCCCGGCTGTTCTCGCCGACCACCATTCCGCGATAGACGTCCACGACAGGGCCGATAAACATGGTGCCCCGTTCTTGGGTCATAAAGATGGCATAGCCGGTGCTGACGCCGTCTTCGTGTGCCACGAGTGACCCATGCGTTGCCACCACGAGGTCGCGCTCCTCAGCCGGTTCATATGCGACGAACACATGGTGCATGATAATGGTGCCGCGAGTCTTGGCGACCAAGAGGTTTTTGAGCCCCATGATGCCGCGGGTGGGGATATGGTATTCCAGGTGCATTTCGCTCGGCCCGGCATCGGAATGGATCAGTCGCATGTGGCGTAACTCGCCGCGGCGTTTGCCGAGCTCTTCAATCACGGTGCCTTGATAGGTTTCCGGCACCTGGATGGTCAGTTCCTCGTAGGGTTCGAGGACTTTGTCTCCATCCCGGTGGACAATCACTTCCGGTTGGGAGACTTGCAGTTCGTATCCTTCCCGGCGCATTTGTTCGATCAAGACGCCGAGATGCAGCTCGCCGCGGCCGGCGACGAGGAACTTATCCGCACTGTCCGTTGTCTGCGCGCGCAACGACACGTTGGTTTCGAGTTCTTTGAAGAGTCGATCGCGCAAATGTCGCGAGGTCAGGTACTTGCCTTCCCGTCCGGCGAAGGGGCTATTGTTCACTGAAAAGGTCATTTGGACGGTCGGCTCGTCGACCGTGACTCGGGTGAGTGCGACGGGATGTTCCGCGTCGGCAATCGTATCACCGATGCTCACCTCGTCCAGGCCGGCCACTGCGACAATTTCTCCTGCCTGAGCTTGTTCCGTATCCGTCCGTTCGAGGCCGGAGTAGACGGCGAGGTCTGATACTTTCCCAGCGAACTGTGCGCCATCCTTACCGATGACGACCACGTTCTGCCTGCGGGCGATCGATCCTGATTGAATCTTCCCCACACCCATCTTGCCCTTATAGAGATCCTGAATCAGGGAGAGGACCAGGATCTGGAGCGGCGCATCGGTGTTGATGGCCGGCGCCGGAATCTTTTCCAGTACGGTATCGAGGAGCGGCGTAATGTCCGTGCCGGGCTTATTGATATCGAGCGTTGCGGTGCCTTTGATCGCAGCCGTGTAGACGATCGGGAAATCGAGCTGCTCGTCGGTGGCGCCGAGATGGACAAACAAGTCGAAGGTCCGGTTCACCACGTCATCGATGACCGCGTCAGGGCGGTCGATCTTATTGATGACCACGATGGCCTTGTGGCCCAACGCTAAGGCCTTCCGCAACACGAAGGTCGTTTGCGGCATCGGGCCCTCTTTCGCGTCGATCAAGATGAGGACGCCGTCTACCATGCGCAGCGTTCGTTCGACTTCACCGCCGAAGTCGGCGTGCCCCGGTGTGTCGACGATATTGATCTTCACGCCTTTGTAGATCACGCTGGCGTTCTTGGCCCGGATGGTGATTCCGCGCTCACGTTCCTGGTCCATCGAGTCCATGATCCGTTCGCCCATATCGTCGATCTTGCGATGGACATGGGTCTGTCGGAGCACGGCGTCGACCAGGGTCGTCTTGCCATGGTCGACGTGGGCGATGATCGCAATATTTCGGATATCGCTTCTGCGCTCTTTGGGCTCGAGTTGGGTCGTCACGGGAGATTCTGTTGCGGCGGCTGTCTGATCCATAGATGTTGCTGCATGCTCCAAAAAAAAGACGCCCAGAAACCCAGGCGTCGGACAGTAGTATACCCGAAGCAAGATATCCGGCACAAGCGATGTCGTGGAAAATACGAGGTAGGCGTGCCGGTGCCGGCGTGATTCTTGAGGTGTAAGGGCCTTCTTTCCGATCATCCAAGGGTAGAAGCTGATTAATTAACGCATAGAATTCAATTGCCTGTAGAAGAAGCTTCCCAGAATCGCTCCCAAGAGGAGCCGCATCAGCTGTTTTGGTTTGAGGTAGATATGAAGGAGATCTCTTTCAGGAGACATGCACAAATTGAGGGCAGTATCACGAAGCTGATTGCAGTGAGGAACAGGATGAACCGGGTCTGGGACGGGACGAATGCAAAGAGGAACCCTGCCCGAATACATAGGCAAAGATCACTGGAAGATCCGAGGCATTCAAGTAGGGCCATGAACGGGAAGGATGCCATCCGGCGTTGCTTCACAGCAGGTGACAGAGAAGATAGATATCTGCCGCGAGACGTTCACAGAGTTTCTCGCCGTCTTCGGTGAAGCCTTTCTGCGTCGATGTCCCACTTATGCCTGTCTGACTTTTTCTCCATGATGAACTTCCGGTCTCGGCAAGAACTGGTGAACGGACTTCATGATGCGTTCCGGGGCAAAAGGCTTCAGGACGTATTGCGTGGCTCCGAGATTGGCAGCTTCTGTCATCGTTTCGGAGCGTGAATCGGCTGTCAGGAGAATCACCGGAATCCACTGCCATTCCGGCGTCGTTCTGATAATTTGCAAAAGTTCCAGCCCTGTCAACGAAGGGAGCATGATATCGAGAAAGATCAGGTCCGGTGGCGCAGTCGTCGCCGTCAGATGCCGTGCGTTCTCGCCGTTTGCCACATGAATGACGGAGAAGCCTTCTCGCTCAAGAACATATCGTAACAGGCACGCGGTATCTTCGTGATCTTCGATAACCAGCACGGTGTGTGTAACCGGTTCAATGGCTGTGCCCATGTGTCCTCCCAAACGATATCGGATGAATGTAGAGACTCTAGTCGAATATGACTTGCACCTGCTCCAAGTAGACGGCGAGCCGATCGAGTTCCTCTGTGAGGCCTGCTGAGGTCCCGCTCTTGGCCGTGTGTTCGATGGTTGAGGCCATGAGAGTAATGTGATCGAACCCATAGCTCCCACCGGCGCCCTTCATGCCATGGGCCACTTTTCGCACCGTCTCAAGATCCTGTTGCGCCAGGGCTTCGCGCATGGTGACGACTTCTTTCTTACGGTTCGTCATGAATTTGCTCATGAGCGGTTCAAAGTCGGACTCAACATGAACGATCATCGCATCTTGGAGTAGTCCGTGATCGGTCGGAGGTACGATGTTCATCAGGCGGCTCCTTGTGGGGCGTTGGCGGAAACTGAGTAATGGGTGACATGCAGGGTGTCTATTCGGTTCTTGTTGAGGGTGAGCCCAATTCTAAATGGGTGGGTCATACGGCCCGGTTCCTTCTCGGCCTGTTTTGGTTGATGCGGTGCACCGAGGCGCGTCGTTTGGGTTGGGCTGGAGTTGTCGGTTCTACAGAGGCCTGGTTCGGCGTTGGCTCCGTCGATCCTTGGGTGGCCGGTACAGACAGCAACCGTCTTACGGTCTGAAGCAACTCTTGCAGGCCAGGATTTTTCACGACATAGGCATGCGTCCCTTCAGCCAGCGCCCGTTGTATATCCGGCTCATAGTAGTTCGCGCTGAGCATGATGATCGGCACATGTTGCCAATCTGGATTCCGACTGAGGGCGCCGAGCAATTCGAATCCATTGACGTAGGGGACGACAAGATCGAGTAGAATCAGCGCGGGAGGCAGCATCGTCTCAATGAGGCAGATAGCCTGGCGGCCATCCCGTGCGCGGGCCACCACATACCCCTCGCGTTCAAGAGTGAGCTGGATGAGATTTCCGGTGTCTTCTTCGTCTTCAACGCAGAGGATGGTTCGCGTCATAGTGGCCTCCCTATTCGAGCTAAGACATTGCCGTCGGCATGAAGTGCGTATGCGATGCGATTCTTGTCACGGTTTCCACGAGCGATGCGTCTTCAAGGTGCTGCCTCTGCGTCGTGTGTCCGATCATGCGGCTCGCTCCGTTCTGATGGGTTTGGCATGATCGAGAATCGTCTGGAGCAGGACCTTTTTCTTAATCGGCTTCGACAGATGGGCCGTGCAGCCGGCTGCAAAGCTTTTGTCGACCTCATCCTGGAAGGCGTTGGCGGTGAGGGAGATGATCGGCGTCGGCTGGCGCTGTTGCTCCTGCTCCCATCGACGAAAGGCTGCCGTGGCCTCAAGGCCGTCCATGACCGGCATCTGCGTGTCCATGAACACCACATCATAGGCACTCGCCTGAAAACGCTGGACGCCGATGGCTCCGTTTTCGGCCATGTCGAGCTGGTAGGGCGTGTCTTTTAAGAACAGCCTCACCACGTCGCGATTGTCCTCCAGATCCTCAACGAGCAGAATACGGAGGGGTGGGAGCAGGGACGGCTCCGGGGCAACGGGAGGCGGCTCTGTTGGATCAGAATCGGCTGGTACCTGCCCCATCGCAGCGGCCACCGAATCCAGTAGCCGCTTGCGGCTGACCGGTTTGCAGAGGGTGTGGTTGATGCCCAGTGCGTGCGCCCGTTGCTCGGTGACTCCCCGCATTTCCGATGTCGTCAAGAGCAGGGGGAGTGTGCGGTACTCGGGGAGTGCACGGATGGCTTCCGCAAGCTCCAGTCCGTTCATATTCGGCATGTGGTAATCCAAGATCGCAAGGGAGAAGGGCTCGCCCTGGTCCCGGGCTTTCTGTAGTGCGGCCAAGGCTGCGACGCCATCGGGGGCTTCGACGAGCAGGCAACCGAAGCGCTGGAGGTGTTCACGGACGATCAAACGGTTTGTGTCGTTGTCGTCCACGATGAGAATACGGGAGCCCGACATAGCGAGGGAAGAAATCCGCTCTGGTGCCAAGGTGGGGGCTGGGGCGGCGGCCAAATGTATGACGAAGGAAAATGTGCTGCCGCAGCCGCGGGCGCTTTCGACCTGGAGTTCCCCCCCCATCAGCTCCACGAGCTGTTTGCTGATGCTCAAGCCGAGGCCTGTGCCGCCGTATTCGCGGGTGGTCGTGGAGTCCCCCTGGGTGAAGCTTTCGAAAATACTGTGGAGCTTATCCGTGGGAATCCCGATGCCCGTGTCGGAGACCGAACAGCGGAGCGCGCTGGGATCTGCGTGCTCCGGCTCAATAC
>Ga0163153_10000925_pt1 | contig 48466 bp, 39 predicted proteins | sample OliLakLV19MP6IB1_FD_148629 | JGI IMG/M metagenome (GOLD analysis project Ga0163153, IMG submission 148629) | Freshwater microbial mat bacterial communities from Lake Vanda, McMurdo Dry Valleys, Antarctica - Oligotrophic Lake LV.19.MP6.IB-1 | ecosystem: Environmental > Aquatic > Freshwater >... | reverse complement strand
CCGTGAAGTTCGCGGTCAACGAGCCGTTGGCGCCGAGCGAGACAAAGTGCTGGCTGTTCCAATCCTGATCGCCCGATATGGCGTCCATCGCGCCGAGCCGCGACTGGAGCAGCGCGCTCGACTCGCCCGCATGCACCGGATTCGTGCCGGTATAAGCAAATGACGTGGTCACCCCGGCGCCCAGTCCTTCAAGCTGAAAGTAATCGATGTCCGCGCCGGGACTGCCGCCGTAGGAATTGCCGGCGCCGTCGAGCACTTGCACGCTCTCGAGGTAGTTGAGTCCCGCGGACTGCATGATGGCGTACAGATCGACGGTGACGAGCGTGCGATTGACGGGGTTCTGCACGAGCGACGACGAGACGCTGCTGAGATAGTTGCCGCTGTACGCGATGGCTGGTGGACCGAGCTGCAGAATCGTGCCGACCTCGATGGTTTCGGCCGACGCGACAGCCGTGAGTACCGTCGGCATCGAAATCGAAACAGTGAGCGCGGCGATCGCGCGGGCCTTCGTGGCGTTTCTGCGAGTCATCTCTTTGATTCCCTTTCGTCGATCGGCGCGCCAGGCGACGCGGTCCGCCCCCCACCTCTCCGCTGCATCCGATGCGGCGGTGATCTCCCTACTGTGCCACGGCTCCGCGCTGCCGCCACGCTTCGGTCACTTCTGGACGATCGCGCGCTCCGTTGGTGCGGCGCATGCGGTTTATCGGGGCGGCGCAAGGCTCGATGCCCGATCCAAAGGGCGCGTTATCGCTCGCTATGCTGCCCGTCGCATGCCCGCCTTGCGCGTCGTGAGCCTTCTCCCTTCGGCCACCGAGCTGCTGTGCGCCGCCGGCGGTGAAGCCATGCTCGTCGGTCGCAGCCATGAGTGCGACGTCCCGGCAAGCATTCGGGACCGGCCGGTGCTCACGGGTCAGCGCACCCATGCGACCGATTCGCGTTCCATCGACGAAGAGGTTCGCGCGAGTCTCAATGACAACGCGTCGCTGTACACGCTCGACGCGAAGCTGCTGGCGGAGCTCAGACCTGACGTCATTCTCACGCAGGATCTGTGCGCGGTCTGTTCGATCGACCTGCAGACGGTGCGTCGAATCGCCGCCGGCATGCCGCGCGAACCGCGCATCGTCAGCCTTGATCCGCATGATGTCTTTCAGGTGCTGGACGACCTCCTCACCGTGGGAGCGGCGATCGGGCTGGAGCGGAGCGCGGAAACGGCGATGGTGGCGCTGCGCGATCGCTACTGGCGGGCGGTCGATTGTGTGAATCCGTACGTGACCGGACCCGAGATCGCTTTCCTCGAGTGGATGGATCCGATCTTTGTCGGAGGCCACTGGACGCCGCAACTCATCGAAGCGGCGGGAGGGCGGCATTCGCTGAATCTCCCGAAGGCCAAGAGCCGGCAGATCACGCCGGAAGAGCTGCTGGAATCCGCGCCGGAGCGAGTCATCATTTGCCCGTGCGGTTACGACATCGCCGCGATCCAGCGCGAACTGCCGGCTCTTCGCGCACAGCGCTGGTGGCCGCTGCTTCCCGCGGTGATGAACGGCGAATCGGCTTCGGTGGCGATCGTCGACGGCAATCGAATGTTCAATCGGCCGGGGCCCCGACTGGTCGACGCGTTCGAATGGCTGGTGGGGTGGATCAACGATCGACCGGAGTTGATTCCGCCGGACTTCCCCGCCATCGCTCTGCCCCGCTGATGTGCTGGCGAGTGCTCCTCCTGCCCGAGTGGCAGGAAGAAGTGCGCACGATTGCTCGTACGCTTCCTTCCGTCGTGGCGCGGGACTTGCGTTGCCGCGTCCCTCTTCGCCGTCAAGGACGGCTTCGATGGCCATCGACGGATTACAAGGATCTTCACCATGCGCATGGATCGATTCACGACGCTCGCTCAAGAGGCGCTGGCGACAGCGCAGTCGCTCGCCGCCGCGGCCGGCCACTCCGAGTTCTCCCCCCTCCATCTGCTCAGCGCGCTCCTCACGCCGGCCGACTCCGGCCAATCCCCGGTCACGGCCTCGATCTTGGCCAAGTCCGGCGTCGACGCGACCCGCGTGCGGCAGGTCGTCGATGCGGAGCTGAAACGACTTCCGACGGTGAGCGGCACGCAGACCGGTCAGTCGAGCCCGGCGCTGCTGCAGGTCCTGACGCAGGCGGAGAAGGAAGCGAACGGCCTGAAAGACGGCTACGTCTCGACCGAGCACCTGCTGCTCGCACTCGCCGATGTCAAGACTCCCGCACGCGATGTTCTGCAAATTGTCGGACTCGATCGCAAGCGTCTGCTCACGGCCATTGAAGCGATCCGCAAAGCGTCCGGCGTGACGAACGTGAACGATCCGAACGCCGAGAGCACGATGGAAGCGCTGAAGAAGTACGGCATCGATCTCTGCGAGCGCGCCGCTGCGGGCAAGCTCGATCCCGTGATCGGACGCGATGAAGAGATCCGCCGCTGCATGCAGGTGCTCTCGCGGCGCACGAAGAACAATCCTGTGCTGATCGGCGAACCGGGCGTCGGCAAGACGGCCATTGCTGAAGGACTCGCGATCCGCATCGTCGACGGCGACTGTCCAGAGAGCATGCGTGAGTCGCGCATCGTCGGGCTCGACGTCGGGCAGCTGCTCGCGGGCGCGAAGTTTCGCGGTGAATTCGAAGAGCGGCTCAAGGCGGTCTTGCGTGAAGTGACGGCAAGCGAGGGTCGCGTCATTCTGTTCATCGACGAGCTGCACACGATCGTCGGCGCGGGGCAGGCGGAAGGCGCGGTCAGCGCCGGCAATCTGCTGAAACCCGCGCTCGCGCGCGGCGAGCTGCGCTGCATCGGTGCAACGACGCTCGACGAGTATCGCAAGCACATCGAGAAGGATCCGGCATTCGAGCGGCGCTTTCAGCCGGTGTATGTCGGCGAGCCGAGTGTCGAAGACACGATCGCGATTCTGCGCGGCCTCAAAGGTCGCTACGAAGCGCATCACGGCGTGCGCATTCAGGACGCGGCGCTCATCACTGCAGCGACGCTCTCGCAGCGCTACATCGCCGATCGCTTTCTGCCCGACAAGGCGATCGATCTGCTGGATGAAGCCGCGTCGCGGCTGCGCATCGAGAACGATTCGATGCCTGCGGAGCTCGACGAAGTCCGGCGCCGGCTCATGCAGCTTGAGATCGAGCGCGAGGCGCTGAAGCTCGAGAGCGACCAGGAAAGCAAGAAGCGGCTGGCCGCGATCGAAGGCGAGATCGCCGAAGTCTCGGAACAGAACCGCACAATCACCGGCCAGTGGGAAGTCGAGAAGGCGGAGCTCGACGCGGTCAAGCGCATCCGCGACGAGATCGAACGTAAGCAGGTCGAACTCGACCAGGCGAAGCGGCGCGGCGATTTTGAAACGGCGTCACGCATTCAGTACGGCGAGCTGCGCGAGCTGGAGTCGAAGCTCGGCACCGCCGAGTCGGCGCTGATGCGCCGCCAGGCGGCAGGCAATGCGATCGTGAAGGAAGAAGTCGACGCCGAGCAGATCGCCGAGGTCGTCGCGAAATGGACCGGCATTCCCGTGTCGAAGCTCATCGAGAGCGAACGCGCGAAGCTCGTGCACATGGAGCAGGATCTGCAGCGGCGCATCATCGGCCAGCGCGAAGCGGTGCGCGCCGTCAGCGACGCGGTGCGGCGCAGCCGCGCGGGACTTGGCGAACAGCATCGGCCGATCGGCTCGTTTCTGTTCCTTGGACCGACCGGCGTCGGCAAGACGGAACTGTGCAAGGCGCTCGCAGAGTTTCTCTTTGATTCCGAGCAGGCGATGGTCCGCATCGACATGAGCGAGTACATGGAGCAGCACGCGGTCGCGCGGCTGATCGGCGCGCCGCCCGGATACATCGGCTACGAAGAAGGCGGCCGTCTGACGGAAGCCGTACGCCGCCGGCCGTACTGCGTGATTTTGTTCGATGAATTCGAGAAGGCGCACCCTGACGTCAGCAACGTGCTGCTGCAGGTGCTCGATGACGGCCGGCTCACGGACGGCCAAGGCCGCACCGTCAATTTCTCGAACACGATCGTGGTGCTGACGTCGAACCTGGGTTCGCAGGCGATTCTCGAAATGAGCGAGCGCGGCGACCCGGACGCGATGATCGAAGCGCACGTCATGTCGATTCTGAAGAAGTCGATCCGTCCCGAGCTGCTCAACCGCATCGACGACACAATCGTGTTCCACCAGCTCGGCCGCGACGATCTCGGAGGCATCGTCGAGATTCAGCTCAAGAACCTGCGCACGCGCCTCGCGGCACGGGAGCTCGCGCTTGAGATTTCGGACGAGGCGAAGAAGCATCTCGCGGCCGAAGGCTACGACCCGCAATTCGGCGCGCGGCCGTTGAAGCGCGTGATCCAGCAGCGGATCGAGAACGCGCTCGCGACGCGGCTGCTGGTCGGCGAGTATCAGCCCGGCGACACGATCGTCGTGGACTACGCAGGGCGATCGTTCACGTTCAATCGCCGCGGGGCGGAGGCGGAGCAGGCGCCGGCGGGGACGCGGTGACGGGACGTGGGGGAAGGATGAAGTACGAAGGCTGAAGGCAGAAGAGCTCGCTCGATCTTCTTCCTTCTTACCTTTTACTTCTTATTTCCTTCACGCACTACGCGCCCGCACTCTGTAGTTTTTCATTGACGCCGATACGCACTGCGAGTGCCCAGATCAGCCTCCGCCGCCCCTTTGCGGCCCGGGAGCGGGCGATTGCTGCGAGCCGCACGACCAGCCCGGCTGCGACGACGTTGCATGCTGCGAGAAGTTGTGTGCCCTCGATCCCTTCGGCTGCGAACTTACGTGGGACTACATCTGCGCAATCACGGCATTCAATGTCTGCGGTGAAGAGGCATGCGGCGCGGTGTTCCCGTGCGAGTAGTCGCGTAATTCGAAGGATGAAGGATGAAGTAAGAAGGTAGAAGCAAGAAGGAAAATGGGCTGGCTGGTTCTTCCTCCTTCTTCCTGCATACTTTTTACTTTTTACTTTCTTCACGCACCCACACGTGCCGCGAGTTTGCGGGCGCACACGAGCACATCTTTCGTCTCGTCCTCCGTCCAGGTGCGCGCCGCGCGGTTCGCGATGCCGAGCGTGCCCTTGAGTTCGCCGCGATCGTCGAACATCGGCACGACGATCGCGCCCTCCATGCCCGTCATCTTCGCGCCGGGGCGCACGTCGCCGCTCGTGTCGCTTTGCAGATTGCATACGGTGATCGGCTCGCGTCGTTCCGCGGCGAGTCCGGCCATGCCTTTGCCGATCGGGATGCGGCGGATGATTTCGAGGACGGGCGGCGGGTAGTCGCCGTGTGACGCCTTGAGGACGAGCAGGCCGTCTTCGAGCACGTGCAGCGTTCCGGTGTCGGCGCGGAAGTGCTCGATGACGGCGCGAAGTGCGTGCTCGAGTGTTGCGGCGACGGAGAGATCGGGAATGGACGTCATAGCTGCAGAGTAGTCCGCCGCTTCCGCATCAATCAAGCGGCGTCCCGTCCCAGCGCACGAACGCTTCGATCGCCTCGTACTCCGCGAGTCCCAGCGCGTCGAACAGCTCGGCTGTCGCGCGGTTGCGCTGTTCGGCGCGCTGCCAGAATTCGCGGTCGTCAGCGCCGGGGAACATCGCACGGTCCTTCTGACTCTGATGCCGGAAGATCGCCGCGCGCTTGCGCGCGACTTCGTCCGGCGCGAGCGGCACAGCCATCTGGATGTCCTCGACGCCCCACTCCTGCCACGCGCCGCGGTACAGCCACGTTTCGCACTGCGCCATCCAGTCGTCGGTGCGGCAGCGCTCCATCGCAGCGAACACAGCCGCGAGACATACGCGATGCGTGCCGTGCGGATCGCTCAGATCGCCGGCCGCGTAGACCTGGTGGGGTCGGATCGCCCGCAGCAAGTCAGCCGTGATGCGCACGTCCTCCTCGCCCAGCGGCTTCTTGCGCACGCGCCCCGTTTCGTAAAACGGCAGATCGAGAAAGTGCAGCCGCTCTTCGGGAACGCCGCAGAGCATCCCGGCCGCGCGCGCTTCGCCGCGACGAATCAAGCCCTTCAGCTGCTGCACCTCGGGCGGATCGACGGTCGCGGGCTTCTTCGCGCGCAGCTCCCGCTGCATCGCATGTTCAAAGTCCGCAGTCCGTGCTTCATCAAAGCCGAACATGCGGTTGAAGTCCGCGGAAAAATCAGCGAATCGCAGCGCTTCGCCATCCGACACCGCGATGTTGCCCGATGTCTGGTACGCGACATGGACCATGTGTCCCTGCTCCGCGAGGCGAATCAGCGTGCCGCCCATCGAGATCACGTCGTCGTCGGGGTGCGGCGAAAAGATCAGCACACGCTTCGGGAAGATGCGGTCCGCGGGACGATCGAGATCGCCGACCTGCTTGGCGCTCGACGGCTTTCCGCCGGGCCAGCCGTTGATCGAGCGCTGCAGTTCGCGGAACACCTGGAGATTGATGTCGTATGCCTTGCCCTTCGTTGCGAGCAGTTCCTGCAGCTTGTTCTCGTTGTAGTCCTCGGCCGTCAGCTTCAAGATCGCCTTCTCGGTGCGCCGTGCCAGCCAGATCACCGCCTTGCGCATCGTCTGCGGTGTCCACGCCTCGGGATCACTGCCGCCGCCAAGCATCCATGGACACTTGCAGCGCGTCAGTTCGGCCGCTGCGGCGGCATCGAAGTACGCGTGCGCATGCGCGTGCTGCTGCAGAAAGCTCGCTGCGACGCTGTCGGTGACCGGGCCTTCGATCGCGCGGGCCACGACTGGCGCCTTGCCCTCGCCGAATGCGACGAGCAAAATGCGCCTCGCGCGAAGAATGGTCCCGACGCCCATCGTGATCGCGCGGAGCGGGACGTTCTCCTCGCCGAAGAAATCGCTCGCCGCGTCCTTGCGCGTGACATTGTCGAGCGTGATGAGACGCGTGCGGCTCTCGCGACCGGAACCGGGCTCGTTGAAGCCGATATGGCCGGTGCGGCCGATGCCCAAGAGCTGCAGATCAATGCCGCCCGCGTCGTCGATCATCTGCTCATAGCCCGCACAAAAGTCTCGAACCGATGCGGCATCGATCGTGCCATCCGGCACATGCACGTGGTCCACGTCGATATCGATGTGATCGAACAGATGCTCGTGCATGAATCGGCGATAGCTCTGCAGCTCCTCGGGCTGCATCGGAAAGTATTCGTCGAGATTGAACGTGACGACGTTCTTGAACGAGAGACCTTCGTCACGATGCAGTCGAACGAGTTCGGCATAGATCGCGGTGGGCGTCGAGCCGGTGGCAAGACCCAGCACGCATCGCGCGCCGCGCGCCGAGCGCGCGACGATCAGTTCCGCAATCTCGCGCGCCACGGCGACGCTCACATCATGCGCCCGGGCGTAGATCGATGTCGGAATGCGCTCCGCGTGCGTTGGCAGCCCCTGGTGCATGAGTCGGGGCGGCATGGAAGTCGGAGGCGTGATTGATGTCATGGAATGTCAGAGGGGAAGGCGGCGTGCCAGCGCCAGGTATGAATCGAGCGCCTGCGTCACCTCGATCATCGTGTCGCCCGGAAACTTCTCCAAGAAGGCCCGCGCGATTTCGAATGCCACCACGTTCTCGAGCACGACGCTCGCCGCGGCGATCGCGCTCACATCGCTTCGTTCGTACTGCGAACCGGTTGCTTCCTTCGTGTTGAGATCGACGCTTGGCATGCCGCGCCCGAGTGTCGCGATCGGTTTCATTGCACCCGTTACGACAACGGGCATCCCGTTCGTCATCCCACCTTCAAGTCCGCCCGCATTGTTCGAAGGCCGCGTGAAACCGAGGTGGCGTTCGCCACGCTGCGCGGCGTCGTACATGATCGGATCGTGAAGCTGTGATCCGGGCCGGAATGCGCTCTCGCGACCCAGCCCGATCTCGACGCTCTTGAATGCCTGGATGCCCATCACCGCGCCGCCCAGCCGCGCGTCGAGGCGGTCTTCCCAGCGCATGCACGATCCGAGGCCGATCGGACAGCCGAACACGTGACACTCGACAATACCGCCGGCCGTGTCCTTGTCCGCTTTGATGCGATGAATGCGCTCGATGATGGCGGCGCTGGCGACAGGATCAGGACAGTACACCTCGCTCGCATCGCGGACGTCACGCAGTGTGCGCCACGATGCAGCGGCAGGTGCCGCGTCTGTCTGCACATCGAGCACCGCGCGGACGAATCCGAACACTTCGATCCCTACCGCGCGAAGGAAGCAGCGGGCCAGCGCTCCTGCGGCCACGCGCGCGGCGGTCTCGCGGGCGCTGGCGCGCTCGAGTGTTTCACGACAGTCGGTCGTGAGCCACTTGATGCTGCCCGCAAGATCAGCGTGACCTGGCCGCGGTCGATGCACGGGCGGCGTGCGCTCAAGATCGTCGAGGCGGCTGTCCTTGTTCGGAATCTGCATCGCGATCGGCGATCCGATGGTGCGGCCGAGTCGGATACCCGACAGAAACGTGGCGGCGTCTGATTCGATGCGCTGCCGGCCGCCGCGTCCATACCCGCCCTGCCTACGGCGAAGCTCGGCGTCGATGAAAGCGACGTCGACATCGAGACCTGCGGGCATTCCTTCGACCAGCGACAGCAGCGCGGGGCCGTGCGATTCGCCTGCCGTGCGATACGAGAGCGACATGCGAAGGGATGATAGTGGAGACGAGGGGTCCCGCCCCGAGTTCGCACAGATGCGTCAGAATGGGTGCCGCATGACGACTCACACAGCGAGGCGTCCCGTGGCTCTCGTGACCGGTGCCTCTGCAGGCATCGGCCTCGCGATGGCGGAGCTGCTCGTGGCACGACAGCACGACGTCGTGCTGGTGGCGCGGCGCAAAGAGCGCCTCGAGAACGCGGCAGCGCAGCTCCGACAGCGCGGTGCCCGCGCCGAAGTCATCGTTGCAGATCTCGCGGATCCGGCCGCACCGCGCCGCATCGTCGACGAAAGTCTCGCGCGATGCGGACGCATCGACGTCCTCGTGAACAACGCGGGCTATGGACTGTCTTCCCGATTCAGTGAATTGCCGTGGTCCGAGCATGCGGCGTTTCTTCAGCTCATGCTCACGTCGACCGTGGATCTCACGCACGCGGTGCTGCCACCCATGCGCGAGCGTCGATTCGGCCGCATCATCAACATGGCGTCGCTCGCGGCATTTGTGCCGGAACCGGCGGGCATGCTGTACAGCGCGACGAAGCGCTTCATGGTGAGTTTCACGCGTGCGCTGCACCTCGATCTGGAAGGAACGGGCGTGACCGCGACCGCCGTGTGTCCCGGCTTCACGTACAGCGAGTTTCACGACGTCATGGGGAACCGCGCCCACATGAACACCCTTCCGAAGTGGCTTTGGATGGACTCGGCGACCGTCGCGCGGCTCGGACTCGATGCGGCCGAGCGCGGCACCGCCGTGATCATTCCGGGCGCCGTCAACAAGCTCGTGGCGGCGCTGTGCTGGGCGCTGCCGCGGAGTGCGCTCGGATTGCTGGCGCCGCGCGGATTGATGGATCGTTATGACAAAGCATAAGCAGCCGACAGTGCGACGCGCTCAGCGCATCCAGCGCTCCGATTGGCGAGTGGCCTGCTCGGTGAACATCGCGAGGCCGGTCACGCAGCGCGCGCCGTGCTCGCGCGCTCTGCGCAGCAGCGGCGTGATTTCAGGGGCATACACCGTGTCCATGACGACGGCACCGCGAAGACGCTCCCACGTGAAAGCGGATCCTGCGAGGAGTTCGAGCGGGTTTCCGTCCGGCGCCGGACCGCCCTGCATGCCCACCGGCGTGCAGTTGACGAACGCATCGAAGCGCTCGGTGGTCAGTACCGCCGCATCACCTGCAACGATCGTCCCCATGTCCACGGAGTCGGACGGCGACTCGACGATCTCGCAGCGATCAAGCTGCGCACGATCGAGCGCCGCAAGGCCCGCAGTCAACTCCGCCGCGAGTTCGGCAGCACGCACCGGTTCGCGATTGAAAACGACTGCGTGACCACCGGCAAGGGCGACGCCGCCGGCAACGGCTCGGGCCACGCCTCCTGCTCCGAGCACTGCGACACGGACGCCGTCGAACCGGCCCGATGCAATGTCGAGCGCTCGCGCGAGCTCGGCGACGGCCGCCGGCGCGTCGGTGTTCGCGCACACGAGCAGTCCGTCGTCGTCCACGATCAGCGTGTTCGCGGCGCCGAGCGCCGCAGCCAGCGCGCTGACGCGACCGCCGCGCTCGCGGACGAATCGGACGCAGTGCGCCTTGTGCGGGATCGTCACGCTGGCGCCACGCAGATCGAGACGCGGGTGATCGACGAGTGCGCCGACCGTCGCCTTGAAATGCTCCCATTCCGCCGGCACGGGCAACGGAAGATACACGCCGTCGAAGCCCGCCCGCTCAAACGCGTCGTTGTGAAAGTGCGGACTTCGAGAATGACCGACGGGCCACCCCACGATGCCGTACACCCTGGTCGGCGCGCCGATGCGGTCGAAGCGATAGAGCTTGCGCATCTCGTCGAGCGTCGGTTGTCCTGGTGCTGACTCCGAACCGCGCTCCAGCGCGGCGAACGTGAACAGTCCGCCGAACTTCGGCGCGAGCACACGGGACATCAGACCGAACTCGCCCATGCACATCGCCACAGTCGGCTTCACTCGTTCGACAAGCAGATCGATGACTTCGAGATTGTCGCGGAGCGAGCGTGCCATCCATGCGATCTTCATCACCGCACACGCCGGTTCCGAAGCCATCGCGGCGACGCGCTGCAGCAGATCGGCCGGTCGCCCGCGAAAGTCATGCGTGGAGAGAATGAGTGATGGTTCGACATCACGCACCTGCTGGTCATGATCGACAGCGAGGTTGACCTTCTGCCGGCGATTGCGGCTTGTGCGGTACGCGTCGAGCTCCACATCGATATAGCGCGGCGCGTCGTCCGACGTTCCGATCGCCTCGATAAGACTCACGCGGTCGGTCTCGCTGCCGCCATACATGCCGCCCTCCCACGTCGGCCGGATTGTCACGATGCATGGGAGCGGACATTCGCGAATCAGCGCGCGCAGCGACGTTACTGCAACGGCCGCGTCCTCCTCGGCCAGCAGGTCGGCGCGCCACTCGATGAGCTTGGCTCCCTGTTCGAACGCGGCCCGTGCCCGTTCCAGCGCTTCGCCGACCGACTCCGCGCTTTCCACGTGCAATGGGCAACAGAGCAGACTCATATAAGGCGCGAGGATACGCGACCGGCGCGTGCCCGTTGAGCAGCCTCGATCATCGGGTCGTTACACTTTCGCCAATGAGCGACATCGAGGATCCAGCGATTGAAGACGCCGTTGCGTTCCTGCGCGGACATCTCAGCGGCCTGCTGCGGTTCGATGGCGATCATCGTCCCGTGAAGATCGTCGTGAGCCACGACGGCAAGCTCACGCTGCCGGCGATGGTGGCGATGCTGCGCTCGCTGGACACGACGCTGTGCCTTCCAGACGAGGAAGAGACTTCGATGCACTTGCAGGTGTCGCTCGAGGAGTTCGAGGAGAAGGGGCAGCACGCGGCGCTGGCCGATCACTGGCGGATCTATCACGGTGAACCGCCGGACGTGCGCTGGGCCATCGCGACGATCGACGCGGCACGATTTGACGGATTCTTCATTGATGGCGACGCACTCGGCCGTCCGAACCCGCTCGCACCGCTGCAGGCGTCGTTGTGCAAGAAGCTCAACACTGAACACACGGAAGAGATCCGCACAGCGTGCCTGAAGCATGCGCAGATCGGGATCGAGAGTCCGGTCGTCGTGGGCGTCGATCCCTTCGGATGGGATGTCCGGGGCACATTCGACGTCTTCCGCCTTGAGTCACCGACCATCCTGACGAGCGAGCAGGACGTACTGGCTGCTCTGGCGGAACTGCGGTAACTGGAGAAGAGACGCCAAAAGGACGCGGCCGGCATCCGCGAATGCCGGCCACGCTGCCTCTCTGGGTCTGTCGCGGCGTTCGCCTTTCTCTCCTCGCGTATGTCCGCGCGTATGTTTGCGCGTCTCTCCGCGCGCCTGCAGAATCTCCAAAAAGGTGCGTCTGCTTCGAAGTCCCGCAACTCTACCGATTTCCTGAAGCCGTAGGATGCAGGCGGAAACAGCGAGAGCATGCCTACGTTTGCCGACGGTCGGAGCAGCTTGATCAGGGGAACCCCGCAATGGCCAGCATGTCCAGTAGTCTCAACCACGCAATGATCGATGACGGCCAGGCCAAGCAGGCTCAGCACTACGCTGACCATTTTGGCGAGCCAAGCTTTGATGATCCCGAGAAGGTCTATATCGATCAGCGGTACTCCGGCTACTCGCAGGAGAATCAGGAGACGTGGACGACGCTGTTCGATCGCCAGATGGAGTACCTCGCGACGAACGCGTCGCGCACGTACCTCGACGGCGCGACGACGATCAACCTGCGGCGCGAGCGCATCCCGGAACTCACCGAGATCAACAGGCGGCTGAAGCCGTTGACCGGCTGGCAGAGCCGCGGCGTCCCTGGGTTTCTGAAGCCGAAATCCTTCTTCGCCTGCCTGTCGCGTCGGGAGTTCCCGACGACGGTCGTGCTCCGTCCCAAAGAGTCGATTGAGTACCTGCCCGAGCCAGACATCTTTCACGACATCTTTGGACACGTGCCGCTGCATGCCGACCCGGTGTTCGCCGACTTCCTGCAGACGTACGGTCAGGCGGCGCTGCTCACCGCCGATCCATATCACACCGAACGGCTGGCGCGGCTGTTCTGGTTCACCGTCGAGTTCGGGCTCGTGCGCGAAGACGATCGCGTGAAGCTGTACGGCTCAGGACTCATTTCCAGTCCCGGTGAAAGCAAGCACGCACTGCACGCAGCCGAAGTCGAACGTCGACCGTTCGACATGGAGCAAGTGTGTGACACGCCGTACGAAATCCACCACTATCAGCCGATCTTGTACGTGCTCGACAGCTTCCAGCAGCTGCGTGACGCCATGAACTCGTATGCCACCATGCTGCTGACCATCAAGCAGACCCCGGTCGGCACATCCTGACGCGCCCGCCTCCGCGGTTCGCGGCGGACTGTACGCTTCCGCGTCATGCAATCGAAATCAACTGACGGCGCGATCCCGTTGCGCGAGTTTGCCGACCGTCGCGAGCGAGTGCTCAAAGCACTTAAGAACTGCGTCGGATTCGTGTTCGCGGGCGACGCCGATCCGAGTCTCTCGCATGCGTGGCGGCCGCATCCGCATTTCGAGTATCTCACCGGCATCGTGGACGAGCCCGGCGCGGTGGTGCTGCTCGATCCTTTGAGCCCCGTCCCGGCGCGGCGCGTCATTCTCTTTCTCAAGCCGCTGAACCCGGAACTCGAACAGTGGGACGGCTACCGCGAGACCATCTGCCAGCGATTGCGCGACCGTTATGGCGCGGCGACCGTCATGCGCACGACCGCCTTGCCTCGATGGGGAAGTGAAGCGATCCGCCGCGCGAAGCACGTCGCGTGTCTGCACCCGTTCGCCGCGTACAACGCTCCCGTTTCTCCCGATCTCGCGTTGTTCCGCGAGGCGAGTCATCGCATCCCCGGACTTGCGATCGAAGACCGCACCCAGGTCCTCGCCGAACTTCGTGCAAAGAAGAGCGCCGCGGAGCAGGACGTGATGCGTCGCGCCGCCGCCATCACCGCTGCCGGATACGACGCCGTGGTCACGATGATTCGTCCCGGCATCACCGAGTTCGACGTGCAGGAAACGCTCGAGCACGCATATCGGAGCAACGGTGCGCGCGGGCCCGCGTACAACACAATCGCCGGCACGGGATTCAACGCGACAGTGCTGCACTATCACCGCAATGATCAGCCGCTGCAGGCCGGGGAGTTGATCGTGATTGACTCCGCTGCCGGCTGCTTCGGCTACTCGGCGGACGTCACGCGCACGTATCCGGTGAGCGGCACCTTTTCAAAGCGGCAGAAGGAGATCTACGAGATCGTCCTGAAGTCCGAACTCGCCGGCATTGCTGCGGCGAAGGCCGGCGCCACGTTCGCACAGGTCGACAAAGCTGCGCGTGACATCATCACCAAAGCCGGATACGGCGATTATTTTATTCACGGCATCGGCCACCACCTCGGACTCGAGACGCATGACATCACGCCCGACGGACCTCTGCCGGAGGGCGCGGTCATCACCGTGGAACCTGGCATCTATCTGCCGGACGAAAAGCTGGGTGTGCGCATCGAGGACGATGTTCTGATCGGCAAGGGCCGATCGAAAGTGCTGACGGCGATGATTCCAAAGACCGTTGCCGAGATTGAGAAGTGCATGCAAGGGAAGTCAGGCGCGGGCCGCACCCGTCGCGTCACCGGATCTCGGGATTGACCGGCGGGGCATCCGCCTGCGCTGGTTCGTCCACGGTCCACGACAGCAGGCGCACCGTGGACGCCCTGGGGATGATGCCGCCGACATCGAAGACCGCAGCAGGTGCAGGCGCGACGTAGAGCAGGACGCCGTCAATCCGAAGTTCGATGTCGTGATGGGCTCGGCGCAGCTCGACGTCGAAGGGAACACCGCGTTTCCATACTTCACTCGCGGGGCGAAGGATGGGGTTGCCGCGAAACACCCGTCCTTTGACCTGCACGGAGCCCCCGCTGTTTTCGAGCAGAACGAAATGCGTGTCGAGGGCCAGCTGCGGTCCGTCATTTTCGCCTCCCTCAACGATCAGACGCCACCGCATCGAGAACGGTCCCTCACCGATCTTCAGAAATGTCGCGAGCCCCGCCGTCGCGCCGCTCGCGACCAACGCCCCGTCCTGCAGCGGCCAGTCGTGGTGCCCGGTGACTTCGTGCGCTGTTCCGTTCTCGACAAGAACACGGCGGACGAGGCCGTGAGGCAGCTCGATCGGCCGATACATTCCGCTCGCGATCGCGGGCGGCTTCCCGAGTACCACGGTCGCAACCGCTGTCGCGATCCGCTCGCCGGCCGCAGCGTCTGCGACGATCCCTTGCGTCAGGGTCGCCTCGCTGCCGAGGAGCGCCGGCTCAAGATCAACGATCGCGAGGGAACGCGCCGCCGCGCAGCGTTTGATGTCGGCAGCCGCAAGGGTGCGATGCTGCTGATAGACGGCGGCCCGCGACCAGCGGGGGTCGCAAGGCGGGGGCAGGCACACCACGATGGTCGGATGAGACGGCAGCGCCAGCAATTCGTCGAGAACAGCGGCATAGCGCTCGGCGAATGGCTGCGCTACAAAATTCGGGTCCATCGCGTCGGCGCTTCCAAGTGCCACGACCACGATGGCAGGCTCGAATGCCTTGATGACCGGCCAGTCCGGTGAACGAAAGACGTATCGTGGCGACTCCGGATCAGTGGTTGCATTGATTCGCACGAACGACCGCGTCGCGTGATCGGGCGCGAGCACGCGTCCGAGCTGTTCCGGCCACGCATCGAGCTTCGCAGTCGGACCCGCTCCCGACGCCGCAGCATCGCCGATGACTGCGACGTGTTTCAGTCGCGGTCCAGCGGCGATGACGCACTGCGCAAGCAGCGCGACGAATGCACACACAACGATTCTGGCAAGTTTCATGAGCGGAACTCCGTTCGCGGCTTTCAGCGGACAGGGCGCAACACGATGTGGTCGAGCAGCAAACCAAGTGAGTAGACGACTGGAAAGGCGCTGATACCGACAGCGACGATCGCGAGTCGAAATCCTGCCCGATCGCTTTTCCGTCCGATGATCTCACACGACACAATGACAAACAGCATGAGCGCAAACTTGAACGCAATCGCGCCGTGCAAACCCCACATCGCGATCACCAGATCCGCGACTGGATTCACTTCCTCTCCACCTTGCTGCAGGATGGCCCACGTCAGCATGATGTCGAGGCTGGAGACGAATACGAGCCAGACGTATTCGGACTGATAGCGCATTTCAGGAGCGGCGAGCGAGAGCGGTCTTGCCACGGCAACGGCCGACGATGCGACAGTCGATGCAGCGGCAACTCCATCTGTCGGCCCGGCCGTGTGCATGTGTGCGTGCCGTCGCCAGCTCCGCAGTACTCGTGTTGCGTGCGACAGAAAGAAGACGAGCGACGCCCAGAACACCACGTTGACGATGAAGCCAGACCAGATCGGCCGGAGCGGTATCGTTGTCGACCGCGCGCCGTCCGCACCGAGGCGCAGGCCCCATCGGATTGCTGGCGCGGGGTCGTTGCCAGCGAACCAGGCTTCGTCCGCAAACGCGCGCGCGGGCCAGCCGCTGAGGCGAGTGTCGACACGCCTCCAAGCTTCGTTCCGCTCGGCGTCGGGCAGCGCCAGCGCCAAAGGGAGCGGGGGACGCTGCTGCTGCTCGACCCGACCGTCTGCAACCGGTTGGGCACCGAGTGAAGGCGGCTCGGTACGGAGCTGCCACGCGTCGACGAACGTAGCTCGTCCGAAGCGGACGCTGGCCGGAATGCCGTGAGCCTGTCCGATTGGATCCGCAGGCCAGAGGCGCCATTCAAAAACGGCGAGTCGCGGCAGCGCGGCCGAGACCACGGGATGCGCGAACCATGCGATCGCCACCGTCGAGACAACGCCGAGGAGCAGACTCGTCCGTGCCAATGTGAAAAGCAATGGACGCTGCACGTGGAGATTGTCGCGGCGTGGCGCTGCGGTGCAATAGCGCACAGTCGCTCAGATCACCGAATCATGCGAAGGAATGTTGTGCGCGGGCGCGGTATTGAGCTTCACGAGCTTCTCGGCCTGCACCTGCTTCGCGGTGTCGGGATCGACAAAATCGCTGTGGCAGCCGGCTTTGGCCGCGTCCGCGCCGACGCCTTTCTTGGTCTTGCTTGCGAGCTTGTGGATCTCCTCAGGTGACAGCACGCCTCGCTTCGCCAGGATCTCCTGCTGCTCTGTGGTGAGCGCCGCCGTGCGCTGCGGCTTGTCCCACTGATACGCCTCGCTCTTGCCGGAGGTGAACTCGACGATCTCCTTCGAGATGCGCACGGAGCACCAGTCGTGGCCGCACATGGCGCAGAAGTCGGTGTCGACGTCGAGATCCTCGTCGTGATACGCACGGGCCGTGTCAGGGTCGAACGAAAGTTCGAAGTGCTTCTGCCAGTTGAGTGCCGCGCGCGCCTTGGTGAGTTCGTCGTCGCGATCGCGCGTCCCCGGAATCCCCAGCGCGACGTCCGCAGCGTGCGCGGCGATCTTGTACGCGATGCATCCCTGCTTCACATCGTCACGCTTCGGAAGGCCGAGGTGTTCCTTCGGCGTGACGTAGCACAGCATGCTCGCGCCGTGATACGCGGCCGCTGTCGCGCCGATGCAGCTCGTGATGTGGTCGTACCCGGGAAAGATGTCGGTGACCAGCGGGCCCAGCACGTAGAACGGCGCTCCGTGACAAAGCGCGCGTTCAAGCTTCATGTTGAATTCAATCTGATCGAACGGCACATGACCAGGACCTTCAATCATGACCTGCACGCCCTTCCGCCATGCGCGCTCAGTGAGCCCACCGAGTGTCTCAAGCTCCGCCAGCTGCGCGTCGTCGGTCGCATCCGCCAGTCCACCGGGCCGCAGGCCATCGCCGATTGAGAACGTCACGTCGTAGCGGCGCATCACGTCGCAGATGTCCTCCCACATCGTGTACATCAGGTTCTGCCTGCCGTGGACGATCATCCATTTTGCCAGCAGCGATCCACCGCGCGACACGATGCCGATGAGCCGGTTCTTGATGTACGGAAGATGCTCGCGAAGCACACCAGCGTGAATCGTGAAATAATCGACGCCCTGTTTCGCTTGGTGCTCGAGCGCTTCGAGAACAATGGACTCGTTCAGATCTTCGATCGTGCGGCCGATGATCATCGAGTAGATCGGCACGGTGCCGATCGGGACATTGGAGTTGCGACAGATCGCATCGCGCGTAGCGTCCAGATCGCCGCCGGTCGAGAGATCCATGACCGTGTCGGCGCCCCATCGCTCGGCCCACTTCAGCTTCTCGACCTCTTCGTCGGTCGAACTCGAAACGGGCGATGCACCCATGTTCGCGTTGATCTTCGTCTTGCTTGCACGGCCGATCGCCATCGGATCAAGGTGGTAGCCGAGGTGGACGCGATTCGCGGGAATCACCATCCGCCCCGCAGCCACTTCGTCACGCACCTGTTCCGCCGTGAGATGCTCTTCGCGCTCCGCAACGCGGCGCATTTCCTTCGTGATGACGCCGAGCCGCGCCGACTCCAGCTGCGTGACAGGAACAAATCCCGCGGGCGGGACGCACTTCACGAAGGAGGCCACGGCCGTCTGATTGTGGCCCGCGCAACCATCCGCATGCGATGTCGTCGCGACGATGCGCCATCCGTCCGGAAGAAAGTCCCACGCGGTCTTGCTGCTGGGCGGCGGCATGCCAGGCGTGTCAGGCGAGGAAAACGCCAGCGGACTTCCGATCGCCGCTCGCCGCGCGAACGAGCCCGGCGACGTCCCCTGCTTCGCCGTCGAAGGATTGAACGCACCGTCCAGCGGAAGCGCGTAGCCGGTCGTGGAATCGGACTGTTCGGAACGGGAACTGCTGGCCTTGCGGATCATGCGATGACTCCTTCGCGGCTCGCCGGTCTCCACCGCGATGGGAACCAAGCCCGCGAAGGCGGCAGAACCGCTCCGGAGCTCGCTTCCCTACGCCGGTGCAAACCGGATCAGGTTCGACGGGTGCTTCTCAGTCCAACGGCAGCAGCCCCAACGGCAGCAGTCACGGACGCCCCGAGCGAGTGGACGGAGTGTAGCAAGCCAGTTGTCCGACGAACGCGGAGCGAGGTCAGCTCCGTCCGGCAGCCACCCAGTTCTCGCGTGCAAAAGACGATGAATCGCTCGTGGGGAGCTCGTTCGCCCCCAGCTGCCGCAGCATGTTCTTGCACTGTGCCGCGTGGTACATCTGATGCATGCAGACGTGCAGAAGGACCTCTTGCACGGTCGTGGTGAAGCGCTTCCCCTCACGAACTCGCACGACCGGAAGCACAAGATCGGCTTGCGTGACACGGGCCAGATATGCGTGTGGATGCGAACCGGATAGCGTACGAAAGAGTGACCACCTACGCCGCCACGCTTGAGTCGATCCGGGACGCGATGCGCCGCGTCGCTCCGCACATCCATCGGACGCCGGTTCTGTGCTGTGCGACGATCTCGCGGCTCGCCGGTCGAGATCTGCGGTTCAAGTGCGAGAACTTTCAGAAGGTCGGTGCGTTCAAATTTCGCGGCGCGTGCAATGCGGTCTTCAAGCTGCCGGAGTCCGCGGCGCGCCGGGGAGTCGTGACGCACTCGTCTGGAAATCACGCGCAGGCAATGGCGCTGGCAGCGCGGTTGCGCGGCATCCCCGCGCACATCGTGATGCCGACCAACGCGCCTGCCGTGAAGCGCGAAGCGGTCGAGGGATACGGCGGGATCGTGTACCCGTGCAAGCCGACACTCGCCGATCGCGAAGCGACAGCAGATCGCGTCGTGCGCGATACCGGTGGCACGCTCATCCCGCCGTTCAATCATCCAGACGTGATCGCGGGACAGGGGACGATCTCGATCGAGTTCCTGCAGCAGTGCCCCGACCTTGCGGCGATCATCTGCCCCGTCGGCGGCGGCGGACTGCTGTCGGGTGTGACGATCGCGGCGAAGGCGCTCGTTCCGACGATTCGCATCATCGCGGCCGAACCTGCGAACGCTGACGATGCCGCGCGCAGCAAATCGACGGGATCGATTCAGCCGGTCGCGGAAGCGGCAACCATCGCCGACGGCCTGCGGACGTCGCTCGGTGATCTCACGTTTCCGGTGGTTCGCGACCTCGTCGACGAGGTCGTGACCGTGAGCGAAGACGAGATCATTGACGCGATGAAGCTGGTGTTCGAGCGGGCGAAACTGGTCATCGAACCGAGCAGCGCCGTTGCAGTCGCGGTCGCCCTCGCCAATCGATCATCCATTCTCGCAACGCTCAACGGACCGGTCGGCGTGATCCTTGGCGGCGGCAATGTCGATCTCAATGCGCTGCCTTGGCTGCGTTCAGCTGCTCCAGGCGCCTAACAGGAGCGCGAGATCGGCGGAACCGACCAAGCCGTCGTTGTTGAGATCCGCCGCTCCGCTGCCGCCCCAACTGCCCAGCAGTATCGCCAGGTCGGCTTGGCCGACGACACCGTCGCCATTGAGATCGCCGAACGTGCATGAGCCGTTCATCATCTGCAGCACGTAGCGGAGGCCATACGGACTCGGGTCCGGCCCAGGAATCTTCGGATCCGGTGGCGGCGCATCGGGATCGACTTCGTCGCAAGTAAACACGTTTCGCAACACACGGCTCGGGACCCCGGCGCCAATCACACATGCGTACGTGCCCGGCTGCAGACACATGTTGATCACGGCCTGTCCGCAGGGCAAACCGTGCGTTTCGACGAGCGTTTCGAGCGGACCGAAGCAGTCGCCTTGCGTGAGAAGGAGCTGAGTCGGAAACTCCGCGGTCAGGGTGAACGTCACGTTCGTCGGTGATGCCACGCTGAATCGATACCAGTCCGTGTCGCGCGGTGACCCGGACGCGTGTTTGCCCGAACGCGTCGCAGGCAGGACAACATCGATGAACCCGCTGTCGGGAAGATTGCAACCGTCGTTGAAGCGCTCGTAGCAGGGTTCGACTTCATCGATCGCGTTCGCGGGGATCTCGATCGTGCACGGTGCCGCGCCGCAGAGAAGCTGCGTCTCTTCCACGCACGCGGCATCCCACGCCGTGAAGCAGCAGAATCCATCAAACATGCACGTCCAATGACAGCAGTCGCTGTCATCGCAGCCGGGGCTGTAGTGCACGACGGTGCACGAACCTGGACTCGGACAGCTCAATCCATCGCAGTAGAGGACCGCGTTGTCGACACACTCCTGATCCCACGCGCCTTCGCAACACTGGGGATCAATCATGCAGACGATCTCGCAGCACTCAACGACAACACAGCCGGGCGTCCCGTGGAGTTCGAGGCACGAACCTTGGGCGCTCGCGCATTGGGCAGCGCACATCTGCGAGAGTGACGCTGCACAACAGATGCTCGCTGCCGCGATGAGCGTGAGTGCTTTCACTTGGCCACCTCCGGGCTCGCGGGCTCTGGCCCAGGCTGCAACCCAGGCTGCAACCCAGATTGCAGTGACGGCACCCAGTCGCCAAGCCACCGCGCGACGTCGGCGGCATCGAATCGGCCATCGCCGGTGATGTCCCGCTCTGGAACTTTCAGCGGCGGAGTCATCGGCGCCTTGGGAGGATCGGCGCTGCGCTGAGCAGTCGCCGCGCCGCCGTGATTGTCGGGCGCCGTCGCATTGAGCAGCGTGAAGAGCGTGCTGCCTGCGATCTCGATGCCGACCAGATCAGCATCGCCATCGCCATCGATGTCGGCGCTCACCAAGTCACGCACGAACAGCCCATACGGAATGACGAGCGGCTGCGCGACAAAGGCGAGCGGTCCGGCGGGCGATTCCGTCTCGTTGCGCACAAAGCTGACGAAGCCACTCAATGCGGTTCCGATGGCTAGATCGATCCTTCCGTCGCTATCCACGTCAATGGGAACCGAGCACCATGCGTACGAAAAAATGTCCGCGTCAAACACCGACTGCTCAGGAAATGCGCCGGTGCCGTCGCCGCGCAGCACGACCAGCTTCTGAGACTGGGTGACCAGCAACACCGGCAGCGCGAGATCGAAGTCACCGTCGCCATCAAAGTCAGCGATGTTGGTTCCGATCACCGCCGGAGCTTCCTTGTTGATGAGCGCGGGCTTCCAGTCCACACCAGATGCAAGCGTGCCGTCGTTGCGCCCGCGGAGGACGCTCACGCGCCCCCCGCCGATCGTGGTCGTCAGCACGTCAGCGTCGCCGTCACCCTCAATGTCCACTGCAACTGCCTGTTGCGGGAACGGCAGACCGCCGAGGTACGGCATCAGGCGAGTCACGCCGATGGTCGTGAAGACACCGCTGTCGTTGCGGGCGATCGAGACCGACCCGCTGCTGTAGTTGACTGCCGCTGCGTCGAGATCCCCGTCGCCGTCCAGATCCGCGAGCGTCATGCCGCGAGGGCCTCGCTCGATGTCGGTGAACGTCGGCGCGGCGAATCCTCCATTGCCGTTGCCGAGGAATGCGGCGATGCGTCCGCGGGGGCCCGACACACTCACCGCGACGTCAAGGAATCCGTCGCCGTTCAGGTCGGCGATCGCTGCATCTTCGCTGTGACCCTGCGGAATCAGCAGCAGACTCCACAGCTCGAACGTTCCGTCACCGATACCGCGCATCACGGCAACGCGCCCGTTGGTGTTGGGCTCGCCGTCCCAGTTGCGCCCCGTGGCGACCGCGTCGAGGATGCCGTTGCCATCCAGATCCCCAAGCCGCACCACGATTGGGGTGTGATCCTTGGGCAGCGCCGACACGATCGGCGGCGCAAAAGCAAAATCCGCCGCCCCGGCGGGAGTAGCGGATGCCATGACGATGGCAATGACGAGTCCGCGCATGGGCAGCTGGTTCATAAGCATGTGGACCCATACCAGCGATGTCGCGGTCAGGCTGCAGACCACGAAGCAAAACTGCGCTAAGTTTCTACGACCATGCGCCCAGCAGAATCGTAAGATCTGCCGCGCCGACCGTGCCGTCGCCGTTGAGATCGCCAGGTCCGCTGGTGCCCCATGCCCCGAGCAGGATCGCCAAGTCGGAAGCCCCCACGATGCCGTCGCCATTGAGGTCTTCGGACACCAGCTGCGCCGCCGCGTCTGCCACGATGTCAAGTGTGAGCGACTCAATGACGGTCAGTTCAGCGATGCTGCCGCTGAAGAGCAGATGCGCCGTGCCTCCTGGCGGGAGGACGGTCGGGATATCGATCGGCTGGTCGATGATGGTGGCCGGCGGGTCAATCGCCTGCGTCTCGCGGAACGTGTTCGTGCCGTTTAGCGTGACAATGACATTCTCTCCGCCGAACACGATCGTGCCGGCGATGGGCAGCGCGAATGGGATCGGCGTTCCTCCGAAGATCTGGCCGTTCGCTTCGATGGTGGCCAGCAGGTCGACCGGAACCACGATTGCGAATGTGTAGCTGTTTCGACCATCCGCCAGCAGCACGCCGGCAACGTCGCCACCGGTTTGCACCGCGGTGAGTTCGATCAGGTTTGCCGCGCCGAGCGGGACGGGAACCGTGCCGACGCTCGGAAAGACCGCATTGGGGTTCTGGGTATGGAAGTTTCCGTACGAGACGTTGAGTGTCGCGTCGACGCTCGCCGGATCACGGTTCAGAAAGTCAACATCGAGTCCGCCGAGCGTGAACGTCAGTGCCTCGACATCGACGAGCATGTGAAAGCCGCCGCTCGGGTTCGTTGTGAAGGCGCCGTCGCCAACGAATGACGCGGTGTACGGAATCGGATTGTTGCCGCTGCCACCGAACAGGCCGGGGATGGTCTTCGTGCCGCTCGGATTCGAAACGGCATCAAAGTCGCCTTTGAACGTACCGGACAGCGGCACGGTGAGATTCGTCGTCGATTCGATTGAACTCTGCGATGACACGATCGTGACGTTGTAGTTGACGCCGGCCGCCCACGCGCCTGCGGTGCATACCGATGACAGCGCGAGCGCGAACGCCCCCGCACCTCGTGAAATGATCTGCATAAATATCTCCATTGCCCGCACGCTGTGCTGGCCTGTGCAAGATACCCCGCAGCCCTGTCGGCCGATCGCACAGAGATGGCGATTTTGCGTCCGGAAACCTCGCGAGCAGCTGTCGTTCAGCGGCCGATCAATTCATCCAGTTTCGCGAGACGAGCCTTGTGGTGCGGCTGATCCGGCTCGAGCGTCAGTAACGCGAGGAGGTGAACTCGCGCTTTGGGGAATTCCCCGTTCTCGATGGCGAGTGCCGCCGCCATCTCGCGCACGGCGGGATCGTACGGATCCATGCGCACCGCTCGCTCCGCCGAAACGATGGCCAATGGCCGCTCGCCCGTGGCGCGATACAGCTTCGCCAGTTCCAGAGCGAACGCATTGTCATGCTCTTCGCGCACGTCAAGTTCGACGAGATGCGGAATGGCGCCAGCCCGATCATCCGAAGCGAGTTCACGCTTGGCGAGCAGGCGATGCGGATACGGATCGACCGGGCGCGCGTTCATGTAGCGCTGCACCAGCTCCAGCGTTAGCGCATCGATCGGCGCGTCGCCGAGTCGGTTCATCGAACGCCGCAGTGCAAACTCCAGGATGTCCGGGTGTTCCGCATGGTGATGCAGCCACTCACCCAGCTGCGCGTCGTCGATGTCGACAGGCCGCGTCTGCGCGCGAGGCCATTCGGCGCCTGTGAGCCGATCGGTCGCCGGGTTGCCGGGCTCGGCAATCTGATCAGCCAGCATCTGCGCCACAGCCGTCAGCGCGGCGGCCTCGGCAGCACGGTACTCCGCCTGCGCGACGGAATCCTTCGATCGCGCCGCTGCGAACAGATCCTCCATGCTTGGCGTCGGTGCAAGCCCCCAGGAGCGCACCTCATCGCGCGCCCATGCGAGGAACGAGCGGTAGAACTCGTCGCGCGATACGCCAAGGACACTCGGCACTGCTTTCGACTCGGGAACGCCGTCGTGGTACTGCTCCAGGAGTCTGACGAGCGCGTCCATGCCAAAGCGCTCGTTCATGTACTCCACCATCCAGTGACCCTGCGCGTATGCGAGCGGGCGATCCTGCGGACGGCGCGGGCGGACGAATCCCCAGTTGATCGATTCGAGATCGAACAGCGTCCCCTGCTCGAGTTCACGGGCAAGCAGCTGACACGTCGACCAGTCACGCGGTGTCAGCTCCATGCTGACGGCTGCCGCTTCGGTCAACCAGTGCGGAATGCGATTGCGCGTCTGTGAAAGCGTCACGGTGTGGGTGTATTCGTGACGCAGCACCTTGAGCCAGTCAAAGAGCCCAAGATGCTTCGATGCCGGTCCGCGCTTCGGCACTTCGATCGCGATGACCGGTCCGGTGCACGCGGCAATCGTGTGGAGCTGCGGCATGCCAGTGATGCGCACCGCGAAGCTCGAGTGATCGGGCATCAGATCAATCGCGGTCTTCCGAGACGGCGTGTGCTGCAGGCGGCCCGCCACGATTTCGTGCATGCTGTCGAGCGCGTCCGGCATCATCGCGGCGACGATCTCGTCGGAACCAGGTTTGCAGCGCACGATGAAGTGCTTTCCTTCGAACCGAACCCAGCCCTGCATTTCATTCAAAAGAAACAGGCTGTTCTGCGCGCGCTTGTTGAACGGGTCGAGCTTCGTTGCATCTGTCAGCACCGCGCGTGATTTGTCATCGCGCCCCGTTTGCGTCTCGAGGAGCCCGAGTGCGATGCGCGGCTCTGACCAGTTGGGCGCTCGGAGGATCGCTTCCTCGAGGTAGGACGCGGCCTCGTCGTACTGCCGGTTTTCCGCGAGAAATCGGCCGACCGTGTACGGCCCGAGTGCGTGCTCCGGAGCAGTTGCTTCAAGCTGTTCGAGCCACTGCTTCGTTCCGACGGCGTCGTGCCGGACTGCATCCGCCGCAGCACGCAGCGCGATGGCCTGGGGCATCGCGGGCACCGTCGCGAGCACACGATCGAGCGCCGCCGCCGCGAGATCCGGATCACGGCGCATGAGTGCAACGTGTGCTTCGAGAAGTCCCGCCAGCGGATGGCCAGTACGAAGGCGCCGCAATGCCCGCACTGCTTTGTCGGCCTCTTCAAATGCGAAGTGATCCGCAGCGATCGTGCCGAGGCGAAACCAGGCGTCACTCGAGCGTGGCTGAAGCATGAGCGCTTGGTTCAGCGCCGGAATCGCGAGCGACTCGTGATGCTTCTCCGCGAGCAGCTCGCCCTCGAGCAGCAGCGACGGCCAGTCGAGTCGGTTGAACTCGTTGCGCGCCCGACCGAGGGCATCCAGCGTGCGCTGCCAGTCGGCCGTTTCGCGAGGCGCGAGGCGGCTGTGCAACGACGCCGCCCGCGCGGCAACTGCAATGTCCTCGGCGCTCGATGCGCCGCCCTGCTCCGGCGAGGGGTCAAGCATCGGGTCAAGCGCCGTCACAATCTCCATGGCTTCGGCCGTCCGGCCGAGCCAGTAGAAGCACTCCGCCCGCACCGCGAGCGACGCGGGGTCGTCATGCTGCGCAACGATCGTGAGCGCGTCGGCGAACAGACCGCGACGAAGCAGCGCATCGGCGCGCACTGCTGCGGGAATCTGTTCGTCGCGCAGTGCGGGATCGTCGAGCTCCCAGCGAAGCATCGCCGCCTGCGCGGCGCGCGCGGGCGAATCCAGATCCCGATCGTCCCACACGCCGTGGAACACGCGCAGGTCTTTGCGCTCCTCGTCCGTGAGCCAGTCTGCCGCCACCGACTTCTGCACTGCCTCGGAAAGCGGGACGACATCCGGCACCATCTGCCGCGCAGCGGCCGCCGCGGTGACGACGAACGCGAGGAGGCAGATGAGACGATGGCGCGCAAACAGTGGCATCAATGGAGATTCATATCGACACGCGAGCGCTGCGGCTGCGGGAATCTCCGGTTTCTTGCGACATGCTGGTCATGCTGTTCAGGAACCCGGCGAAGGAACCTGGACTCCGCCTGCGTCTTCCCACCGTCGAATATCGATCTGCCATTCACGCGGGTCCGGATTCGGCAGGACGAGGAGCCGTTGCTGGTCCGGCGTCAGCCCCGTGTTAACGGCGGGTCGCACGAGCAGGAAGCTCGATCGATCGCCGTTCGCCTTGACCATGTTCGCCCCGCGCAGCACGAACGTCGTCTTGTCGTAGAAAAGCTCGACGAGATCGGCGTTGCGCGCCATCGGCGTATACGGCTTTGGCCGGAGGCACAACCCGATTGTGTCCCCCAGCGATCGAAAGAGCGGCAGCGGAGAGGGTCCGCACAGCTCGACGTCGAAGACCGCCTTCACCTCCGCCGCGGTCTGACCGAACGGCAGCGGGATAGGGCCCTCTCCCAGCTTCAACGGGTCGAAGTCCTTGCCTGGCTCGCTGACCTGCCGCTTCGTGAAGCTCTTGTTCCGCTCATCGATCTCCGTCACCCAGCCGTCGCCATAAATGTAGTGCCGGCGCAGCTCGTCGCCGGCGCCTTTGGACGGAGCGTACTGGTTGAACAGCAGCGAAATCTTCCGCTCACGTCCCTGCCCTTCGATGACCAGCGTTCCAGCTCGCTTCTCGGATTCGTCCTCGAACGCGGTGTAGCGCTCCCACGTGACGCCGCTGCCGAAATCGTGCATTTGCTGCCCCGCGTTCTCCACGAACGCGAGCATCGTGTCGACATCCTCAGCGGGGCGCAGCAGGAGGAGCCCGGCGAGCAGGAGGGCGTACGTTGAGTGTGGAAGCATCATTGGCAGTCGACGGATCCTTCGAAGCGCGATGGCATTCCGCCTCGCGCACCAGAAAAACTACTGCAGCGTGATCGGAACGTGCTCGACGATGTCGAGTCCGAAGCCGTGCAGGCCCGGCATCGCTTTCGGATGGTTGCTCAGGATGCGCAGGCGCTTCAACCCAAGATCGCGCAGAATCTGGCCGCCGATGCCGAACTCGCGGTCGTTCATGGGTTGTGCCCGGTTGCCGATCCCGTCCACCCGCGTCAGATCAGGCGCGTTGACGTCATCCGAGTCGCCTCGTCGAATCTGCTGAATTCTGGCACGGAGATCCGCTCCCACAGCTTCCGGCCGCAGGTACACAATTGCCCCGCGCCCTTCAGCCTGAATGCAGCGCATCGATGCCCGCAGCGTCTCGCCGCTCGAGATTCCGCCGTCATGCGACGCGACTCCAAAGATGTCGCCCAGGAGATCCCGCCGATGCATGCGCACCAGGACGGCATCGTCGACTCCGGGAATGCGGCCGTCGGCGCCGGGAAGTCCGATGCCGCCGACGGTCAGGGCCAGATGAGGAGTCGGATCGATCGTGCTCGACCACGCAAGAAGATCAAACGCGCCTTCCGGTGTTTCGATTCGCGTGCCGGTGTGCGGTTCAAGCCGGGTCACGAGCGCCTCGCGCTTCAGCCGGTACTCGATGATCTGTTCGACCGAACACATCTTGAGCGTGTGGCGGGCGCACATCATCTCGAGATCGGCGACCCGAGCCATCTCGCCGTTTTCCTTCACCACTTCGATCAGGAGCGCTGCCGGCTCCAGACCTGCAAGCCTGCAGAGATCCACCGACCCTTCCGTCTGTCCCGTGCGCACGAGAACGCCACCGTCGCGCGCCCGAAGCGGATTGATGTGACCCGGCCGCACGAAATCGTCGGGCCGCGAATCGCGCTCCACCAGCATCTGAATCGTCTTGACACGATCGCGCGCTGATATGCCCGTGCCGACGCCATGTCGCGGATGACCGTCCACGGACACAGTGAATGGCGTTCCGCGAACGCTGGTGTTCATCGCAACTGCCGGCCCAAGTTCGAGCCGATCACATGCATCACCTGTCATTGCCACGCAGAGGTAGCCGCCACCCACGCGCGTCATGAAGTTGATGATTTCGACGCTCGTAAACTGCGCGGCACAGACGAAGTCTCCCTCGTTCTCACGGCGCTCGTCGTCAACGAGGACAATGACGCGTCCCGCGCGCAGTTCGTCAAGAATCTCAGGGATCGGAGACAGCGGCATTGCGAGGAAGGGAGTCTACCAGCCTGGCTCGCGCGTTTTCTCGTAGGATTTCGCTCCTCAGCTTCGAATGCCGATCGCCACGAAAACACTTCATGCCCGCATCCACACGCACCAAACGCCCCGTCCGCGCATCGCGGCAGCAGAGTTCTTCCGCCGATGCGCGGCGCTGTGAACAGTGGCTGATGGAACTGACGTCACTGCCGACGGCCGCCGGCAAGGAGCAGCGCGTCGTGGCGTGGATCACATCATGGGTCAAGAAGCGAGCGAAGGATCTGTCGCTTGACCATGACACGTTCGGCAACCTGCTGATCACGCAACAACGGGACCGCCGGGCGCGCACACACGTGGCGCCTGTCTGGTTTCAGGCCCATCTCGACCATCCTGCATTTGTCGTGCGAGATATCTCGGTCGATGGTGATCGCCGCGCGCTCGCGCTGGAGTTCCGTGGCGGTGTCCACAATCCGTACTTCGAGAACGCCAAGCTGGAAATCGTCGACAGCAACGATCGCTCGCATCGGGCAACGATCACGTCGCTGGACGCGGACGCCAAGCCGTTCAAGGTGGTGACGGCGCGGCTCGCAACCGCAAGCGCCGACGTCCGCGTCGGCGATGTCGGACGATGGCTGTTTCCCAGGCCGGCCGTACGCAAGGGCCTCACTCATACACACGCATGCGACGATCTCGCTGCAGTGGCGGCAGCCCTGTGCGCCCTCGATCGCGTCCGATCGAAGCCTGCGTGCGAGCACGTGGGCTTGCTGTTCACGCGCGCGGAAGAGGTCGGATTTCTGGGAACGATAGGTGCTGCACGATCCGGCACGCTGTCCGATGACGCCCGCATCATCTGCATCGAAAACAGCCGGTCTTTTGCCGAAAGTCCGATCGGCGCCGGTCCAATTCTTCGTGTCGGCGACCGTCGAAGCGTGTTCACTCCCGAACTGACGAATCGCATCGGCGATCTGCTGCTCGCCCACCAGAAGCTGCATCCCGAGTTTCGCTTTCAGCGCAAGCTGATGGCCGGCGGATCGTGTGAGGCAACCGCGTTTGCCAGCTACGGCTATCGATCAACGTGCGTTTGCCTGCCGCTTGGCAACTACCACAACATGGAGGACATCGACGGTGTTCTCGCGGGCGCGCGGCCGGCGAAGGTCGGGCGCGAGTTTGTATCGATCGCCGACTTTCATGGACTCATTGCCATGCTGGAGATCATCGCGCATGACCTCGACTCATCCGAGATTCCGCCGACGCGCGAGGTGATGGAGACGATCTGGAAGGATCTCCGCTTCGTGCTCGGTGAACCCGCCTGATGCCACATGACGACCTCTGATCCCATCGCTCTGCTTGATCAACGATTTCGGAGCGCCATGGCGCTCGCGCTTGGCGATCCGTCGCTCGATGCGGATCCTGTCATCAAGCCGAGCCAGAGTGCGCAGTTCGGTGACTTCCAAGCCAATGGCGCCATGGGACTCGCGAAACTGCGCGGGATGAATCCGCGCGATCTCGCGCAGCGTATCGTCGACGCGGTGGATCTCTCCGGCGTTGCGCTCCGGCCCGAGATCGCCGGCCCTGGGTTCATCAACGTACGTCTCGATCCCGAAGCGCTTGCCGCGATGCTGCACGCGATGTCGGTCGAGGATCTTGGCGTCGCGAAGTACGAGCGTCCGTGGGGCGTCACCATCGATCTCTGCGGCGTCAATGTCGCGAAGCAGATGCACGTGGGGCATCTCCGCGCCACCATCATCGGTGACTGTCTTGCCCGGGTGTATGAGCGGCTCGGACGCGTCGTGCATCGCGAGAATCACCTCGGCGACTGGGGGCTGCCCATCGCGATGACGCTCGCGTCGCTGCGCCGCGAACGAATCGATCTCGATTCACTGACGCTTGCCGATCTGAACCGCGCGTATCGCGCGGCAGGTGCTGCTGCCAAGGCCGATGCACCGGGCCTCGCGGCCGCGATCGCGACCGGCGCTGGTCCGCACCGAATCATCGAGCTGACGCTGCAGAACGAGGATGCCCGCGCTGTCGTCGATGATGCGAAGCGCGCGCTCGTGCTGCTGCAGTCGGGCGATGAGTCGCTGGTGCGCGACTGGCACAAGCTGATCGAGTGCACCATGACGGAAGTCTTTCACACGCTCCGCGTGCTCAATGTGGACCTCGGTCCCGACAACACGCGGGGCGAGAGTTTCTTCCGCGATCGACTCGCGGAGGTGGTGGAGACGTTTGTCGGCGCTGGACTCGCGACAGAAGACAGCGGCGCGATCGTCGTCCGATTTGCTGATCGTGAACGTCCGCTCCTCATTCGCAAATCGGATGGCGGATTCCTGTACGCAACCACCGATCTCGCAGCGCTGCGGTTCCGTGTGCAGGAGCTCGGCTCGGATCGCGTCGTGTATGTCGTCGACGCGCGACAGCGCGATCACTTCAAGGACGTGTTTGACGCGGCGGAGCTCATCGGCTGGGATCGCCTTCCTGACGGCACGCAGGCGTCTGTGACGCACCTCGGCTTTGGAGCGGTGCTCGGCAAGGACAAGCGACCGCTGAAGACGCGCTCGGGCGAGAACTTCACATTGATCGACCTGCTGGACGAAGCGATCGAACGAGGCACTGCGGAAGTCACACGCCGCAGCCTCGATCCGAATGCGCCAACGCACGGGCTGACGGGCGAGGATCTCGCAGGCATCGGACGCGCGGTCGGCATCGCTGCCGTGAAGTACGCCGATCTCTCCGGCGAAGTGACGCGCGATTACGTGTTCGATCTCGATCGCATGATCGCCTTCGAAGGCGACACGGGGCCGTACATCCAGTACGCGTACGCCCGCATTTCTTCCATGATCGCCAAGTCGGGGATGACAGCGGACGTGATCACTGCGGCCCCGTTTTGCACGGCGGAGCCGGCGGAGCGCCAGCTCGCGCTGCATCTTCTCCGGTATGGCAGCACGGTGGAGTGCGTGGCCGATTCACTCGAGCCAAGCCGCCTCTGCACATACCTGCAGCAGCTCGCGAATTCTTTCAATGGGTTCTATCAAGCCTGCCCCGTGCTCAAGGCGACCGATGACGCGACGCGCCTCGCGCGGCTGCGGCTGAGCGATCTGACGCGGCGCACGATCGCCGACGGGCTCGGTCTTCTGGGCATCGAAGCGCCCGCGCGCATGTGACTCTTCCCTCCTGTCCACTGATCCACACACCGCGACGATGCCGAGTCTTCATCCCGACTTTCCCAACGTCAAAGTGTTTGATCATCCCCTGATCCGACACAAGCTCAGCCTGGTCCGCAATCGGCACACCACGCATGCTGAGTTTCGCCGCCTGCTAAACGAGATCGCCGGTCTGATGACCTACGAAGTGTGCCGCGAGCTGGCAACCGAGGAAATCGACGTCGAGACTCCGATCGCAAACTGCCGCGGCTGGCGCCTGCGCGACAAAGTGACGCTCGTTCCCGTGCTGCGCGCCGGCCTTGGCATGACTGACGGCATCCTCTCACTCTTTCCGGAAGCGCGGGTCGGCCACATCGGCATCTACCGGGATGAAGCGACGGCGATGCCGGTCGAGTACTACTGCAAGCTGCCGCGCGATGTCGCATCGGGTCCTGTGTTCATCGTCGATCCGATGCTTGCAACAGGCGGCTCGGCAGCGAAGGCCGTCGCGGATCTCCGCTCGATCGGCTGCGCCCAAATTCAGATGATCTGTCTCGTTGCGGCCCCCGAGGGCATCCGTCGCATGCGTGAATGCGATTCGGACGTCATGGTCAATACTGCTAGCGTGGACGAGCGGCTGAACGACCGGAAGTTCATCGTGCCTGGTCTGGGTGACGCCGGCGATCGGATTTTTGGCACCGCTTGAAAGGCACCAATGGCCGAACAAAAGAACCTTCACTTCGACCGCCCAGGCGGCTATGCGATGCCCAAAGGTGCGACGCAGATTCAGCGCCAGGCGCGTAAGCAGCTTGCGAGCGCCGAGGCGAGCCTCGACTCCAAGATCCAGCTGCTCGGCGACAGCGCGCCGAAGCACCACGCCGAACAGCAGGTGCCAACACCTGCGTTTTCCGACAGCACGCCAGATACACGGCTGTATGTCGGCGACTGCCGCGACGTCCTCGCGAATCTGCCTGACAAGGGCGCGATCGATCTCATCTTTGCGGATCCGCCGTTCAATTGGGATGTTCCGTACGACGAGTGGCAGGACGGCATGCCGCGCGCCGCGTACGAACGGTTTACGTTCGACTGGCTCGACGGCTGCATCGAGGCGCTGGCGCCGCACGGATCCCTGTGGGTGAATATTCCGGACGACACGGCGGCGGAGATCGTGATGCATCTGAAGCGGCGCGGCCTCACCATGATCAACTGGTGCGTGTGGCACTTCCGCTTCGGGCAAAATCGTGATTCGTCGTTCATCATGAGCAAGGTCCACGCGCTCTACTTTGCGAAGGATCCCGACCATCGCATCTGGAACCGTGACGCCATCCTTGAGCAATCGGATCGCGCGAGCATTTACGCCGATCCACGCACCATGGCCAAGGGCGAAAACAAGGGGATGCGCGTTCCGATGGACGTCTGGTACGGACCGTACTGGGGTCGCGTGCAGGGGAACAATGGCGAGCGCCGCCATCGTCATCACAATCAACTGCCCGAGGTCTATCTTGAACGCGTCATCCGCGCCTGCTCAAAGGAAGGCGACCTTGTTCTCGATCCGTTCTGCGGCAGTGGAACGACGAGCACGGTGGCGCGTGCGTGGGGCCGCCGTTCGATCACGGTGGAGTTCGGAAAGGGCAACGCTGAGAGTGCTTGGGATCGCATCATCAACGTGGGCATGCTGCGCAAAGGACTCTCAAGCGGAGGGTCTTCCGCCATCGGACTCGCGCGGGGCGGCAAGAAGCCGGAGACGGCAGCCGAGACGACATGACGACATGACGACATGACGACATGACCTTATGACGCGCTTCGTCAGGTGTCGCGCGGGACGCCAGGAATCCACGGCACATCGGCCACGCCGAGATCGTGATTCGCCCGGCGGGCCATCGCGAACAGCAGATCGCTCAGTCGGTTGATCCAGTGAATCGCCGCCTGGCTCACGGACTCGGAATGAGCAAGGTGCACCATCAATCGTTCGGCGCGGCGGCACACCGTGCGCGCGAGATGCATGCGGGCCGCGAGTTCCGTGCCGCCGGGCAGGACGAACGCTCGAATGGGCGGATTGCCGCCGTCAATCTCGTCGATCCATGACTCGATTTCCTGAACGACCGATGCATCGATGCGGACGATCTTCGCCGCGGCTTTGGATTCCTCCGGCGTGGCGAGATCGGCACCGATATCAAACAACCGCGACTGTATCTGGCCGAACATCTCGAGGAGCCGCTTCTGCACAGGCCGGTCGGCGCTGCAACTGCTCGCGGCCAATCCGATGCATGCGTTGAGTTCATCCACCGTTCCGTACGCCTCGATGCGCGGATCGTCTTTGCTGACGCGCCCGCCGCCGAACAGTCCCGTCGTTCCGTCGTCGCCGCTGCGCGTGTAGAGCTTCATCGAGGGACCTCCAGTCAAGGTTGTCATGCGATATCCGGCAAGATCGTCGCATCCGGCTCCAGAATCCGCGCGCCGTTGTCGTCGCGGATTGCTGCACGAAATCCTGGCCGAAGCGCGGCCGACGCCCATAGGCCGTCGGGACGCATGGCAAGCATCGCGACCTGATGATGCGGTTCGAGTACGTAGCTGCCGCGAATCCGCTCCAGTGTGAGGCGCAGCGCCTCGAGCGGGGACATTCCCTGGCGCATGAACTCTACGGCAAGAAAACTGCCGCACACGCCCATGATCAATTCTCCGGTCCCGGTAGCGGTTGCTGCACCAGCCTCGGGATCGACATACAGGCCGTGACCGATGATCGGCGAATCGCCAACTCGACCGGGGACCTTGAACGGTGTGCCGCTCGTCGAGCACGCGCCTGCAAGGGTTCCGCGCGCATCGAGACACAGTGTTCCGATGGTGTCGTGGTGCTTCCAGCGCGCTTCCGAATTCGACGGCGTATCGCACCTGCGTGGCGCGAGAATGTCGCGCGACTGGTCCGGGATCTGGCGTGACCGCGTCCAGTCCTCCCACCGAGCCCGTGCTTCCGGCGCCAGGAGCTCGGCCGCAGCGACTCCGTGGGCATCGGCGAACAGATCTGCATCGTCGCCTGCGAGCATCACGTGCGTTGTGCGCTCCATGACGAGCCGGGCGACACTCACCGGATGAAGGTGCCGCTTGAGAACGCACGCGCTGCCGCATCGCGACGGTGAGAGCATGACGCATCCGTCGAGGCTCACTCGACCCGATGCGTCTGGCAGTCCGCCGAATCCGACCGAATCAACGTCCGGCGCCGCGTCGACTACTGCGCAGCATCGTTCGACCGCGTCGAGCGCTTCGCCTCCGCGCAGCAGGATCTCCCAGGCTGACTCGTTGCCGCGGGATGCAAACGACCACGTCGAAATGATGAGCGGCATGTCGTGACGACTTGTGGAAACTCGATCTCTGATCTCGGACAACATGAACACTGTCGTCGAAGGAGCCATACACGTCGCGAAATAGGGCCGGGATGAACAGGGCTGGAACTTATCGGACGCATTCCGCTGAGCACAGCGGAAAAGATCGTGAATTGTTTCACGCAACCCCTGATCGCGGTCTGCGAAGGGTTTAATGCACCCCGACCGACGGCGCTCATGCGCCGCCCTCCTAAACGGCAGGTTCGGTCGTTCATGTCTTGGACCTGCCACAATTTGGGAACGGCAATCAAGCCACCAGTGGCTCCCGGTACCGGGAGCTTCCGGCGAGATCACCTCGCCTCATCCCAGGTTCAATCGGTAGTTTCGTGCATTGCATGCAAACTCACCGGTCTTGCTTCGTGGCCAATTCATCGGCCGCGGAAAGGAAACGTATGCGAAGGACACACCGTTATGGCTTCACCATCGTCGAGTTACTCGTCGTGGTGTCGATCATCGCCCTGCTGATCGCGATTCTCCTGCCTGCAATCGGCAAGGCACGCGACGCAGCGCTCGTCACACAGTCACTCGGCAATCTGCGAAACATGGGTACGGCCAATGCGTCGTATTCAGCCGACTGGTCCGATCGTCAGTTCACCGCAATTCCCGATGACGCCGGCGCCGTCGCAGGCAACTGCACGACCTACATCAATGAGGTCGCCTGCCCGCCCCAGCAGCTTCTTGGCTGGGCAGCAAACGGGAGCATGTGGGGCTATTTCCTCGGATCGAGCGCTCTTTGCACATGGAACGTCGGCAACTGCGGAAACTGGGTCGTCTACAAGCCGATGGAATTCCAAGGCGCGGACGGCTTCGGAGCATTCCGACTCCCCAACGTGAAGTCGTTCGCCGGTTACGTGAACAACAAGTTCTACGATCCGGTGTACTGGGCACCGAAGGACAAGATCAACATCGCGATCGCCGAGAAATACTGGCCGCTGGCTGACCAGTTCACTTCAGTCTCTCAGGAAATCGCGTTCAGCTCGTACTGCTGGAGCCCGGCGGCGATGTATCCGCCGGACGTCCTGTCGAAGAACGGCTACAAGAACCCGAACTCGATGTCGGGTGGCTACCGCTCCCCGTCCGTCAGCATGTCGACGTACCCCGATCTCAAGACACGCATGCTTGAGCACTCTTGGCTCCAGCACGCGGAGTCGGCTGTCAACTCCAACTTCGCAGGCGGCAACGAGCCCTGGTACTTCAACCACGGCTACAACAGCGCGCCCGCGACCCTTTTCTACGACGGCCACGTTGGCATCATGGGCGTCGCCGATGCAATGGAATCGGACGGTCGAGCGAAGGCCACCGCTCCGGCTACTCAGCAGCAGAAGGGCCTCTGGCATCGCGGCACGCCGTTCGGCGGCGATGGTGCAGGTTACTTCGGTGCGTTCACGTATGACTTCATCGTCAACACCTCGTACCACATCCTGACGGTCGACGGCATTCAGGGCCGTGACACCATCGGTGCGAAGTAATGTGACGTAGGACGCCAACCCCTCCCTCCCTTCAGGGGAAACGTCCAGACGGCAACCCAGACGGAAACCGGGACGGAAACCGGGACGGAAACCGGGACGGAAACCGGGACGGAAACCGGGACGGAAACCGGGACGGAAACCGGGACGGAACAACCGGGACAGCACGATTTGCACACCGGGCCCGCTCACAAGGAGCGGGCCCGGTTTTTCATCGCACCGTCATTCGTTCAATCGGTTCCGCTACGCTGCAGCTTGCACTATGAGCCCTGTCCCTTTCCCCCCGACCGGCGGCGGTGCTCTCGGCATCTTCGGCGGAATGATGATTCCGATCGGGATCTTCCTGATGCTGCGACGGCAGCCGCCGGGAGTAGTCGGACTGCTGATGCGTGCGGGTGCCACCTCGCCTGCCACTGCACTCAAACCCAGCACAGCCAAGATCACGCGCTCCTTCATGCTTGCAGGTCCGCTGCGGAGTGGCGTCGTGACCATGCTGCCCGACGGCCGTTGCTGGGTCGACGTGGCCAAGGTCAGGCGGCGACGCTGGATCACGGCCATCGCGCTCAGCATCCTTGCCGGCGTTGCCGCTGAACTGGTGTGGCTCTTTGTGCAGTGGGCCAACATCGTCTGAGGTGGTCAAAAAGAACGGGCCGGTGCCCGCACGTAGTGAAGGCTCCGGCCCGTATTGCTGTCCGTCCGTCTGTTGTCAACCAATCTTGCGATGGATCAGTAGTCCATGTCGTCCATGCCGGCGCCGGCGGGAGTCTTGGCCTTCTTCTCCTTGATCTCGGTGATCGCGCAGTCGGTCGTGAGGAGCAGTCCCGCGATGCTCGCCGCGTTCTGCAGCGCCACGCGCTCGACCTTGGTCGGCACGATGACGCCGGCCTTGACCAGATCCTCGTACACACCGGTCATTGCGTTGAATCCGAAGTTCGGCTCGTTGGACTCTTCGATCTTCTGAGCGACGATCGACCCGTCTAGGCCGCCGTTGGCCGCAATCTGCTTGGCCGGGGCAGCGAGCGCCCGCCAGATGATCTCGGCGCCGACCTTCTCGTCACCGGTGAGCGTCTTCTTCAGCTTCTCAAGCGCCTTGCGGGCGCGAAGCACGGCCACGCCGCCACCCGGAAGGATGCCCTCTTCGACCGCCGCACGGCACGCATGCAGCGCGTCTTCGACGCGGGCCTTCTTCTCCTTCATCTCGACTTCAGTCGCGGCGCCGACGTTGATCTGGGCCACGCCTCCCGCCAGCTTTGCGAGCCGTTCCTGGAGCTTCTCGCGGTCGTAGTCGCTGGAGGTCCCGTCGATCTGCGACTTCAGTTGTTCGATGCGCGCCTGAATGTCCTTCGTCTTCCCCGCACCCTCAACGATGGTCGACGCGTCCTTGTCGATGGTGATCTTCTTCGCACGGCCAAGCTCGCTGATGCTGATGTTCTCGAGCTGCATGCCGAGCTCTTCCATGATCGCCGTGCCGCCCGTCAGGACCGCGAGGTCCTCGAGCATCGCCTTGCGTCGATCACCGAAGCCAGGTGCCTTCACGGCGCACACCTTGAGAACGCCGCGGAGCTTGTTGACGACCAGAGTCGCCAGTGCCTCGCCTTCGACGTCCTCCGCAATGATCAGAATCGACTTCCCGCTCTCCGCGAGCTTTCCGAGGATCGGGAGCATGTCCTTCGCCGAGGAGATCTTCTTCTCGTGGATGAGGACGTAGCAGTCCTCAAGCACACACTCCATCGTGGCCTGATTGGTCACGAAATGGGGGCTGAGGTAGCCCTTGTCGAACTGCATGCCTTCCAGCAGTTCCACGTGGGTCTCGAGGCTCTTGCCCTCTTCGACCGTGATGACGCCGTCCTTGCCGACCTTGTCCATGGCTTCCGCGATGATCTTGCCGATCTGCATGTCCTGGTTGGCAGAGCACGATCCGACCTGCGCGATCTCGGTCGAGTTCTTCACGGGCTTCGAGAGCCGCTTGAGCTCGTCGACAAGGGCCTCGACTGCCTTGTCGATTCCTCGCTTGACCGAATTCGAGTTCGCGCCGGCCGTGATGTTCTTCAGGCCTTCCTGATAGATCGCCTCGGCGTACACCGTCGCGGTGGTTGTGCCGTCGCCGGCGTCCTTCGACGCCTTGCTCGCCACTTCCTTCACCATTTGCGCGCCCATGTTCTCGTAAGGATCGTCGAGCTCGATCTCCTTCGCCACCGTCACACCGTCTTTGGTGATTGTGGGAGAACCGAAGCTCTTCTCGAGAATGACGACGCGACCACTCGGACCGAGAGTGATCTTGACGGCCTTGGCGAGCTTCTGCACGCCTCGGAGAATGCGCTCGCGAGCGTCGTTGTCATAGGCAATTTGTTTTGAAGCCATGGAACAGTTTCCTACTTTTCTAAATGAAGTCGTTGGTTGCTAGATGCGGGTAGTGTGATGCGAATCAGCCGATCTCGATCCACGTCACTCGATCCGAATCGACGATATACACATGCGATCCGTCGGTGACTTTGACGAGGCCGTCGGCCTCTTCGGGTATGAGCAGCGCCTTCTTGACAATGCAGGCGTGCGCTCCAGAAAACTCAATCCGCAGATCCCGGAGCCCGTTCAGTTCACGCAATGCCTTGCGCAATTGGTCGGACTGCATGTCAATGCCCGTCCGTTCGAACCTGATATGCGACCGCGACGTGTTCGGGGTCGATCCATATAAAGTTCTGACGCGTGACCACCTTGATCACTTTGTTGCCGCGAAGGTCCTCGACGTCCACGACGTTTCGGATCTCAACGGGCGTCGCGTCTCCCGCGATGACAAGATCGAGCTCTTTGAAGGTGCCCTTCATGTCGGTCAGGATTTTCAGGAGCGGACCTCGGTCCATAGAGCGTTCGGCCTTTCACTGGAGCGGCGGACGGTCAATCATTCAACGACGCCGAGGATGTCTTCCTCAGTCATGATCAGGTACGGCTCGCCATCGATCTTCACTTCGCTGCCGGCGTAGCTGGAGAAGATCACGCTGTCGCCCTTCTTCACAGAGAAGGGAATGCGCTGACCGTTTTCCTTGTTGAGAATGCCGTCGCCGACGGCGATGATCTTGCCTTGCTTCGGTTTGTCCTTGGCGGTTTCCGGCAGAAAAATGCCGGACTCAGTCTTGGTGGCGGCCTCGTTGCGCTTCACGAGGATCTTGTCGCCGAGGGGTCGAACCTTCATCGAATCTGTCTCCTGAAAAGTGAATAGGAAGGGCGAGAGTACGAGTCGCGTGCTCGTGTGGGACGCAGCCTCACGCTGCGGGCCAGTGATCGCGGTAGTGTCGCCGCACCACGCGGCGCAATACTTCAAGCATGTTTTCCAATCGCACGGGACCGTCTATAACGGTGAACGCGCCGTCGCGCAGCGCCTCGCTCAATCCCCGGGCGCTGTCGCGCGTGCTCGGCTGCGGTGGCCGGACAACAACGGTCGGCGGGGGCTGATCGAGCCGCCGCAGCAGCTGCATCACGCGCGGACCGGCAGGCATCGCACGCGCGCAACATGCCTCCATCGGAATGGAGAGGTCGACGATCGCGATGTGGACGGGGTGGTGCCCGGCCGCGCGCCGGAGAAACTCTGTGGCTTCGATGCCAGTTCGGCATCGGTAGCAGTCGATTCCGAGGGGTCCGAGCAGTGCCGGCAACTGATCTGCAAAATCGCCTTCGCGCCAACCGCCGGATGTCAGCATCAGACTGAGCCGCCCACGGGGCCGCGCATCGCCATCGGCTTCGGACCGCGCGTCAGGCGGCCCGTCAGGACGAGGATCCTGGCCCGAATGCGAATCGCCCCGGTCAGGGCGATCAGTTGGTGGAAAACGGAAGTGCATACAGATTGAAAGCAGAGAGACGCCCCCGCGCGAAGGATCGCGAGACCCGTTGCCTTTACGCGGAGGGAAAGTGCCCGAAGGCAACCGTCGTGCCCGTCTCGCCCGAGTCCGATGACTTGCAAGGGGTGCCACCGACGCTGACGAACGCCCCAACGTCCCTGCGGCGGCCCGCGCGTGATCGAAGATCCGCTGTCAGGCTTTCGCGCATCAGCACGCGTACTGCCATATTGGCACAGCATTGATCGCGCGCCCGGCGTGCCCCCATGTGCTTACCGGACTATTACACTCGACGTGCAGGCTGCTTCCATTCCACACCCTGTCGCCGAATACTGCCCGCTTCCGCCCGATGTCACCTCTCCGGAGTCTGAAGTTCCAATGCCTGCCACCCGCATCGCGTCTGCATTCGCCCGGCCCGACGATTTCATCGGACAAGTCGCCACGGTGCAAGGATGGGTTCGAACGCGTCGTGATTCGAAGGCGGGACTGTCCTTCATTGCGGTCAGCGACGGGTCCTGCTTTGACGCGATGCAGCTGGTCGCGTCAGCCGACCTTCCAAACTATCAGTCCGAAGTGACGAAGCTTACGGCCGGATGTTCGATCGAGGCCAAGGGCACATTCGTGCGGAGCCAAGGGAAAGGGCAGTCGATCGAGATGCAGGTCGAGAGCGTGAAGGTGCTCGGCTTTGTCGAGGACCCGGACACGTATCCGATTCAGCCCAAGCAGCATTCGTTCGAATACCTGCGCGAGGTCGCGCACCTGCGGCCGCGCACAAACACGTTCGGCGCCATCGGCCGCGTCAGGCATTGCCTCGCAATGGCCGTGCACCGTTTCTTCCATGAGAACGGCTTCGCATGGGTTCACACGCCGATCATCACAGGATCCGACTGCGAAGGCGCCGGTCACATGTTTCGCGTGTCAACGCTCGACTTCGCCAACATGCCGCGTACCACCGACGGCAAGGTTGATTACGCGCAGGACTTCTTTGGCAAAGAGTCCCATCTCACAGTCTCCGGGCAGCTGAATGTCGAGACATGGTGCATGGCGCTTTCGAAGGTGTACACGTTCGGACCGACGTTTCGCGCCGAGAACTCGAACACCAGCCGTCACCTCGCTGAATTCTGGATGATTGAACCGGAGATCGCGTTCGCTGATCTCGCGGCCGATGCCGATCTCGCCGAAGCGCTGTTGAAGTACATCTATAAAGCTCTGCTCAACGAGCGCGCGGACGACATGAAGTTTTTCGCTGAGCGGATCGACAAAGGATGCATCGAGCGCCTTGAGAAGTTCGTTGAAGCAAAATTCGAGCGGATCACGTACACCGAGGCCATCAGTCTGCTGGAGAAGGCTGTCGCGCAGGGCGAGAAGTTCGAGTACGCGCCGCAGTGGGGCATCGACATGCAGTCGGAGCACGAGCGCTTTCTGACAGAGAAAGTGTTCGGTCGCCCCGTCGCGGTCATCAACTACCCCAAGGACATCAAGGCGTTTTACATGCGGATGAATGACGACGGACGCACCGTGGCTGCGATGGACATCCTCGCGCCGGGGATTGGCGAGATCGTCGGGGGCTCGCAACGCGAGGAACGGCTCGACATGCTGGACAAACGTCTTGATGAGATGAATCTCAACAAGGCTGACTACTGGTGGTATCGCGACCTCCGTCGCTACGGCACGGTGCCACACGCCGGATTCGGCCTTGGATTTGAGCGGGCTCTCATCTACGCGACTGGAATGCAGAACATCCGTGACGTCATACCGTTCGCCCGTTCGCCAAAGAACTGCGAGTTCTAAGCGACGTTGATCTCTGTCGCTGAAGGAGCATTGACGATGCAGTGCAACATCGACTCGCGCGGCAAAGCTGCTCGCCTGGTTGCAGGCGCAGCGGTGGAGGTCGCGGGTCTCGTACTCGTGACGTGCTGGCTTCTCGAGTCCCTTCCGCTGTGGGGCGGTATCCTTGGCGGAATCAGCGTGATCGCGGGGCTCTTTCTGATGTTTGAAGGTGCCGTCGGATGGTGTGCGCTGCGCGCTCTCGGTGTGAAAACGCCACTCTGATCAACTGCATGAGTCCTCGTAAGCATGCCGCGCGCATTGTCGACAATCTGGCGAGTCACCGAGGGTCATCGGGTTCGGTACACGATGGCATGGGCGGCACTGATTGCGTCGGCGGCGGTGCTATATGCCGTTCCGCTTGTCACTCTAGCGACGCTCGACGGAGTCCTGATCGACGGAGGATCGAAGGCGAGTCACCTCTCGACGCAGATCGTCGACTGGATGGGCGGCCCGCAGTTCGTGCGCGATCATCTTTGGGTTCCGGGCGTGCTCCTCGTGATCATCACGGCAATCGCCGGCGTGTTCACGCATCTACGCACGCGCCTCGCGTCCGGAGCCGCTGAGTCGGTCGCGCGCCGCCTTCGCGATCGCCTGTACGACCATCTGCAGCGGCTCCATTGCCGCACGCTGGATCTCAAGCAGTCGGGGGATCTCCTGCAGCGCTGCACGTCCGATGTCGAAACGCTCCGAACGTTCCTCTCCGGTCAACTGATCGAAATCGGGCGGGCGCTGGTGATGCTGCTGGCGCCGATCCCGCTCATGCTCGCGCTCGATTGGCGGATGACTGTTGCGTCCGTGGTCATTGTTCCGCTCATCGTCGGATTCTCCTGGATGTACTTCCGCAGAATGCGCCCGATCTTCCAGCTGAAGGAGCAGGAGGAAGGCAAGATGACGACGACCATCACGGAGAACCTCGCCGGCATTCGCGTCGTCCGAGCGTTCGCGCGCCAAGAGTTCGAGCGCGAAAAGTTTGCGGCAACCAGCGGCGAATTCCGCCGGCAGGACATGGATCTCTTCAAGCTGTTCGCAAGATTCTGGGCCACATCGGATCTGCTGTGCTTCCTGCAGACCATCGTCGCGGTCGGGACGGGTCTGTGGCTGCTGGCATCGGATCGTCTCTCGATCGGCACGTTCTTCTGGTTCATCACTGCGATTGGCATGTTTCTGTGGCCGGTCCGCATGCTGGGGCGCATCCTCGCCGATCTTGGCAAGGCGCTCGTGGCGATCGACCGCGTTCGCGAGATCCTCGACACACCCGACGAGTTCGCCGGTGAACCGGAGACGGTGCCGACACTCGGGACGGGCGGCGCGCGCATCGAGTTCAAGCACGTCACCTTCGGCTTCACCGACGCGACACCAGTCCTCAATGACGTCTCGTTCTCGATCGAGCCTGGAACGACGCTTGGGATCGTCGGGCCGTCGGGATCCGGGAAGAGCACGATCGTGCATCTTCTCCTCCGCCTGTATGAGTACTCGGGAGAGTCGCTCCGTGGATCGATCCTGATCGACGGGCAGGAACTGAAGACGATTCCGCGGCGCACGATGCGTGGCATGATCGGAACCGTGATGCAGCAGCCGTTCTTGTATTCGAAGACGCTGAAGGAAAACATTCTGATCAGCGCCGCCGGCCATCGCAATGATGAATCGGCGATGCAGAGCGCCGCCGCTGTTGCCAGCGTTCACAACTCGATTGAAGAGTTCCCGTTGAAGTACGAGACCATGGTGGGTGAGCGTGGAATCACACTGTCCGGCGGGCAGCGGCAGCGTGTCGCCATCGCCCGGTCGCTGGTGCAGGACCCGCGCATCCTGGTGCTCGACGACGCATTCTCAGCTGTCGATACGCACACGGAGGCCGACATCCTTCAGTCGTTCCGTGCACGCGATGCGCATCACACGACCATCATCGTGGCGCATCGTCTCTCAACACTGATGCACGCCGACCGCATCATCGTGCTCGATCACGGCCGGATCACGCAAAGCGGGACGCACGAAGAGCTTCTCGCGCAGCCCGGGATGTATCGCACGCTGTGGGACATTCAGACCAGCCTGGATGATCCCGACGAGCTGCCCGACGGTGCCGCTGCAGTCGCCGCCCTATGAGACGAGACCATGGCAAGTTCGCATCTTGATGATGATTTCAAAGGCAGGTTCGATCCACGTGTGTGGCGGAAACTGCTTTCGTATCTGCGCAGCTGCCGCGGTGCGGTCGTGCGTATTGCGATTGGCGGCGCGGCCATCGCGATCATCGAGGCGCTGCTTCCGATCTTGGTCGGGCAACTGCTTGACGAGGCGCATCAGAACGGATTCGCCGGCAACCTTCTGCCGCTCGCAAGCATCTACATCGTGCTCTTCATTCTCTTTGCGTCGTGCGTCTGGCTGTTCATTCGCGCAGCCGGCGACGTCGCGACCGGAGTCGGGTATGCGCTGCGACGGGACTGCTTCAAGAAACTGCAGGAGCTTTCTTTTTCGTATTTTGATGCGCGGCCGGTTGGTTGGCTGACGTCGCGCCTGACGAGCGATTGCGGGCGCATCAGCGGGACGCTCCCATGGGTGATCCTCGATCTCGTCTGGGGATCGCTGATGATCCTCGGCACATCGGTCGCGATGCTCTACATCAATCCCCGGCTCGCGGGCTACGTGTTCTGGACGGTTCCGTTGCTGATCGTCGCGAGTCTCATGATGCAGCGGCTCATGCTGCATTCAGGACGGCAGGCGCGACGCACAAATTCGGCGATGACGGCGAGTTTCAACGAAGAACTGCTGGGTGTGCGCACGACCAAGGCGCTGGTCCGCGAGGAAAAGAATCTCGCTGAGTTCCAGCAGCTGTCGACCCAGATGAACACATGGATGCTGCGCAACGCGGTGCAGAACGCTGTGTATCTGCCGATGATCATGACAATCGCCGCGGCTGCAGCCGGCCTCGCGCTCTGGAAGGGTGGCGCGCTCGCGGGTCAGGACATGACGCCGGGACGGCTGGTCGCGTTCCTGCAGTTTGCAACGCTGTTCGCGCAACCCATTCAGGAACTCTCGCAGCGCTTCGCCGATGTGCTAAACGCATCGACCGCCGCCGAACGAGTCGTGTCGCTTCTGGAGACGAAGCCGGAGATTGAAGACGGCCCGGGGGTCATCGCCGCCATGGAGCGCCAGCGGGTTTCGCCTCGTCCCGGCGCCGCGATCGATGGAGGGAGCCCGCGGATCCGCGAACTGCGGTTTGAAGGAGTCACGTTCTGGTACAAGCCGAACGTGACGGTGCTGCGCGATTTCGATCTCGTCGTGCACGAGGGGCAGACGGTGGCGCTCGTCGGCGCGACCGGTGGCGGCAAGAGCACGATCGTTTCGCTCGTCGCACGCTTTTACGAGCCGCGCGAAGGCCGGATTCTGTTTGACGGCGTCGAGTACCGCGACCGGTCGCTGCATTGGCTGCAGTCGAACCTCGGCGTCATTCAGCAGGTCCCCCACCTTTTCTCGGGGACGATTCGCGACAACATCCGCTACGGCAAGCTCGATGCCACGGACGCGGAGGTCGAGTCGGCGGCCCGCCGCGTCAACGCGCACGGGTTTGTATGCGAACTTGAGAAGGGTTACAACTTTGACGTCGGCGAGTGCGGCGAGAAGCTGTCAACGGGACAGCGGCAGCTCATCGCGCTGGCGCGGGCGGTGCTGCGCGATCCGCAGATCTTCATCATGGATGAAGCGACGAGCTCCGTCGACACCTCGACCGAACGGCTCATTCAGGGGGGCATCGAGGAAGTGCTGCGCGACCGCATCGCGTTCGTCATTGCGCACCGGCTGTCGACCATTCGTCGCGCCGACATCATTCTCGTCATCGACGGCGGAAGGGTCGTCGAGCGCGGCACGCACCGGCAGCTTCTCGCATTGCGCGGCCGCTACTTTGAGCTGTACACGAACCAGTACGCAGTCGAGCGCGAGGCACAGCTGTTCGGAGCGCCGTCAGAGCTCACGGAGTCGAGCTCACCAGCATGAACTCTTCGCCGAGCGGATCGGCAAGGCGCACGCATCGACCGTGAATGGGATCGTCTTCGCGACGTTCGCGCAACGACGCACCGAGTTCCATCGCCCGCAGCATGGTCGCGTCCAGCTCGCTGCACTCGATGCACGGCACACATGTGCTCCGCTCGCCCGGCTCGGACTTGCGCATCGAGAGCACGCGATGCCCGCCATGCAGGAACACCGTGCGCAGCGACCAGTCGTGATCGCGCACGGACTCCGCGTGCCATCCGAATGCCTGCCAGCAGAAGAGCGCGGTCTTGGCGGGGTCGCTCGCGCGAAGCTCGGCCCATCGGACGCAGCCCGGTCCGCGCGGTGTGCGGCCGTCATGAAGATCGACAAGCGAACAGCACACGCCGCTCGGACCGGCAAGCGTGGCGTGGCGCCCAAGTCCCGGGAATCCGACGGGAGCGCTGAGAATGTTCGCGCCGAGCGCGGCAGCCTGTGCTGTCACCTGGTCCACATCGGGAACGGGAATGACAGGAAGCCAGCTTCCGCGCGTCGGGCCGCCCGCCAGATCGCCGAGCGCGAGGAGACCGGCGACATCGTGGCGGCGCTTCGAGGGAGAGGTGTCGGCCGGGTCGGACGCCATGAACGTGACGTACGCGCCCTCGGAGCTGAACTCTTTTCGTCGCGATGTCCAGCCGAACAGCCGCTCAAAAAACTGACGGGCCACTTCGATGTCGCTCGCGGCATACTCGCACCAGGTGACGGAGCCGGCGGGAAGGTCGACTTCGGTGATGCCGTGAACAGACTTCCCGATTTTGGCAGAACCGTCCGTTCGCATTCCTGTCATCGACGAGCCCCCGTTGATCAGACCGTGCTTCGCTCAAAATGTAACGCGCGGTCCCCGCTATCGGTACAAAGAACTGCGCTGAAGTTTCGAGCGTCCCGGCACACCGGGCATGGTGATGCCCAGCGCGGCAAGGTCGCGTTCCGCCGCCGCTTCCCATCCGCGATTCGCTGCGGGACTGGCGGGGCTCGGATGCAGCACGGTGCCGACAACCGGAGACGTCGCGCCGCCGAGCGCACTGCGGACGCGTGCGGTTGCGAATCCGCCGAATCCGATCGCGATGCGAGGGCCGGTTGCTTCGATGACGCGGAGAAGTGCGTCATCGCACACACGTTCAAGGGCCGTACGTTCAGCTGCCGGGAGTTTGTCGGGCGTCAGATTGGCGCCGCTTTCCGTCACGAATGCGAGCGGGCACCAGTTCCAGATGAAAAATCTTTCAAAGAACCGTTCGGGCGTTTCGAACCGAGTGCGAGCCCAGCCCCATACGCGGCGTCCGCTGACTTCGCTGCGCGTGCACTCAAAACCTAGGACCGGCCGCTTGGGATGCACACGCTGCGGGGGCTGGATTGCGGCCTGGATGCCGAGGAAGTCGCGGACGAGCGCGACCTCGCCGAACGGCACGCCGGTCTGGACCATGCCAAACGGACCCGGGTTCATGCCGACAAGAAGGGCTTCGATGCCGCTGCGGCCAAACCGTTCGAGGTAGGTCTTGTGGGCGTCCCAGGCATACTCCAGCGGGTGATAAACGCACGCCACGTGCGCCCCGAACGAGAGCGCCCCGACATCGCGGGCGAGCTGTCGTGCGATCCGCACCAGCGATTCAGAAGCTTCGGCCATGGGTCGCACGATACGGCACCACACCCGCTACCATGCGTCGTCCAAATCACAACGCGGGGCGTAGCTCAGCTTGGTAGAGCGCTTGCTTTGGGAGCAAGAAGTCGTCGGTTCAAATCCGGCCGCCCCGACATTCACGCGAGAACGGAAGCCTCGGAAGGCTTCCGTTTTCGCGTGCATGTCGCGTCGTGCATCCCTCGCTCCGCTCGGTCTGCTCGGATCGGGCCGTCATTCAGGCCGTCATTCAGGGCCGTCATTAAGCGTCATTAAAGCGTCATTAAGGACACTCACCTTCAAAACGCACTTTCGAGCGGCGCGCCGGCCAACTCTCGGCGAACCGAACTCCGGTTGCCAGATCAGACATGACGGCGCGAGGACAGTCTCGGTGCAGTCGCGAGCATTTCGACTCGATTGCGGCCCCTTGCTGCGCGCCGAGCGCCTGCTTCGCGCATGCGATTGCGCCGCGTTGACGCCGCGTTGAGGACACCCATCGCCACAGATCTCTCGGAAGAATCGGCGGGCAGCAGCAGCGGGTCGACAAAAGCGATCCCCGGCGCGAAAGCATCGTCGCCCCAGGAAATCGCATTCATCTGCAGGAAAAAGCATAGTTTTTCCGGGGTCGGCATTTTCACGACGGCATCATCGCCGTCACCATGACCTTCGCGCGAAAACTCCTCTTTGATCACACGAAACCGG
>Ga0163153_10000923_pt1 | contig 48583 bp, 32 predicted proteins | sample OliLakLV19MP6IB1_FD_148629 | JGI IMG/M metagenome (GOLD analysis project Ga0163153, IMG submission 148629) | Freshwater microbial mat bacterial communities from Lake Vanda, McMurdo Dry Valleys, Antarctica - Oligotrophic Lake LV.19.MP6.IB-1 | ecosystem: Environmental > Aquatic > Freshwater >... | reverse complement strand
CCCAGGAGCTAAAAGTCCGTAGTCATTTTCAGGGCCGTCTGTATTTCCATAGGTTATTACGCCACCCATCGTATCAATGATTTCAGCAAAAGTTTGCTTCATGTGCTTTGCTTGCTTCACTTCATGCTCGCTCCATTTATAATGAAATCGTAATACAGGAATACCAAACTTATCAACCGTGGTTGGATCAATCTCACAGTAATTGTCTTCGCGCGCGATTGCTTCGCCCCGGCCCGACATTCCGAATGACGCACCATAGAAATGTCTATAGTCGTCTTTTAATGAAGCACCGTAACCACCCGCTTCTTTTTGGGTGCCATTGCTACCAGGATATTTTCCATTTGTGTTTTGCATACCGAAACCAAAACCATAGCCTGGCATACCCATGCCTCCACCATATTCAATATGATAGCCGCGTGCGAAATCAAGTTTTTTATTATCGAGCCACCACGGAGTGTACACATGCATACCACCAACACCATCTTCGTTGTAGCGCTTTCGACCAACAAGTTTAGGTAAAATACCACCCATCGATGCACCTGTTGAATCATGCAGATATTTTCCAACCACACCACTTGAATTGGCTAATCCATTTGGTGAATGACTTGATTTACTATTAAGAAGTAAGCGAGCAGATTCGCAAGCACTAGCGGCTAACACAACAACCTTTGCGTTAACGGTATATTCTTGCATATCATCTTTGTTAACAAAGGAGATGCCTGTTGCTTCACCCTTTGCATTGGTAATTACCTCACGCGCCATTGCGTTTGGAATTACATCTACGTTACCAGTTTTAAGTGCAGGATTAACTAAGACAGAAGAGGAGGAGAAATCGGCATACACGGTGCAGCCTCTATTACATTGCGAGCAAAAGAAGCAAGCGCCTCGTTCATTATTAATTGGTTTTGTAAGAATAGATAAGCGCGAAGGAATCACAGGAATATCCAATTTACCGCCCGCTTCTTTAATAAAGAGTTCATGCAATCTTGGCTTTGGTGGCGGAAGAAAGATACTATCAGGATCGTTAGGAAGATTTTCTTTAGACCCAAATACTCCAATTAATTTATCAACTTTATCATAGTAAGGAGAAACATCATCGTAGCTGATTGGCCAATCGTCTCCTAATCCATCAATACTTCTGCGTTTAAAATCTTTAGGGCCAAAGCGAAGTGAAATGCGACCCCAGTGATTAGTGCGACCACCTAACATGCGTGCTCGGAACCAATCGAACTTAGTTCCATCTTTATGCGTATAGGGTTCACCATCTAATTCCCAGCCGCCATAGGCGGCATCAAAATCTCCAAAATGTCTATATGGGGAGCTGGCACCTCTTCGCGGAGATTCCCAAGGCCATTTTAATTGTGTAACATTCTTTGCGGGATCATATAGTGGGCCAGCCTCAAGCAAGACAACTTTAATTCCAGCATTCGCTAAAACATAAGCGGCCATTCCTCCACCTGCGCCCGAACCTACTATACAAACATCATAATCTTTTGCAGTCTTCTTAATTTGAAAATCAGGCATAAACTAGTTAATTAGAGGAAGTAATATCTCTCAAAGCATCCAAAATTCAAAATCTTGTTCCTTGATCGGCAATATGCTGTTGCCAAGTTTTAATTTTTTATTCTTTGTTTTTTTTGGGGATGGGGTCAAAGCCACTTGTACCCCAGGGATTACATCTGCCAACCCGTTTCATCCCCAACCAAAGTCCTTTCAAAACACCCCATTCCATAATAGCTTCAATGGCATATTGCGAACACGAAGGCGAATGGCGGCAATGCGCTCCAAGCATAGGCGATAAGATTGCCTGGTACATTCGAATGGGAAAAATAAAAATCCTTTTAAAGATCATAAAGAACTTATAACTTGATCAGCCAATTGAAAGTTTTAAAGCTTAAAGTTATGAAGACGGTAGCTAGAATTATATTGATAAGTACTTATTCTTTATTGAGTTGGTCGCAAACCCCAGTGGGTATCTTTTCTGATCATGTCGATGTAGGCAATCCTAAAAATACAGGTTCAACCATTTATGATTCAAATACTCAGACTTATTTTTTAAAAGGAAGTGGTTATACCATCTGGTTTGGTCGGGATGAATTTCATTATGCTTTCAAAAAGATAAATGGAGATTTTATTGCCACAGCCAATTTTGAATTTATTGGAAAGGGAACCGATCCACACAGAAAAATTGGTTGGATGGCCAGAAGTTCGCAACAGGAAGATGCTCCGCATATGACTGCCACCATTCATGGCGATGGTTTGATAGCATTGCAATGGCGGCATTTGCGGGGAGCGCACATGCGCGATCCCCAAGATGAAATCTTTTTTGGTAAAAAGAAAGCACAGATCATTCAGTTAGAACGTGCGGGTAGTGTTTATATAATGCGGGTTGCCAACCCAGGTGAATCGCTTCAGGAAGTTGGTCGGTATGACCTAAAGACACTGCCTGACGATGTATTGATTGGATTGTTTATTTCTTCACATAATGAAAATGTTGCCGAGGAAGCTATCGCATGGAATGTACGTATAGATAAACCTGTGTCCGAAACTTATAATCCAGATCAACAAGGGTTTATTGGCTGTCGCCTCGAAACGATGAATGTGTTTGATGGAAAAAGAAAAGTTATTCACGAATCGACCGGTCGATTTGAAGCTCCTAATTGGATGCCTGATGGAAAGAAGTTGCTGTTCAATGAGAATGGCTCTTTATTTACCATCTCAATCAACGGTGGCGCAATCGAGAAAATAAATACAGGCTTTGCTGATAGAAATAATAACGATCATGTAATATCTTTTGATGGTAAGATGTTGGCGATCAGCCATCACCGCCAGGGTAAAGAGGGCGGAGGATCAACCGTTTACACGGTGCCAATAGCAGGTGGAACTCCACAATTGATAACTGAAAAAACACCAAGCTACTTGCATGGGTGGTCACCAAATGGAAAAGATTTAGTGTTTGTAGGGCAGCGCGATGGAAAACTGTATGACATTTATAAAATAAATTCGAAAGGTGGCGAGGAAATTAAGTTAACATCGAATAACGGATTTCATGTGGATGGTTGTGAATATTCACCAGATGGAAAATTTATTTACTATAACTCAAGTCAAAGTGGTACCATGCAACTATGGCGTATGAAACCTGATGGTTCGGCCAGTGAGCAGTTAACTTTTGATGAATATAACGACTGGTTTCCGCACATTTCGCCTGATGGAAAATGGATTGCCTTTATTTCATTTGAACCGAGTATAAAACCTGCCGATCATCCGTCTTATAAACGAGTAATGCTTCGATTGATGCCAGCGGGTGGTGGAGCACCTAGAGCAATTGCCTACTTATATGGTGGCCAAGGTACAATCAACGTGCCTTCTTGGTCGCCAGATAGCAAGAGCATTGCCTTTGTTAGCAATTCGGAAAAATTTGAAAAGTAATTTTCTTAACTATTCAATGGAGTAGGTTATTTCTCCGTCTTTGCCATCTTTGATTTGAATACCGATTTTTTTAAGATCGTCTCGTATTTTATCAGACATAGAAAAGTTTTTATCAACCCGGGCTTTCCTGCGTAAATCGATTAGTAATTGGATGGTATCATTCAAGAGTTCATCCTGAAGTTCTTTCTCTTCTTCAAGTCCAAGGACGGATTCCATAAATCCAACATAGGTGTTTTTGAAATTCTCAAAAATCAGCGGATCAATTTCAGCTATTTGAATGTTTCCAGATTTCAAGTCATTAATACGGCCAGACATTTCAAACAACACAGCCAATGTTTTTGCGGTGTTGAAATCATCACTCATACATAGATAGCATTCTTCTGCCAGCCGGTTTAGTTCTGCATTGAGGCTCTTGTTACTTTCTTTACTTTCTGATTTTTCAGATCCGATTTCAATTTTTTTAATTAACCCGAGTGCATTAACTAATTTTTTGAAACCCTTTTCAGCAGCTTGAAGTGCTTCATTCGAGAAGTCGAGCGTACTTGAGTAATGAGATTGTAACATAAAGAAACGAACTGCCATCGCACCATATCCTTTGTCCAACAGCGAGTGCGAGCCATCGAAAAGTTCGCGCGGTAAGAATGAGTTACCTAACGACTTACTCATTTTTTGTCCATTGACTGTCAACATATTTGAGTGCAACCAATAATTAACGGGCGCTTTTCCAGTTGCTCCTGTGCCTTGTGCTATTTCACATTCGTGGTGCGGGAATTTTAAATCCATACCACCACCGTGGATATCAAAAGTTTCGCCCAGGTATTTTGTACTCATAACGGTACATTCAATGTGCCAACCAGGAAAACCATCGCTCCATGGTGAGGGCCACCGCATGATGTGGTGCGGAGAAGCCTTCTTCCACAAAGCAAAATCAATCTTCTCGCGTTTCTCATCCTGATTGTCTAATTCGCGACCACTTTCCATCAGTTCTTCAATATCACGGCCAGAGAGTATTCCGTAATGATGATCTTGATTATATTTTCTCACGTTGAAATAAACTGATCCATTGGCTTCGTAGGCCAATCCCTTATCAATGAGTTTTTTGGTTAGTTCAATTTGTTCTACTATGTGGCCGGTAGCACTAGGTTCAATACTCGGTGGAAGAATATTGAACTGGCGCATCACCACATGGAAGTCGTCCGTGTATTGCTTAACAATTTCCATGGGCTCCAGTTTCTGCAGCCTGGCTTTCTTGGCAATCTTATCTTCGCCTTCATCAGCATCATTTTCTAAGTGACCTACATCGGTTATGTTACGAACATATCGAACTTTATATCCCAAAAATCGAAAATAGCGGGAAACAATATCAAAGGTTAGAAAGGTGCGCACATTGCCAAGATGAACATTGCTGTAAACAGTGGGGCCGCATACATACATGCCTACAAAACCATTACTGATGGGTTTGAAGGTTTCTTTACTACCTGATAAAGAATTAGTTAATTTAAGTGGATACTTGTCAAACTTTTCCATAGTAAAATCAAGCCCCCAAAATACGATTTATTGATTAAACGGTTATACCTGATCGGTTGCTATCGTGCGATAAGTATGATGAAACATTTTGGGCGGTAATTATCTCCAACGGAAATAAATGTGAAGAAGGAACTTCTTTATTGAATAGAAGATAATTCGATAAAGCTTGAATGCCCAGCTTAGCTTGTCGCATTGGGTTTTGGTTGATTAAAAAATCTATTGTTCCATGTTGAAGACCTTCCAGATTTTCTTTAATGAGATCGTATCCAATTATCCGAATCGCTGGATCGGTTTTTTTTAAATACGAAGCCACGGTAAATACTTTTGAAGTGCTGACAAATACGCCAGCGATGTTCGGAGTTTTTGCTATTAATTCGAGCTCATGTTTAAATGATGGATGTTTTGGATTACTTAGAAGGAAGGTATGAATCAAAGGGATGTTATCATATCTTTTAAAGTAGTCTTTAAAACCTTTTTCCTTTTCGATAAGGTGTACCGAGTTTGAAATATCTTCATCAATGTGAATGATTGCAAATGAAGAACTATCCTTTTTTCCTAACGACAGCAACTCCGCTGCAAGACAGCCGCTTTTGTATAAATCCTGGCCAATAAAACTAAGCGCGTTCGCCTCGGCAATGCGTGTATTAAACAAGATAAAGGGGATGTTAGACTCGGTAAGTTTTTTGAAAAAAGGTATGGAAGCGTAATAGAAGAGGGGAGCCACCAAAACGCCATCCGGATGCGAGTGGAATACCTTTAGCGTAACCTCTCGAAATGTTTCTTTTTTATGAGGATCATAGAAGTGAAGTTCCAAAGTAAGTTGTATTCCAACTTGCGCAAGTTGTTTCTCACCTAATTTAAGCCCGTCAAAGGATTGCTGCCAATATGGATCAAGCTTAGGATCAGGAGTAATCGCTACAATTCTATAGTTTTTATTCTTTCCAAGGGTTTTGGCAATCAGGTTTGGCGTGTAGTCGATCTTCTCTAGAACCTTAATAACCCGGTCGGCCGATGTTTTCGAAACTTTGCCACGTTTATGTAAAACTCTGTCAACAGTCCCTTCTGAGACTCCAGCCATTTTGGCAATATCTTTAATCCGAATAATATTTGGTTTCATGATCTGTGAAGTACGCCAGTCAGTTTCAAATGAAGTTTGGGTTAATATTTTTGTAAATATAAAAGTTAATTTATACATTGTGTGTGCGCACACATGTACCAATGTGTGCGGCCACACTACAAGTTTGAAACTAATGTCTGTTAGCCTGATTAAAACGAAAATATTGATTTTACAAAGATCTAAAATCGTTTTCGAAATCGATTGCGGTAACGATTGTAAAATTATTTTGGATAAATTTTAGTATAAGATGAATTAATAATTTTATTTCGTTGAATGCTTTAAAAGCACATTAATATTTTATGAACACTTCTTTACCCTATTATAAATTCTAACCAAAACAATTAAACTAATTAAATGATTATGAAAAAACTGTACAGCAAAGCAAAGCACATCATGCTTCTTTTCTTGTGGTTAGCCGGGTCATTCTCGGTGCTGGCACAAGATAGAACCGTATCAGGAACCGTTAAAGATGAAAACGGCTCTGGCATGCCTGGCGTAAACGTAATTGTAGCCGGCACTTCCAATGGAACTGTTACGGACATCTCCGGAAAGTACTCCATTTCTGTTGGTTCGGGCAGTAAACTTCTTTTCTCCTTCATCGGATTTACTTCTCAAGAAGCGGAGATAGGGAATAGTTCAGTCGTGGATGTAAGCATGAAAGTTGATATTACTGAGCTGCAGGAAATCGTTGTAACTGGCTATGCGTCACAGGAAAAGAAAGATCTCACAGGGGCGGTGGGAACTGTTAAAATGAGTGAATTGCTTCAAGTACCCAGTAGTAACGTAACTAACCAGTTGCAAGGAAGGATTGCCGGTGTTACAGTAAGTGGTGACGGCCGTCCGGGACAGCCAGCAAAAGTTAGAATTCGTGGTTTTGGTTCATTTGGTAACAACGATCCTCTATATGTGGTTGATGGAGTGCCCACTCAGGATATTTCTACTATTAACCCTGGCGACATTGAGTCGCTGTCAGTTCTAAAAGATGCAGGAGCAGCTTCAATTTATGGCTCTCGAGGTGCGAATGGTGTTGTAATTGTGACAACAAAAAAAGGCGAGAAGAGCGGAATTAAGGTAAATTATGATATGTATGTGGGTAGCCAGGATCCAGGCAAAAAACCTGATTTCTTATTGGATACTCAGGGAATGGCCGATGCGCAATGGTTAGTTTATAAAAATGATGGGTTAAACACGGCAGCAAACAATGAAATTCACCCTTTTTATGGATCATCAGCAAATGCAAACCCAACGTTGCCATCGTGGGCTGCCAATACCGACTGGTTTAAACTTTTAACTCGTAAGGCCTTGATAATGAATCACGATCTTTCGATGTCTGGGGGAAATGAAAATGCAAAGTTTTATGCCGGTTTAAACTATTTCAATCAGGAAGGCATCGTTATCACAAACTTTTCTAAGCGGGTTTCTGCCCGGATAAACTCTGAGTTTAAAATAAAAGATCGGGTTACAATTGGTGAAAACCTTACCGTAACAGGTCGCACGGGCTTAGGCCTTCCAGGAACCCGAGATGAAGGGAGTCCGTTTGCAGGCATTTATAATACGCAGCCTATAATTCCAGCAAGAATAACTCAAACAACGCCCGGCATTGCCAGAACCTACCAACCGGGCGAGTATGGTGGTAGCGGTATATCTCCTCGTTTGGGTAATACCAGAAACCGTTTAGCAGAACTCGAACGAAATGCCGATGACCGAAGTCAGGATGTACGGGTATTAGGAAATGTATTCGTGGATGTTAAAATATTCGACTTTTTAAGCTTTAGGAGCACTTTCGGTGGTACCTTCCAAAATGGCTACAACACAGATTGGAATGGGGTTACTTATGAAAATGCTGAAAATATAGCCACTTCGACTTATAACGAAAATGCGTACTTCAACAGTGATTGGGTATGGACAAATCAATTAACTTTCGATAAAACCTTTGGTTCGCACAAAGTTCTGGCGGTCGCTGGATACGAGAGTGTTAAATATGGTATTGGTAGAGGTTTAAGTGCGACAAGGGCAGGCTATTTTTCCGAAGCCTTTTCATTTAGGACTTTGAATAACGGAGCCACAATACAATCTGCAACATCAGGGTTTAACACACCCACCACTCTTGTGTCGCAATTCGTAAGAGGTGATTATAGTTTCTCAGACAAGTACTTGTTGAGTGCGACTGTCAGAAGAGACGGCTCTTCCCGATTTGGTCAGAATAATAGGTACGGGGTATTTCCATCAGTAAGTGCAGGCTGGCGTATAAGTGAAGAAGCTTTTATGTCGGGTCTGGATTTTGTTTCAGACTTTAAGATTCGAGGAGGTTATGGAACACTTGGAAATCAGTTGTCGATTAACCCTTCTAATAATTTCTTTTTATTTGGAGGTTCTGTAGGCGATTCGAATTACGATTTGAATGGTACCGGAACTAGTTCTTTACAAGGGTTTAGACCTACCCAAGCTGGAAATGTGGATGGCAAATGGGAGACGAATACCACTACAAACATTGGGTTTGATGCGGGTTTCTTTGATAACAAATTGCAGGTGTCATTTGATTGGTACAACAAACAAACAAAGGATTTATTATATCAGAGACCTTTGCCAGGAACTGATGGGGCGCTATCTCCTGCTTTTGTAAACTTAGCAGAAATGAGCAACAGAGGTATTGATATTCAAATAGGTTACAAGAAGGTAATTTCTTCAGACCTAACAATTGATGGCAATCTTACTTTTACCGCTTATAAAAACGAAATTGTAGGGTTGGCTCCAAACGTTAAGTTTTTTGATGACGGGGGTTCAAGAATTGGCTCATTTAATAGAAATGCAGTTGGCAATCCAGTGTCTGCTTTTTTTGGCTATCAAGTTATTGGACTGTTTCAAACAGCAGCTGAGGTTACTGGTGCGCCAACTCAGGATGGTGCCGAAGCAGGTTTTTTCCGGTATGCTAACGTGGATGCCTCAAACAATATAATTGACGCTGATGACAGAACTTTTATTGGTGATCCTAATCCGGATTTTACCTATGGGTTAAATCTTACCGTTACTTATAAGAATTTTGATCTGTCAACCTTCTTTTACGGCTCGCAGGGAAATGATATCTTCAATTATAACAAGTGGTGGAATGATTTTTGGCCATCTTTTCAAAACCAAAAGAGCCCTAATTTGTTAAATAATAGTTGGACCCCAGAGCGCACTAATGCGACTACGCCAAAGGCTTCTGGCAAATCTAACTTTTCAACCAATACTCAATCAACTAGCTACTACGTGGAAGACGGGTCATTCTTAAGGTTGAGAAATTTGCAAGTAGGGTATAATATTCCTTCCGGTGTCGTTTCAAAAATAGGATTGTCGCGTGCGCGCCTGTATGTGCAAGGGGTTAATCTGTTCACATTTACTAATTATTCAGGGTTAGATCCTGATCTTAATAGTGGGGGTGATACAACTTTTGGTGTGGATGAAGGAAACTATCCTTTAGTGAAGCAATATATACTTGGTGTTAATATAGGATTTTGATCGTTGGAAGAAAAAATATGAACAATATGAAAAAGATAAAATTAAAGTTTGGACTGGTGGTTGCAGTTTTAATATTAATCACCAATTCCTGTAAAGATGATTTCCTGTCGGTGACACCGAATGGAGCCTTGGATGCGCAAGTGTTAGGTACTGCCGATGGGGTTGATGCTCTGTTAATCAGTGCTTACTCTTTGCTTGATGGTGTAGCCAGTAACGGTTTCGGCTGGGAAGCGGCTTCTTCCAATTGGGTTTATGGCAGTATTCGAGGCCTGGAAGCAAATAAAGGGACTGACTCAGGTGACCAACCGGACATTAATCCCATTCAGACTTATACTGAGAACTCAACAAACCCCTATTTGAACGTTAAATGGAGATCTGTGTATGATGGAGTTGCGAGAGCTAATGCAGCATTGACTGTTTTGGCTACCGCTGTTGCGAATGGAAAAGTAACTGCTGCGCAAGCAGATTCATTCACTAAACAGGCAAGAGCATTAAGAGGTTTTTACCATTTTGAAGCTTGGAGAATGTGGTCTAAACCAGAAGATGGTTCGGGAATACCTTATGTTGCTGAGGATACTGATCGTGAGGCTTTAACAAATGATAGTGATGTTCGTGATCAGATCATTGCTGACCTAACGGCAGGGACTACACTTCCAGATGACATGGGGCAAATTGGCCGCTTTAACGGAACCGTTTCTAAGGTTTTGTTAGCCAAAGCTTTAATGCAAATGAAGAAAGACTACGCGGGCGCTAAGACTCTTCTTGAGTCTGTTAGGACATCAGGAAAAAAACCAAATGGCGCAGCTATAGGGCTGGAACCGAAGTATGGTGATATTTTTGATGCTGCAAATAGAAATGGGATTGAAGCTGTTTATACCGTTCAATACTCTGTAAACGATGGTTCTGGAGGCTGGAACGCTGGTTGGGGTGAAGTACTCAATTTCCCGTATAAAAGTGGGGCGTCCCCTGGCGGATGCTGTGGGTTCTTTCAACCGTCTCATGATTTCGTTAATTCCTTCCGCACAAGTGGCGGCCTGCCACTACTTAACAATTCGTATAATACTTTGGCAGTAGTTAATGATCAGGGGTTGACTCCCACATCAGCATTTACCGAAGATGCAGGCCCGCTAGATCCAAGACTAGATTGGACTGTGGGCAGAAGAGGTATTCCGTATCTAGATTGGGGTCCAATGACTGGTTCTGATTGGATCCGCGACCAGTCATATGCTGGACCTTATGTGCCTAAAAAACAGGTTTATAAGAAATCCCAAGAAGGGAACCTAACTGAGGTTGGTAACTGGACAAGTGGATGGACGGCCAATGGTTATCGCTTAATTAGATTTGCAGATGTTCTTTTGCTCTTGGCAGAATGCCAGATAGAGACTAATGATTTGGCAAGCGCAAGGACAAATATTAACCTAATAAGAGCGAGAGCGGCAAATGCTGCAGGTTTTGTGAAAGAGGCTGACGGCACAACCAATGCAGCCAATTACGTAATCAATCAATACCCTGCTGCAGGTGCTCCTTTCGACAGCCAAGCCAATGCAAGGACGGCCATGCAATATGAGAGAAAATTGGAATTGGGGATGGAGGGACATCGGTTTTTTGATCTTCAGCGTTGGGGCATTGTTGTCACCGAATTGAATAGAGTGTTGACTTACGAAAAAACTCAAAGAGCAACTTTGTATGGAAGCGCAGCCGTTGGAGCTGAAGACTTCAATTTTCCACTTCCTCAAAATCAAATTGATATCACCAATGGAAAATTAAAACAAAATAGATAATCATAATTTTCTTTAAATTTTAAGAAGCCGCTAATTTTTAGCGGCTTCTTTTTGTATGTATCCTTCCTATCTTTCACGAAATTGTACCCATGAAGCAAAAAAACATAAGGCGTTGTATTTTAATTGCTGGATCTGCCATTATTTTCAATACGGGTTTAATCTCGTGTTTAAATAATACTCCTCGCTTCGAACTTGTTGGCAGCGACTTTTCAGGAATTGACTTCAATAACGTTGTCATGGATGAAGACAGTTTCAACATCCTTCATTACGAGTATATGTATAATGGCGGGGGTGTAGGCGTTGGCGATTTGAACAATGATGGCCTTCAAGATCTTATTTTTTCGGGCAATAAAACCATGTCAAGAATTTATCTGAACCAAGGTGACTTTAAGTTTTTAGATATTACGCAGACCTTTAAAGGCTTTGATGATTCTCAATGGCTTAGTGGTGTTTGCGTAGTCGATATAAATGCCGATGGTTTAAACGATGTTTACTTCACCTCCACGATGAGTGCGGATAGTCTTAAACGGAGAAATCAACTCTGGATAAACCAAGGGCTGGGTAAGGACGGCTTACCTACATTTGCTGAGCAGGCAGCAATATATGGAATAGCAGATACAGGTTATTCTATGAATGCAACCTTCTTCGACTACGATTTGGATGGAGATCTTGATTTATATGTTTTAAATAATGTGATCACAAAAGAAGTCCCGACTAACTATCATACAAAAATAATTGATGGTACCTCTGCTAATAATGACCATTTGTATGAGAACCTTGGTAGTAACCGGTTTGTTGACGTTACCCGTAAAGCCGGTATCACCTTTGAAGGATATGGATTGGGGTTAGCTATCTCAGATATTAACAAAGATGGTTATCCGGATATTTATGTGTCAAATGACTATGTCTCCAACGATTTATTATACATAAATCAGCGAGATGGAACATTTAGAAACCATTCAAAAAAATATCTTTCCTATCAATCGCGATTTTCTATGGGTAATGATATTTCTGATATTAACAATGATGGAAACCTCGACATCATTACCATGGACATGATGCCGGAACAATATTTTAGAAAAAAACAGACGATTAACGGGAATAGTTACTACGTGTACGTGAACAACGAAAAGTATGGTTATGAACCTCAATTTGTGCGCAACATGCTACAAGTTCACAATGGATTTCAGGACACTACCATGCTGCCGTTTAGCGAAGTAGGCCAATTTGCAGGGGTGTATCAAACTGAATGGAGTTGGTCACCGTTATTTGCGGATTTTGACAATGATGGAGATAAAGATTTGTTTGTCACGAATGGTTTTCCGAAAGATTTAACTGACAAAGATTTCACGAACTACAAGGCTCAGGTTTATGGTTCGTTGGCAAGTGATGCACATATGTTGCAAAGGATTCCAGTTGTAAAAGTTTCTAACTATGCGTATGAAAATATTGGTGATTTGCGGTTTGAAGATCAAACAAAAAAATGGGGTATGAACATTCCCTCATTCTCGAATGGTGCCGCCTTTGTAGACCTTGACAACGATGGTGACTTAGACTATGTGGTGAACAACATCAACGATCCCGCTTTTGTGTATCGAAATAATACATTTTCAAAAAATGCTAAGAGTGCCAATCATATTCAGTTCAAGTTGGTTGGTGTAAGTCCTAATCTTGATGCAATTGGTTCAAAGGTTCAGATATGGAGTGGCGGAAATTATCAATATCAGGAAAAGTTCGTGACAAGAGGTTATATATCTTCTGTTGACCCGATTATGCACTTTGGATTGGGAAACCTAGTTTTAATAGACTCTATTCGAATTACATGGCCTACCGGTAAAAAAACTACAATTCTTAAAAATATTAAAGGCAATCAAAAATTGACTCTGAACGAAGAAGATTCAAAGCCTTTGAAAGAAAGAATGGTTTCGACATCGAACTCGCAATTCACACAGGTAGAAGATTTAATATCTTACAGCCATCAGGAAAAGGACTACATTGATTTTTTTCAGGGCCAAAGTATCATACCGCATAAATTTTCGCAGATCGGCCCTTGTATGGCGGCAGGAGACTTTAATAACGATGGTGAAAAAGATATTTTGATCGGAGCCGCGGCCGATCAACCTACCTTGGCCTTTTTGAAAAAGAACGGCCAGTTTATTCAATCTGAAATTGCTGGTTTAACAGGACCTAAAGTTGGTCAGGAATCTGATTTGCAAATTGTTGATATAGATGGGGATGGCGATAACGATGTACTTGCCGTCACAGGAGGTTACATATTAGAGGATGAAACGCAATATCTACATTATTTATACCGCAATGAAGCAGGGATTTTCAGTAAGGAACAACTCTCGTTGCCCCCGTTCCCAGCTTCGGTAGCGCGCCTTTTCGATTTTGACAAAGACGGTGATCTTGATCTATTTATTGGTTGCCGTGTTAAGAAACGGGGATTTCCAACTGCCTTGCGTTCCTATATTTTAATTAATGAAAAGGGTAATTTCCTTCAAAAAGATGAATTCAGTTTTGATCTTGGTATGACCACCGATGCTGTTTGGTCTGATTATGATGGTGATGGTTGGAGTGATCTTCTGATTTCGCGTGAATGGAATTCAATAGCAATATTGAAGAATCAAGCTGGCAAAATATTCACCCAAGTTGTTGATGATAAACTGGAAGCTAAACATGGATTATGGTCGAGTTTGGCAGTTGGCGATTTCGATAACGATGGGGATGATGATTACATAGCTGGGAATCTCGGGTTAAACAACCGATTCACAATCAGTGATAAATTTCCTATGCGGGTGTATTCGATTGACTTGGATAAGAACGGATACATTGATCCGGTTTCAACAGCCTATTGGAGGGATAAGCAAGGTAAAATGCAGGAGTATCCAATTAACTATCTTGATGAACTAGCGTCACAATCTCCTTTTTTTAGAAAGACGTTTACAAACTATACGGATTTTAGTTACAGCACGGCCAATCAAATTATGGGTGCTGACTCCGTTGGAAATCAAAGTATTTATTTTGTTAACACAACTGCTAGTTATGTTATCTGGAATAACCAGGGTGCATTTACACTTCAGGAGTTACCTATGCCGGCCCAGCTAGCGCCAATCAAAAAAATGGTTGTTTACGATTTTAACAATGACCAAATAATGGATGTTTTGCTTGGTGGTAATGACCATTCGTATGATGTATCGACCGGCTATTATGATGCCAACAAGGGTACAATTTTATTAGGGAGCGCAGATAAAACCTTCTCTGTTTTACCACCTTCAAAAAGCGGTCTTCTGCTCAACGGGCAGGTTTCTTCTTTGTTACTTCTTGAAGGTGATACCTCGTTTATCATTGGTGGAATAAATCGAAAACCAATTCAAGTTTTTGAATTTAAAAAGTCAAATTAGTGCGTTTGATTTTGTAAAATAAGCACACAGGTTTTATCACCTTTCCACTGCTGAAATAAATAATCAGGAACCTTTGATTGAAAATCTAAGGCCCCAAGAAGGAGATCAACATCTCCATCACCCTCAATATCAGCCGCCTCCATAACAATCCATCGCCCACTAACGCTTTGCGGTATTTGTTGTGCAGCAAATTTTCCATCCTGATTGTTGAAGTAGACAAAGCTGGCCTCAGGATTGTTTTTGAAATCCGGAAAAAACGAAATGGTCGCAATATCTAAATCGCCATCGAGGTCAAAGTCTATTGGAATTGCCTTTGAGATTCCATGTATTGGATAAAACCATGACTCTTCAAATTCTTCATTTTCATTTTGAAGAAATATTCTAATCCCGTGATAGGGTTTTAAGATTTGTGAGTAATCTGAATTGTCGCCATTAGTATAAATAATATCAAATCTTCCATCATTGTTAAAATCCGCTATATCAAAATAAGTAGATCCATAAACAGGTGGGAATCTTAAAATATTCTTTCGGTAGAATTTAAAATTACCTTCATTGACTAAGAGAGTTATTTGTTCGTCACCCTGAGTAAACATGCATAGGATGTCATTTAGTCCGTCACCGTTAAAATCTTTAATTACAGTTCGTCTAGAACCCGGCAAGACTGAGATTAGATGTCTTTTATATTTTTTACCTACTTTTTCATAAGCCGATAGTGAACCTGTATAATTTCCAAACTCGCAGATGATGATGTCTTCCTGCTGATCGTTATTCAAATCGGCTAGCTCAAAATATACAGGACGCTTCAGTGAGTCAATAATTGATTCAACTCTGTTTGCTGAATCAATTCTAATCAATTCGCCCTTGGGCTGGTCATTTGGATCCATAATGCCCATGAGCGAGACTAAGTGATGATTTTTTGTTCGCAATACATGGGAGCTTGTACTCGTAAAATTTAGCATTGAAATTCTTTGGAATTGATTGTCTACTTGAAATAACTCGCCAGTACGAGTGCCGACTATTATTCGTTTTGTTGGCGAATCGAAGTAAAGTTGTGTGACAAGCGGCAACGATCCGTCTCCGTCAGGCTGTTTGTATTTTATTGGCACAAAAAGATTCGCCTGGCTCATTTCTTTTTTTGATCTATTGGAAAGCGAATCAGGTGCAGAATCCAAAAAATAATCAACAATAGCTTGCCATTCGCTCGGGCTTACCATGGGTTCACTTGGCAAGGTTGCGGCTACAATTAAAATATCATTTCCCGGAACATACCTAGGAAGCTCCATTAAATCAGTAAGCCCCATCCGAAAGGCCATATTGGGAAGCACATTTTGAGCCCAAATTGTTTTTGGTAACAGATTGGGATTAGGAAACGCGTGACAGCTCCCACAATACTGCTCTGCCAGGCGCTTTCCTTTCTCATGTTCAGTTTCGCAAGAGCCTAGAGAAATTATAAGGGTTGTTATTACAAATAATTTAGTCAATCTCATACAATGGAAAGTAAAATTTGCCTTGAAGAATAATATACCTTAAACAATAAATTTTGATATATTTAGCCACAACTTAACGGTCTCAAACTTACCAATTAAACCTTCAATTCAACATGACAAATTTAAAATCATCGCGCAGGGGTTTTATTAAAAAAGTGGCCGGAACGGCCTTTACAACTTCGTTGATCCCTTCTGCATTAAACGCTGGTTCTCGCGAACCAATTTATCTTGAGTCCCCAATACTGGACAAGAAATCTTTTGCACCTAATGATCAGGTAAATGTTGCGATAATCGGCATGGGAATTATGGGATTTAATAATGCGCTGTGGACAACCCAAGTGCCAGGTGTTAAATTGGTAGGAGTTTGTGATCTTTATACCGGTCGCTTAGATCGTTCTAAGGAAGTATACGGCAAGGATTTATTTGTTACCAAAAATTATAAAGAGATACTTGATCGTAAAGATGTTGACGCTGTAATCATAGCTACTTCGGATCATTGGCACGATCGAATTTCAATTGAAGCCATGAACAAAGGCAAGCATGTGTATTGCGAAAAGCCTATGGTGCATAAGTTGGATGAAGGCGCAGCGGTAATTGAAACCCAAAAGAAAACAGGAAAAGTTTTTCAGGTAGGCAGCCAGCGAGTGAGTTCAATTGTTACTGAGAAAACAAAAGAGCTATTCGAGTCAAAAACAATTGGCGACTTAGTGATGGTAGAAACCTGGATGGATCGCCATAGTGCCAATGGTGCCTGGCAATATTCAATTCCTACAGACGCTAGTCCAAGTACTGTTGATTGGGATAGTTTTATTGGTGATGCACCTAAACACGCCTATGATCCGGTTCGCTTTTTCAGATGGAGAAATTACCAGGATTATGGTACGGGTGTAGCGGGCGATCTTTTTGTTCACTTATTTTCTGCACTTCATACGGTAACAAGTTCTCATGGACCTAATCGAATTTTATCTGTGGGTGGTTTACGCTATTGGAAAGACGGCCGCGATGTACCGGATGTTATTATGGGACTTTATGATTACCCCGAAACAGATAAACATCCGGCTTTCAATTTACAGATGCGCGTGAATTTTGTAGATGGAAGTGAGCGCGGGGAAGGATTAAGATTGATCGGTACTGACGGATACATTGATATGGGGTGGGATGCTGTGAAAGTAGTTCATCATAAAATCAGCAACGACCCGGGTTATGGTGGTTGGGATTCATTTGAAACCTTTACCGCAAGCCAGCAAAAAGATTATGAAAAATGGTATAAAGCAAAGTACCCGAAAGTAGCCACCAAAATAAGTGCTTCAGATATTGAGTTTAAAGCACCACAAGGATATAGCGCAAACCTGGATCACCATGTAAATTTCTATAAAGGCATCCGTGAAAAAGCAGTGATTAAAGAGGATGCAATATTTAGCATGCGTGCTGCGGGCCCGGCACTTGCAACCAATAAGAGTTATTTTGACAAGGCGATTGTTAACTGGGATCCTGAAGCCGCGAAAGTCATTTAAAAACTATTAGCTAAAAGTTGCCTCAACAAACTGAGGCACTTTTAGTTTAGTACAAATTTGTTTTTTGATGGATCAATCAAAAGCCATTTAAATAGACTTTTTCGCTTCTATAAAATGATCATGAATCAAAAGAGTTATTGCTTAAATTGCAGATGTCGAGCCTTACCGCCATTCCTATGAAGAAGAAAATTCTCGCCATTTTAAGTTTTGTTTTATTGAGTTGCTCAATCTTTGCCCAAACAGAAGTTCAACAAGTTGAGAAGTTGAAAGCTGATGCGGCAGCCGAAGTAGAGAAGAATGCGGTGCTAGGCCAACAAATAAATGATATGCTGTTTAGCTTTTCCGAATTAGGTTTTCAGGAGTATGAGACATTTAACTACCTCACTTCATTGCTTGAAAAGCAAGGCTTTAAAGTAGAGAAAGGAATTGCTGGTGTGCCCACAGCGTGGATAGCTACATGGGGTTCTGGCAAACCAGTAATAGCACTTGGATCAGATGTTGATTGCATTCCTAAGGCGTCACAAAAACCGGGTGTTGCCTATCAAGATCCTATTGTTGTCGGTGCGCCCGGTCATGGTGAGGGTCACAATTCAGGGCAAGCACTCAATATTATTTCTGCACTTGCGCTTAAGAAGGTGATGGAGCGGGAGAAAATCAAAGGCACCATTATGCTGTGGCCAGGAATCGCTGAGGAGCTGGTGGGTACGAAAGCATATTACGTGCGGGCTGGATATTTTAAGGATGTGGATGCCTGTATCTTCACACACGTTGCTAACAACCTAAGTGTGGGTTATGGAGATGCTGGCAATAATGGACTTGTATCGGTACGATTTAATTTTGAAGGCGCTGCAGCTCACGCGGCTGGTGCACCATGGCGAGGCCGGAGTGCGCTTGATGCGGTTGAACTCATGAACATAGGTTGGAATTTCAGACGTGAGCATCTGGAACTTACCCAACGGTCGCATTACGTTATTTCTGATGGCGGAGATCAGCCCAACGTAGTTCCTTCCAAAGCTTCGGTTTGGTATTATTTCAGGGAGCGTACCTATCCTGCAATAAAAACTTTGTTCGATAAAGGAGTGAAGACAGCTGAAGGTGCAGCATTGATGACTGATACCAAATTCACCTATGAAATCTTAGGGTCCGCATGGCCAGGTCATTTCAATAAACCAATGGCCGAAGCAATGTATGAAAACATCAAGAAGGTTGGACTGCCTACTTGGACAGATGCAGATCAACTTTTAGCAAAAGCAACACAAATAGAAATGAAGGCGCCTAAGATTGAAGGTCTCGCAGTTAAGTTAGATACGATTAGTCTGCCAAGCCCCACTGGCCCTGTGAATGTAATGGGTCGCCAGCTGATGGCCATGGGTGGTGGCTCTGATGATATTGCTGACATTAGCTGGACGGTTCCTACCATTGTGCTTCGGTATCCATCAAACATTCCTGGGCTGCCAGGTCACCATTGGAGCAATGCGATTTCAATGGCAACACCCATTGCGCACAAAGGAATTGTTTATGGCGCGAAAGCAGAAGTTATGACGTTGCTTGATTTGTTTCTTAAACCTGAGATTCTTAAAAACTCATGGGAATATTACCGCACAGAGCAAACTAAAGATTTGCAGTATACCCCATTGGTTGGTGAAAAGGATATGCCTGCCATTACCTTGAATAAAAAGATAATGGATGAGTATGCGCCTAAGCTAAAACCGTTTTATTACAATCCTGCCAAGTACAAAACCTATTTGGATCAGTTGGGGATAGTTTATCCTACTGTTCGCCCTGATCAAAAAGAAGAAATTCGAAAACTCGAGGACAAAAAGGGGAAGTAAATCTTAGAAAACTTTGTGTGTTTAAAATAACCTCAAGCCAATTGCGTTAATTGGATGTTATGAGTTCATACTATAAACTTATACTACTATTTTTTTTCCTTCTAACAGTTTTTTCATCATATGGCTCCCATATAAGAGCAGGTGAAATCACCATCTCACAATCAGATTGCAATAAATCTAAGTTTAGCGTTACTTTAACAATGTATGGCGATACCGGGTCGCCAGTGAGCCCTGGTGGGGGAGTTCTAAGTTTTGGAGACGGGTTTAGCATTGTTGTTGGCGATGGAGATTTTACTCCACGCCCAGATCTTGCGCCAAAGGTTTGGATTTTTATTTTCCATGCAAGTCATCTTTATACAACCCAAGGCAATTTTAAAATATCATATTCTGAGCCAAATCGAAATGGAGGAATACTAAATATTCAAAACTCAAGTGATGTTCCTTTCTTTATTGAATCGATGATTTCGGTTAAGGCAGATTTTTGCAATAGTTCACCACAACTGCTTGCAGCACCTATCGATCGAGCCTGTTCCATGCTGGCTTTCTATCACAATCCAGGTGCTTTCGATTCTGATGGAGACAGTTTGTCGTACGTTTTGACTATTCCCAAAGTATCTTCTAATCAAGTGGCTGCTTATCTGCCTCCGAACAACGTTTCATTTTACGGAACGAATTTCAATGCTGGAAACGAAGCCATGAGTGGGCCGCCTGATTTTACAATTGATCCAATTTCGGGAACCATAAGCTGGGATGCACCGAAAAGTTTAGGCGAGTATAATATTGCCTTTGTTGTTGAGGAGTGGCGGAAGATTAATGATGTATTCGTAAAAATTGGTTCTGTCACTCGCGATATGCAGATCATTGTTGAAGAGTGTATAAATAAGCGTCCTGATTTCAATGCTCCAGTAGATATGTGTGTTATTGCTGGAACTGCTATAATAACTGAGATTGTAGGTATTGATCCTGATGGCGATCCAATAAAGTTAGAAGTATTTTCTGGTATTTTTTCGTTGGTCAATAATCCAGCCGTATTGAATCCTTCCCCGGCAGTATTTAAACCTTCAGGTTCTCCTACATCATTTTCATGGACACCCTCATGCTCCGAAGTAAGAAATCAACCTTATCAAGTTACCTTCAAAATAAGTGACAACCCGAGCGCAGGTCCGCCATTAGTTCGATTTAGAACTTGGAATATTAAAGTGATAGCACCACCACCAGTTGTAACTCAAGTTGAACTGGACATTGTCAATAAAACAAACCGTATTACCTGGATGCCTTATCCATGTCTTGATGACTACAAGATAATTGTTTGGAGAAAAGTTGGATCTTATCAATTTACAGTTGGCGAATGTTTCGCGGGAATGCCTAAGTATGCTGGTTACAAGCGTATAGTTGAATTGCCCAGTAACGTAAATGAATTTGTTGATACGAATAATGGGAAAGGTCTTGATGTGGGTGCAGTTTTTTGTTATCGACTCACTGCTGAACTTGATGCTATTGGCGGAGCGGAAAGTAAGTTTTCAAATGAAGTTTGTGCCCCACCAATTTTGGCTGATGCACCTGTTGTTACTCATGTTTCGGTTCTGGCAACAGGCAGTACTGACGGCAAAATTATTATTAGTTGGCGAAGCCCGTTTGACTTGAGTAAGCCTGAATATTTAAAACCTTATCAATACTCACTTTTGCGCGCAAAAGGGCTAACGGGTGATTTGGAGCTAACAATGATTCAATCCGGTGCTATTCAAGACACAACATTTACAGATGTTGGACTTAATACAAAGAGTTTTGCTTATAACTACCGCATAGTATTACTCGCTAAAACATTAACGAACTCGAATCCTGTGCCTATTGATACATCTGCTGTTGCATCATCAGTTTGGAATGCATATGTACCTCGCGCAAATAGCATAGAATTAAATTGGAATGCTGAAACTCCATGGAGTAATGTTGATCCAATTAACCCATGGCATTTGATTTATAGACATAGTGAAAGTTCTTTACTAAAAGATTTTGAACTGATTGATAGTGTCAATGTGACTGAGGCTGGATTCAGTTATTTAGACGAAGGAAAAAACGCCCCCCTGAGAGAATACGAATACTATTATTATAAAATAAAAACTCGCGGAACATATGGGAATCCGTCAATTCAATCTCCTCAAGAAAATTTTTCTCAGATTGCGACAGCAACAATTTTTGACGATACTCCACCTTGCGCTCCAACTATTGTTCAGACGAACAATGATTGTGATTCATTTAACTTAACAACACCCTGTAATCAGGTTGAGTATGAAAATGAAATCAAGTGGCTTGAACGATCGGGTGTTTGCGAACCAGATACATATTCATTTAATATTTATGCAGCTGCTTCATCGGAAGAAGAGTATACCCTGATTGGCTCTATTAGTGACTTTAATTTCGTTGATAAGAATTTGACCAGGAAGGCCAGATGTTATAGGGTTGCGGCTGTTGATCGTGCCGGAAATGTTAGTGATTTTAGTGATCCAATTTGCTTCGATAATTGCCCTTCCATTAATTTTCCAAATGTCTTTACTCCCGATGGTGATGCTTTTAACCCTTATTTTACAACCTATAATTCTGACGATATTTGTACAAGATTTGTAAATAACGTTTCCCTCACCATTTTTGACCGTTGGGGCCAACGAGTTATTGATATAAAGGATACTGGAGCGGTTCAATGGGATGGGACTGATGGTTCCGGAAATGAAGTTGCCACCGGTATCTATTTTTTTAGCGCTGAGGTTTTCTTTGATGTTAACGATCCGAACAAAAAGTTCGATCGCATAAAGGGTTGGGTGCAGGTTGTGCGCTAGTAATTCATTATTTTACGGAATAATTTAGTTGCACATGTTCACAGGAATAATTGAAGCACACGGGAGAGTGGTTGAGCTAAAACAAGATAAAACTAATAGAGCTTTTTGTATTGAAAGCTCTATTAGTCATGAGTTAAAAGTAGACCAAAGTGTTTCGCACAATGGTGTATGCCTTACGGTAACAGAAGTTAGTGGCAATCAACATTGGGTTACCGCTATTGATGAAACAATAAAAAAATCTGCTTTGGGTTTACTGAAGTTAGGTGACTATGTAAATCTTGAACGCTGCATGATAGCTAATGGCCGCTTCGATGGGCATGTTGTACAAGGACATGTTGATCAAACAGGAAAATGTGTCTCTGTTAAGGATGAGCAGGGGAGTTGGTTATTTGAATTTGAGTATGATCCATCGCATGGAAATGTGACGGTAGAGAAGGGCTCGATATGCATTAATGGTGTTAGCCTCACATGCTTTAATAGTTTGGAATCAAGATTTACGGTTGCTATAATTCCATACACCTACGAGTGGACAAACTTTAAAACCCTAAAAGTTGGAGACTTAGTTAACCTTGAATTCGATATTATTGGTAAGTATGTGAAGAGATTATTAAATCGATGATTGCACTTTTTATTACGCGAAGGCATTAATAATTTTATTCACAAACCAAATACCTAAAGCATGTTAGATCAATTAGTTAAGCTCGTAGAGCAAAATGCAGGTGATGCAATCGTAAAAAATCAGGCTATCCCTAATCAGTACAACAATGCTGCCATTCAGGAAGTAGCCGGTTCCATTTTTAATTCCATGAAAGGACAAATGGCGCAAGGAAATTTGAAACAAGTAGCCTCTATGTTTCAGGGAAAATCATCGGCAAGCAGCCTCACCAACAATCCTATGGTTGGTCAAATTATATCTTCGGTGGCATCAACTTTTGCATCGAAGTTTGGAGTTTCACAAACTCAGGCACAAAGTATTGTTTCAGGGTTGGTGCCTGCGGTAATGAATCAATTCATTAATAAGACCAACGATCCTAAAGATAACTCCTTCGATCTTGGAGACATGATGAAATCAATGAGCGGCAATAGCAATTTAGATTTAGGCAGTTTGTTAGGAGAGGTTGCTGGGGGAAATTCTAAATCAAACACCTTGGGCGCTCTTGGTGGTCTCGCTGGAAAATTCTTTGGCAAGAAATAGGCTGATAAATCAGGATCAGGCTTTCTGATCTTGATTTAATTTGTACCTCCTTCTTAAATAGGACGAAAATTGATATCCGATCCAGCCGCACCCCAATCCAATAGTTGCGCCAACGAGAATATCACCGGGAAAATGCACCCCAAGATAGATTCGGGTATAAGCCATTAAAGCCGCCCATAAAAAAATCCAACCAATCCATTTATAGATAGGCCTTAAGGTAAGCCAAACAAACAAAGCCACCCCAAACGTGTTAGCTGCATGACCCGATGCAAAGCCATATAAGCCACCTTTATATCCATCTACATAATGCAGCAGGCCTGCCATTGTGGGGTCTTGAGAAGGCCTTAAGCGGGCAAAAAATGGCTTCATTAAGGTGGAAGTAATCTGATCAGCCAAAATTATGGTTAGTGCTACACCAATGAAGATGAACCATGTCTCTTTCTTAAAGTTTCGGAACATTAAGTAAATCAGGAAGACGTATAACGGAATCCAAAAAAAGGTTTTGGTAATCACTATCATTACCGGATCGAGCCATGATGTATGGAAACTGTTCAGAGAAATCAACAGTTTCTTGTCCCATTCTATAAGTTGTTCGAGCATAGTTCTTTTTAAAAATTCTAATTTAATGGATTCAAAGATATTTAACCTTGAATCCTAACCTGTAAATTGTAACTTGTCAAACTGTTTTAGGCTTTAATTGTTTATGGAAAAATTTGATCTGGTCATTATTGGGGCGGGCCCTTCGGGCTATGCAGCGGCCATGCGCGCAATTGATTTTAAAAAGAAGACTTTATTAATTGAAAAGAATCAGATAGGAGGCGCTGGCGTTACCAACGGAGCCCTGTCATCAAAAACCTGGTGGGAACTTTCGCGCGAAGCATCAGCCTTTCGCAAAAGTTTGAAACGCTACAACATTAAAGAGCCTTCTATCAGTTTTAAACAAATTCAACTTGAAGTTAGGAAGGCAGTACTTGAACGAAAAAGTTTGCTTGAAGAACACATGCAACACCTAAACTCGTCTTCGTATGCTAACCTACTGACTTATAAATTAGGAATAGCTAAGTTATTAACACCAAACCAAATAGAAATTTTCCATGACGGTATAAGTGAAGTTGTTTGTACTGACAATATAATTTTAGCTACCGGTAGCAGACCACGTATTTTACCTGAACTACCAATCGATGAAAAAATTGTACTTACCAGCGAGGGTATTGAAGATCTTAATGATTTTCCTGAGAGTATGGTAATAGTAGGAGCGGGGGTTATTGGTTGCGAGTATGCAACCATCTTTAGCGGGTTTGGGCGTACCAAAGTTCATTTGATAGACAAAGGCGACCGCATTCTTCCTTTCGAAGATGAAGATGTGGTGAAGATTGTAGAGCGCAACATGGAAAACAACGGTGTGTTGATCCATCGCAACTCTAAGTTGATCAGCATGAAAATTGTGAATGGTCGTGTTGAGTATGAATTGGAATATACGGATGGCAGCAAAGGAACATTTAATGTCGAAAAGGCACTTGTCTCTGTGGGTCGAGTTGCGAATATCGAAAATCTTTGGAGTGAAAAAGTAGGGATTGAAATGACCAAGCGGGGTATTCATAATGATGATACCCAAACCAACGTGGGAAATATTTATGCGGTGGGTGACCTTACGGCCGATATCTCGTTAGTTAATGTAGGCGAGCTTGAAGGACGCTATGCCGTTGAGAAAATATTCAGTAAACCGGATCGTAAATTGGTTTACGAAAATATTAGCACGATTATGTTTTTAAGTCCCGAAGTGGCTGGCGTTGGCATGAATGAGACTCAGGCAAAAGAGAATGGGATTGATTATAAAGTAGTTACGTTAGAGTACAGCACAATTTCCAGGGCTATTGCCAAACGTAATACCCAAGGATTTATTAAATTGTTGGTTACTTGCGATGACCAAATGAAGATTTTAGGGATGAAGGTGGTAGGCAACCATGCAAGTAGCGCCATACAGGCTGTTGCCGTGCTTATTTCAATGGATAAGGGTATAGACGAACTCGCAGAATGTGTGCACCCGCATCCAAGTATTACGGAGGGAATTCAGGAGTGTGTACGCATGCTTATGGGAAAATCATTATTTAAGCCAACGGCTCTTAAAGGGAGGTTATCCTGCCGAACCTATAAAGCTGGGGTTTATGAAGATATAGTTTTTTAATCTATAGAGGATCGTGAACTAGTAAATTGAGGATGATATGAAAACAGTAGCCTTTTTTTTGAGTTTTATTCTGTTGAGTTCTTGTTCCATGAATCGATTGGTGCAAATGTCACAAGTATACAAAACAGCTCCATTTGAGCAGGTTGATTTTCATGAATTGATTCAGCGATACATGAGTAAGGAGGCAACCAATGGCGAAAGCATTGAAGGCGTTTATTCAGTATCTGCAATTGTTATAAAAAAAGGGAAAAAGCTTTTGAGTTCTGAAGATCGCGAGCGCGTTTTAGTTCGAAAGGAGAACTATTCTAAAGTTGCTATTTTGAAAGAAAGGGCTGGTTCGGGTCGCGAGTACATCCAAATTTCACTTGATAAGGAAAAACAACCGTCATATTCAATACGCGGTGAGTTTACCGGAATGACGGAAGCTAATATTTTAGTTTACACACACTTTGAGTCGCGTGACGAAAGAATAACCTATACATTCACCTACGACCGCACCCGCGAATTGCTTGAAGGGATCCGCACCGAAATGAAAGGGCAATCTGAAATAACCTACAAACTCACATACATAAAATTAAGCCCTTATCGGGAAAATCAGTTTGTCAGGAACTGAAAAACCGATGCTGGATGCTCGAAGTTAGAATCTAGCAACTGGAATCCAGCGTCTGATATTGAACATCTCATTACTATCTACTCAAGACTAAGGACTCAAGATTCCTCAATACTTTACCATAATCTCTTCAATTTCCTTCCGCTCCAGTTTAGGAACATACGTTTCAGGATGCGGGTGTCCAACAGGGATTAATAAGAAGGGCCTTTCGTTTTCAGGGCGGTTTAATAACGAAGTAAGAAAATTCATGGGACTTGGCGTATGCGTAAGCGCAACCAACCCCGCATGGTGAATGGCTGCTAAAAGAAATCCACACGCAAGACCTACTGATTCATTCACATAATAGTTCGTTCGCTTCGATCCGTCAGGTAAAAAATCATACGCTTTTTTAAAAACGATAATCAGGTAGGGGGCAACTTCAAGAAATGGTTTTTGCCAATCAGTTTGTAAATGTTTAAGATCGTTAAGCCACTCGTCACTCATTCGGTTACCATAACTTTCTTTCTCTTCTTTCTCAGCTGCCACTCTGATTTTAGATTTTAATTCAGGAGTTGACACCACACAGAACGTCCACGGTTGTTTGTGGGCGCCAGATGGGGCTGAAGATGCAGTCTTAATAATATTTTCAATTACTTCAATGGGAATTGGTTGATCAGAAAAATCACGTACCGTCCTGCGTTTATTCATCCAATCATAAAACGCTGCACTGCGGCTGATCATTTCATCAGGCGCGTAAGTTTCGCGGGTGTAGGGAGTAAAAGGATAGCCATTGATTAGGTGAATGGGGTCAGACATGCTTAATTTGTTTCGGTAAAAGTTTGTCCAAATTATTAAATAGTACACAAATTTGATGTCAGGTGATGTACATTACTCAAATCAATTAAACAAAAGCTGGTCAGGAAAATGTTAGTAAATGGCCTTAAGGCCGCTAAATCAAAACTTCCCGTGTTTAAAATTGTAGAAATCTCATTCAAAAAAATGCCAATGGAATTTTTTAGGAGACCCATTCGCGTGCAAAAGATGATTATTTTAGGCGGGGATTTATTTAAAGGATTCAAGGGCATCTCTAAAAACTCCGCTTACCCTTCTCTTCTGGAGAAGGGGCAGGGGTTGAGGTAATGAAAGCAAGGGTTTTTAGAGATGCCCTTAATTTGATTGTTGATTTACAAAATAAGCTCATTAATTTAAAGCCTAATTGTTTGATGAATACGCCATTCTTCAGTCCTTCTAAACCCTAATTAACTCAACCAATTTTCAATCTATCGAATGGAATATAAAAGCATAATTAAGGAAGTTTACAACGGTGTAAAGGATATAGAAGATAAAGGGAAACTTGCTTCTTACATTCCTGAACTCGCTCGGATAAATCCTAATAAATTTGGAATACATATCTCAAGCATCGATAACAATCAATATGGCATTGGTAACTATTTAGATAGATTTTCAATTCAAAGTATCTCAAAGGTTCTTGCACTCACACTCGCTTATAAAATAATGAAGCAGAAAATCTGGGAGCGGGTAGGAGTAGAACCTTCGGGGACAGCATTTAACTCCTTGGTTCAATTGGAGGCCGACAAAGGAATTCCCCGAAATCCATTTATCAATGCGGGTGCGATGGTAGTGGCCGATATTCTGGTAACTCATTTAAAAAATCCAAAAAAAGATTTTCTGGCCTTTGTTCGAAGCCTCACAAACAATCGCAACATAAATTATTCTGAAAAGATTGCGGCTTCAGAAAAATCGGTTGGCTATCGGAATGTGGCGTTATGTAACTTCATTAAGTCGTTTGGCAATATTATAAACAAACCAGCCGAGGTCTTGGATTTCTATTTTGATCTCTGCTCTATTGAAATGAACTGTAAAGAACTATCCGATACATTTTTATTTTTAGCAAGCGATGGAAAATCAAAAAGCGGAATTCAACTCCTAACTAACAGCCAAAACAAAAGATTGAATGCGCTGATGCAGACATGTGGATTTTATGATGAGTCGGGTGAGTTTGCTTTCAAAGTTGGGTTGCCAGGTAAGAGTGGAGTAGGCGGTGGTATCATCGCCATTCATCCCGATCGTTATGCGATTGCGGTATGGAGCCCGAGGCTCAACGAAAAAGGAAATTCCTATAAAGGAATGCGCGTGCTTGAAAAGTTCACTACAAAAACTGAGTCTTCAATATTTTAACGGATCGTTAACATTAATATTTTTAAAGCCACAGATTTACAGAATGAGCATATTTCAAATTTCATCCTCTTTGATGCCTAACAAAGTTTACATAATCCAATTAGTGGTGAATGAATCACAATGAAATAAATCATCAAGTATAATTTCTTGCATACAACTCTTATTAGTTTGGTAAAATCAGGCAGTTCTTGTAAGCAACCTTATTAGCTTATTTGATAAGCCATAAATAGATAAGGTAATAAGGTTGATTAAAATGGGGCAGATCAATTTTACTAAGCTAATAGGGTTGTCGTATACATTACATAAAAATTTAAGGGTACAACCTACGGAGTGTTCTAAAAAAGAAAGTTCACAACAGTTTATATATAAGTGTTGCTGGCACCCAAGATTCGAAGTCCAAATAGGTGGGAGTTTGAGCGCAAAAATATTTTCAAAGAGTTAGCACATGATTTTATTTATTTAAACTCCCGATAGCAATAATCTGATCAAACAAGATTGAATTAAATAATTTCGTTTGTTCCATGTTCGGTAAGTGACCTGCCTTTGGAATTACAAATAGTTTTGCGTTTGGTAGGCGCTCATTTAGATTAGCTTTTACATCCTCTAACTTAACTACCGTATCATGCTCGCCCCAAAAACAATACACAGGCAATCCTGATAAAGCAATTTGCTTCTGCTCGTTTTCAAGGGAAGCACTATTTTTTCGTGTTGAGATTAATGCTCTTACAAACCCTTTGAACTTCATCATGGATTCATATTTCTTATCCCAACCTGCGAAAGGAGCTTCATCAAAAAAATCGCTCAACTGACCTTTTGCCATAGATTTATAACTTTCGCTTTCCTTAAACTCAGCCACTTCATCTTCCGATACCATAACCGGATATTCGCCATCAGGGGCAATAGTTTCAAATCCGGAAGGATCTACATAAATTAAATTTTGAATTCGTTCGGGATATTGAAAAGCAAATGCACTAATGGTTCGCCCGCCATAAGAAAGACCTATTAAATTTATCTTTCGATTAATCTTCAAAGCATCTAGCAGTTCTTTCAACTGCGATGTATAAAATGCCACATCATAAACTGCATCTGGATTATCGGAATAGCCGCGGCCATATACATCGTAACGTAAAGCTGCATAGCCTCGGTTTAGCGCGGCATAATAAGTCGAATCCCAAATGTAGGAGGGAACAGAAAAGCCATGCACCATTACCAGTATTGTATCAGCATTAGTATTTTCAAATTCATAATACGTATAACCTGCGCTTAGCTTTACAAAATTTCCAGTGTTGATGGTAGTTCTGAAGGCTGCATCTTTTGTAAGCGTTTCCAGATCTACAAACTCGTCTTTCTTTTGGTTTGAGCAACTTACTACAAGTACTACCTGAACCAACAGGAGTGAAGCACGAAAAAGTTTGAGCACGAGATTAGATTTAAGTTGTTGTATTTTCTTTACAATGCTTCACCACCTTGATGAAAACCCAGTCGTGGTCGTTCACTTTTTAGCTGTTTAATTTCAAACTCTTTCACATCATCAAAAATTACAGACCCCATTAATTCAGGGGTACGATCTTCTTTTTTCATAGCAGCCAGGCGCAAGTGTTGATTCTTTACCGATTCACCTACCACTTGGCGCACAGTGCGGGCATTGCCAAAATACTTGTCGCGATTTGAATGCAAGAAGGTAAAATAATTTTTTATATGTTCTTGTGCTGCAGGATCTGGTTGTGCTTCTTCTTTTTTGAATAGTCCCATAGCAATGGTATACATTTCTTCGGCTGTATAATCGGGGAACTCAAAGTACTTATCGAATCGCGATCTTAAACCTGGGTTAGATGAAATAAATTCCTGCATGTTGTCCGTATAGCCTGCCACAATTACTCCAAACTTGCCTCTTAAATCTTCCATACGTTTTAGGATGACCTGAATAGCTTCTGCACCAAAATCGTGTTGCGAGCCTTTTTGATTTGCCAAGGAATAAGCTTCATCAATAAATAAAATTCCACCCATGGCTTCAGTAACTTTTTCTCCGGTTTTCATGGCAGTCTGTCCTACAAAGCCCGCCACCAACCCTTCGCGATCAACTTCTACCAAATGTGCTTTTTCAAGAATACCTAAGCCTTTATAAATTTTTGACAGAATGCGAGCCACAGTTGTTTTTCCGGTTCCTGGGTTTCCTGTAAATACGGTATGCAATGAAAATTTGCTCAGCACGTCTTTGCCGCTTTCCTGATAGAATCTTACCAGTTGCACCATTTCATTCACTTCATTTTTAATGCCTGTCAATCCGGTTAAGGAATTTAACTCGGCCAGACTTTCATAAAGTAAATTGTCTAAGTTATTATTAGCCGCACCTGATTGAGTTGTTTGCTTTACTGTTTGACCTGCACCGGTAAGCACGGACGCATTGCCTTCCACAAAGGCTTCACCGATGCGGAATGGAATTGTTGCCAACAGATTATCCATAAAAACAATTTCCAATGTATACGAGTCATTGCTCCATCGCCCTGGCGTGTCGCCACCCCAACCCGGAAAGATCGTTTGCACCTGGCCGGCTGAGTTTGCAGTTACGTAAGGTAAGTATGCATGACTCCCTTTTAGTTGACCCGCATCGTTATAGAAGTTGAAAAATATTTCAGCAAAGTAATCTTTAGGATGTTTATTCTTGAATTTAAACTCGCACCAAACAAACCGGGTTTCGCGAAGACTGAATTGCGTTCCATACTTTTTTTCGGGAGCGGATGAAGCTTTTGAATCGCCTTCAAATAAATTGATCGACTCAATATCAAAATATAGATTCTCGCCTTCTTTGGTTGGCCCAACATCTTCAATGTAAAATTTGGATTCGCCTACTTTTACTTCATCAATGTAACCTTCCCACGCATAATCACCACGCAACCAAAAAGCCCCAAGCGTGGCATTGCCCCAAGCCTGGCGTATGTAAACAATATTTTCATCTTTCAAAATAGTTCGCTTCTGCTCCAGATTGCAAAGTTCATTTTTTTGGCTGCCTTGAATGAAGAAACATTTTATACGAAAAGATCCTTCCCAATCCTTCTCATCAAACAGTTTATTGAAAAAAGAAAACTCAACCCGCATGTAGGTGGTTTCATACCGATCGTAAACCTTGCGATACTTTTTAGAGGCATCTGCCATCCACTCATCTGAAGAGTGTACCTTGATGTCGCGGTATTTGTAGGGCAATTGCTTTGAGTTGTCTGAATTGTTAGGTGAGTCCATAGTGCTTCTTTTAGGACTTTTAAATTAGTAAAATAGTTATGATTTTTTTAGACAAATTTGATGATTAGCTGCAATATTTCAGAATTCAGCAACTTACCTTTTGAGCAAGTCTTTAAGTGCGGATTCGATGACGGCAATTTCTGGAACACCTGGCTTCAAAATGGCTCTTTTGGTTTCTTCAGGCATAATTTTCACGATCAAACCACTTGTTTTCATGCGACCGTCCATTTGGATTTCGGATTTGTTCATTGCGGCTTCAAATAACTTTTGAACATTATTAAATTGTTCATGATTAATTTTTTCACGCCCAGGTTCGCCACCGCTATAAAAGCCTGTTGAGCTTTCTTCCGGTTTAACCGGAATGTATTGGATGGAGTCTTTCGTAATTATATAGCGGTTTGCGCTACCATCCGAATATTCATAATGAACTGATGATTCCATACATGAGGTTAAGATTGCTAAACTAAGAATCAATTTAATTGAGGTGGTCACGTACGAATGTAGAAAGATTATTGGAGGAAGAGAAGTTTATGATTTGGATATTTAATTGAAGGCTAGCTTTGATTTTGGCTTTGTTCGCAGTATAATGCTAGCAATGTGTTGGGCTAAGAGATGCTATTCTGACTTTAGACAACCGCGAGGTAGGCTGGAGATTTATTATGGTTAAGCAATTTTTTGAAGTGTAAAGGGTACTAATTATTGAAGCTGTTTTATCGAATTCATAAATCGTTCAAACCCGATCGAATTTCGATGTAAACATGCGAGAAAAATTCTAGTGTTGCTCTTTGCTTATTTTCAGCTATCGATAGATTTATTGAAATTATCTAGAAATTCTATTTGCGATTTATAAAAAATAATTTATTCCGTTTATACGAAAAAAAGAAGCCTCATCCCGTATAGGAGAGAGCTAAAAAAAGTTTAGAAAAATATTTTGCGAAGCGATTATTTCTTCTAATAGAAATATTTCGCTGGGGGAGGGGGCTTGAAGTGCCACTAGCGGCTTGCGAAGTTGCGGATTAAAATGCACTAAACCGTCAAGCTACTACAAGATAATAGAATGCAGAAACAGCAATATACCACTGAACCCGCAATTTTCGCAAGCCCGCTGTTAGTGGCTGCCCTTTGTATTATTCAATTATAGTACGTCAGTCTATAAAGGTCGGTTTTGGTGCGTTTGCTTGGTAGCTCTTTTGCATTTTTTGTTTGGCCTTGTGTGTTGGAAAAATGCAAATGTGCTACCAAATGCACTGGCTGTTTTCTTTTGTCTGCGCAAACTAAAGTCCTTTAAACAATGCAATTTTAAAAACTCCCGAAGTCCTTTAAAAAATGGTCGTGTAGTGCAGGAGCTACCGTTATTGAGGACGTGCACTCTATCAACTTTTTAAATCTGTCTTTTTTAGAGTACCTATAATTTCATACTCTACGTTTTCTGCCTGAATAATGTGTCCTTTATTTAATTAGCAGGAATATAAATATCAAATGTTGCTCCTTTATTTAACTCGCCTGTCGCGGTGACGATACCGTTGTGATTCTCTACTATTTTTTTTACGATGGCAAGTCCGATTCCAGTACCCATATATACGTCTTTGCTATGAAGTTTTTGGAACACTCCAAAAATGAGTTCGCTGAAATGGGGTTCGAAGCCGATACCATTGTCTTTAACGGTGATATGGCAATAATTTTTTTCAGGTGAGAGTTTTTCTACATTTAATTCACTGCCCTTTACAATTATACTCCTTATTGTTATCAGCGAAGGTATGTCGGCCCGAGAAAACTTAAGTGCATTGCTTATGAGGTTGTATATGAGTTGGCGAAACTGAAAAGGAATGATGTTGGCAGAGCAGAATTCAACAGCCTCGATGGTGGCGTTTTTATCTTCAATGGCGTCTTTTAATTCAGCTTTTACATCATCAATGATTATACTGAGTTCTGTTTTTTCAAATTTACGATCCGTTTCGTTGATGCGAGAGTAAGCAAGCAGATCGATAATTAGTTTCTGCATTCTTTCGGCCGATGATTGAATCCGTTGGAAATAATTCTTGCCTTTGTCAGACAGGGTTTCGTTTTCCTCTCTAAGAATGATCGAGATGAACGATTGAATTTTTCGCAACGGCTCCTGCATATCGTGGCTTGATATATACGTAAATGAAAGCAGTTCTTTATTAGCAATTCTTAACTCTTCTGCCAGTTTTTCTTTTTCATCGTTTTGAAAGGCAAGTTCTATATTGGCAACGCCTAACTCTGCAGCTCGTTTTTCTTTTTCACCGTTTTGAAAGACAAGTTCTTTGTTGGCAACGCCTAACTCAGCAGCACGTTTTTCTTTTTCATCGTTTTGAAAGGCAAGTTCTATATTGGCAACGCTTAACTCAGCGGCACGTTTTTCTTTTTCACCGTTTTGAAAGACAAGTTCTTTGTTGGCAACGCCTAACTCAGCAGCTCGTTTTTCCTTTTCATCGTTTTGAAAGGCAAGTTCTATATTGGCAACGCCTAACTCAGCAGCACGTTTTTCTTTTTCATCGTTTTGAAAGGCAAGTTCTATATTGGCAACGCCTAACTCAGCAGCACGTTTTTCTTTTTCATCGTTTTGAAAGGCAAGTTCTATATTGGCAACGCCTAACTCTGCGGCTCGTTTTTCTTTTTCACCGTTTTGAAAGACAAGTTCTTTGTTGGCAACGCCTAACTCAGCAGCTCGTTTTTCTTTTTCATCGTTTTGAAACGCAAGTTCTTTGTTAGCAATTTCTAACTCTGCGGCTCGTTTTTCTTTTTCATCGTTTTGAAAGACAAGTTCTTTGTTCGCAATGCCTAACTCAGCGGCACGTTTTTCTTTTTCACCGTTTTGAAAGACAAGTTCTATGTTGGCAATTTCTAACTCTGCGGCTCGCTTTTCTTTTTCATCGTTTTGAAAGGCAAGTTCTATGTTGGCAATTTCTAACTCTGCGGCTCGCTTTTCTTTTTCACCGTTTTGAAAGGCAAGTTCTTTGTTGGCAACGCCCAACTCTGCAGCTCGTTTTTCTTTTTCATCGTTTTGAAAGACGAGTTCTTTGTTGGCAACGCCTAACTCAGCAGCTCGTTTTTCTTTTTCATCGTTTTGAAAGGCAAGTTCTATATTGGCAACGCCTAACTCAGCAGCTCGTTTTTCCTTTTCATCGTTTTGAAAGGCAAGTTCTATATTGGCAACGCCTAACTCAGCAGCTCGTTTTTCCTTTTCATCGTTTTGAAAGGCAAGTTCTATATTGGCAACGCCTAACTCTGCGGCTCGTTTTTCTTTTTCATCGTTTTGAACTAATAATTCATGCGTTTTCAAATATAGCTCTACAAAAACTGCCACTTTTGCAATTAATATTTCTGGAATAAGCGGTTTAATCATGTAATCAATTGCACCGACCTGATATCCTTTAAAAACATGCGTAGAATTATCCATGTTCGCAGTTAAAAATATGATAGGCAAATGTTTGAGTGTTTCAATTTCTCGAATTAATTCTACTGTTTCAAAACCATCCATCTTCGGCATTTGCACGTCCATTAATATGATTGCGAAATCCTGTTCCCGCAACAGAATTTTCAATGCTTTATTTCCGGAATTTGCTTTCACACATTTATAATTTTTATTAGAAAAAATTAATTCTAATGCGAACAGATTTTCTGGAAGATCATCAACCAACAAGATCTTAATTGGACTATTTGTTTTCATTTTGTAATTAAATTGTTATTCATTACTAATTATTTGGCCGTTTTAAGGAATACCCGCTAACAAATAATTTTTCGCAATCATTTACTTAACCAAACACGCATCAGCGATAGCAATCGTTCTACATCAATTGGTTTAGTAATGTAATCGTTGGCACCTGCATCAATACATTTTTGTTTATCGTCTTTCATGGCTTTAGCTGTGATCGCAATTACTGGTAAGTCTTTGAACTTCACATTAGATCTAATTCGTTTCATTGCCTCGTAACCGTCCATTTCAGGCATCATTATGTCCATCAATACCAGATTAATATCCGGATGGGTTTCCAACATTTCCAAAGCGCTTTTTCCGTTTTCCGCTTTTATTATTTCCATTCCACGTTCTTTTAATATTTTTGATAATGCAAATAAATTTCGCATGTCATCATCTACCAACAATATTTTTTTTGCATGAAATATAGTTTCTTTATCGTACAGTTTATTTATAATTTTTTGTTTTGATTTCGGCAAATTGCTAATCGTTCTGTGGAGAAAAAGAGCTGTTTCGTCTAACAATCTTTCTTCCGACTTTACGCCTTTTATAATTATACTCTCAGCATATGTCTGAAGCTCACTGTTTTCTTCTTTCGTAAGTTCCTTACCGGTGTAAACAATAATAGGAGGAATGTGATAGTCTTTTATTTTCTCAAGTTGATGAATAATGTCAAATCCACTCATGTCAGGCAAACCAATATCTAATATAATACAATCAATGTGATTCTGCTCATACATAGCCAAAGCCTCTTTGCCGGTTTCTGCTTCAAGGCATTTTACATCACCATTGCCAATAAGTATGCGCATTGCCTTTCTGGAATTTTCGTTGTCTTCAATAATTAGCAAGTTTTTTATTTTTCTGTTTACAAAATTTTCAATTCTGTTAAATGCTTCTTCCAAATCTTCTTTTGCCACCGGTTTCATCAAATACTCTATGGCTCCTTCTCTGATTGGCTCCAGTGAACGTTCTTTAGCCGAAATAATATGCACCGGTATATGCCTTAAGGAAGGATTTGCTTTTAATTCAAGTAATACTGTATGTCCGTTAATGCCCGGCAGACTCATATCGAGAATAATCGCTTGCGGCTTGTGTTTTGATGCAAGCAACAAACCATCTTCTCCGCTTGCTGCCGATAAACATTTGAATCCTTTTTTGTTGGCTTGATTTAAAAGTATCGCAGCAAATTTCAGATCATCTTCAATGATAAGAACTGTTTTATCATCAGCGGTTATTGTATCTCTGTCATCTTTTATGTTGGGATAATTTAGATATTTGGTTTCATTTGATACGCTTGGTTTAAATAAAATGGATTTGTTTTCCAGATAGTTTTCAGTTACGCTTGTGCTCACAAGTTCTTGCTCCTGAACTATTTCTAATGGAACAATTAGAGAGAAAACAGACCCTTCATTTAATGTACTACGCAGTTTAATTTTCCCACCTAATAATTTTGCAAGCTCACGCGAAATAGAAAGACCTAAACCTGTGCCTCCATATTTTCTGGATGTTCCTCCTTCGGCTTGTTGAAAAGCTTCAAATATGGCTTGTTGTTTATCTTCAACAATTCCAATTCCTGTATCGGTAATTGAAATAACAATGGTACTTTCTGTGTCTCTATCAATAGTAATGCTTACACTTCCTTTCTCCGTAAATTTTATGGCATTTGATAAAAGATTTTTCAATATCTGATTTAATCGTTGTGAATCAGTACGAATAAATTCAGGTAATTCTTTATTCAATTTTAAATTTAGCTTCAACCCTTTTTGCTCTGCATGATGTTTAAAATCTCGGATGAGTTCATTTGCAAAAATTTTCAGTGAAACGGATTCAATAGTTAAGGACATTTTCCCTGCTTCAATTTTGGAGAGATCAAGTACTTCATTAATTAATACAAGTAAATCGCAACCGCTTTTATAAATTATTTCTGCACTCTCCACCTGAACACTATCCAAATTTTCTTTTCTGTTTTCGGATAAATCTTTTGATAGAATTAACAAACTATTAAGTGGTGTACGTAATTCATGCGACATGTTGGCTAGGAACTCCGATTTGTATCGGCTGCTTATTTCTAACTGTTTTGTTTTCTGCTCAATGTCTTTTTTTGAAGCTTCTACTTCCAAATTTTTCGCTTCCAATGATTGTGTTTGTTCTTCTAATTCCTCATTGGTCATTTGTAATTCTTCCTGCTGCTGTTTCAGGCTTTGTGCCTGTTCTTCCAGTTCTTCATTCATTTGTTTCAGTTCTTCCTGCTGTGTTTGCAGTTCTTCACCTTGCTTAGCCAGCTCGTCCACTTGATTTTTAGTATTCGTAATATCAAATCGGATGGCAACATATTTTTCTATTTTGCCGTCTACTCCTTTAAAAGGTGTAATTGTGGTGTCCACCCAATAAAATGTTCCGTCTTTCGCTTTATTTACTATTTCTCCCTTCCATGTTCTACCGCTACTAATTGCTTTCCACATACCAATAAATAATCCATCAGGTTGCTTTCCTGATTTTAACATTCTGTGATTATTTCCTATCAATTCCTCTCTTGAGTATTGTGAAATTTTACAGAAGTTGTCATTTGCATAAATGATATCGCCATTTGCATCTGCAATAGAAAGAATGGAAGCTTGGTTTAGAGAATGTAGTTGCTGCTCTATTTCCAGTGCTGATATTTCCATTTCGCCATTTTGAGCTTGAATCTTTTCTAACAATTCTCTCAGTGCTGCCTGATTAAAAGCCGTGTTTACTGCAATAGCAATACTGTTCATAGAAGTATTGATGAATTCTTTTTCTGTTTCGGTAAAATCAGTAAGCCGCCCAATTTCTATCACACCCATTGTGTTGCCTTCAAACAAAAATGGGGTAATGAGTAACTGTTTTGGTTTTTCATTTAGAACAGATGAGGTAATCCGAATATTTTCTGTGCTTATATCTGTTAACGAAATTTGTTTTTGTTCCTGTGCTGCTTGACCAATCAATCCTTCGTTCAGCATAAATATTTCTTTGGTTTCGGCAGCCGAAGAAAAGGCATATCGTCCGTTTAAAATTAACGCACTTTCTTTTTTATTAAACAGATAAACTGCACCAATTTGTGCTTTTAAGTAAGAACATAAAAAACTAATCGTATTGTTTGCCAGCTCTTCTAAGCTTTTGTCTCCTATTAATTTTTCGTTCAGTTCCGTGTTGCCTGTAAGCAGCCAGTTTTTGCTCGTGGTTTCTGCTTCGGATATTTTAAGTGTTTTTAAATTTGAAGTAACTATACTATAAACAACAATAAGAACGAGAATAATGATGACCATTAAAAGGACAAAAACCGTATTAAAATTTTTCGCATCGTCCTCACTGGCTTGCTTTCTTTCGGCAAGTAAGGTAAATTCTAGTTTTTGTATACTGCCAATTATTTCTCGTATTTTATCTTGTGATTCTTTTCCAATTCCAGAGGCTACAAATTCCCTTGACTTTTCAATCCCGGTAGCTGCCGGAACTACTTTGCGTAGAGCAATGCCAACTTTTAAATGAGCAAAACGTATTTTTATTTCTTTTTCTAGTTCCGTAATCTTTTGCTGAATAGTAGCGTCTATTATTAACTCCTTTACTTTAGTAATATGTTCACCAATAGCACTTTCAGCATTTATAAAGTGTTCTAAATGAGCTTCATCGCCTGTAATAATATAACCCCGAGTGCCTGTCTCTGCACCAGAAATGACAGTTAGAATTTGGCTGAATTCATACAACGCCTTGTTGGTTTGATCTACCAAGGTATTGGAAGTGACAAATTTTTCACTGGTTTTATATGAGAAAATTGCAACTCCCAAAAGTATTAAGGTGCATGCTGTAAAGCCGATTAATATTTTTTTGCTAAGTGTCATATTTATTTTATTATTTGTCCCGATAGCTACCGGGATTGGTTTGTGTTAGTTTTACTAACAACTGAACTATTTTCTCTAAAGATAAAATATAATCCGGTTGAATAGCAGCAATTGCTGATGCTGGCATAGTAGAAGATTCAGCTGTTTTCGGATCCTGAATAATGGCTAACCCACCGCATTCCTTTATTCGCTTTATACCTTTTGTCCCATCATTATTAGCACCTGTTAACACTATACCAATCAACTTGTTTTTATACGCCTCTGCTGCTGATTCAAACAATACATCGATAGATGGTCTTGCAAAATTTACATATTCATCAATTGTAAGCGAAAAGGTTTTATCATTTTCAATCATCAAATGATAATTAGCTGGGGCGATATAAACATTTCCGGTTTCTATTTTTTCTTTTTCATCTGCTTCCTTAATAGTAAGATTGCTTTTGTCATTTAAAAGTTTTATCCAGTCGTTATCTGAAAGTGCGCTTACATGTTGCACTATAATAATTGGTATGCTGAACCCGGAAGGTAATACTGAGAAAATAAATTTCAGCGCATTCATCCCACCTGCGGATACGCCTATTACAATTGCCTCGTATTGCATTTCTTAATATTTCTTTTTAAAGATTCTTTGTTTTTTATCCAACTCAATATATTCTTCATGAAAGTCGGTAAACCGTAAACCTTCTTTTGACCCCAAACATAAAATACCGCCATTAATAAGGCTATCATGAAAAAGTTTTTGTACCTTATTTTGTAGCGTGTTATTAAAATAAATCAGCACGTTTCTACATAATATCAGATGCACCTCTGCAAACACACTATCGGTAACCAAATTATGATTTGCCCATACAATGGTTTTTTTCAACGACTGATTCATGATAGCGTTACCATAACTGGAAGTATAGTAATCTGAAAAAGATTCTTTACCTCCCGACAACTGATAATTGACTGCATATTCCTTCATCATTGCATTCGAAATGATTCCTTCTTTTGCTCTGTTTAAAGCATGTTGGTTAAAATCAGTAGCATAAATTGTTGCCCTATCATACAAGCCTTCTTCCTGCATAATGATTGCCATTGAATACGCTTCTTCACCGGTTGCGCATCCGGCATGCCATATTTTTATAAATGGGTAGGTTTTTAAAATAGGAATAACATTTTCGCGTAACGACTTATAAAAATCTTTATCACGAAACATTTCGGTAACGGTTATTGATAAATCCTGTAAAAATTCATGCGCAAATGTTTCATCCTTGAGAACTTTGGATTGAATTTGAGAAACATCCTCTAATCCGGACAGCGCCATCCTGTTCCTAATCCTGCGATTGATGTGGGCTTTGGAATACTGCCTGAAATCATAACCGTATTTTTGATAAACAGCTTCCAGTAATAAGGAAATTTCTAATTCTGAGATGTCTTCCCTTGCCATTTTCCGCAACGATACGCAACTTAAAAACAAAAAAGTTACATCATTTTGTATATGAGTTACAAAAGTCACACTTTTTCACACTGAGAAAAGAATGGTGAGTGTTTTTGTCATGGCTTTTTTGGCCCCACCCAATGGAGTTTTTGATTGCAATTTTTTTCTGTCTGTTAGCCGGCTTTTTCTATCACTCTGACAAGCGCTTGGTGAATGACGTGTGTGAACTGTCCAAAATCAGCGGGTTTGCGAATATAATCCAGAGCTCCAAATTTTATCAACGTGTTTGACAATTTCATCTCTGCTCCAATGTTACTTGGAATCGAGGTTGTAAAACCGATTATTGGAATAGCTTCCAGTTTTTTGTTTTCTTTTATTTCAATTAAGCATTAGTACCCTGTTTTTCGAGGCATACTCAAATCAAGAAAAAGCACATCGGGAGGATTCATTGAGTTTTTAAAAAAGTAATCCATAAGCTCTTGTCCGTTACTAACAGGTGCAACGCGAGTGGCAATAGGTATTTCCTTTAATGCTTTCTCAAATAAGAAGCGTTCATCTGCATCATCATCTGCAAGCATTATATTAAAAGGGGCGTTATCTTTCGTTGTGTGCAGTAATTAATTACTGTGTTCAACTAATAAGTGCAACTTTTAATTTTTGTTAAAATACAGCATTTGGAGTTTGATAGTTAAATTTTCTAACGGGTCTTTCACTGATCATTTTTTCTACGTGCTTCACTTGTTGATGGGTCACCTTGGTAAAATCTGTTTTCTTAGGAAAGAACCTTCTAATCCTACTTTGTCATGTTTCGAAATTTGTTTCGCAGCATAAAAAACAATTGTTATCTGTTCTGGAAATGCAATGATTTTATCTTTTCTCACTTTTTATACTTTTAAAAGGAAAATTGCCTTTGACAATATTTTCGCATTGCTATATATCTATTTCATTTAATCCTGTTAAAGTCTCGTTATGGACACAATCCTTGTAGAAAAAGGAATAATGAATTTCAGAAAGTGCCGTCAGGCACGATATAATCAACCGGTTTAAACACAAACCGTTCATCATAATCAATTTCAAATTCCTTTAACAGGTCTTCAAATTCCTTATTCCTAGCGGAGTCTCCCGCCTCGGGGACTCCGCATTTGAACAGGAAGTATTTGCGCGGAGACCCTTGCAGGAGACTTCGCTTGGAAGGGAGGCTAGCTTTGATTTTGGCTTTGTTCGTAACATAATGGTAACAATCGAATTGGCTTAGAGATGCTATCTAGCGTTACTTTTAAGCGTTTTTTAACAGTTAGTGATGGCCAAATTTTTTGAACTAAATTCCATACGAAGCCGTATGGTGTCGGGCTTTTTGTTCCTTACTTTATTAATTGTAATTCTTGCTGTTGTCTCCTGGTTTGTGCTTAATGAAAATAATGATACCGCCCGGGTACACGGAAATATTAATCAACTTGTGATACTTACTTTAAATTTAATAAAAACAGATAACGATTTTTTTGACCTTGATGCTAATAACGAGGGATACTTCAATACGCGTAATAGTGATTTTTTAGAAATTCGCGATAGTCTTTTGGCTCTCATTCGATTAGAGATAGGTGATGTAATTAGCCAGAAAAAGGAGAGAAGTTACGATGTTGACAGAAGGCTTTTGTCTATAGACAGTACCCTTACGCAGTACGACATCGTGTTCAAAGAGTTGGAATCATTACTTTTTAAACGTGGCTTTAAAGACTATGGCATGGAAGGGCTCATGAGATTGCATGCCCATCAGTTGGAAGAAGAATCCACCAACATTGATATTTCTGAGTTATTGTTTTTGAGAAGAAATGAGAAGGACTTCTTTTTGAGGCATGACCTAGTTTATCAGAGAGAGTTTAATAGACGATCTAACAACCTGACGTTAAAGTTGGAAGTCGAAACTAGGCAGAATGAACCAGCCATTTATCATTTGAAGGAGTATACACGAATTTTTAATCAACTGGTATCTTTACAAACTAAGATTGGTCTTAGTAGTACGTTAGGTTTACGGAATAAACTCAACAAGTTAACTTCTTCGATAGGCGAGCAATACTTTGCGTTGGCTGAATTCTCATACTTAGCGACCTCGGCCGCACAGGAAAGGGCACGAATATTTTATCTTATTGTAATTGCTTGCGCTGTTGGATTTTCGCTAGTATCAGGCCTTTGGCTTTCCAAGCAACTGTCAGAACCAATTGCAAAACTATCAGACTTTGTAAAAAGAGCTCCACTTCATCTAACCTCAAAAGACCTTAATCTTAATTTTAAGAATACGGCTATTGAAGTTAATGAACTTTCTCAATCGTTTTTGCTTTTGATAAAACAGGCGAGTGCGCAAATGGAGCAACTGGAGGAAAAATCAAATCTCTTGCGCAAAAAAAACAAACAGCTCAAAAAAGTGAACCGCGAATTGGATAATTTTCTTTATAGCACTGCGCACGACCTGAGATCCCCGCTGTCGTCTCTATTGGGACTTATTAATTTGATGCGCCACGAAAATAAGCAAGATCAGCTTGTAATTTATTTGGACATGCTTGAAAAAAGCATTAATCGGTCTGATGCTTTTATAGGGCAAATTGTAAGTTTTTCTAAGAATAAAAGAATGGACATTCATGTTCAAAAACTGGAAATGCCGCACCTTGTTTCGGAGGTGTTTGAGAGCCAAAAGTTTTTATCTGGTAATGAACGAATTCGCAAGGATGTAATCATAAATGAGCGTGTGCCACTCTATTCAGATCTTAGTCGCGTTACCATACTTTTCAATAATCTGATTTCAAATGCAATAAGGTATGCTGATTTTAAAAGAAATAATTGTTTTATTAAAATCAATATTTTGGTTAACGAAAGTGAAGCTGTTATTGAGTTTATAGATAATGGAGTTGGAATAGCACCAGAGCATATGGATAAAATATTTAATATGTTCTACAGAGCTAACGTTAACTCTCCTGGCTCTGGCTTAGGACTTTTTATTTTCAAGGAAACAATTAATAAGTTAAAAGGATTTGCAAGTGTTGAATCTGAGCTAGGTGTGGGTACTAAATTTTTTATACGGATTCCTAATCGTTCACCCAATGTTTCAGTTCAACAAGAATTGCAGCTTAACGCATCATAAGCTCGACAACCGCGAGGGTAGTTGCAGATCTCTTATTGGTTAAGCTGCTTTTTAAAGTGTACATAGACCCTAATTGTTGTAACGGTTTTGCTGAAATTCATACATCGTTCAAACCCCATCGAATTTCTGCGCAAACAGGTGTGAATAATCACCTGTTGCTCGTGCTTATTTTCAGCTATCAATAGATTTAATGAAATTAGCCGGAAATTCTATTTCAATAATTTTAAATGTTATGAATTTAAAGACTCTTGCAATTGCGCTTATATCACTCATCCCTTGCGGTTGTTCACCTGGTAATTCAGCCAGCCCTTCCATAGAAGTTAAGTCGCTGCGTAATACATTAATGACGGATCTTATTCAAAACGCAATTGATTCATTGGCAGGTCTCGGGGTTGGGGTAGTGGTTTTTAGTGCTGATACCTTTTTGACAGGTGGTCTCGTAATGCGAAGTGGAATCACCTTGAAACTTCAAGCGGGTACGGTGTTGCAGGGAAGCGAAAATTATTTAGACTATGGTTCGGGCAAATGGAGGGAAGGCTTGATTGTAGGTGATAGTTTGGAAAATATTTCGATTATTGGTGCGGGCATCATTGATGGAGTCAATTGTAAAAACCCAAAGGGAGAGGAGGGTTTTAGAGGTCCGCACGCCATTAGGTTAACGAATTGTAGGAATATTCGATTAGAAAATTTTTCGATTATAAGGAGCGGAAACTGGGCAATCAACTGCCGGCACGTAGTGGGCGGTTTTGTAAAAAATGTAAAAATTAGCGGTGGACACGATGGATTACACACTCGGTTTTGTTCTGATTTTATTGTTGAAGATTGTGATTTTAGAACCGGAGATGACTGCTTTGCCGGCAACGACAATACCAACTTCGTAATAAAGAATTGTAAGATCAATACGTCATGCAATGGGTTTCGGATCGGGGTGGATAATTTGGAGATTCGCGATTGCGTAATTTGGGGACCGGGTGAATATGCGCACCTCTCTCAGAATAGAAATAATATGCTTTCTGCGTTTGTTCATTTTTCACCCAAAGACGAAAACCCAAAGCGATCCAGCGGTAACTGGAAAATCTCAAACCTTACGGTAAACGAAGTCGATGTTTTTTTCGATTACAATTTCAAAGACGGATTATGGCAAACAGGGCAGCCGCTTACTAGCGTTTCGATGAATAATGTTGAGGCTACCAATTTGAAGAAGTCATTTTTAATTCGAGGCGACTCCCTAAAACAATTCTCATTATCCGTTTCTAACTCCAGCTTTACCCAGCGCGATGGCTCCGCTATAGAATCTGAATACGTTTTCGAAGGTGCTAAAAATATCTCGCCAGCTTTTTTTAATGTGTCTAACTTTGATTCTCTAAGCATTACAAATACAAAATTTGAAACTAAAACGGGAGGTGCTACTGCGTTCTTAAGTAATGGTAAGTTTGCGTTGCTTAAGCAGATATCGATCGAACCTGCAAAAAAAGAGTGGCTGTTAGTTGAAAAAGTAGCGTCCGTATCGAAGGATTGAGGTATCAGTTGCCATCCAAATTGAATATTAAAGTTTTGTTAGGTAAACGCTATCCCAGTTTGTTTCGAAATATCTTTCAAGTCATCGATAACAGCAGGAATTAATGGAACACCTTCTTTTCTCCGGATCACTTCTTCTTCATGTTCTGGATCGCCAGGAATTAAAACAGCCTTCTGACCTTTTACAGGTTTAGTATTTCTAAAAACTTCAATCCACTCATCAATGCGCTGCTTGAATTCGGTAACATCCATAAAGCCGTCAATCTCCATCGCGCCAAAGAAATGCCCAATTCCTTTGCCTACGCTTCGCGAAGGAATCTCTTGTCGTAATGCAAAGGGTGGCGCGAAAGGGCCCCAATTAGCACCACTCAACACGCTGGTGAGAATATCGACCATGGCCGAGAGTGCATATCCTTTATGTCCACCAAGATCGCGTTCGGATCCAAGCGGCAACAATGCTCCACCCTCAATCATATCAGCAGGTTGATCAGTCATATCACCCTCTTTATTAATGATCCAACCTTTCGGGATTTTTTTTCCTTTGCGTTTGGCAATTTCTATTTTGCCATACGCAGCTGCACTTGTCGCGAGATCAATTACAATCGGCTTGTTCTTTAAACCTGGAAATGCAATGGAGATTGGGTTTGTACCGAGCATGCGCTCTGCACCCCATAGAGGTGCTACAAGTTTTGTGGTGTTAGTCATCGACCAGCCAATCATATCGTGTTCAAGCGCTTTGAATGAGTAGTAGGAGGCAATACCATAATGATTGGTGTTGCAAACGCTTGCCCAGCCCGAGCCGAACTGACTTGCTTTGTCGATGGCGATTTGATTGGCACGTGGACCCACTACCAAACCTAATCCATTGTCACCATCAACCGTGCAAACGCTTTTTCGCTCGCGAACAATAGTAATGTTTGGTTTGGGATTTATCCGTCCCAACTTGAACATATCAAAATACGTGTGTAGGCGAGCAACGCCATGCGAGTCGATGCCACGCAAGTCTGATAGACTTAGTACATCAGCAGCTTGCTCGGCATCTGATTTGGGCACGCCAAAATGTAAAAAGACTTTAATCGTAAACTCTTTAAGTTGTTCTGACGGGAATAAGGTAGTTTGCTCTAGTTGCATTGTGATTATAGTTCAAAAATTTTATCCATTAAGATCCATTTCTCTCCAGGTTGGGCATAGGGCAATGCTTTTTGATACTTCCACAACATTTGTTCCCACTCCTGTACTTTGGGATCGTTTGTGTCGGCTTGTGATTTCATGTAAAATGAAAAACTGTCCGTTGTTTCCATAATCATAAACAACCGATTACCCGTTCGGAAAATTTCCATTTTTTCTATTCCGGATTCGCGAATACTCTTTTCTATTTCGGGCCAGATTTTTTTGTGATGTTCTTCATACTCCGAAATCAATGTAGGATCTTCTTTTAAATCGAGTGCAAGACAATAGCGTTTCATTGAGTGATGATTTTGTTTGACTTATAACCACTAATCCCAAACCAAGCAATCACGAAAAAGCAAAGTAATGGGATCAGGTAAGAGATCTGAATATTTGATTGATCAGAGATAAGACCCATTAACACGGGAAAGAAAGCACCACCAGCAATTGCCATTACAACAAGTGATGAACCTAGTTCAGTATCCTCTTTTATATCTTCTATTGCCAGAGAGAAAATGGTTGGAAACATAATTGATTCAAAAAATGGAACGGCAAGTAATGCCCAGATTGCAATCTCCGATTTTGCAAAAACAGCAATCAGCAATAGAATAATGCAGATCACTGAATAGATTGACAATAAACGATTTGCTGGAATGAATCGAGTTAGAAATGTTCCTGCAAAGCGGCCCACCATAAATCCAAACATAGCCACACCTAACCAAATAGCAGCTTCCTTTTCGGGTGTGCCACCTGTAAACTTTGCAAATCGAATAAAGAAACTGGTTACGCAAACCTGTGCGCCTACATAAAAGAACTGTGCAACAACTCCCCACTTTAGTTGGGGATGCCTTAACGCCTTAAAGATACCTGACTTCTGATTCTTCTTATCAACTGGAACTTCAGGCATCGTTGTAAAATAAATTAATATGGCTACACCCAAAACGACTAAGGCAATAAGCAGGTAGGGAAGTTTTATCGCATCGGCCTCCATTTGCAAATATTGGTTCAGTTGACCAGCCGACATCTCATTCAATTCTGATTCGCTATGTTCAATACCACTGAGAATCATTTGACCGCCAAGTAAGGGTGCCAAAAATGCACCCAGGCCGTTAAAGGATTGAGCAAAATTAAGGCGTGTGGTTGCTGTTTCTGGTTTGCCAAGAATAGTTACGTAGGGGTTAGCGGCCGTTTCAAGAAATGTGCAACCCGATGCAACGATAAACAGAGCGCCTAAAAAGAAAACATAAATGCGGGTGTTTGCTGCTGGCAGGAAAAGCAGTGCCCCGATGGCATACAATAGTAGGCCAAACAGTATTCCCTTTTTATATCCATACTTTTTCATAAAGAGGCCAGCGGGAATGGCCATTACCAAGTAACCAATATATACCGCTGAGTCAATTAATGCCGACTGTAGATCACTAAGTTGACAAGCTTTTTTCAGGTGCGGGATTAAAATGGGCTCAAGATTGTGAACGAAAGCCCATAAAAAAAATAAGCTCGTAACCAGAATAAAGGGAATCAGCACTTTTTGATTTGTTTTGGTCATCTTAAGAGCTTGAGAATTTTACAATGAATATCAGTTAACTAATAGCGCGGTCGAGATGTGTATATCCACCATCCACAAACACCCATTGACCTGTGGTGTGGCTCGATCGATCAGAAAGCAGAAACGCAACTGTATCTGCAATCTCTTCGGATTTAGTGAGGCGGTTTTGTAGTGGAATTTTTTTTGAGATAGACGCTAGCTTCGCTTGCGGATCAGGAAAGTTTTTTAGCCATGATTCATACAAGGGTGTTGAGACTTCTGCGGGTATTACTGCATTTACCCGGATTGAATAGGGGAGTAACTCTACCGCCCACTCGCGGGTGAGCGCAAGTATTGCGCCTTTAGCGGCTATATAACCAGATGAATTTCCTTGCCCTGTAATTGATGTTTTGGAGCCAA